>ERZ780168.231-NODE-231-length-68260-cov-8.512514_pt1 | contig 68260 bp, 43 predicted proteins | sample MGYA00510981_ERZ780168 | MGnify/ENA primary metagenome ERZ780168 (study PRJEB29588, sample SAMEA2158769) | human gut metagenome | biome: human gut; feature: human-associated habitat; material: faeces | place: Denmark | collected 2008/2010 ...
GTTTTTGATAAGTGTCGCAAAAGTAATAATAAAAACGTTCAATCTATCACTTTTTCCCGTTTTTTTCTGATAAAAAGAATATTGCGCGTTCTTTCCGCCTTGTAATCCCCCTTCACTTTTATGACATTTTGCTATTAATATATCATTTATATTATTATATTTGCGAAGACGAACGCAGAAATCAGCTTATGAACCCGCAAAAAACTTCCGTATTGTTAATATACACCGGTGGAACAATTGGAATGATTGAGAACACCGTGACAGGCGCATTGGAGAATTTCAATTTCGAACAACTCCAAAAGCATGTCCCCGAACTGCAGAAATTCAATTTCCCGATTGATACGTATCAGTTCGACCCGCCTATGGACTCTTCGGACATGGAACCGGATATGTGGCGGAAGCTGGTTCATATTATCCATGAGAACTACGACCGCTATCAGGGCTTTGTCATCCTGCATGGCACGGACACGATGGCATACACTGCTTCCGCACTCAGTTTTATGCTGGAAGGATTGGACAAGCCTGTTATCCTGACAGGTTCCCAACTTCCTATCGGGGTACTTCGCACGGACGGAAAAGAAAATCTGATGACGAGCATAGAGATTGCCACCGCCCAGAATAAAGAGGGAAAAGCACTTGTACCGGAAGTCTGCATCTTCTTTGAGAATCATCTGATGCGGGGAAACCGCACGACAAAGATGAATGCCGAGAACTTCAACGCATTCCGGTCCTTCAATTATCCGGTGCTGGCGGAAGCGGGGATTCATATTAAATATAATAATGTACAGATTCATGTGAACGGGGAAGAACGAGAACTGAAGCCGCATTATTTATTGGACACGAACGTGGTGGTATTGAAGCTATTCCCCGGAATTCAAGAGAATGTGGTAGCCGCCACTTTAGATATAGAAGGACTGAAAGCCGTTATACTCGAAACCTATGGTTCGGGCAACGCTCCCCGGAAAGAATGGTTTATCCGACGGCTTTGCCAGGCCAGTGCACGCGGTATTGTAATTGTCAATGTGACGCAATGCAACGCAGGAATGGTAGAGATGGAGCGTTACGAAACGGGATACCAGTTATTGCAGGCAGGCGTTGTCTCCGGTTATGACAGTACAACTGAGTCGGCTGTCACCAAATTAATGTTCTTGTTGGGACACGGATATACGCCGGATGAGGTGCGCGACCGGATGAACCGGTCGATGGCGGGCGAGATTACTCTGTAAATCCCCCTATTTGTTTTATGTATTGAACAGATTTTCTATGAATTTGTTTTGCGCGTTGAACAAATTATGCCTATTTTTGTATTCCATAGAAAACAGATAAAGGTATGGATACACTAATTAGAAGATATAAAAGGCTACTGGGAGCTACCTCTACCACTTATATCAGAAGCTTGATGGATACAATCAACTGGGACAACCGCCTGATTGCTATCCGTGGAGCCCGTGGAGTCGGGAAAACAACTTTAATGCTTCAATACTTGAAACTTCATTATGCCGATGACAGCCAAAGTGCCTTATATACGAGTTTGGACAGTTTGTATTTCACCCAACATACTCTTAGCGAACTTGCCGAACAGTTTTACCTGAAAGGCGGAAAATGCCTGTTTTTGGATGAAGTCCACAAATATCCGTCCTGGAGTAAGGAAATCAAAAACATATATGATGAATTTCCTGAGCTGAAAATAGTATTCACCGGTTCTTCCTTACTTCAACTTCTGAATGCGGAAGCCGATTTGTCCCGCCGATGTATATCGTACAATATGCAGGGACTCTCTTATCGTGAATATCTGATATTGTACCATCAAATCCATATCCGCCCATACACACTGGAAGAAATACTGGAAAACAGCGACGGAATCTGCAATGAAGTAAATTCCCGATGCCGGCCTCTTGCTTATTTTGAAGATTATCTGAAACATGGATATTATCCTTTTTACCTGGAAGGGAATGCAGAGTATTATACACGTATCGAAAATATAACGAACCTGATACTTGAAATCGAACTTCCCCAACAATGTGGTGTGGATATCAGCAACGTACGAAAATTAAAAAGCCTGCTGGGAATTCTCTCTTCCGAAGTGCCTTTTATGGTAGATATTACCAAACTTTCCGCCATGGCAGAACTTTCACGGACTACCATCCTTGCCTATTTGCAATACCTGGACAGGGCTAAACTGATTCACCTGCTTTATTCGGATAATGATTCTATCAAGAAACTGCAAAAACCGGATAAGATTTATATGGAAAATACCAACTTACTTTATGCATTGACCTTTAAAGATATAAACAAAGGTACATTGAGAGAGGTATTTATGGTAAACCAGCTCTCTTATCAACATCGGGTAGAATACTGTACCCGCAGTGCGGACTATACGATAGACAGCAGATACACAATAGAAGTTGGCGGTAAGAGTAAAGATGGAAAACAGATAGCCAATAGCAAACAGGCATTTATCGCCGCAGATGATATTGAATATTCAGCCGGAAACAAGATTCCACTCTGGGCATTCGGATTTTTATATTAATGGAGAAAGAAAATGGCAAAAGAAAAAACCGTATATGTATGCAGTAACTGCGGACAAGACTCACCGAAATGGGTAGGTAAATGTCCGTCGTGTGGAGAATGGAATACGTATGTAGAAGAAATCGTACGGAAAGAACCGGCCAACCGCCGACCGGTGTCGGGCATTGAGACGCAGAAACCCAAACCTGTTATCCTCAGCGAAATAGAATCGGACGATGAACCACGTATCGATATGCACGATAATGAACTGAACCGTGTGTTGGGGGGCGGTCTTGTACAGGGGTCCCTGGTCCTGATAGGCGGTGAGCCGGGAATCGGGAAATCGACACTTGTCATGCAGACCGTACTGCACATGCCGGAGAAGAAGATTCTCTATGTATCCGGCGAAGAAAGCGCACGGCAACTGAAACTTCGTGCCGACCGCCTTTCCGGTGTTTCCAGCGATTGCCTTATCGTCTGTGAGACTTCACTCGAACAGATTTATGTGCATATCAAGAACACAAATCCCGATTTGGTCATCATCGACTCTATACAGACTATTTCTACTGAGAGTATTGAATCATCTCCGGGAAGTATCGCACAAGTAAGAGAATGCTCCGCTTCCATTCTCCGTTTTGCCAAAGAGACGCATACCCCCGTATTGCTTATCGGACATATCAATAAGGAAGGAAGCATCGCAGGCCCCAAAGTACTGGAGCATATCGTCGATACCGTTCTCCAGTTTGAAGGCGACCAACATTATATGTACCGTATTCTGCGCAGCATCAAGAACCGTTTCGGCAGTACGGCCGAATTGGGCATTTATGAAATGCGACAGGACGGGTTGCGCCAAGTAAGCAATCCTTCGGAATTATTGCTAAGCCAAGACCACGAGGGAATGAGCGGAGTAGCCATCGCTTCTGCCATTGAAGGGATACGCCCGTTCCTGATTGAGACACAGGCTTTGGTAAGTTCCGCCGTTTATGGAAATCCTCAACGTTCGGCAACCGGTTTCGATTTGAGAAGAATGAATATGCTTCTCGCCGTTCTCGAAAAGCGTGTAGGCTTCAAACTTGCACAAAAAGACGTATTCCTGAATATCGCCGGCGGACTGAAAGTGAACGACCCTGCTATCGACCTGCCGGTTATCAGCGCCATTCTTTCTTCAAATATGGACGCGGCTATCGAACCGGAAGTCTGTATGGCGGGAGAAATCGGGCTTTCGGGCGAAATCCGCCCCGTGAACAGGATAGAACAACGTATCGGAGAAGCTGAGAAATTAGGCTTCAAGCGTTTCCTGTTACCGAAATATAATTTGCAGGGCATCGATACGCAAAAGTTAAAGATAGAACTAGTACCTGTGAGAAAGGTAGAAGAGGCGTTCAGAGCCTTATTCGGATAAGAGATTGATTTTTTATACATCAGTTTTATCCATTTTATAATCAAAAACAACAAGAATCAGATGATACAAGAATACCAACTCCGCGTCCTTCCCGAAATCGCAGCAAACGAACAACGGTTGAAAAAATACCTTTCTGAAGAAAAAGGCATAAACCCACATACTATCAATGCCACCCGAATTCTGAAGCGGAGCATCGATGCGCGCCAACGGACTGTATTTGTCAATCTGAAGGTACAGGTTTACATCAATGAGATGCCCAAAGATGACGAATACGAACATACCATATATAATAATGTGGAAGGAAAGCCGCAGGTCATTGTAGTAGGCGCAGGACCCGGCGGATTATTTGCAGCTTTGCGCCTTATCGAACTAGGTTTGCGCCCGATTATCGTAGAACGGGGAAAAGATGTACGCGAACGGAAAAAGGATTTAGCACAAATCAGCAGGGAGCATACAGTAAATCCGGAATCGAATTACAGCTTTGGTGAAGGGGGCGCAGGAGCTTATTCGGACGGAAAACTATACACCCGCAGCAAGAAAAGAGGAAATGTAGATAAGATACTGAATGTATTTTGCCAACATGGAGCGTCCACAGCGATATTGGCAGATGCACATCCGCATATCGGAACAGATAAGCTGCCGCGTGTCATTGAGAGTATGCGGAATACAATCATCGAATGTGGCGGTGAAGTCCATTTCGAGACTCGGATGGATGCACTAATTATCGAGAACAACGAAATAAAAGGCATCGAGACGAATACGGGAAAAACATTTCTCGGCCCTGTCATCCTGGCTACAGGACATTCGGCAAGAGATGTTTACCGTTGGCTGGCAGCAAACGATGTCACAATCGAAGCCAAAGGAATTGCTGTCGGTGTCCGTCTGGAACATCCGGCAATGCTGATTGACCAGATACAATATCATAACAAGAACGGAAGAGGAAAATACCTGCCCGCTGCCGAATATAGTTTCGTGACCCAAGCGGAAGGCAGAGGGGTGTACAGTTTCTGTATGTGCCCCGGCGGATTTATCGTCCCTGCCGCCAGCGGACCGGAACAAGTAGTAGTTAACGGTATGTCTCCTTCCAACCGTGGTTCACGTTGGAGTAACTCGGGAATGGTTGTAGAGATACAACCGGAAGATCTGATAAGTGAAAAGCAGAAAATTGAAAATGAAGAGTTGGCTGCGCGGCAGAAAGAACAACTACTTGCCCTTAACCCATCCCTAAGCAACTCGCAACTTTCAACTCTCAACTCCCAGCTTCTTCCCGTCCTTCATTTTCAGGAAGATTTGGAACGGCAGTGCTGGCTGCAAGGCAGCAGACGGCAGACGGCTCCGGCACAACGTATGCTGGATTTCACCCGTAAGAAATTAAGCTATGACTTGCCCGAATCTTCTTATGCCCCGGGATTGGTTTCTTCTCCGCTTCACTTCTGGATGCCGGAGTTTATCAGCAAAAGATTATCCCTCGGTTTCCAACAATTCGGACGTAGCAGTCATGGCTTCCTCACTAACGAGGCGGTGATGATTGGAGTAGAGACACGCACTTCTTCTCCTGTCCGCATCGTACGCGACAAAGAGACATTACAGCACGTGACTGTACGCGGACTGTTCCCCTGCGGGGAAGGTGCAGGCTATGCCGGTGGCATTGTTTCTGCCGGAGTAGACGGCGAACGATGTGCAGAAGCGGTAGCTAACTATCTAAATCATTAATTAAAATCACACAACCCGATGACCCCCCAACCCGAAATAGCAATTGTAGAATCAAACACCCTCACTTGTCTTGGTCTGAAAGGTATTTTAGAGGAAATGATTCCCATGGCAACCATACGTACCTTCCATAGTTTCAGTGAACTAATGGACGATACCCCAGATATGTATGCCCATTATTTTATTTCCGCCCAAATCTATGTGGAGCACAATGCTTTCTTCCTTCCCCGGAAGCGGAAAACCATTGTACTGGCAAGCGACAGCCCGCAATTCCAACTTTCCGGTGTCCCCGTACTCAATATTCACGAATCTGAAGAAGAACTGGTGAAAAGCATATTAAAGCTCCATCAACACGCCCATCACAACGGTTATCCGATGAAAGATATGCCGCCCATGCCCCCGGTAACATCGCATCAGGAGATTTTATCCGCCCGCGAGATTGAAGTGCTCGTACTGATTACCAAAGGATTAATCAACAAGGAAATAGCAGATAAATTGAATATCAGCCTGACTACCGTCATCACCCACCGGAAGAATATCACCGAGAAATTAGGTATCAAATCGGTATCCGGATTGACTATTTACGCTGTTATGAACGGATATATCGAAGCCGACCGCATCTGACCTCTTAAAAAATAAGGCATAATCCTAATAAATGAGGATTGCCCGACTCATATATTTGCCGTTACTTTGCACCAGACAAAATAACTGCGAATGAAGACAAAGAATATGATGCTTGCCCTCGCTCTCCTGACGACAGGAACTGTATGGGCGGAAGATTTCCCGAAAGACTCGCTAAAAGTAGTGGACATAGAAGAAGTGGTAGTAATCGCCACTCCGAAAGAGAACCGTAAACTGCGTGACCTGCCCATAGCCGCCACCGTATTATCGCAAGAGAATATGCGTGCCAACCAGGTCAATTCCGTAAAAAACCTGACGGGCATTGTCCCCAACTTATTTATCCCAGACTATGGCTCCAAGCTGACAACTTCCATCTATATCCGTGGAATCGGTTCACGTATCAACACCCCGTCCGTAGGACTTTATGTAGACAATATTCCTTACATAGACAAGTCGGCATTCGACTTCAACTATTGCGATATCGAACGTATCGACGTACTTCGCGGTCCGCAAGGAACATTGTACGGCCGCAACACGATGGGTGGCCTCATCAAGGTGCATACCAAATCTCCCTTCACTTATCAGGGAACCGATATACGAATGGGAGCAGCGACCTATAACAACTACAATGTTTCACTGTCGCATTATCACCGTATATCCGACCGCTTCGCTTTCTCAACCGGTGGTTTCTACGAACATACGGGCGGCTTCTTTGAAAACTCAGCCCGAAACAATGAAAAAGTTGATAAAAGCAATGCAGGCGGCGGACGTTTCCGTGGCATCTATCTGCCGACATCGAATCTGAAAATCGATATGGCACTTAGCTACGAGTATAGCGACCAGGGCGGTTATCCTTATTATTACACCGGGATTACCCAGAACGGTATAGACAAAGCTAAAGAAAAAGGTAAAGAGCTTACAGAAGACCGGGCTGATTATATCGGAAAGATTTCATATAACGAACGTAGCAGCTATCGCCGTGGATTAATGAATGCCGGAGTCAATTTGGAATATCAGGCAAGAAACTTTATTCTTAGTGCCGTCACAGGTTATCAAAACCTGAACGACCGCATGTTCCTTGACCAGGATTTCACCGAAATGGCCATTTATACGCTGGAACAAAAGCAAAAATCGAATACGATTTCTGAAGAAATTGTGTTCAAATCAAAAGCCAACAAAAGATGGCAGTGGGCAACAGGAGCTTTCGGCTTATATCAAACATTAACGACCAAAGGCCCCGTCACATTTTGGGAAGACGGAGTAAAAAATGTTATTGAAGGTAATGTAAACAGTATTTTTGATGGCATGGGCCCTACAGCTCCCAATTTACATTTAACGGTTAACAACCCTACTATATTGGTAGGTGGAAAATTCGATACTCCTGTCTGGAATGCGGCAATTTTTCATCAATCGACATTAAACGACCTCTTTGTAAAAGGGCTGTCATTTACTGTTGGTTTGCGTCTGGATTACGAAAAAATGAGCATGAAGTATAATTCTGTCAGCGACCCTACTGATTTCAACTTCAGTATGAAAATGACACTTCCTCCTCCAAGACCATCTATGTCGATAGAAGCCAAGAACCTGCTTGCAAATGCCGGTTATGACGGGAAAATATCAGATGACTATGTTCAACTACTCCCTAAGTTCGCATTACAATACGAATGGAAGAAAGGGAATAATGTATATGCAACCGTATCGAAAGGTTATCGCTCCGGTGGCTACAACGTACAAATGTTCTCTGACCTGATCAGTGGAGATTTAAAAAACTCAATGATAGATGCCATAAAGGAAAGCGAAGAGTTCTCTAAATTTGCTGCTATGATAGAACAATACGCAAAGAAAGATGAAGTTCCCGAAGTAAAAGAAGCTACTCGCTATAAACCTGAATATTCATGGAACTATGAAGTAGGAAGCCACCTCACTCTTTGGGAAGGCAAACTTTGGGCAGACCTTTCCGCTTTCTACATGGATATGCATGACCAACAGATTTCCCAGTTCGCAGCAAGTGGATTAGGACGTACGACTCTCAATGCAGGAAAAAGCCGCAGCTACGGTGCAGAAGCCTCTCTCCGTGCCAGTTTGACTAATGAACTAAGCCTGAATGCAAGCTACGGATATACTTATGCCACCTTTACAGACTACGTTGAATATGAAAAGGATAAAGAGGGAAACCTCACTGTAAAAGATGACTATAATGGCAAATACGTCCCCTTTGTTCCCAAACATACCCTGAATATCGGTGGAGAATATGCCATCACTTGCAGTCCGCGCTCCATATTCGACCGTGTAGTATTCCAAGCGAATTATAATGCTGCCGGACGCATCTACTGGACGGAACAGAATGACGTAAGCCAATCTTTCTACGGCACACTGAACTGGAGAACGAATCTCGAAATCGGAGATGCCATGATTAGTTTTTGGGCACGCAATTTCTTGAATAAGGACTACGCAGCTTTCTATTTTGAAACCATGAATAAAGGATTCATGCAGAAAGGACGTCCGGTACAATTCGGAATAGATCTTCGCTGCCGGTTCTAAAATCCCTCAGCACTCCACGAACATCATAGATGTGACTGCTGTTCATCGATTTCACCTGATTCTTGAAACACCGATGAATAAGGTGATAGCGGGTGAAAGCAAGGTATAAACAAAGGTGAAACCGTTCAATATCGGTTTCACCTTATTTTTCAAAATATCCCTTGAGCTAAAACAAATATCATTATAGCTAATCCCGATATGCTTATAGCTAATCGGAATATACTTATAGCAAATTCACTGTCAGGTATTAATAGATAAGCTGTCAGATATTAACAACCTGGCCGTCAAGTATTAACTATCTGATGACAATATATTAATAGTTGGGGTACAGCATATATAGATTCAACACGTTGGACATATATGGCCAATACGTTGAAGCTATATACCGGACACATTGGATCTATATGCCCAACAACCGATATAAACAACTCCAATAGATGAAAGCGATAACAAGGGGCTTCACCTTATTTCACCCACGCTTTCACCCGTAACTTTCTTATTCACAAGGATTTCAGTTATAAAGTGAAATCGGTGGAACTTACGAATCAAAAGTTGATGGTACTTATACAAATCAGTAGGGAAAAACAAATTCTCATTCATTCCGTACAACCATAGTCCGTATTTTCTGATAAGCGACAGGGGTTAATACAGTCGTGATTATAGATTTCATACATAAAATGGTTAGTTGTTGATAAATAAACTCTTGCTCACCGTTTTTATTGATAATAAACGGCAATTCCTCTTCCTCTTTCGAGAGATTTTACAGCCAATATAAGTCGCCAAGCACCGCCTCACAGGGAATGTGGTCGTAAGAAGCAGCTTTCTGTTCACTCACTTCGTTCCACTTACCGTTTTCCCAATGCAACAGCTTATAGATATCACCGGGAACAACACCATTATCGGCATGAACAGGCATCAACCGCAACTTTGTAACAAATTGAGGAACTTTCAATTTAAAGTTAATAGTAGGATATGCCGATGGATCTGCCTGTGGATTTCCATCAAACTCAGCTCTCCTTTTAATCTTCTCCAAAGGATCAGCCATTAACCGGACTTCATTATCAGAGACACGCAATGTAGCATCAGCCCGCAGGACAGGAAGGGAAAGAAGCAATCAGAATATCTTTTACATAAGAATAAAATCGCGCTACTGCTAAAGGCAATCTTGTTTTTTCCAAAAACAGTTCAGGACAACCTGCTGCCCTGAGCTGTTTTAAGATACAGCGCCTACATCTTGAAAGGCGCTTCCTTCACATACACTTGGTACTCCTTCACCATGCCCGGAGCGCCCTCTTCGGCACGGGGCAGGTAGCGGAAGCCTGAAACAGTTTGCTCTTCGCCCAAGTCGATGACGATGTAATGCGGATAAGCATCGCCTTTGCGGGTGCTCCAATAGGTGGATTCCTGCAAATCGAAGACTTTGTCTGCCGTGTAGTTACCACCGCTGACATTTTCGCTGTCGGCATACGAAATCTTCCAGTCCATGCGTGATAAGGATTCACCCCGTCCGCCCAATACATACAATTCGGCAATGGCGGCATTGTTCTTGCCATCCTGTGCGTTCAAGGCTTCCAGACAGAAGTAACGACCTTTCACCGGCGATTGGAATTTCACATCCTGCCAGCCGTTGCCTGCTTTGAAACTGCCCTTCATCACTGCCTTCTCACCTTGCAGGTCAAGCGTCTGTCCTTCTTTCCGATGAGTAGCGGTGCCTTCGGCATGGAGCACGTCAAGGATAGGGTGTTTCAGTCCTTTCACGGTTACCTGTTCAGGACCCAGCAAATCGAGCACGATAATTTCGTTCTTGCCCTTCTTCAACCAGCAGCCCGGCATGTAAAGAGTTTGCTGCGGACCGATTTTCCAAAAGCGCCCCAATGCTTTTCCGTTTACCCATACCATACCTTTACCCCATGTCTGCATATCGAGGAACACATCTCCTACCTCTTCCACCTGGAACGTGCCGTGATAGTAAGCAGGTTTGTCCAGTTTTTCACCTGCGCCGAAGTTCTTGTTTTTGGAGAATACATACTCCGTCGGGAAGCTATATACCTCCCAGTTCTTCAGGTCACGCTTTTCTTTGCCGGTAATCAACTGCACCTTCTCCGAGATACCTTTATGGTCGTGGATGGCACCACCGAAGTTCACACGCCCCATCGCCTCTATCAGGATGTCCAACCGGGCACCGTTCGGCAAAGCCGGCAGTGCAAGCGATTTCTCTCCGCGTCGACGGTCGAGACGTCCCAACAGTTTTCCGTCTACGTACACCTGTGCCCAGTCGTGCGGCTCGTCGATAAGCAGTACTGTCTCTTCCGACACTTCGGGCAGCATAGTGCGGTAAAGGATGGTTCCCCAACCCTGGTCGAACATCTCCATTGGTTTGACATCTACCGAAGAGCGTGCTTCCGGAAGGTTGTCGAACAGAGGGGCCACTTCCGTCAACTTGAATTCCGGAATCTCAATCACCGGATAAGCTTCGGGCACTTCGGGTATCACCTGTCCCGAATCGGCATACTGTTTCAACAGCTTTCTGAGTTTGTAGTACTTGGGGGTTGCCCAACCTGCTTCGCTGATCGGCGCATCGTAATCGTACGAACTACACATTGCCGAATAGGCAGGACAGTTGGCACCGCCCCAATGGCCGAAGGTAGAACCACCATGTGCCATGTAGAGCGAGAAGGAGATGTTTCGGTCGAGCATATTCTTGATGCCGTTCACCATCTGTTCGGCGTCGCGCGTCTCGTGCTTGCGTCCCCAATGGTCGAACCAACCGCTCCAATACTCGCTACACATCAACGGGCTGTTGGGGCGTGCCTCTTTCAGGCTCTTAAACTGGCTGTCAATATCGGCACCGGTTCCGAAGTTGATGGTCCACAGCAGGTCATCAAGTCCGTTCACTTTGAAAGTCGAGCTCCAGTCACACTGGAACAAAGGAACCTCCGTGAAGCCTGCCCCTTTGACGATGTCGCGGATGTTGGAGATGTAGAGCTTGTCGGCAGCGTAACCTCCATATTCATTTTCCACTTGTACTAAGATAATGTTTCCGCCACGCGTCACCTGCAAACCGGCAAGTTGCTTGCCCAGTTCGTTCATAAATGTCTTTGTCCTCTCCAGAAAGTAGAAGTCGTTTCTGCGGAGGGTGATGTCTTCTTTCTTCAACAGCCACCAAGGAAGTCCGCCCATCTCCCATTCCGAACAAACGTAAGGACCGGGACGCAGGATGATATACATCCCGTGTTTCTGCGCCAAACGGCAGAAAGCGGCGATGTCGTTCTGACCCGTAAAGTCAAATTCTCCCTCTTTCTGTTCGTGGATATTCCAAAAGGCATAAATACAAATCGTATTCATACCCAACGATTTACACATTTTAATGCGATGTTCCCAATACTCGGCGGGAATACGGGTGTAGTGGACTTCCGCTGCTTTAATCAGGAAAGGTTTCCGGTTCAGCAGGAAGGTCTTGTCGCCTATGGAAAACTCATGCGGTTCACCCGCCTCTTTCGTGCCTGCGCAACTTACCAGCAAATACATCCCCGTAGCCGCCAGCAACACTTTCGATGCCGACGACCACTTCTTACAAAAAACAGTCAAGCTACTTTTAAGCATAATCTTTTATTTAAACTAGTATGCAGATACAAATCACAATGTCTCAATTACAAAGTGATAAGTCAGCGAACCTTCGGTCCACATAGAGAAGTTCGTCCCCCATAAGTTGTTGCTCAGGTTGAAGTGTACACCGTTGCGCAAGTCAGGATAGCCAGTGGAGTAGTTCAAGCCTTGTGCTTCTCCTACATTCACAAGGAAAGCCTCTTGACTACTGATACGTATCGTCCCCTTGGAGGTTATCAGATCTACGTAACGGTCTATCCCGTGCATCTGACGGTTTCCCTTTTCCACCACATCCATCAGATCCACCCGTTCACCCATCTTCTCGGCTATCACCGATTCAACACCAGGCACCGTAAACGACAACCAATAAGATTCGGGCAAACGTACGGCCGGTTTACCATAGATGGTCAGCGCCACTTCCGACCGTTTGCCGTTCTTTGCCGTCCAGCTGTTCACCTGTATCCGCGCGGGATATACACGTGTATCTACCCCTTCACATTCAGGGAAACGTAATTCGGTAATCGTACGTATGCCTTTCTTCTCTTTGCGTACCGATTGCGACACTGTCTGCGCGTACAATGTGGCGCTCACGGCATGCGACTTCTCCAAGCCCCGCTTGCCCAAGTCGTCCAACGCCCATTCAGGCCGTCTACGAAGATATCGGTGCAGAAAATCATCGTAATCATTTCCATCAAACATCTGATAAGACAGTCCTGCCAACGTCATTCCACCAGCTATCGGTTGCTGCCATTGTTTCTGTTCTACCAGTTTCATCTTCGAGCTATCCGTCAGCTCCACGTTGTCCACAGCCGCCACAGCCGCACGTGCCTCTTGCTGCAAGGAAGCAGGTAGCAAAGCAATCGCACTGTCAATATAGCCGTCTATCTCCTTCCACGAATCTTCCGCCATGCGGAATACACCTTCGGAGCGCCCCTTGATGAACGGATCCATATCGTATTTATCCCATTGACGGAGATGGGTCTTCACATCCACTCCTTGCGTATGTTCCGCTATCAGCCCCAACTCAACGGCATAGTCCAACGCCATGTCGCTCTCTTTCTCTATTCTTCCTTCATGCAACCATTGTGAGTAGAGCTGCGAGAGGGCACGATACTTAGCCATACGTATCGGCGCGCTACCGTAACCATAAATCCACGTGTCACCTATCTCCGAAGTGACCAACGGCAAACTCTCCTTCACTTTCAACAGTTCTTGGGCGATATCGTTGAACGAGGCGCCCAACAGTCGGGCATTCGGATAGCGTTTGCGCAAGTCGGTATAGATTTTCTTCACTCGTTCGTAGCTGTGCGGCCCATGGTTGTCGCCCGTAAAGTTGATGCTGATCACCGTCTTTCCGTCCGGCAAGACTTCATCTTCTCCATAGTTTTTCTGATATGCCAATATCAAATCATTCCCCTCAGGGCTGCGCCATCGGCAGAACGCAGGTACCAAAGGTACCGGGCAAGCAGGATTAACGCCCACATGCAAAAGACGAATACCGGCATTGTACATTGGATCGATAATGCTGCGGGTATGTCCCGGCACATCAGTCATCTTTGCCGCAATGGTCTGCTTGCCGTATCTCTCATCCAAACATTTGGAAAGTAGCAAACAAGTTTCAAACATGTCGCATGTCATTGTCTCCGACTCCACCGTATAAGGGACGGAGTTCCAAACGATATCGCCACGACCGATGGCTTCTTCCAGCCGCTTCACAGCCTCGGGAGATGCCGTACGGAGGTATTTCCATATGACCCATGAACCGGTGGTCCATACGTAACGGTCGCCCGAACCATCGGCACGCAGGCGGTCGCCCACTTCGATAGCTTTCGGGATAAAGTCGTTCACATAGCTTTTGGTGACTACCGAGCTAAGGTTGGTGAAGCCCACATCCAAGTGAGTCTTGAAGACTACATACACCTTCTCTATCTCGTTGCCGGATGGCTGAGCCATAGCGCCGACAAGGCAGAAGAAGAGAAGACAGAAAGAAAAAAATACGCTTCGTTTCATCATGAATTCCATTTTAATATATCAAATTAATATCATTATCTCTTACCATACACCAACGTCCGTGTTCCGTCCCACGCCACTGCCTCAATCCGGGTAGAGCCTCCGGGGAAACGGACAAGCGTGGTCGAACGGTCGGGCGAATCGGTACCTACCATTGCCACATGCGTCAGTTCTTTTCCTTTGTATGTCTCGAATACAGTCACATTCTGCCAATAGTCATGAGACACGGTGCAGGTTTCCTCTTTGAACGTCAGTCCACCGTTGTAGACACCTTCTACCGGAAGACGCCGTTGGTAAGACTTCACGCTGTTGGCAGTGAGATAATAGAGCACGGGGGTGGCAGGCTTCGGATAGCGGGAAGCATACTTCACCAGTTCTTTACACTGTTTCTTGGTGATGGTCAGCTGCGCACGGCTGTAATCGTCCATGTCCTTGTCGATGGGTTTGAGCATACCCGCCTTGATGAAGAAGTCCGTGAGGTCTTCTTTGACAAGATCGCACATATTCCGCATGAAGTTGAGCTGTAATTGTCCGTTGTCCATGCCTTTCTCATCCGTGTTGCGTACAATCTCCGCCATATCGGCAAACCAGTCGGGCTTTCCCCAATAATTGCCGTGTCCCGCTACGGCATAATAAAGTTGCAACTGCCACAGGGGACACAACTTCACGAAGTGGTCGCCACCGTTCTCGTAACCCTTCATCTTGTCCTGTCCGCGCTGGCAAAGCCACTGTTCGCCCTTCACAATGCCATAATTGAGATAAGAATTGAAGCGTCCACCCAGCACACGGTTGTTGTCTCCGTCGTTCACCCGTTCCTGTTCCAGGTTCTGATAGCCAGGCTCCAGCAGATAACGGGTCCACACGGAGAAGATGTTGTTGGTGACTTCCGTCGTAGATACCCATTTCAATCCCGGACGTATCTGATTGACATGGCCGAACTCGTGCGCCAACGCCCATACGCCTTTGTGGATATTCTCCACGCTGGCAAGTTTATTCATACAGTCGTAAGCAAACGCAGCGCCGTAACCGTCGGCATACAGACCGGATTGCACCTCGCGGGCAAACATGTGGTTCTTCGGACGAAGGTTATACTTCTTCAACCCCATCATCTCGTGCTGGATATCTATGATTTTATCATAGTAGTTGATCAGTTCCCATCCTTTCTCCGGACAGTACTTCTTCAACGAAGAGACCCGATAGGCGAGGTTCACATACTCTCCTTTGATGTCGAGAATGTTGCACACTGCCTGTTCGAGCAGTTGTTTCCACTCCTTGTCAGTGTGTTGCTTCTTGTCGAAGTAGCCATTCACCTTTCCGCCATCGATGCGAATGCGCACCGGAGCCACCTTTGCCCAGTCGGAGGTAAAAAAGTTGATGTATCCCAATCCCTTGTTCTTGATAGCCAGTCTGTTTTCGCCTAGCTGCAAAGGATAGGTATGGTCGCTCTTCTCACCTTCAAAGCTGTGCACGCGCAATGCCAACTGCTGTCCCTGCGTGTCGCCGACAGTCAGCACCACCTCATCGCCCGGCTCAAAGTAGATGCCCGTAGGATTCTCGAAAGAGTTGTAATTGCTGATTTTCAGTCGCTGCGCCGTCTCCTTCAACGGAGGATAGGCTTCATAATACTGCACCCGGTAAGGAGGAATGGGCGAAGCATCATTCGTTTGCGAACTCATCGGAGAGATTATCCCCAATATACCTATTATAAATACAATCAGTTTTTTCATTTTTATCACGATATTGTTCCCAAATTGCGGTATTGTCTTTAAATCGATATATAATATTCATTCAGTAACCGCTACTGTTTCATCAAATCGATATTACTTCGCCTCTTCACCCCACTCTTTAGCCCCTTGCTCTTTCAGTTTGGCAGTGAAGGCTTTGGCTTTCTCATAAGCAGCCTCTTCCTCTTGGGGGCTAGCATAAGCATGCTTGAATCCTTTCACCACGTTCCATTCGCCGCGGGTGAAGTCGGGGAAAGCAACGGAAGCACAATTGTTGTCCATTGAGAGCGAGCCAAGCTCTGCAAGGCAGCACCATTCTGCCAAGTCATACACGTCCATGTCCAGCGGCAGGCCGTTCTGAAGACAATATACCAGACGACTGTCCATGATGAAATCCATACCACCGTGTCCACCTACTTCCTTTGCCATCTCGCCATACTTTTTCAAGATGGGATGTTGGTATTTCTCTACCAAAGCCTGTTTTTCGCTGGCGGGCATGAAGCCGTGCGAGCTCAGGTTGTCCACTTGCGGCTGTACGCCCGAAGCAGTCATCTGCGAAGCATCGAGTGCATATCCTTCTGTCGGATATTTATTGGCGAAGCCTTTGGTACCGGTCAGTTGATAGAGGCGGTTGTAGGGTTGCGGAGTCATCACGTTGTGTTGGATTTCAATCACCTTGCCGTTGGCGGTGCGAATCAGCGTTGTGGTATGGTCGCCGTTGCGGAAACTGTTGCAGGTAGAATCGGCAGCAGTCTCTACCAGCACTTTGCCTACGACAGACTTGGTATCCATTGCCACCAATGTCTCCATACGGTCGCCGCGGTGGATATCCAATGCCTGTGCCACAGGCCCAAGGCCGTGAGTGGCGTATACATCGCCGCGATGACGCATATTGTAATCCAAGCGCCATCCCAGTTTGTCCTCTTTTCCGTTCTTCCAGTAGTATTTCCAAAACGGCTCTAAGTTGTGGATGTAAGCACCTTGTGCACGGATTACTTCACCGAACACGCCCTGCTGTGCCATGTTCAAAGTATTCATCTCGAACCAGTCATAGCAGCAGTTCTCCAGAATCATACAGTGTTTGCGGGTCTTCTCGCTCAGGTCAATCAGTTCCCAACACTCTTTCAGGTTCATTGCCGAGGGCACTTCAATAGCCACGTTCTTGCCATTCTCCAAGGCACACTTTGCCACGGGGAAGTGGTGCATCCAGTCGGTAGCCACATATACCAAGTCGATATCATCGCGCTTGCAAAGCTCTTCATAACCATTCTCGCCCGAATAGATGGCTGCTTTGGGGAGAGAGGCTTTCTTCAGATAGCCTTGGCAGGCTTCCGCCCGTTTCTCTTCGTAGTCGCACAAGGCAACAATCTGCGTGCCGGGGATGTGTGTGAAACGTTCCACAGCACCGGGACCGCGCATTCCCAAGCCGACAAAACCTACACGAACCACTTCCATCTTGGGTAGCACCAGTCCCAATACGCTCTTTTGTCCCGACGGACGGGCAGGCGTATTGACTACGATTGTCCCTTCATCCCATTTCCACTGCGTACCTTTGTCGTTGGTATACACGGAAGACTCTACTGATGAGCAAGCACACAAACCGAGACACATGCTCAATAATAACCATTTGATTCTTTTCATTGTTTCTGTTAATTAAAAAGTTATAATCACTTATTTTATAATCTCCTATTTGTTGCGGACGTCCTCACAAGAGGTGCTGTCCTCTATAAAGATACAGGAACTCTGGGACGTACTAAGGTTGAGTGTCATAAAATAAATCAATAAAAGGTATCTCCGCTATTATATAGAGAAAACACCTTTTATTAGTGATGAGAGACTTCGAGTGTCATCATCAAAGCCCGAAGTGCTCGTCTGTATTTTCGTAATTATCCACCGTACGGGTCTTCTCGCCGGAGTATACCCACACTATCCGGTCTTCATACTCTTTACTGTCGGCAGTTGTCACCACCGTCCGCAATTCATTCTTTCCGTCGCGCAAAGTCACGCCTTCGAAGATGTAGTGGATGGCGGTGTAGCCCTGACGGGGTGCGGCAAGTTCCTGACCGTTGAGGAAGAGCTTGGGAGTCCCAACATTAGAATATACAGTGACGGAAGTGTTCTTCCGTTCTCTGTTCGTGTTTCTTCTTTGCGTCAGGTAGACCACCGGGTCTTTGCTCCAGTTTGCCTTATAGAAGTAGTAGGCATCTTTTTTCACCTTACGGTCGAAGGTCACCAATCCCTTCATGTTGCGTGCGGGAATACATCCGCCCACACGGGTAGGTACGGCAAAGTCGAACATATTCCAGAAATAGGAAGCAACGATATATGGATGTGATGCGATAACACTCCATTGATATTCATGCAACTTCGTCTGGTAAGTTTCAGGATAGAACGGTTCCCACGAGTTGAGCGTCTCACCCAGGATTTCCGTCTGATGCGCCACATTGGCACCTCCGCCATATTCGGTCAGCATGAGTATCTGTTCCGGATATTCTTTCTCCATTTTCTCCACCCAAGGCTTGATATCCTGGATTTTACGTTCGTACCAGCCGAAATAGCGGTTCATGCCCTGAATATCCGCATTCATGTTTACCGGATGTTCTGCATGACCATATCCGTTAACTGATACGGTGTAGCGGTCGGGATCTTCTGTCTTGGCGAGTTCGTGGAGTTCGCGCGTGAGCGCTGTCGTATATTCATGGGGGTGATACACTTCATTATGAAGTCCCCATGTATAAATGGACGGATGGTTGAAACTCTGCCGAATCAGTTCCCGCAGTTGCGAGTGTGCATTCTCCCGTTCCTGTCCAGTGACACGATTGACGAAAGGAATTTCCGCCCAGACAATCAGTCCGAGGCTGTCGCACCGTGAATAGAAATAATCAGATTGTTGATAATGCGCCAGACGGATGGTAGTGGCACCGATGTCCATTATCATTGCCAAATCCGTATCATGCTGCTCTTTCTTCAACGCACTTCCCATTCCCCACCAATCTTGATGACGGGTAACACCATACATGGGGTACTTCTCACCATTCAAATAAAATCCTTTACCAGCTTCGACGTGATAGTGGCGCAGTCCCAACGGCTGTGACACTTCATCAATCACCTTCCCCTCCTGCATCAGGCAGGCGGTCACCTTATACAAATAAGGGTCTTTGCGTCCTTGCCACAAATGAGGCTTTTTAAGCCTGTAATTGAAAATAAAAGGTTTCGACCCCTGCGGAGAAAGAAGAATATCTTCCGTTTGTGAAGATACCAGACTGCCTTCCTGTGTATAAATGGCAGTTTTCAGCTTTACCGGTGCCGAATGCAGTGTACCGTTATCCAGTTTCACTTTCACTTGTACATCTGCACTTTTTGAAGAGACGTTCTTTTGGGTGATATATACACCGGAAGAGGCGTAATCGGTCATCGTAATATTGTTTGCTTCTGTGGCGACAAGCCAGACAGGACGATAGATACCACCATACACCCCGAAAAGATTATGATTGACAGGAATCACATCCGGACGCGCAGCATTGTCCACCTTCACAATAATTGTATTCTCCCTGTCCACTTTCAGAGCGGTACCTATTTCGCAGACAAAAGCACTGTAAGCTCCTTTGTGCGTACCTACCAGACCACCGTTAACATAGACCTCCGCACAACTACCCACACCTTCAAACTTCAGGAAAATACGTTTTCCTTTCCATTCTCCGGGCAAACGGTATTCTTTCCGGTAATACGCCTCACCTGCGTAATAATTACGTTCTATCACCTGCATATCACTGGCATTGTAAGTATGTGGCAAAGTCACTTTCTTCCAGTTACTGTTCCAACGGTTGACATTGGAAACCATATCCACCGGAAACGGCCCTTTCACAAACTGCCAGTCGTCATTGAAACTGCGGATATCTCTTGCTGTCACCACGGATGCCAAACACAACATCCACACTATTATTAAGTTAAATTTCATTCTCATGGTATGATTACTACTTATTTGAATATCGGTGTATCGCTGAGCCTGACAACTTGCGTACCGATGCTTTTCAGTTCAAAAATAACAATTTGATTCTTCCCCTCGCGCAAGGTGGAGGCAGAAACAGGAACAGACTGCTGCGTACTCTCACTCCAGTAAGAGCCTGCATACTGCCCGTTTACCCAAACTTCACCCATTCCCCATCCGGAGATATCCAAATGAACCTCACCGGGAGCATCCTGTTGGAACGTCCCTCTGTAGAAACCGGGAGTCACAGTCTCCTCACAAGAAGAAAATTGCAGTTTATCCACCTGACAGTCCCTCACTTCCAAAGGAGTCATTTTCCAGTTGTCAATAACGGTCCCATTCAGAAGAGCTTTACCAAACACCCCCTTAGAATTGTCCAAAATTTCGGGACCGTACGTGATACGTCCGATATTCTCTGCATACAGTTTCAAACAGTGCTCACCAAGGGTTGTTTTGAAAGAGATGCTTTTATTCTCATCTGTCAACTTTCCCACCAGTCTGTCATCCACATACACAGCAGCAAAGTCTCTTACATTCTCCAGTTCCAGTTTGTTTTCTTCCTCATCTGCAGAAATGGCAGCTTCGTAAAGCACATATCCGAAGTCCATTCCCAACTCGTTCATGGACATCAGCTCTTCCGCTTCCTGAGCTTCACCGTAAATTTGTTTCAGAGAAGCCTTTTCCGACATCCGTATCTCCTGGGCAGATACGGATGTGGACAAGCACTCTAAAAATAATCCTAAAAACAATACAACCTTAACCATTTATCTTATTTATTTTTTCAAGAATGATTCGATAAAAGATTCGTCGAGCGCCACTTGCGGATTGAATTTGTCTCCTTTCACATAGAGGTCTACACTCTTCAGCAATTGCTGCGTAGCGGGACGCTCTTCCAGTTTATTCTTCGTGTCGACAGCCAGCACAAGCAACTTACCTTTTCCCATCTTAGCTTCAAAACCGATTCCCAACTTCCGGTTGCTGTTGAAAGCATCAATAGTCTGAATGAAAGGACGAAGTTCAGTCGGGGTATCCTGCATCTCAATCACTCGTCCGTTGGTCAGAATATCCCACCACTGCCAATCGATGTTCTTTTCAGTCACAAAGTGGTCGAATACAGGCTGGTCGGCATGAATCAGGCATCCCAATGTCAACGGGTCCCATTTGAACATCAACGGATTCCAGAAGTGATTATGGAATACAGAACGACGTCCTTTCACTTTCGAAAGTTCGGGACACAACACGACTTTTTTTCCGGCTTCCAGTTGTTGTTTCGCCTTATCATCGAAAACAGAGGTGTAAAGCACCTCGTCTGTAGACTGCATCAAATCCTGCTGACGGGGGTACACCCAAATGTCCCAACGGTTCTCCGTCTTGTCATTTACCGAAACGTATACGGTCAGTTTCTGCGGTTCCGTGTTCTCCGGCAATACATAGCTGAATTCTCCTGCCGGAAAAACGCCGTTGTTGCCCAAAGCGTTCGATTTCAAATTGCCTGATTTCAAGACTTTGCCCGAAGCATCTCTTATCCCCCACTTCACTTTACCGCCTTTCAAAGATTCTGTACCAAAATGATATACCTCGGCTTTGCCGCTGAATGTTTCACCGGCATAGTAGGCACGTTTGCCAAAACGAAGCAATGCCACTGTAGGAGCACAGAATCTTCGGAAGTCTTCCGGCGTAATCAGACCTTTGGAATCCCAGAACGGGTCAAGAATACCGACAGGAGCATACCCCTGTCCCGGGAAGTCGTTAATGGAGAGCAGTTGGAAACCTGCCGAGGTAGAGGTGCGTAACTGTGCTTCGATGACATCCTTATATTCCAGCACAGTCTGTGCACCGGATGCACGGAAGAAGTCGTCCGCCTGATCCAGCATACCGTTCTTCTCCAATTGCTCGTAGAAAATCTCGAAGTTGCGTGCCTCTACGGGACAGCCTTTGTATTTCGCTATTTCCTTGAAGTTGGGATATACACAGCGTTGACCCGTTTCATGAGAGATAACCGGTACGTCGATATCCGTTCCTTTGATGATATCCCAATCCGTATAAGGTTTTCCGTCGTAAACGGTTGCTCCGCCCTTGGGGGTCATGTGCGTGATGTAGAATTGGTCGGAAGCTACACGCTTGCGTGCAGTAGCACCGCTGAACAGATGGCGGCTGTCCGTCTCGCGTCCCCGGTGTGTCAATTCTTCGATAAAGTCGAAGTTGCCGCTGATTTCATTACCGTTACAGTATAAGAGGAAAGAGGGATGGTTGCCATACTCTTTCAAGATGGCAAGCTGTTCGCGGCGCAGAAAGTCGTAGCGCGCATCGTCACCCGGTTCACCGTCTTTGCCCCACATCGGCATTTCCACTTCCAGATAAACGCCCAGTTTGTCAGCCATGCGGAAAGCGGCAGCCGGCGGACACCAGGAGTGAAAACGCATATGATTCATGCCATACTCTTTGAGAATGGTCAACACACGTTCCCATGATGCATCGTCCACAGGGACATGGCCTGTAGCGGGGAATACTGCATTTTCCACCGTTCCGCGCAAGTGCACAGGATGTCCGTTAACAAGAACGTGATTCTTTCCTTGTGCCACCTCGCGCATACCGAACGTAGCGCTTTTCGTATGTTGATAGTTTGTGTTGTCGGCACCGGTTTGCAGGTCACACTCCACCGTGTAGAGGTTCGGGTTGAACTCGTCCCACAGACGGATGTTTTTGCCCAATGCTATTTCCGTGTCAATGGTGATTGCCTCATCTCTGCCGCTGACAGGCACTTCGTGTGTCAGGCGGTAGTTGTCGCCCGTAATGGTAAAGACTGCCTTGCCCGACACCTCTTTCTTTGTGAAGTTGTTCACCTTCATCTTCACGCGTACCGACTTGTCGGTCACGTTGGGATAAAGCTGCATGTCTTCGGTATACACAGGGTCGACCGCCATCAGCTTCATCTCGCCAAGGATACCGTTCCAGTTGATTTGGGTAAACTCTGTATGGGCATGATCCCATTTGTGCGTATCATACTGATAGCGGTTGTCTATGCAGACTGTAATGAGATGTGTCTTTCCCGGAGTCAGGAACTGCGTAAGGTCATGATTGTGGGGTACACTTACGTAATCGATTTTGCTTACCTCCTTGTTGTCCACCACGATGGAGCTGAGCCAATGCACACGCTCGAAATACATAAAAATGCGTTTGCCTTCCCACTCTTTCGGAATGGCGATTTCACGCTGATACCAGGCAGGTCCCATATATTCATACACACGTGTCAAGCGGTCCAAATGGCGGTAAGGAGACTTGTATCCGATGTTATAATCATCCGTGATTCCCGGCAGCATGATGGATTCTTGCAGCCGATACGAATGGCGAAGTCCCAAAGAGCCCCTCCAAAAATCCATCACATCCGTCTGGAATCCCCATTTACCGCTCAAGTCCACTTCCTGAGTCTGTGCCTTTGCACCCGGCAGGCAGCCGAGTGCAAGAGCAATAATAGCAGATTGAATAAATTTTCTATTCATGAATAAATATTCTGTTTTAAATAAAGTAATTGTTTACGTTATGCAAATAGTGTGTAGTTTATTTCTTTTCTACGCCATTGGAATCACCATACACCAACGTCCGCTTTCCATCCCAACTCACAGCATAGATAGCAGTGGATTTTGCGGGATAGTACACCTCTGTATAGGCTTTTTCAGGGAGTGGCAGCTGTTTGATATCCAACTGTCCTGTCGAGTTGGCAACGCCGGTTCCCATGATAGCCACTTGGGTGACCTTCTCGCCCGCATAGGTTTCGAAAGCAACCGCATTCTTCCATACGCTGTGCTGGACAGTGACGATATTGCCCTGTCTGTTCACTCCCTGGTTGTAAGTACCTTGCACAGCAGCTTTCTCTTTGAAGATGCGGATGGCATTGGCACTCATGTAGTGGAGCATTGCCTGCGGCTTGGTGTATCGCTGCATATACGTCTTCGCATCCAGACATTGGGCTTCGGTGATTTTTACAGTCTTTTTACTATAGTCGTCCACTATCAACTCACAAGGTTTCAACATACCTGCAAGTTCGAAGAATTCCGACAAGTCTGCCTCCAAGACGTCACATGCCATCTTCATGAATTCGATTTGCAATTCACCGTCGGGCTTGTTGTCTGGGGTAGACTTCTTACGCATCCTCTCGATGATGTCTGCCCACCAGTCTTTGTGTTCGGGCTCCGCATAGCGATAGTAACACAACAGTTGCCATATCGGTGTTAGTTTCAGGAACGCATCGCCTTCCTCCAACCACGGTACAATAGAACCCGTTGTCGCATGGGGCAGCACCTTATCATTGATGTATTTGTTCAGCAAACCGCCCGCTACGCTTTTTCCGCGTCCGTCGTTATGGCTTTCGTCTTCAAATTTCTCCCACCAAGGCATCAGTTCGTGACGGATGCAGATGGCATAGCAGTTGTTCGTCACCTCCGTCGTGCCATGCCACTTCAAGTCGGGACGCACCTGATTGACATGACCGAACTCGTGCGCATTTGCCCACAAAGCTTTGTATCTGCATACCTCATCGTTGAATTGTTCCGTACTTTTGTTGTAGATACCTACTCCCCATCCGTCAGCATAGGCAGCGGCACCCGGAGAATAGGGCACGGTGCGGATGAACATATGGTTGGTAAACGTACGGCCATACTTCTCAATACCCATCATCTCCTGTTCCTTTCCGATGGATTCGTCGTAGATATCTATCAGTTTCTCAGGATTCTTGCAATATTGGCGCAGTCCGCCCTCCACCGACACGGGGAAACACATATTCACTTTCTCACCCTTGAGGTCGAAGTGTCCATATTCGGCTTTGTTGATGACGGTCTGCCAGTTGGCTACATCGTGCTTGCCCTTCTCGAAATATCCGTTCACCTGTCCCGAAGCGATGTGTGCTCGGATAGGTGCAGCTGTCTTATAGTTCATGGTGTAGTAGCTGAAATAGGCCAATCCCCCTTGTTGCGTCTTAAACACATTGATACCCGGATAGAGCGGGAAGTTTTCCGTACTCCGTTGTTCGCCCAAGCTCTTGTTGTGGAAATCGTAGAGAAGCAGTGACACATGCTCGCCATTCAACTCTTCAGGCACAAAGATAACGATGTCGTCGCCCGGCTTGAAGAAAAGCCCCGTAGGATTCTCGAACGGATTGTAGCCGCTGGTCTTCAGTTCTTTCGACAGGTCATTGACCGGACGATAAGGAAGATACTCCTGCACGCGGAACTCTTTGTCATACTCATCATAGCCGCCTTTGTAGAGAATCGTGGCAAGGTCTTTCAAGAACGGGCTCTTTATCTCCTTGATCTGCTCTTCACCGATGCTGGCATTCAGCTTGGTGCACAGCTCGTCGGCAAAGATACGTTTCAGCTCTTCAGCAACGGCAAGGTTCTTCTGATAAACGCCCAACTCGGCACAAGTCACCAAGGAACCTTTTCCACTACGGATGGTGATGCGGACGGAAGTCACTCCCGAATGAGTTTTTGCAAATTCGACTTTGCGGGCATCTTTGGGTTGTTCCTTCAAATCGAACGACTCCTTATCTATGAAATCCTCCGTTCTACCGGTGGCAAATTCCACGTCGATCTTGCCCCAGACACCGTTGTCGCTGTCTTGTCGCGGAGTATACATCAGATAATCCACATCGGATGCCTCTTCGAGATGATAGGTCAACACCACAGGGAAGGTGGTCTTTCCGCTGTTCCACGGAGAGTGATAGAACGTAGACATATCTCCGTCGCACGAAGCCATGATGTCTTGCTTTTTCCATTCCTGGTTCTTTTCCTGCTGGTTGGCTTCAGCGTTCACAATCTTGATTTGCTTATCGCTGATGTCTCCTGCATCCATCGATGAGAAGTTCTGAACAACCTGCAAAGTGACAGCTAACTTCTTATGCTCATCTTTGACGGGTTCGAATGTGACGCTTCCTGTTCTCTTCTTGCCCGTGTTGTTTCTTTCAAAGGCAAACACTACCTCTTTGGTCTGCAAGATGCCTCTGGTTTCCGGTTCGGGTTTCACAGCGATCCATTCGTCGTTGGGAACCACGGTATAGTCAATGTTAGCAGTCACCTTCACACTTCCTTCCAAGGCGGTGCCTGCCACATTCAGTTCGGTACGGTCTGCCTTGATGGCAGGATTGGTGCCTAATTGTTCCACTTTCACGGGGACGGTGACACCATCGCTATAGAGGCTCAGCGTCACGCTACGTTCATCGCTGTCGGGATTCTCGTTGACCGAGATACGCAGCACATCTGCCAAGCGCGATGCCTTGCACCATTCGGTTGCTTCTTTAGGAGTAGAGACTCTCCATTCTACGGTGGACGCTACTGTCGTTTCTGCTGCTCCGCCTGCTTGAGCAAACACAAAGGTTTGCTCGGCAGGTTGAATCGAAGCAGACACCGTCTCCTCGTCCGAGCAGGCGAACAAAGCGCCCAGACTGAGGTATAAAGGTATTCTGTTTAAAAGTTTCATTGTATATTCTTTTTAGTTGAACTCGATTATTCGTTCTCCGGGTCGTATCTATCCACCACGACGTTGAACAGCTTAAGCTCAGCCAGCTTGAAGTTATCATTTCTCGCAGCATCGTTGTTACGGTCTGTCACTGCATACCGGATGTATTTGACAGGCTTGCCCTCCGTCTGCGACTTCATTGCCGGGAGTGTCTTATAGCGATATTTGTCTCCGTCCGAATTACTCGGTTTTTTTCCGAAGTCATGCTCGGCTGTGGCCATATCCTTCACCTCATAATAGTAGTTTCCGTATTTCCACTCCTTCTCTTTCTGTTCGAATACCACTTCCCAATCGTTGGAATACGGGTCATCGGAATCACCGATAGCCACAGTGTAAAGTCCGGGCGCCTGGCTAATCTGACCTATTGCGTTTACTGTTTTAATGGTGAATTCCGTACATTCTACATTGTCCGGAATTTGGATAATGATATAGTTAAACTCTTTTCCTGTACTTTTCCTGTTTTCCGATTCCCAGTGCTTGCCATCGGAGAGGTCATCGTCCACCAAGTATTCATACTTACCGCCCCATTCACTCAGTCCGCTAAAAGAGAGCCATTTCAGTCCGTCAGGGTCATTGCTGTCAGTAGCCTTTGCATTCAAAGGAATTTCTCTTTCTATCACAGTGATAGTCGGTGGCACAGGATTGCACTGTCCAGCATTGAGCACGAATCCGCCCTCGTTGTATACCAACGACTCACCATCCTTATTCAATACGTCCACCTTGAACATCATGTCGCCATATTTAGCATACAGTTCGTTCACCACAATCTTTCTTTCCTCACTGGCGCCTACTTCAATCGTCAGTTTGTCATCTTCGATAGGAGTCTTCTTGTTGTCGTATTCAAAGACAACCTTGCTGTATTCGACGCCTTCGGGGAAGTCCCAGCTGATTTCGAGCGCACCTTCACGCGGTTCCACCACGAACATATCGTCTGCCAGCAGGAAGGCGGTGCCGATGTTCTTGCGTTGCTTCACAGAAAGTAGCTGATAGTAGTCGCCCTCTTTTTGCTTGAAGGTGATTTCCATATCGCGGTCGTACTTGTCGTTTTCATACGCAGCCACTTTCAAAGCCACCGTTGCACGTCCGTCTGCATTCGGTTCCGACTGAGACACCACCGTAATCCAACTTTCTGCCGGCAACACGGTTTCGTACGGGACGTTAGAGACGATATTCACCGTCAGGTCGGCAGCAGTGTACCCCACAGGGATGTAACCATCGAAGTCGACATCCCCCTCGCCTAAGTTGTAGCTCGCCACACGGATGGCGGGCACTGTCCCTGTCTGGCGGACAGGGAGCGTCTTCAGTTCGTTGCCTTTCACGGTGAGCACCGTTTCGCGGAGTTCGGAAGCGGTATTCTCCGTCACGGTCACAATCAGCGATTCGCCGTTGCGCTCGGCAGAGCACCAACTTGCCGCCTCTTGCGGCACCGTCACCGTCCATTCGCCTCCGTTTGTCACTGTCACCTCTTTCGATGAGGCTCCCTGAATAAACATCACTGCATTCTCACTCAATGCCATCCGGCTGCCGGCTCCTTCTGCCGGCTCGTCATCGCTGCAAGCCGTAAAGCCCAAGCTGCAAGCAAAGAGCAACAGCATTCCTTGTTTTATCTTATTAATCATTTCGTATCGATTTAAACTATTAAACATTGATTCTCTTTCGTTCCAAGGTTTACCATACGCTCCAATCGATGGCAAACTCTTCGTCCGGAATAGTGGTATTGATTCTTCTTTCGAGCGTCATGCTTCCGTCCACGTCGTAGGAGATAATCTCTCCCTGCACGCGTTTCGGGTCGTTGAACGAATAGTTCAGTCCTTTGACGGTCAGCGTGCGAATCATCGTGGTCGGTGTCTCGCTGTCCATACGATCTTTCACTTCGTAGGTCGGTGTGCCTACAGCAGCAAAGTCCAGCCCGACGATGTCGTTCATCGCTTCCAGCTTCACTGTACCTCTCTTCTTCAGTTCCGCACCGCTTTCGGGGACAAACGTCTCGTCTTCGATAAACGTAGCTTTGATTTTAAACAACTTACGGTCTGCACGATTTTCGTCGATAGCTCCGGCATAAAAGAAGACAGAGTTCTCGCCCACCACGTATGCATAGCGTTCGTTGAGCGGCAGACGGCTGGCGTTGGTGCCTTTCACCTTCACGTTGAGCGTACTTGCTCCGAACTTACCCGAGAAGTCGTTGAACGGCAAAAAATATAGCAGAGCGTTGTTGTAGTCCAAACGGGGATGAGACTGATAGCCGTAAGAAGGATCGTCTTCCACAATAAGTGGCAATACCCACTTCTCGCTGAAATCGAGCCCGTTGAAGTCGAGCAGGATATCAATCAGCGCGGAGTTCTCACCCGCAGGAATGCGGGTGACGGGGTTGAAGAAGAAGCGTGAAGTGTTGAGTTGGCGGAACCACAAGTCCTGACGATCATCGCCAAAGTGATTCAAATTGAAAAGAGGGAGCGTGTCATTGTCAACGCCAACGTGCACATCGAGGTCGTGTTCGTTGTTGAGGGTTCCCGATACCAGGAGCGGCAGACGGTAGCGTACGCCGTCTTCTTTATACTTCACGCGCACCGTTGTCACGGAAGAGCTGTAAGAAGGAGCCTTGAAGGAGACATACTGCTGGTATTGTTCTTCCTCCCAAACTTCGTTGCAAGAGCCGAGTACGAAAGCGGCAGCGGCAAGCAGACAGGTATATATGTTTTTGTATTTCATCATTGCAAAATTTTAATTAGTTTTTCAAAGACTGCCAGCCCGGGTTCTGAGTGAGGCGTCCGTTTCTATATAACTCATTGATATCAATCGGCCAGAAGTAGCTCTTGTCAGCGAAACATGTAGGAATGCTGGCTATTACCACCGGTTTGTGGAACAGGTCGCGGCTCTCTTTGGTCATCTCCGTGTTACAACCGTAGATGGGTAGCGATTCTTCGGCTTTGGCATCCAACCATCTGCGCAGGTCGAAATAGCGGTGTCCCTCGCCCATCAGTTCAATCTGGCGTTCGCGTTTCAGCTTCGCGCGGAGCAGTTCTTTCGAGTTGTACTCAGCCTGTGTGTAGTCGGGCACTCCCGCACGGATACGTATCGGATGAATACCCTCCTGCAAAGCCTCCGTCGTGCGTTTCAGCGGATGCATTTTCGTTCCGTCCCAGCTCGGGATGTTGTAGTCGCCGTCCAGCTCGTTCAGCGCTTCGGCGTAAATCAGCAACACTTCCGCATAGCGGATGGCAGGGTCGGCTTTGCCGGTGATGTGTCTGTCGTTTGCTTCGTCGTTTGTATCGGTGGGGCGCACAAATTTCATCACACCGATGCCGGTGGGCAGATTGTCGTTGTTGGAGCTACGGTAGAAGAACGACTGAAGTCCGCGGTCTTCCACTTTGGTAGCGTGGCTCAAGGACCAGAACACACCGCTGTATGCCACCGATGCATAGAAGCGCGGTTCGCGGCCTACATATTGCTGGGAAACACCGTCTTTACGAATCAGCCCCTCCTGCACAGTGGTATAACCGGTGAGGCGTGACGAACCGTCACCCCGACCGATTTCGAGGTCTTTGCCCGGGCAGTCCGTGCCGTCTGCCATGTAATAGGCATCACACTGCTTTTGCGTCATGCACAGCCTATTGTACCCTTTGGCTCTCTCGGTAGGTAACTGTTCTTTCACCATATTACGATAGTTGATATTGGTTCCACGGGTGAAAATCAACTCCGGATTGTTTGCCGCTGTCAGCTCGCCGTTGAATACGGAGCGGTACGATTCGAACGGGTCAATGTTCTTATATCCCTTGGGCCAGTCATATTTGGCGAAATCACTCTCCTGACATGGCTTGATGGTGTTGGGATAGTCATCACGGTCGTCCTTGTTGTTACGGAACGGAGCCACATAGAGGCTATATCCGGCAGGTCCTGCCAGATCCATGACGTCTTTGGCAGCAGCGGCAGCCTTCGCCCACTTCTCTTCGCTGTAGTCGGCAGCCAGCAGGCGGCGTCCCTGGTCGTCCACCATTTGTGCAGCATAGTCGCTCACGTCGAGCGTAGCAGTCTTGTTACCGTTCATCAGCGGGCTGGCAGCATAGAGCAACGCACGGGCACGGATGGCAAGTGCCGCTCCTTTGGTGGGGCGTGAGATGTTAAACGCCTCGCGTTTGTAGGGCAGGTCTTCTGCCGCTTTCACCATTTCGGACGAGATGAATTCCACACATTCGTCGTAAGTGCTGCGCGAGAGATAGAGCTCGTCATACGGTTTGGCAAAATCCTGTCCCTCTTCGGGCACCAAGGGGATGGGACCGTACTTCTGCAACAGTTTCCAATAGTAGAACGCACGGATGAAGCGTGCCTGCGCTTTGTAGTCGATGCGTTTTTCTTCGCTCAGCAGTGTATTGTTGTCCACATTCTGAATGAAGATGGTTGCCTGGCGTATGCCTAAGTAACAATCTCTGTAAGATTCCTGACAATTCTTTTCCGAATAGTTTTTCGAAGCAAGCCACCAATAGTTGACGTGATAGATATCGTCGCTGAACGCAAACGGATGCGCATCACTCAACCCCATATCCGCAGCAGAACCCGCAAGATAAGTATAGGCGTTTGCCAGCCACTCTTCCGTATAGTCGATGCTGGAGAAGACATCTTCGAGGGTAATATCATGTTTCAAATCTTTCTCCGCATCCAGGTAGTCGCTACAGGAAGCCAAGGAGAAACCTAAGGCTATTGATAATAAGATATATTTCTTTTTCATATCGTTTTCGATTGATTATAAGTTAACTACTAATCCCACAGTGACGGATTTGGAGATAGGATATTTGTTGCCTGTTCCGTTCGCCAATTCCGGGTCCCAAAGTTTGAAACCTGAGAATGTCAACAGGTTGTTTCCGAGCAGGAAGATACGTACCTTGTTGAAGTGGATTTTGTTGGTCACTTGCTTCGGCAGAGTGTAGCCCACTTCCAATGTCTTCAGACGCAGATAGGACATGCTGCGCAACCAGTAGGTTGAAGACTGGCGGTTGTTTCCGTACTGATTTCCATATTCCAGGCGCGGATAAGAGGCATTGGTTCTTTCCGTATCGGGTGTGCCCGAGATGTCACGGGAAACCCAACGGTCGTTGTCATCAATCAATCCGGCAAGGATATTACCCCACGAGTCACGTGAGAAGGCGTGCACATTGGCACCGTTCATCATAACGTCCACGCGTCCGGCTCCCTGGAAGTGAACGCTGGCATCCAATCCTTTCCATTGTGCGGACAGACCCATACCGTAGACAAATCCCGGTTTTTTGGAGTGTCCGATGGGCACTACGTCGTTATCGTTGATAAGGCCATCACCATTGACGTCTTTATACTTGATGTCACCCGGTTCCACCTTGCCGAACGTTTTCTGGTCGGGGCTGTTGCGGATATCGTCCCAGTCTTTGAAAAGTCCCAACGCAATCAGTCCGCGGTTCTGGTTCACCTGATAGCCACGGTTGTATTTGTAGGCAAAGTCCTGCAACTCTTCATCGTACTCTAAGATTTCGTTTTTGCTGAACGTGGCGTTACCTCTCAAGGTCAGGTTCACGTTGCCCACCTTCTGCTTGTAAGCGAAATTACCGTCGAATCCATACGAACGAACGCTTCCCACATTGGCAACCGAAGTTCCTTTGTCGGGGATACCAACCGAAAGTGGCAGATAATAACGTTCTGCAAAGATACCGTCACGTTGTTCGTAGAAATAGTCTACCGTCAGCATAAAACGGTCCTTGAACAGAGAGAAATCTACACCCACGTCGTGTTTCTTCGCTACCTCCCAGGTTGCTGCGGTGGTCGCCACTTTCTTGTAGTTCTTTCCTGCATACCAGTTGTTCAGGTTGAAGTCTGCCCATTGATATCCACCCGTCGATTTATTGATTTCATACAGGAAAGGGAAACGTCCATATTTGCCTTCGTCGATGGCAGCATTTCCTACCTTACCCCACGAATAACGCACCTTGAACATATCCATCCAAGGCAGGTGTTTCTTCACAAACTCCTCTTCGGCAACGTTCCATGCCAACGAGACTGCCGGGAAGAACCCGAAACGGTTGTTGGCGGCAAAGTTTTCGGAACCGGTATAACCGCAGTTGAAGTTGACGAAATAACGGTATTTCCAGTTGTAGGCAACTCTACCGGCCCATCCTTGGTGACGATAGGGAATACTGGTCTTCAGGTTGTTGGTCACGCTGAATGTCTGTAGTTTGGAATCCTGGTTGTATTTTGCCACGGCATCGAAGTGATGGTCGCCGAATACACGGTTGTAGTGCAGTTCGGCCTCGAAGAACTCACGACGGTCTCCTGCACCCTCCTTGCTCTGCGTCATAGGCTCTTCCACATTTTTGCGATGGAAGACGATCTCTCCGTTCACGTCGCGGAAGCGTTCGGCTTCCCAACGTTCGGGTGCTCTGAGTTTGATAATCTTATTTTCGTTGTTGGTGTCGAATCCGAAACGTCCGATAAAGCGCAAGCCTTTGGTCACGAAGTCGAGCTTCTGCTCCAAAGTGACGTTGGTCTGCATCTGGTTCTTCCATGTCTGGCGGTAACCGGTCTGTGTGGCGGCTACCCATGGATTATCGCGGATGTCGCTCACCCATCCGTCTACCACAGGGACATAGCCGTTGGAATAGAGCACAGGACTTGCCACCGGGTTGTAACCGGCAATACTGTTCCAAATGGCGTCTGAACCTTTACCAGCATCGTTTTGTTTCTTCAACATGCCGGAAATACCCACTTTCACCAAGGTAGTCTTCGTGATGTCGATATCCGCATTCATACGGTAATTCCAACGGCGGGCGTTGGCATTGGTGTTGTAGTCGTTACGCAATGTTTTGTCGGTCTTGTACATACCCTGTTCGTCAACGTAGCTTACGGAGACGAAATAGCGGGCATTGGTACCACCGCCGTTGAGGTTGAGGCTGGCACGGTAGCTCATGGCTCCGTCTTTCAGCACGGCATCTTTCCAATCGACGTTCGGAAGCAGGTCGGGGTCGAGGTTATGTTTCAACGCGAAAAGTTCGTCTGTGTTGTATTGTGGCGACTGGTTGCGCGTAATGCGGGATTCGTTCAGCAGTTGCGCGTAACGGTAGCCATCTACATAGTCGGGAGTGATGGTACGTGTGTTATACGATGTCTCCACTTTGGCATCGATGTTGATCTTGCTGCTCTTACCGTGTTTGGTAGTGATCAATACCACACCGTTGGCACCGCGCGCACCGTAGATGGCAGTTTCGGCAGCATCTTTCAGCACCTGGAACGATTCGATGTCCTCCACGTTGATGTCGTTCATGTCACGTTCGAAACCGTCGACCAACACCAAAGCGCTGTTGCTGGCACCGAAGGTAGAGATTCCGCGTATCCAGAACTCGGAAGTGTTCTCGCCCGGCTGACCGCTGGTCTGCATGGCAAGCACACCGGACACGTTACCGGCAAGCGAGTTGGCTAGATTGGGCGATGAAGTATTCTTCAGGTTGTCGATGTTCACCGATGTGATGGCACCCGTGACACTGATTTTCTTCTGCGCCCCTGTACCGGTAATCACCACCTCGTCGAGTACGCTCGCTTCGTCTTCTTTCATCTTGATATTGATGGTGGTTTGGTTTTTCACCAGCACTTCCTGCGTTTTGAATCCCACGTATGAAAATATCAAATGAGAATAAGGTTCTGTCTTTATCCTGTATTTTCCATTGATATCGGTAATAGAGCCCAACCCCGGCATATTCTTAATGGTGACGTTCACACCGATTAGCGGCTCATTGTTGTTGTCCAGTACGGTACCCGTGATTTCTATCTTCTTTTGGGCTTCCTGCGAAAACGTCTGCAAGCTCAGACACAGCAACGCCAAGCATACAATAATATACTGTTTCATGTTAATAATTCGATTTTTCATGTTATTATTCCGCATTCAATGAGATGGTACGTATGCGCTTATTTTCATATTCAGCTATATAGAAGATTTCGTTCTCCGAATCGAACGTCATTCCCTGCGGCTGGTTGAAACGTGCCTCTTCGAGAAGCTCTCCGTCAATGTAGCCCTTCGGGTCGTTGTTCAATCCCTTGCTACCTCGTCCGGCAAAGGTGCGTACGTCGGCATCGGGAGTGACGTAGCGGATGGCGTGAGCATACTGGTCGCAGAAATAGAAATCGTAGTGATCCTCTTTGCCTTCGCGTACATACTCTTCGTTTTTCACAAATACCCCCTGCATCGGGTTTCCTAAACGGGCGTTCGTGCCGTTACCGTCTTTGTACTCCTGAAAACCGATACCTCCGCAGAAGAGTGTAGGAGTCTTCAACGTCTTCTTTCCATGGTCATACTCGGCTTTCATGATGACACGCTGGTTGGGGACGCAGATATAGGCATAGTCGCCTTCGGGATGGAAGAAGATGAAGAACTGTGCGGACTTACCATTCAACACGGTACCCAAGTTGTCTCTTTCCTGAGTCTCCCAGTCGTAACGATAAAGCGTACCGTCTTTACGGCTGTTGAAATAGAGTTCGCCGTTTGTCGGATTGGTGCAGCAGGCATTATTTTCATTGGCATAGCTGACTGCCGTAGGCTGCTGGTAGTTTTGCGATCGCAACAACATGGCCACTCCCACCGCATCGTCTTTGCCTTCTTCGTTTGCCACCAACAGGGTGTCACCGGTCACAGTGAAAGAGATCTGACGAATCTGGTTCCAACCGCCCTGTCCTTTGGAAAGCATGGTGCTCACCGTGCGCTTTTCAACATCCAATATACGGATATTGTCTCCGGAAGCACCGTCTACCAAATAGAGCTGGTGTTGGTTCTGCGGGTCTACTGCCAACCAACGGGGCTGCGCGAAACCGCAAATGTCGAAGCTTCCGTCTTTGGCTTCGGACTTACCGTATTCATCGACATAGCCACACAGGGTTTTCACCTGACGCGTCTTCTTATAACCAAAAGTCTGATCGGCAGGAACATATTGTGCGGAAGCGGCATCTTCGCCCACAGCCACTTCCACCGTGCCGTCGGCACTCACTCCGAAAGGCACTAAGCAATAGATAATTTTTCCGTCGCTACCAATCACCTTGGCATTGACGCCACCGATCTTCACAAAGATTTTAGATACATCGGTTCCGAAGTTCTTACCGGTAATGTACAACCGCGTTTTAGCCGCTCCTTCCAAAGGACTGAAACTGATAACTTCCACCGGTTTACCGGGGTCGTGAGCGCCGCCATTCGAATTGTCGTCGCAGGCATTCAAAGCAAACAATCCCCAAAAAAGAAATAATGCTTGCAAAACATTATTCTTTAGAAGCTGTTTTGTTTCCATAGTAGAATACATTTTTAAAATTGTTTATTAATAATTCTTAGGTTAATTCTCGTAGGCAAAAATATAGAATAGTAAACTAACAGAGTGTATCAAATCGTATTCAAGCCTACACTAAATTGGTAACATATCAAATTTAACATTTAGATAAAATATTAATTATCAAGCACTTAACAATACAGCAATGGTTTAACTATTAATTTCTTACATTTTTTCAGAAGAGAAAAGAGTGAAATAAGAAAACTCTTGCCATAAATCGCTTTGCATTTCATCCGCAAGTGCCCTCCCATTCCGAGCTGTACCTTATCAATACATAAACTTCCATGGAGTGTTTTTGATGTTTGATCAAACCGTCGTCGAACGACTCGATGGTATAGTTGAACGCAGAAGCCGAAAAAGTTTATCGACAACAAACATCAATCCGGATTCACTGATATTCAACACCTTTCGCCAACGGATATCACTCTTCGTCCCATTCTCCTGCGGGCGGATATGCGGATAGAACTGCTCTGCAACCGTCTCCTGCCAACAACTGCTGTATCACCTAAACACTCTTTCCATTATATAGACTAAAACATATTTTCTCATAAATTCCGCTATGTTTTATCTATCTTCTTAAACGTTATTTCAAATGAGGAAAAGGTATCCGCGCACCTTCAACATGTCACTCTGCGCAAATAGCCTCTATCGGCATATCAAACCATTTCAGTTCCGGCTCGGCATGTTCCGCCTTAATCAATTCCTTCATCTTACAGACAATATCAGGATGATTTCCTTATACATCAGGTCGGGAGCATATTGCCCTTTCCAGTATTTGGTATAGCTTTTCTCATCTCTCGGATCGGCTCCCTTGTCCAACTTCTCGTTGGGGAACGGACGCAACGGATTGGAGAGATACTCGCGGCTCTCGTTGCGATAGAGGAACGGCGGAAAATAATCGTGTGCCTGCCGTTGGCAGTTGTAACCATAGAAGAAGTCGAAGCCCATTTTGTTCGGTGTGCTCACTGACCCGGGATAACCCAATCCCCACTTTCCGATACAGGCGGTGGTGTAGCCTGCCTTTTTCAGGGCAGCCGGTATTGTGTGTGTGCCGGAAGGGGACGTTGCCCTTCTAGCGTAGAATCTTTCAACATTGCTTCGCGGTCCCATACATTACCACGCGAACCTATCTCATCGTTGCCACGGATGTAGGCATGTCCCGTATGTAGCCCCGTGAAGAGCACACAGCGGGAGGGCGCCGATACCGCCGTTCCACAATAATGATTGGTGAAGGTCATCCCGTTTTCGGCCAAGGCATCGATGTTGGGGGTTTCGATATGTTGCTGTCCGTAGCGGCCTAACTCTGCGCGACCCAAATCGTCGGCAAAAATATAAATTATGTTGGGGTTCTTACTATGCCCGCCATCCGTCTTGGCATACCCCGTCAAAGAAGGGATACCGACACAGGAGGTTATGCAAGTCAATAGAGGCAATGTTTTCATGTCATTCAAGGATTTGATATAATAAATATAAGTATAATAACAGAGTTGCTGTGTAGCCTTTACTAAAGGTTATCAGTATCGTGCACATGTTCACTTCCTTCTTATAGATTTCTTTCTCAGGAGGGAAAACTTTTCGAACAGGCTCAATAATCGTCTCAAAGTTTTATATTTGGACTTTCGCCTGCAAAATTAAGGATTAGTTTCCTGACAGAATGTATCAAATTGTATTCAGACCTACACAAAATGGGTAAAGCATCAATTTTAACATCTCAACAGAAACACCTATTTACCAAACAGTTATGTAAAAAAACACAGTTTTAACAGTTGGTATTGTATGTCTTTCGGTACTGAGAAGGTGACATATTGAAGTAGTCTTTGAAGACTTTGCTAAAATGACGACCAGAACCGAAGCCTACTTGCAAAGCGATTTCCTCCACCAAGGCTTCGGGATTGCCGAGCAACAAGACGGCACCTTTCTTCAGCCGGACTCCTAAAATGAAGTCGGCAGGAGTAATCCCTTTCAATGCCTTAATCCTTTTGAATACATAACTCCGACTTTGTTTTAATTCATCCGCCAGTCTATCTACAGTAAATTCATAATCGTCCATATGAGCTTGTATAATTTGTTCTACCTGCTCCAGCCATTGACGATCCTGTTCATTTTTCGCTGATAAGTCGAGCCCTGCCATATTTCCTTTTTCGAACATACTTTTGAGCACAACATGGCTTCGTAAGATGGCATTCACTTTCAGCAAAAGAAGTTTGGTATCGAAAGGCTTGGTCAGATAATCGTCCGCCCCCGTGCGCAATCCATCCATCTGCTGTTCCGTAGAACCGACTGCTGTAAGGAGCACCACAGGAATATGCTTTGTTTTTTCCGTATTTTTAATTTTACGGCACATTTCCAATCCATCCATTTCAGGCATCATCACATCACTTAGTACGATGTCAGGCAATTCTTTCTGCACCATCATCCAGCCCTCTTTTCCATTGGCCGCCTTGAACACACGATACAAGCCGGAAAAGATTTCGCTGAGCACAACCTGCAAATCCGGTTCGTCTTCTACAATCAGAATAGAATATTCAGTGTTGTCGCTTTGTTCTCTCCGTAACTCTTGAACAAACTCTTCCACTTCCCGCTTCTCTTGGAGAATAAATCTGTCGGCATCACCATATAATGCGTTTTCCACCTGTTTTCCTTCTTTATCTTTTTCCTCTTCTTCATCGCGAACACTCAACAGCTCTATTTTAGGGTCATTGCACCAACAATCCTTCTCTCTCTTCAAACGAACGGTAAATATACTTCCATAGCCCGACATGCTTTCTACCGACATCTCGCCATGATGAAGATTTACGATTTCCTTACTCAATGCCAGTCCAATGCCCGTTCCGATAATGTCCCGCTCTGTGGACGCTTGATAAAATCGGTCAAAAATTTTCTGTATATCCTCTTTGCTAATCCCCGAACCGGAATCGATAACACGTATTACACAATCTTCCTTTTCCCCTGAAACTGCCATTTCCACAGTTCCACCATTTTTAGTATACTTAAACGCATTGGACAACAAATTAAAAAAGACTTTACGTAACTGTCTGGAGTCAAACCAACAAAGTATCTCTTCACTATGGGCTATGAACTCGTAGCGTATACCCTGTGCCACAGCCCTTTCTTCAAATGAGCTGAAAATACTGTTCAAGAAAGATACGATATTAGACCGGGATACTTTCAGACGCATCTGATTTTGCTCCAGTTTGTGAAAATCCAGTAATTCATTAATGAGATTGCTCATATAACAAGCATTCTGATAAAGCCGATCTATCTTATTCCGAAAAACAGTAGCCATCCCTTTATTGTGCAACAATAACTCTGCCTGAGTGATAATCAACGTCAACGGTGTACGCAACTCGTGGCTGATATTTGTGAAGAACTTGAATTTGAAATTATCCATTTCTTCAATCCGTTCTCTTTCTCTTTTTTCATTTTCCAGTGTTTTTCTCAGAATGATCTGCCGCCACCGTGCAGATAAAATAAGATAAAGGATGACAGAAGCGGATAATATGTAAATGATCCATGCCAGCGGTGTATTATAAAAAGGAGCATGGATAGTAATTTCCAGTTGCACTTCCTGAACAGTTTTGTTCTCATACAAGTCCATTTCCCTTAATCTGAGTGTATAATGTCCAGGATTCAGGTTGGTATAGCTCAATTGGCTCATATCATCAATAGCTATCCACTTTTCATCGAAACCTTCCAACTTATATTCATAGGAAGGTGAAGATAATCTATTGCCGAAATTGTTGTCGGTAAACATAAACCTGATATTATTTTGGTTATGTTTCAATGAAATCTCTTTTGTATAGCATATCAGTTGATTTAAAATCCCAGTCTCGTCACCCGGCCTCACGCGAACATTATTGACAAAAAGTGCGGAATAAAACAAGGATAAATTCTGGTTTCCGGTATGTACTGCTTCTTCAGAAAACATGATAAGCCCATCAGTACTTCCAGCAAAAATGTCTCCATTCCTGGCAACCAGTAATCCGTTGCCGTCATTGAAACCAGCAACCGGTAGATTGTCCATCATGATGTTATGTTCTACCTTCCGCGCCTGTGTATTAAAGAAAGAAACTCCTTTACTGCTTAATAGTATCAGTTTGCCACACTCCGAACTAGCTACAGCATAGCAGTAATCATCCAACAACCCGTTCTGTTTTGCTGTATATCTCCGACATTCCTTTAGCAAACTATCGCACTCTATGACACCGCCTCCCATCGTACCGACATAAATATTTCCATCTGCGGATTCACCTATGCAAAGCGGTTCGTTAGTTTCAAGACCGGAACTTTTAAGATTCAACCGCCCCGTTACATTTTCCTTACGGAGATCTATCCGTATGATTTCGTATCTACGCAGTACCCAAAGAATATCCTTTGCGCTTATTGAAAAAGCCAGACACCCGTCTTCCACTAACAAAGGAATAATTTCACCACTCCGCGTATCCATCCTGAACACACCGCTAACAGAAAGATACAGCAGTTGCTCTCCCCACATGCCCACCTTAATAACATTCTTGGAATAGCCATTCTCAATCTTCTTTGTATAATCTTCAAATTTCCCACTTTGTATGTTATAAGAAGATATTCCGTTATTATATAAAGCGAAATAGAGTTTCTCTGTTACCGGATCATAACAAATGCTTTTCAAATTATCAGACCGAATAGGCGAACAAGCCGTATTGAACGAACGGAAACGCCCGCTTTCCCTTTCCATAAAGTTCAATCCGCCGCCATCCGTACAAATCCAAAGATTATGCCGGCTATCTTCCACCATCTGACCGACCAGATGGAAATCCAAATGTCCCCATTCGCTCATGCCGACAGGATAATAAGAATAGGGTTGTTTTCCGGGAGTAAACATACTTGCTCCACCATAATAAGTACCGACCCATACGTTACCTTGATTGTCCAGCATCATAGAATGAATAGAAGAGTGGCGTAGTCTACCGGGCAGAAAACCTTCTACATAAACTTCAAATTTATTCTCTTTAGGTGAATATTTGTTCAATCCTTTGAAAGTACCTATCCAAAAGTTACCATCCCAGTCTTCCACCACTTTACGCACCTGGTTACAACAGATTGAACTGGGAGAGGTAGGTTCGTGTTCGAAATGAGTTATCTTTCCCTCTCCATTTATCTTATACAGCCCTATATTCGTTGATATCCAAAGTTCTTTCGAACGGCTTTCATAAATCCCCCAAATATTAGTATCGGAAATGATGCAATGCCATTGCCTGCCTTGCCATTTATACAATCCGTTGTTCGAAGCAATCCACCAATTGCCAGCGGAATCTTTATAAAGGGAATGAATATATTTCACTGCATCACCCGTTTCCAAAAAGTGCTGAAGTTTTCTTTCTTTCTCGTCCCAAAGCAGAATACTGTCGTTTACTGACACATATATTTTTCCTTCTATGGATGAAACGGAAGACACGCCACTTTCCCGAATACGCCTGAACTGGCTTTGGGCGAATTGATATTCAATCAAAGCACCATCTGCCATAAAGAATATATCGTGTGCGGCATTTTCTACAATACACTGGATGTGGTTCCCCTTGATAACACGGTCGAACAAGTCATCACCACCTTTCAGTGTAATCATTTGCCGTCCGTCATAAACGCTCAAACCTTCAAGTGTACCGAACCAGATACGCCCTAATACATCCTGATGAATGCTCATTACAGATAATTGAGACAAGCCTTCCCTTATGCCGATATTCTTAAAGTAGACAGCATGCGCCACTTGTGGATAAAAGACGAAAATTGATACAACAATAGTAAACAAACAACGTAATATACTTCTGTATCTTTCCATAATTATTAAGGATTTATAGAACGCAAAGATACTTTTTTATATTATATTCACCTTATTTATCCATAGAAATTCGTTTCCAAAAGCTATCTAATTTCTCTTCCATATCTAAATTGTCAGTATCTTCTGATAAGCAATACGCTCCGTACCATCCTTTACATAGATAATACCGCAACGCTGAAACCCATGCTTCTCCAAGATATGCTGCATGACCTTATTATCCCGATGTGTATCCACCCGGACATTCGGCATCCGTTGAAAGCACCAGTCCAGACAAGCTGCCGCCACCCCTTTCCTTATGCCGTTCGTTGCCAACCGGTGCACTACCCCATAAGGTTCGTCATTCAACCATGCCCCCTCATAAATATGCTGATAAGTAGGGTCATCACCCAATATAAAACAAAAAGTACCTGATATTCTGCCGTGTTCATCCATACATACAAAGCTATGTCCTTCATCAATCTCCTGACGGATAAATGCTTCGGACGGATAACCGTTGACCCACTGGGTAGTGTTTCCTGTTGCCCGCATAAAAGCACGGGCATAGTCATACATCTCCATTACTAAAGGAAGTTCTCTCAATTCGGTAGACCTGATATTCATCATATAAAAAGTTATTCGGAAATGAAATAAACAATAGAATCACTCATTGATTGCCCCGCAATGCGGGCATACACCCTTCTCTTTCAATTTCTCCCCACAATGTCCGCAACGATATTTATAGCCACTATTCCGATGCACTTTCTTCGCGAAAACGAAAACAAAAAAGGCAAGGAATAAATAACCTACATATACATGAACCATCAAAATAAAGAAGAAATAACAGAAGATACAACAGGACATCAGCCCCAGCAAATAGAAGATTGCCGCCGCCGGAGTCAACTGCCGGAACAAATCATCAAGCACCGCCAAGGCGACTACTAAAAACAACCAGATACTCAGCAAAAAGACTGAGAGGATAAAAGGAACCTTAAAAGGCGACAAAGTAGGATTGAAATAAAAATGCTCCCATGTTTCCGGTGTAAAGACCTGCATGGATTCATATACCGTCGCACTGAAAGCCATCAGCAGGCAGAGGAATAACGGATACACACTGTCAATATCATTAAAGTACACCATCTGCAACTGTTTCCGCCGGAAAGCCCGAAGCAGGTAGACACCGACAAACAGCGCAAAGATAACCACAAAATAAGAAGCATGCGTATCACTGAACAAATGAATAGCCTGCGAAATACTATCTGTAGGGACAAACGATTGCTTCAACTCCACCTCACGCATCCATCCCTGTTCATCCTGTGTATGTGCCAGCTTCACCCAAATACTATCCACACTATCGGCAGGATGCACAGCAAATTCGGCCACCACCACGCGGTCGCCCCGGTAAAGGTTTATGTACGTATCCTTGATAGGCAGACACTCCAACGAGATGGAATCCGCCATTAATTCCAAATTCGTATTCCAGGTATAATGCCGCTCATAAAGGTAACTCAGAGAGTCCTTTGTTTTCTGCGGCATCTCTTCGGAAGAAAGATCGGGACGAGTATAATGACAAGACGAAAAGAAGAATAGCAGAATCACCACAGAGGAGACGAAGGACGCAGGGGAAGAGAGCTTCTTCCACCAGCCATCCCACTCCCAAAAGCCGGTTCCGCGAGAAAGAGCTGAAACGCTGCGTTCTCCGCATCCTCTGTGGTGAATTATTCTCATTGCGCCGCTTTTACTTTCATTTGACAATTCTTGCAATCGAACTCAAGGCTGAATCTCTTTCCGTCATTCGATACCAAATAATAAGGTTCTTTATAAGGTGAGCGCACCCGCTGGTGAATCGGACACCATCCCATGCTATAACGCAAGCAATGTTTGCAGAACATCAATACCGCATCTTCTACCGCTTCTTTCTCGTAAGCCAGGGCAACACGCTGCACGCCATGCTCTTCATAGAAAGAAGCCGCACGGCTGTTCATCACATTTCCCAGATAGGTCAATGTCGTTTGAGGAAAAGCATGCGTGGTCTGTTTCCACACTGCCAACTCCTGGCGGTAGTTTATCCGGCGGGCTGCTATCAGCTTATCCGTCGCCTGCCGGCGGAACTCAGCCAATACCGATGCAGGCAGAAACCAGTTTTCCGCAAATGAAACTTTTATCTCTTTCGCTTCAAAAGGTGTATTCCCTAATTTGGCAAGTTGCGTTTTCAGGTTCTCTGTCTGTGGCGTACGTGCCAATTCCTTTTCACGGGGAAGACTCAGCGTGACGCTGTTATCATCCTCATCGGTCAATGTCAGTGAAAAGCCGAACTCATTATCGGCAAGCAATATAGTTACAGCTATCTTCCTTTCAGCCGATTTACGTGACAGTACACGCTCAAATTCCTGATCGAAATTGCGGTATAGCGTTGTACGGGGTTTGATACGAGGCATCTCCTGCGGATATAATTTATTACTATCCACCCGGTTGATACGGAATCCCTGCAAACGTCCCTGCTCGTCGATATAGCAGACACCATCGCCATTATTAAAGGATTTCAGTCCGGCAACTGTCAGATAATTGCCGCGAGCTTCCTTCATCGTTCCCATTTCCTCACCCAATGACTTGGGAGTATCAAAAGAAAAAATTTCCTTGTCACGCCCATGTAGAAAATAATGCGTAAATCCACGGCTGAAGCTCTTGTCCAACTGTGGCTTGAACTCATAACGACAAGTTCCCGAAGATGCCCGTACATATTCCTGACGACGGGCAAAGATAGCGTCCAGCTTCTGACGATAAGCCGCCGTAACGTTCTTTACATAAGACACATCTTTCAACCGCCCCTCTATCTTGAACGAAGAAGCTCCCGCATCCAGCAACTGCTCCAACTCGTCGCTCTGATTCATATCTTTCAGCGAAAGCAGATGCTTGTCCTTTACAATCACTTTCCCGTCCGAATCGACCAAGCTGAAAGGCAAACGGCAGAACTGCGCACATTCCCCCCGGTTTGCGCTACGTCCGAAACAAGCCTGGCTGACATAGCACTGCCCGCTATAACTCACGCAAAGCGCCCCATGCACAAACACTTCCAAAGGCACTTCAGGGCAGGTGTCATGTATCTTCCTTATCTCACGCAACGACAACTCACGCGCCAGCACCACCTGGCGAAAGCCTGCCTCCCAAAGGAATTTCACTTTCTCTGGAGTGCGGTTGTCCATCTGTGTACTGGCATGAAGCGGTATCGGCGGAAGGTTCAGCTTTGTAATCCCCATATCCTGCACAATCAATGCATCCACCCCAATCCGGTACAAGGCGTGAATCATCTCTTCCGTCTCTTTTAGCTCCTCTTCTTTCAGAATCGTATTGACGGTGACATAGATACGTGCATTATACAAATGAGCATGTTGCACCAATGCTTCTATATCTTCCAATGAATTTACAGCCGCCGCACGTGCACCGAACTTCGGAGCACCGATATATACGGCATCCGCACCATGATTGATAGCTTCAATACCACATTCCAGATTTTTCGCCGGAGCGAGAAGTTCTATTTTACGCTGTTTTATCATTTAATGTCATTAATATTGTAAGGTGTTTCCTGATAAACAAAGTAGTTCAGCCAGTTGGAGAACAACAGGTTGGCATGGGCACGCCAACGTACCAACGGAGCTTTATCAGGGTCATCGTCCACGTAATAATTACGGGGAATCTCTATCGGCAGCCCTTTATCCAGGTCACGACGATACTCCGTATCCAGCGTCAACGGAGAATATTCCGAATGTCCGGTCACGAAGAACTCGCGTCCGCCGCGCGCCATCGCCATATATACACCCGCCTCTTTCGACTCGGAAAGCAACGTCAACTCCGGAACTTTCAGTATATCTTCCCGGCGCACTTCCGTATGACGGCTGTGGGGCACATAGAAACAATCATCAAAACCACGGAAAATAGAATGATAAGGTTCCAGCACACGATGCTCGAAGATGCCGAACATCTTCTTTTCCAGCGGATACTTGGGAATCCCGTAGTGATGATACAATCCGGCTTGTGCAGCCCAGCATATATATAAGGTGGAAGTCACGTGCGTACGTGCCCAGTCGAAAATTTCCGTAATCTCATCCCAATAAGTCACCTCCTCGAAATCCATCTGTTCCACAGGGGCTCCGGTGATAATCATACCGTCATACTTCTCGTGACGCATCTGGTCGAAATCCGTATAGAACGTTTTCATATGTTCAATCGGTGTATTCTTGGACGTGTGGCTCTTGATTTTCATAAAAGAAATCTCCACCTGGAGCGGAGTATTCGAAAGTAAGCGCACCAAGTCCGTTTCCGTTGTAATCTTCAACGGCATCAGGTTCAGAATCACAATCCGTAGCGGACGAATGTCCTGCTGCGTAGCGCGGGAAGTGTCGATAACGAAAATATTCTCTTCCTTCAATAGTTCTATCGCAGGTAGTTTATCGGGTAAATTTAAAGGCATAATCGCTATATATTAGTAATTTGAGCACAAAAATACGAAAAATATAGCACATAATAGGGACGTTGCTTATTTAGAAGACGTACAAATTAAGTCAATTTAATCATAGAAGCATAACAACCAATCAATAAAAGCCTTATTTTTGCGGAAGAAATTAGTACTAATAATTTAAATCTTAGAAAAATGGCTTACGTAATTAGTGACGATTGTATTGCTTGCGGAACTTGTATCGACGAGTGTCCGGTAGAAGCTATCTCTGAAGGTGATATCTATTCTATCAACCCGGATGTATGTACTGACTGTGGAACTTGCGCAGACGTTTGTCCGTCTGAAGCTATTCACCCGGCTGAATAATACAATCTACAAAAAAGTATAGGCTGCTTTCTACGGAAGGCAGCCTTTTTTTATGTTATCTCAACCGTAAGAATAGCAGATAAAAACAGACAACTAAGCCATCATAAACCAGTTGCCTGTTTTCTGTTCCAACTATGAATATCCCAGTCAATTACTTGTAGGATTCTGAGTCAAAGTTCCCGGATAAGAGTTGATTGCATCTTGAGGGATATAATATACTACGCGGTAATCGGTGGCAGGAATATCTTCAAATTGTCTTTGAGGTCCCGGATACCGGCGTACTAACGGCTTGCCATTGCGAAAGACATCATAACTGCGTTCTGCCTGATAAGCTAATTCCAGTTGGCGTTCTTTATCAATGAGGTTACTGGCAACGGTTGCATCCAATGAAGCATAACCTGCATCGGGTATTGAACGTTCCCTAATTACATTCAGGTCGGATAATGCAGCCCCGTAATTCCCCAATTTGGCATAAGCCTCTGCACGATTCAAGTAGATTTCCCCTAAACGGCTGATTACCGGTGAGTGCAGATGACTGTCTTCACCTTCTCGTGAGCACTTCGTGATGTAAAATTGCGGATATGCACGGTTCAAAGAAATATAGTAATCGAGCACACCGGTATAAGTGTTCCCATCTTTGTAATTGATTGAATATATTTCCTGCTCTGCATCAACTGAAGACAGCACATAGGTTTGCCCACCATCCTGACAGGTCACCACATCTTTATTCCGTACCACGGTTGCCTGTACATAATTCAATGTTGTCGGGCTATCCTGCACAATAAAACGAAAAACTTCTCTATTTCCTTCTTCATAGGTAGGTTCGATAAAAGCAGCGCGTGCATCTACTATTCTATAATGATCGGGACGCCAATCATTACGCCCCGTTTCATTCAGCAAATCAAGATATTTGCCGCTAGCGTACATTTCTCCCCAACCCATACCACCGATATTGGCATACATACCGCCGACGCCATAGTAATGATCATTACCGGAAAACTCAGAAGCGACACGCTTCACCACAAAAATGGATTCTCTATTATTTTCGGGAACAAAAGTATTGTACTTCATAAAATCTTCACGAGAAAGCAGTGCATATTTCGACGAACTTATTACTTTGTCAGCATAATCCACAGCCAACTGAGCATATTGGGTGTTCGGTTTTTCATATGTTCCGCTCATATAAAGATACACACGTGACAATAAGGCCTGTGCCGCTTCTTTGGATGCGAAAGCCGGACCTTTATCCAAAGTCATTAATTCCTCCGCTTTCTTTAAGTCCTCGATCACCTGTTTGTAAGTCTCTTCTACGGTAGAACGGTCGGGAAGATTCAGATTATTCATATCATCGGGAGTACCGTTCACAATCGGAACCCCCAAGTTCTTTTCCGGATTCTGATAATAAGGACGCCCGTATGCCCGTACGAGATAAAAATATAACATACCGCGCACGAAATAACATTCTCCCAACTGATTGTCGATTTCCAAACTCTGCCCTTCTGCAATCATCTTTATGATATTCGATGTCTGTGCCACAGCTTTGTATCCATAATCCCAAAAATTCATCAAGCGATAATTTTGAGGAGTACGCGAGAACGAAATAAATTCATAAAAAGCATCTGTTGAGGAACCACGAATCATCATATTGTCACCCGCATATTCACCACATCGGTGCATAGGGTCTGACCATGTTTTCAACTGTGCATACACACCGTTCATCAATGACTCCAAAGAAGTATTCGGATCGCGGGTTATCTGTTCTGCCGCCATCGACCCGTGAGGCAGCCGTTCAATATCGCAAGCGGTCAATGACATCGCTGCAAGCAGTATGGTTACTATCTTTTTCATAAGGTAATTCTAAATTAAAAGGTAAGATTAATGCCAAACATAAATTTACGTACAGAAGGATATACACCCGGTCCTGTTGAACTCATTACTGAACCATCGTTAGCAGGTAGTTCAGGATCAACTCCGGAGTACTTCGTGATAGTGAATAAGTTTTCACCCGTAAAGTACACACGCAGATTAGAAATATAATATTGGGGGAATTTAAAATTGTAGCCCAATGTAAACGAACGTAGCTTAAAGTAGTCACTATCTTCGAGATAACGGGAAGAAGCCTTGTTACTCTGAGAGTCATTGTTGTATTTGGCAACTGGATGAGTAGCGACATCGCCCGGCTTCTCCCAACGTTTCCAACCTTTTTGTAACTTCATCTGATTGCGGTCAGTATAAGTACCGTCAGAATCATATTCCTGCCGGGCATAATTATAAAGTGTGCCTCCGATGGAATAACCGAATACAGCATTCAAATCGAAGTTTTTCCATATCAATGATGTGTTGATGCCTCCGAATAAGTCGGGAGATGCACTGCCGCATTTCACTTGATCAGCTTCGGCATAGTTACTAGTAATTTCACGAGTTTCCACTCCGTCTTTAGCTACAGTCTTATACCACTGCGGAGCACCGTTCTCAGGATTTACTCCTGCCCATTCTGCCAGATAATAAGTATCAATCGGTGATCCGGGATCTAACACATATTCGGCTGTCCCGGCAATATTCAAACCGGCTCCTCTCGTAATGGGCCTTATCACAAAATTACCATCTGCGTCTTTTACTTTATAGAGTTTTTTCAGCTCATTGCTGTTATGGCCCATATTCAAGTCCAAACTCCAAATCCAGTCTTTTGTACGAATAATATCTCCGCCTAAAGTAATTTCAACACCTTTATTTTTCATCTCTCCGATGTTTTTCCAGATAGAAGTCACACCGGTTAGCCCACTGACAGGGACCTTATAGAGAATGTTATCCGTATTTTTAACATAATAATCGAAATTGAAATGCAAACGATTGTCAAACAGCGTTGCATCCAAACCAATACCTGTCGTATAAGTCTTCTCCCATGTCAAGTCTTTATTGCCAATTTGCGAAATCAGTGCTCCTGAATTGCCGTCATAACTGGAAGATACGGAATACAAGTCATATTGAGGGTAAAGGTCACTGGGGCGATTGCCAACCGAACCATATGCAGCACGAATTTTCAAGTTGTCCACCCAATTGATTTTAAACCATTTTTCATGATTGATATTCCAACCGGCACTAATGGAAAAGAAGTTACCATATTTAGCATTATCACCAAAGTTGGATGCGCCGTCACGACGGAAAGAAACCTGCGCCAGATATTTATTGTCGTAAGCGTAATTACCGTTGAACAGACAAGACTGTACTGCCCATTCGGTGATTGAGCCTTTTGTACGTTCGGGCTTTGCCACCACATCCAAGACCTCAAATCCTGGGATAAAACCAGTTCCATACACATCCAACACTTTCGCCCAATAGTCGTTAAACTCATATGCTATCAAACCATTGATGGCGTGTTTGCCAAAAGTATGGTTGAAACGCAAAATCTGATTAGTATAGCGACGAGCCACTTCCGAGCGATAATCCGTAATGCGTCCGTTCACACTCAGTCCACCGTTAGAACGAGGATCGGTGTAGCCTTCCGAAGCATAACTGATATACCGGTAATTATTCACGGAAGAGAAAGCCAACCAATCGGTTATTTTAATATCAAAGTCAAAATTCCCCATAAACTCCATATTTCTGGAAGAAGAATGATTCCATTGCAAATCAACCAAATAGTTAGTCTGAGCTGCATTTACCCATCCCGAATAACGGTGCGGAACCAAATTCCCATTTTCATCATAAGGGCTATCCCACGGGAACATGGAATACATAGCCGTCACACTGTATTGCTGATCCACTATGTCACGACGTGAACCGTAAATGCTTGGTTTAACAGTCAACCATGAAAAAGGTTTGTATGCTGTTCCCAACCTGAAATTATAACGCGTATAGTCATACCCCTTTACTGCTCCTTCTTCATCATAATATCCCAAAGACATATACGACTGCATAGTTTCACTGCCACCTTGAAGAGAAATATTGTATTCTTGATTAAAACCGTTTTGAGTAGCCAAATCCCACCAACTGAAATCACTGTTACGCAACTCTTCATTGTAACGCGTAAATTTTATATCATTCTGATTAGGGAAAGAGGCATAATAATCATAAAGCTCAGCACCGTTCATGACCTCCATATTCCCATTATTCAACGTGCTGATACCAAATTTGGCCGACACATTGATATTCATCTTCCCCACTTTTCCTTTTTTGGTAGTAACAACAACTACACCATTAGCCCCTTGAGAACCATAAATAGCTGTCGAAGCGGCATCCTTCAGAATAGTCATGGTTTCAATATCACCGGGATTCAACTGACCGGCACTACTGCCCACAATAACACCGTCCACTACCCAAAGAGGAGAAGTTCCCCCGTTTAGAGTAGCCTGTCCACGAATTACAACGGCCCCACTTGCTCCAGGTTGTCCCGATCCCGGAGCAACGTAAACACCGGCAGCCTTTCCGTTCAACATATTTTCTACCGAAGGGCTAGTGATATCTTTCAGTTTATCACTTTTTACAGTCTGCATCGCTCCGGTAAGACTTTCCTTTCGCTGTGTGCTGTATCCCACTACCACGACCTCATCCAATGTCTCTGCATCTTCCGATAATTTAATCTTCCCCATATTGGCAGAAGCCTTTACATCAATCGTCTTGTACCCGATAAATGAAATAGACAAGGATGATCCGACAAGAGCATCAAGTTCATACTCTCCATTGAAATTGGTAATAGTACCGTTAGTAGTACCTTTTACCACCACACTAGCGCCTACTATCGGCTCTCCACTAGATGCGTCAACCAAGACACCTCTGATTTTCACCACTTGTTGCTGAACTGCCGACAAAGGAGATTCGACTGCAATTGTCAAAGTTGCAAATGAAGGGCTCGAAGCCACGCAGAGTACACTGGCTAACAAAGTGTACCTACTCGTTCTAGTCAAACTTTTTAAATTCATAAATTTCACATAAGGTTAATAAAGTTATTACTTCAATAAATCAAGAAAGCAAATCAAAATTCAAAGAATATAAGTTCACTTAGAACTTAGTAACAACTTACTTTATGTCTCAAAAGCATCTACAACAAGCTTTTGAATAAATTCCGCAATCAATAATCTAGTGAGATGAAAAATAAACCGACACATTTTCCCACCTTTAAAAGATGAAAAAAAACAACTTACAAAGGTATATCCTGCTCCATTTCTTAATGAAGTCAGTCACTATTTTTGAAAAAAGGATGAAAAAAAGAACTTCCTTACTTTGATATTACAATTTATTGTTATATTTGCAGTGTATCTGTACGTCACCAGACAAATATTATTTAGGCAAAATGCTTGGCAATATTCTGTTTGCAATATGTAGAGAAATAATATAGTCCGTCTTATAACTTCAAGCTATGCAAGCAGGAATAAGATAATAGATACAAACGAACCATTTTGAGATTAGTATCAATTTAAATCAAAAAGCTAGTTAAGCCACATGGTGGGATACTGCCAAGTACAGTTTCGGGAGAAAGAAAGATAAAGCTTCCTTTACTTACTACATAAAAATAAAAAAGGCACTAAGTTCTAAGTGAACTAATTTTTTTTCAGTCTCACCCTCTAAAATAGGAGCGTTCAACTCAATGAATGGAAGGAAGTAGAAATTTCCGGTAATACAATCTACAGTATAAAATAAAACGGTGGATGATTTTCGCTTGAAATCACCCACCGTCTTATTCTATTCCATTTTCTTGCCTATTTCAGCTTTACCAATGCTTCCTTGATACGACGGATAGCTTCCACGATATTCTCATCGCTTGTAGCATAACTCATACGGATACATTCGGGAGCACCGAATGAAGCACCGCCCACACAAGCTACATGAGCTTCTTCGAGCAGGTACATTGCCAAGTCGTCCGAATCTGCAATCTTACGGTCACCGTTGCTCTTTCCGAAGAAAGCGTCGCATTTCGGGAACAGATAGAAAGCACCTTGCGGAACGTTTACTTCGAATCCCGGAACTTCCTTAGCCAACTTCACAATCAAGTCACGGCGGCGTTCGAATGCTTTCTGCATTTCCTTCACCGGTTCCTGAGTGCCTACATATGCAGCCTCAGCAGCCTTCTGAGATACGGAGCAAGGACCTGAAGTGTACTGACCCTGCAATTTGTTGCAAGCCTTTACAATCCATTCCGGTCCGGCAATGAAACCGATTCTCCATCCTGTCATGGCGTAAGCCTTTGACACACCGTTTACAATTACCGTACGTTCCTTCATTTCCGGGAACTGGGCGATGCTCTGATGTGCGCCGATATAATTGATATGTTCGTAGATTTCGTCAGCGATAACGATTACCTGCGGATACTTAGCCAGTACGGCAGACAAGCCTGCCAGTTCTTCCTTCGTATATACAGAACCCGTCGGGTTGGACGGAGAACAAAGAATCAATGCTTTAGTCTTCGGAGTAATGGCAGCTTCCAGCTGTTCGGGAGTAATCTTGAAATCCTGTTCGATACCGGCCGAAACAATCACAGGAGTACCTTCAGCCATTTTCACCATTTCCGGGTAGCTTACCCAGTAAGGAGCCGGAACGATTACCTCGTCACCCGGATTTACCAATACGAGAATCGTATTACAAACAGATTGTTTTGCACCGTTTGCACAAGAAATCTGAGCGGCTGTGTATTCCAGACCGTTTTCTTTTTTCAGTTTCTCAACAATAGCATTGCGCAAAGCCGGATAACCCGGAACCGGAGAGTAACGGGAGAAGTTATCATCTATGGCTTTTTTCGCAGCTTCCTTGATGTGGTCAGGAGTATTGAAATCCGGTTCTCCTACACTTAAGTTAATAACATCAACGCCTTGTGCTTTAAGCTCGTTGCTCTTCTGCGACATGGCAAGCGTCGCCGATGGCGACAAGCTGTTCAAACGATCTGATAATTGATTCATCTTGTATCTATTTTATTGTTGTTGAGTGAAAATCGTTGCAAAATAAGCGATAATATTTGATATACGGAAACAATCTGGCAAATTACTTATTTAAATGTAAAGTATGCCCCATTCTTTCTTTCTTTGTTCTCAGATAACGTTCATTGTACGGATTGGGAACAGTTTCAACAGGCACATTTTCCACAATTTCCAATCCATAGGCTTCAAGGCCCACACGTTTCACCGGATTATTTGTCAAAAGTCTCATCTTGTGCACTCCCAGCTCGCGAAGAATCTGTGCGCCTACGCCATAGTCCCGTTCGTCGGCAAGGTGTCCCAGACAAATATTCGCATCGACAGTATCCATACCGTCTTCCTGAAGTTTATAGGCTTTCATCTTTTCCATCAGACCGATGCCGCGACCTTCCTGATTCAGATAGACAACTACACCTTTTCCTTCTTTCTCAATCATTTCCATGGATTTATGCAACTGTTCGCCGCAGTCACAACGCTGTGAGCCGAGAATGTCTCCGGTGGCACAAGAGGAATGAACGCGTACCAGAATCGGTTCATCCGCACTCCACGTACCTTTAAATATAGCCATGTGCTCCAATCCGTTCGACTTCTGACGGAAAGGAATCAGGTGAAACATTCCGTGTTCGGTAGGCATATTTACTTCCACCCCTTTTTCTACGATTGACTCCTGCTTCAAGCGGTAAGCAATCAGGTCATGGATAGAAATCAGTTTCAAGCCATATTCGTCCGCCATTTTACGAAGTTCGGGCAGACGGGCCATCGTGCCGTCATCACTCATGATTTCCATTAAAGCACCGGCCGGATAAAGTCCTGCCAGACGGGCCATGTCAACAGTGGCTTCTGTATGTCCTGCACGACGAAGCACTCCTTTTTCCTGCGCATACAACGGATTAACGTGTCCGGGACGTCCGAAAGTAGCCGGTGTAGAAGTTGGATCCGCCAATGCCCGAATGGTAGCGGCACGGTCGGCGGCAGATACTCCGGTGGAACAACCTTCCAGTTTATCAATAGTAACCGTAAAAGGAGTCCCCAGCACGGACGTATTGTCACTCACCTGGTGCGGCAAATCCAGTTCCTTGCAACGGGACACTGTGATAGGTGCGCAAAGCACGCCACGCGCATGTTTCAACATGAAGTTTACGTTCTCAGGAGTTATCTTTTCTGCGGCAATAATCAGGTCACCTTCATTTTCGCGGTCTTCATCATCTACTACTATGACAAACTTGCCTTCTTTGAAGTCGGCAATCGCGTCTTCTATTCTATCCATTTTAATCTCTTCCATAACAATTATTTATTAATTTTCTGTATGATGAATTGAACTTGTTCGTTATTCTTTATAATTCGCTCCATGTCCTTAGCCAGGCGGATACGGAACACCCAAATGCGGAAATAGAAAAATAGCCCGATAGGGAAAATCACCCCGGCAGCCAAATTCAGCCAATATATATGGAACGGGCGCACATGAGCAGAAACGGGAATCACCGGATAATTGTTTAATGCGCCTATCAAAGTAGCCGACTTGGTATTGGACATCTCTTCCACCAATGCCTCCAGTTTATCGTTGATAGCCATCACTTCATCGTCCTTTCCGCCCGACATCCACAACTTGAAATAATCCGGTGCTTTCGTCAACTGATTCCGGGTAATATAAGCTTTGCATTCCGCCGTGAGCTGTTCCAACTCTCCGGGTATACGCGCGTAATCAGGGTCATTGATAATAACTTCTTTCTTGAATAAATGACGCACACTGCGGATTCCGGCAATCTTCTTAAACCAGTTGATATATGCATCGGCATTCAGCACCACAGAGTCTTTGTTCGATTTGTAAGTAAGGAAGATACCCAACGGGGCGAGAACCGCACTACTTGTCCACATCCCCATCCATACAATCCATTTACCGTCGCGCGCCATCTTATAGCCTGTGTTATCAATGATATAATAAATGATGAACACCAGCACCGACACAATCACCGGCATACCCAAACCACCTTTACGGATAATACCGCCCAACGGTGCCCCGATAAAGAAGAACAGCAGGCAAGAAAGGGAAATCGTAATCTTCTTATGCCACTCCGTCTTATGCTTCCGGATGGCATAGTCATTATTTTCCATCGTGTATTTCTTGAAGCTAAGGTCACTGGACACATTTTCGGCACGGCTGGTGGCAGAAGATATCACTTTCTGCTTCTGCGTCAGGGATGCGGCAGCATAAAGGCTGTCCACATTATACTCCTGAATATTCGCAGTCTCGATTTTGACCGTATCTTCTTTACTCAGCCCGTAGGAAGGACGGAAATTCCCTTCGGCCACTTCCCGGTAATATTGCCTTCCGATACTGTCTCCCAACACTTTCATCGAGTCGATGGAAGCTTGTAGCATGGTCATGTTTTTGGCACTGGACTGATTGCTCATGATACTTTCATCCGCCATATTGAAATCGGAGTCAAACTCAATCAGTGTATGTTTCTCCCTGAACGACTCGCGCCGATAAGGCACATTCTGGGATTTCATGCTTTGTGCTTTCAGATTCTCGAACAAATCGCCGCTATACAGATGCAGCCAGAGATGCTGTTTGTCAGCAGTCATTTCCAGACGTCCGGAATCCGCATAGATGATATGCGCATTCTCGAATCCGTCTTTCATATTATAAATCAGGACATCGTAGAGCATACCGGTTTTCCGGTCTTTCCTTGCGACTTTCAGGTTATAATCCTTTATCTCGGAATAAAATACGCCTTCGGGAATATCCAGTTCCGGGGATTTTTGTTTCATCGAAAGAATCAGGGTTCCCAGTTTAGCCTGGGCAATAGGGCCGACTACGTTTTGGAAATAGAATGAGACACCGACCAGCCCGCAGACAAAGAAAACAAGCGGACGCATGATTTTGAGCAGGGAGATACCCGCGGCCTTCATTGCGAGCAATTCATACCGTTCGCCGAAGTTACCGAAAGTAATCAAAGAAGCCAGTAGCACTGCCAACGGCAACGATACTGGCACTAATGTCAATGCGGAATAAAAGAAGAACTGAGCCATCACGCTCATCTCCAATCCCTTTCCGACCAATTCGTCTACATATCTCCACAGGAACTGCATCATAAAAATGAACAGACAGATGAAGAATGTACCTATAAAGAGCATAAAAAAGCTCTTTACAATGAATATATCTAATTTCTTTATGCGTAGCATCTTAATAGGTTCGTGCATTTAAGACGCAAAATTAGCACAAAAAAAGGAGCATCGAAAATTTTTAGTTGAAAGTTAACTAAAAACCACAAGTTCTTCTTAATTTAGCGACTTGTGACTCCCATAATTCTTTCATATCGCTTACCTCGTCCGGATCTGCGAAATCGGTAATTTCTAATACATAGTCACTTGTCAGTTCATTATACGTCATTTTGATTTCGAAATAATCACGTTCGTTTTCATCATCCAGCCAACGGAAACGGATGAAAGAGAAAGCCCGAATAGCTGTAATTTCAGCTTTTCTCTGTTCTGTCTTTCCCCAATGGAACTCTACTATTTTATCATCGGATATTACTTTGTCGGCAAACCAGTCCTCCAACCCGGTAGGTGTACTGATAGCTCCCCAAAGAATATTTTTAGAAGTTGCGTTCAACAAATACTCCAAATGAATCTTTTCCTTTTTCATAGCAATTTCGAATTGTTTTTACGTGTGCCAAGATAAATACTTTTTTCTGAATACACGGCATAAATCAGACACTTTATTTAATTATTCTCTCACTAATGGCCCTTAAACTCCCTGTTTATAAGGAAATCCGAAGCCTTTTCTAAAGAAAACAACAAAAAAAATACAGAATTGTTTTGGAGATTATAAAAAAACATCTATCTTTGCACCCGCAATCGAGAAATGATGGCGGGATAGCTCAGCTGGTTAGAGCGCATGATTCATAATCATGAGGTCCCCGGTTCAATCCCGGGTCCCGCTACTAAGTCGAAAGGCTTACAGATAAGACGTTTGGAGGGCTTCCACCTCTGGGCGTTTTTCTTTTTATATACCTTCGGTTTGCGCTATGGTTTGCGCCAGCGTCAAATTCAATGTAACAAAAAAGCCCCCGAAAGTTATCTATCCGACGCTTTCGAGGGCTTTTTTTATTTTATCCTTTTATTCCCATTCTATGGTCGCATTGGGTTTCGGCGACATATCATAGCAGACACGATTTACATTCTTCACTTCTTTCAGAATACGGTCTGTGATTTTCATCAGGACAGGCCACTCAACCGGTTCGATAGTAGCTGTCATGGCATCTACCGTATTGACAGCACGAATGATAACCGGCCAGTCGAAAGAGCGGGCATTATCACGCACACCGACAGATTTGAAATCAGGTACTACCGTGAAGTATTGCCATACCTTCTTATCCAATCCTGCAATTTGGAATTCCTCACGCAAGATAGCGTCCGATTCACGTACAGCTTCCAGACGGTCGCGTGTGATGGCACCCAGGCAACGTACACCTAAACCCGGACCGGGGAAAGGCTGACGATAAACCATTTCATAAGGCAAGCCCAGTTCCAGCCCACAGGCACGCACTTCATCCTTAAACAGTTGGCGCAAAGGTTCTACAAGCTGGAATTTAAGGTCTTCGGGCAGACCGCCTACATTATGATGAGATTTCACCATTTTAGCAGTCTTCGTGCCGCTTTCCACAATATCCGGATAAATGGTACCCTGACCTAAAAAGTCGATGCCGTCCAATTTACGTGCTTCTTCTTCAAACACACGGATAAACTCACCACCGATAATTTTACGTTTCTGCTCGGGGTCTTCCACACCAGCCAGTTTATCAAGAAAACGGTCTGTAACATCCACATAAACAAGATTCGCCTTCAACTGATTACTGAATACTTCAACCACGTCTTCAGATTCACCCTTACGCATCAAACCATGATTCACGTGCACACATACCAAGTTATCCCCGATTGCTTTCAGAAGCAGAGCAGCTACCACAGAACTGTCAACTCCACCCGACAAAGCCAACAACACTTTTTTGTCGCCTACCTGACGTCTGATCAACTCTATCTGGTCATTGACAAAATTCGTCATATTCCAGTTAGCTTCGGCCTTGCAAGTATCGAAAACGAAAGATTTTACAGCATTTTTAATAGCTTCAATGTCGTCCGTAAATTCCGCCAGTTTCACCTCACAAGTCGCTTTATCGTGACCGGCAGCCATAACGGGAATCCCCATCGTATAGATAGCCGGATTTACGTCAATAGACACACCGTCAATCACATTATTCGGTCCGCCATTGATAATAATCCCCTTTACATTGGGCAATGCTTTCAGTTCTTCCACTGTGATGTCGTGAGGATAAATCTCACTATACACTCCTAACGCACGGATGGCGCGAGCCAATACCGTATTCTCATGACTACCCAAGTCAAGGATAACAATCATGTCCTGTTTCATCTGATTCTGTTTTTTTTAATTATGTTATTGTCAATAGTTTCTTTCGTATCAACTTATCCGCAAATATAAATATTTTAAAAGACGTTACAATGTTTGGTTTCCACAAAGTTTCATTTTTCCTTTTCTATTTCCACATCCGTATTGTTAATCGCTTCGTCACGCAATGCAGAACTATTAAGATAATACTTGCCATCCTTGCGAAACAATATTCCTAGATATGGTTCACGGTTGTTTGTGCTCGCACCATCCAACGTATAATATAAGCTCACCGTGACATTCGTTTTCAGCAAGCTCCTCATCTTTTATCAGCATCAACGAGTCAACGGCAGGAATATGTTTCACCAGACTATCAGATGTTTTTGTGTCGTTGCCACGGATAGCTTTCTTCATCAATTCGTATAAAGCCAACAACGACGCGTTTCACCTTACGCCTTCAACCGTATCACAAACCGGCTACCCTTTCCCAGTTCGCTTTCCACCGTCAACGTGCCGCCGTGAGCTTCCACAAAATCCCTCGAAATAGACAGTCCTAACCCGCTTCCCTGCACTTTTGTTCCGGGGACACGGAAGTAACGGTCGAAGATACTTTTGTGATAGCGCGGGTCGATACCTTTTCCGAAGTCCTGAACATATAATTCAATGATAGCATCTTCCTGTCTGGCACCGATGACGACATGACCGTTTTCCTTGGAGTAACGGATAGCATTGCTTAATAAGTTAGTCAATACCCAGGCAATCTTTTCGCTGTCTACAAAGAGTTTTCCTATTTTCTCTTCAGGATATTCCACTTCTATTTGGATATTGAACTTATCCGCTTGCACCTGATTGGCTTTGATGGCATACTCTATCAGTTCAATCGGTTTCGTTATTTTCGGCATCATCTGCAGTTTACCGGCTTCCACCTGAGTCATGTTCAGCAGTTCGCCTGTGATGCTAAGTAAACGTTCGCTGCTCTCCTTGATGCTCTTTGAGAGTTGCTCCTGTTCCTCGTTCAATTCGCCTACACGCTTGTCCTCCAACAGTTGAAGGCTCATCATTATAGCGGAAATCGGAGTTTTCAGTTCATGGGAGATAGTGGAGATAAAGGTAGTCTTGGCAGAATCCAGTTCTTTGAACTCCGTTATATTTTTCAGTAATATTACATCGCCCAGTTTACGCGGTTCGTCGTTCCCGGCTTCCGTATTGATGATAGGGACATAAGATGCCTTAAAATAACTCTCCTTATTATCAGCGTATATCTTCAAAGGCTCTTTCTGTTCGCTTGGTGTCACCAGTTCGCGAATCAGACGGCGGAGAAGATCGTTTTTCAAGGCAAGCTCTTCCGCCGATTTGCGGATTACATTCTCACGTTTCAGGTTCAGCACATTCAGGGCTTCCTCATTGACAAACAGAATCTCACGTTCCATGTTCAATCCGATGACGGGGTCGTCTATACTGTTCACAATCGCTTCTATGAATTTCTTCGCGGAAAGAATGTCCGACAAGGTGCTGGCACGGTACTCAGCCAAACGTTCCGCCATCCGGTTGAAACTATCGGCTACTTCACGGAACTCTTCATTACCACTCATATTCAAACGCTTCCCATAATTATGACCGGCAATTTCAAGGATTCCCTCTTTCAGTTCCTTAATCGGTTTGCTGATGGAACGGGGCAGCCAATAGAGCAACACCAGACCGGTCAATATACAAATACCGCCGGTAATGGAGATCCATAACAACGCACGTTCCAGCCCCGGCATGGCGGCAGGGCTATCCGGTTCCGTCGCCGTCAGAATCTGCAGGTTTATAACCGAAAGGGTCACCAGCAAAATAATCATTCCCGCCAGCATCCCAATGCCAAGAATCAGTTTCGTTTTAATATTCATAATGTTCATGCGATTAATATTATGCAAGTATAATCAAATCTACATTAGCTTGCGATAAATTATTTAAAAACTTTCTGTATCCCAATACCGAACAGATTGCATACGGCAACCGTAAATCAGGAGTTCCCATACAGACCGTCGATATTTGCTTCTCCCTGCAAACCTTGACGATACTCCCCAAAATATCCTTCGACTGCACCTGAACCACTTCTCCACCAAGCTCCGCCACCAGTTTGAAATGGTTCAGCAGATAACGCTGGCGCGCCAGGTCAATCCTGTCCATGCTCTCTTTCGGCGTCTGGACATACAAAGCGATAAAAGTAGTATTATACCGGGTTGCCAACTTCGCCGCCCTTCTGATAATCCGTCGGGGCGTCCTCTCATGACTGCTGATACAAGCCATAAACTTCTCATGGCGCAGACCGACGGCAACGCCCATCACCACCTCATTTTCCACTTTCTTCTCCACCCGCAGCGCCACTTCTTTCAACGCCAATTCCCGCAATTGAAGAATATTCTCCGTGCGGAAGAAGTTATCCAATGCCATCCGAATCTTTTCCGGACGATATATCTTTCCCGCTTTCAGACGGGAAATCAGTTCTTCGGCTGTCAAGTCGATATTCACAACCTCGTCCGCTTCCTGAAGCACGCTGTCCGGCACCCGTTCTTTCACCTCAATACCCGTAATCTCCTGCACTTCTTCGTTCACACTTTCGATATGCTGGATATTGATTGCTGAAATCACGTTGATACCCTCGTCCAACAATGCTATAACGTCCTGCCACCGTTTTTCGTTCAAACTCCCTTCCACATTCGTATGCGCCAACTCGTCCACAATCACGATTTCAGGATGCACGCGGATGATTGTGTCCAGATCCATTTCTTCCAGTTCCTTTCCCTTGTAGAAGATTTTGCGTCGTGGGATGACAGGCAAACCTTCCAGCAACGCCTCCGTCCCGGCTCGTCCATGAGTTTCGACATAGCCGATTTGAACGTCCACCCCATTCTCCAGTAATTCATGCGCTTCCTGAAGCATACGATACGACTTGCCTACACCGGCTATCATTCCGATGTAAATCTTAAACTTCCCCCGGTGCGACTTCTTTATCAAATCAAGGAAATGCTGTACGCTTTGTTCTCTATCATCCATTTTTTCCAATCTGTTTTTTTATATCCTAACCCGTGGCAATCTTCACGACTCCCACGGGTTCTTTACACACTAAAAATTCATGAGTTTAATTCAGGGCCTTAAAGTCAGGCCAAATACAAGATATGCATCTTCATATCGTGGATTCCAAATTCCCTGGACAAATATAGGTAATGAAAAATTATCGTTAATCTTTATATCTTTCATGGCCTTCAAAGCTATGTTCGTAACAGCGAAGCCACTGTTAGGAAGATTATAAATTGTATTCGTCTGATAAGGTAAAAATCCGCAGGTCAGATTCAGATTGCAGGATTTCACCACAAACGGATAGTTCAGTTCGACATAAGAAGAATAATTATTCTTCTCTTCCCCTTCCGCGTCATACCTCTTGTCGGCACCTGCAAACATGGTGTACCAGGCAACAGATAACGGGAATCTTTCTATCGGCAAGGTATAAGATAATCCGGCTTCAAAGAAGTGATTCGTTTCGTGCGCGTTGTAGTTGAAATATTTATTCCTTTCATCTGACGGATCCGCTTCTCCTTTCCACCAATAATCAGTCAAAAAAAGCGTGGGACCATTCTCCCCGAATGTATAGGAAGCGGATAAATCCAGCTCTTTCTTACCACCATTGAAATTGGTAGAACCCCAGGCACCGATATAGAAATTACCGATGCCGAATCCTAAAGTCGGCTGGAAGGCAGCACCACCGCCCTGATAATACCCTCTCCAAACATAGGAACTGACAATATCCCCCTGTACGGTAAATTCTTGCGCTTTTGCCGTATTTGCCGTCAACATACATATAGCTGCCACAACGGCTGCTCCTGAAAAATACTTTTTGCTTAAATAATTCTTCATACTCTTTTTTCTAATTCTATTTTATGTTTCTAAGAAAAGAGCAGCGCCCTGTCCATCCCTGTTTTTATTTGAATCGCCGGAAATGCACCCGGACGATTCGGGCAGGAACGCTGCTCATGGTTCATCACTTATCAATGTTTTTCTTCAAGTGCAATATTCAGTTTCAGCACATTCACTTTCTCCGTTCCAAAAAGACCTAGAAATGGCTTTTCCACACTCTTGTCAACAATCTCTTTCACTTGGTGCTCTGTCAGCCCGCGAGCCTGCGCCACCCGCTTCACTTGTACATAAGCACATTCGGGAGTTATATCCGGGTCAAGTCCGGAAGCACTTGCCGTTACCATTTCGGCGGGCACTTCCCGCCGGCTCAGATAAGGGTGATGCACCAGAAAAGTATCTATACGCGCTTCCACTTCAGACAGATATTCGGGATTCGTCACCCCTTTATTACTACCCGATGAACTGGTAGCATCATATCCGTCGCCCGCACAGGAAGGCCGTCCCCAGAAATAAATATCCTTTGTAAACATCTGACCGACATTGGCTGCCCCCACAACTTTGCCGTCCAATGTAGCCACTTCGGCATTTCCCTTATTAGGCCCTGCCACCTGCGCAAACAGCCACAGAACAAGCACATAGAACACAGAGAAAAAGACACAGAAAACAAGTGTTATTTTTAATGACTTCAATAAAGTTTTCATTGCTATCGTTTTTTAATTAAAAGAATAAACCTACCAATAAATCAATCAATTTGATTCCGACAAAAGGAACAATCACGCCGCCCACACCGTAAATCAACAGATTGCGGCGCAGCAAGGCACTTGCACCTATCGGCTTGTATTGCACGCCCTTCAAAGCCAACGGAATCAGAATCGGAATGATTATCGCGTTAAAGATAACGGCCGAAAGAATCGCGCTTTCAGGACTATGCAGGTGCATGATATTCAGAGCAGCCAATTCGGGAATGGCAACCATAAACAAGGCCGGGACGATGGCGAAATACTTAGCCACGTCATTGGCGATAGAGAATGTAGTCAGTGTGCCGCGCGTCATTAACAACTGCTTGCCTATTTCCACAATCTCAATCAGCTTCGTCGGGTCATTATCCAAATCGACCATATTACCTGCTTCTTTGGCAGCCTGCGTACCGCTGTTCATAGCTACTCCTACATTGGCCTGTGCCAAAGCCGGAGCGTCATTCGTACCATCACCCATCATTGCTACCAGTTTGCCCGCCTGCTGTTCTTTCTTGATATATTCCATCTTGTCTTCCGGCTTGGCTTCGGCGATAAAATCATCGACTCCGGCTTTTTCTGCGATATATTTGGCAGTCAGCGGGTTGTCACCGGTCACCATCACCGTCTTCACTCCCATCTTGCGCAGACGTTCGAAACGTTCCTGAATACCCGGTTTGATAATATCCTGCAATTCGATAACACCCACTACTTTATGATTTACACACACCACCAGCGGAGTACCACCGTTGTTTGAAATAGCAGAAATCACCTCTTCCACTTCCTTCGGGAACTTATTTCCGGCACTCTCCACCATCTTACGGATAGCATCGAAAGCACCTTTACGGATTTGCGTGCCATCAGCCAAATTGACACCGGAACATTTGGTTTCCGCCGTAAACTTAATCATGTGCGCACCTGCCGTATTCAAGCTACGCATACGGATACCCGATTCGCGTCCCAGTTCTACGATTGATTTTCCTTCCGGCGTTTCATCCGAGAGGGAAGAAAGCAGGCAGGTTTCCACAAAGTCATGCAGTTCGATGCCCGGAGCCGTATGGAAGCGGGTTGCTTTACGGTTACCGATAGTGATTGTACCCGTTTTATCGAGCAGCAATGTGTCAATATCTCCAGCAGTCTCTACCGCTTTACCGGATTTAGTGATTACGTTCGCACGAAGGGCGCGATCCATTCCGGCAATACCAATAGCAGAAAGAAGTCCACCGATAGTTGTCGGAATCAGACACACAAACAGAGATATCAAAGAAGCAATGGTGATGACAGTATTGCTATAATCGGCAAACGGCTTCAACGTCACACACACAATGACGAAAACGAGTGTGAAACCTGCCAACAGAATAGTCAATGCTATCTCATTCGGTGTTTTCTGACGGGATGCACCTTCCACCAATGCAATCATCTTATCCAGAAAACTTTCTCCCGGCTGCGTAGTCACCATTACTTTTATATGGTCGGACAGCACTTTCGTCCCCCCCGTAACAGAACTCTTGTCTCCCCCTGCTTCACGGATCACCGGAGCGGATTCGCCGGTGATGGCACTCTCGTCGATAGAAGCCAATCCCTCGATGATTTCACCATCCGAAGGGATTACATCTCCGGCTTCGCAAACAAACACATCGCCTTTCTTCAGTTGTGAAGAACTTACGATACTGATTTTACTTCCTTCCACCTTCTTCGCCGGAGTCTCTTCACGAGTCTTGCGCAAGCTGTCGGCTTGTGCCTTACCACGCGCTTCGGCGATGGCTTCGGCAAAATTGGCAAACAACAAAGTGATGAACAAGATAAAAAATACAGCAATGTTATAACCGAACGCCCCCTGCGAGGGATTTACGATAGAGTAGAGCGTAACGAACAGCATCACCGCCGTAGCTACTTCTACCGTAAACATAATCGGATTCTTTATCATCATTCGCGGATTCAGTTTCACGAATGATTGTTTCAGACTTTCTATAACTTGCTCCTTTGGAAACAAAGAAGCTGATTTATTATTTTTCATATCTTCTCTAATTCAGAATTACAAACTTAAATGTTCAGCAATCGTACTCAATGCGTGTACCGGGAAGAACGACAGGGCGGCAATAATGAAGATAACTGCAAAAGTCATCACTCCAAAAGTCACTGTATCTGTCTTTAACGTTCCGGCACTTTCCGGTATAAATTTCTTTTGAGCCAGCAAGCCGGCAATGGCAACCTGTCCGATGATAGGTATAAAGCGACTTAGAATCAACACAATACCACAAGTATAATTCCAGAAATACGTATTGTCTCCCAAGCCTTCAAAGCCTGAACCGTTATTAGCAGCACAAGAAGTATATTCATAAAGCTGCTCGCTCAATCCATGAAAACCTAAGTTATTGAGCCACCCACCCTCACTTTGTACAAAATCGGGATGATGCGTATAGAGATAAGACGATAAAGCGGTAAATACCAATATCACAAACGGATGGAGCAAAGCGACAATCGTAGCGATTTTCATTTCGCGGGCTTCCACTTTCTTTCCGAGAAATTCCGGCGTACGCCCTACCATCAGCCCACTGATAAAGACGGCTATAATGATAAAGGTGTAGTAATTCATCCATCCTACACCGACACCGCCAAACCAGGTATTAATCTGCATATTCAGCATTTCAACCATTCCTGACAGCGGCATGGTAGAATCATGCATCCCATTCACTGAACCATTGGAAGTTACAGTAGTAGTCACACTCCACAAAGCCGTTGCTCCGGCGCCCAACCGCACTTCTTTTCCTTCCATCGCACCATTATCCTGACTGATTCCCATAGCATCAATACGAGGATTGCCGCCCATCTCCTGATTCACATTAATGCAGACACCTGCCAAATAGGCAAAAAGCATCACTCCGAAAATAGTATATCCCAATTTTCTTCTTCGTGTATAGAAGCCCAACGCAAGTACCATCGCCATCGGAATAATCAGAATCGACCAACACTCTACCATATTCGTAAGATAAGTCGGGTTTTCCAACGGATGGGATGAGTTTACACCGAAGTAGCCGCCGCCGTTCGTACCCAATTGTTTAATAGGAACAATTGCAGCCGTAGGTCCCTGAGAAATCATTTGTTCCTGCCCTTCAAGAGTGGTTACTTGCATCTTTCCGTCAAATCCCATCGGCACTCCCTGAAGAATCAAGACAAAACCTACAATCAGAGAAAGCGGCAACAAGATACGTGTACAGCTTACTACGAGAAACTGCCAAAAGTTACCGATTGTTTGTGTCGTCTTTGCGGCGATACTCTTCATAATTCCTGCCATGGCCGCCATACCTGTTGCAGCAGTAATAAACTGGAAGAGCATGACAACAAACAATTGTGTAAAGTAAGTCAATCCGCTTTCACCGCTATAATGCTGCAAGTTACAGTTGACCATAAAACTGATACATGTATTGAATGCCTGGTCAGGCGACTGTGGGCCGTTGCCATCCGGATTGAGAGGCAACCATCCTTGCGAAACCAATAATACCATACCCCAGAAGAACCAAAAAGCGTTCAATATTAACAGGGCTTTCAAGAACTGCTTCCAGTTCATTTCTTCATTAGGGTTGATTCCACATACTTTGTAAATCACCCTTTCAATAGGAGCCATAAAGTCCGACCAAGTCTTTTCTCCTTTGTAGACTTTGGCTATATATTTTCCCAGTGGATAAGCAAGGATTACCATCAAGGCAATCTGCGCAACTACACCTAAAATTTCTGTATTCATACTTTTACCTTAAACTGTGTATAACTTAAAACTTTTCCGGTTTGATGAGCACATACATCAAATAACCGAAGATTGCAATGCCTAATACAAATAGTATTGTGTACATAAGTCAATTCTCCTTTTCTTTTAAATATTCTCAAACCAATCTATAGATTTCCCAAATAGCCAAAAGCAAGCGAAGCCGCTCAACAGGCAGAAAATAAATGATAATGTTATTCCCATGTTTTTTACCTTTTTAAATGGATTAATAATTCTAATTATTTACCGGATATAATGCCAAAGGTGTGCCAGAAAAAGGGATACAGATGTAAAGAATTGATTTACAACGCAATAAAAAGAAGAGATAGTTATAATTATTAAACTAACTATCTTTTTTAACATAATTATATACTCCTATTCCAAATAAAATTATAAATGAAACACCGATACTATCCGATATTACTGCTGTATTTTTTCCAGGTAGCGTGTATGCCTGAAGAAGATCTCCCTATCCGTCATACCGGGGAAACTCCGGAGTATTTTATCGAGTGTTATTGTCAACCCGGCCGGCCGTTCGCTTTATCGGCAACGAGTGTGCTTCCGGTATCCGAAGATCTGCAAATCGACTTTTCAAAAGAAATGAAAGTGACCATTCATGCAGACAAAGCCATTTCACTGATACATACTTTATACACTCTCCCCGGTTCCGAGTTTATATACAATTATGGAAGCCCGGAAAAATTTGAAGTCCGCTATATCGATTCTTTATTCCTCGATATTACTACGATCGATAACAAATCGATCACAGCTTCGACCTCCATCCCTCCGGCAGTATCTATCTATAATTGCCAGGTAGCAGGAAATGAAGCGATCATTCGTTTTTATATTTCGGAAAAAGCCGATGAAAACTATTACATTTATACAGCAGAAGCTGTCCATGCAGATTCGATTCTCAACAAAGAAGTATGTTATCTGGATTATAGTGAATTCCAACAGGAAGGCCTTACTGAAAAGTCCGTTATCCTTCCGGATATCGGACAGGCAGA
>ERZ780168.233-NODE-233-length-68057-cov-5.576674_pt1 | contig 68057 bp, 40 predicted proteins | sample MGYA00510981_ERZ780168 | MGnify/ENA primary metagenome ERZ780168 (study PRJEB29588, sample SAMEA2158769) | human gut metagenome | biome: human gut; feature: human-associated habitat; material: faeces | place: Denmark | collected 2008/2010 ...
AGTGAATAACTTACGAGTAGGGGTAGCCGTAAGCTTACGAGTTGGGAAATGATTAGTTATTCACTTGAGAAGCCTTTTTGGGGAGAAGATATACTTCGATGCCACTTGAAGTATATCTTCTCCGGGCATAGGATATATACTGTATCGGCAAAGTAAGTATATCTGGATAAAAACATGACTTTTTCACCCAACCAGCCACTTCTCGATATTACGGGTCTCGGCAGAGAAGTTCACGCCGATCTTGAAGACCTCCCGATTGTCTCCGGCGAAGGGTAGGGCGTAGCCTTTCTCCTCGATTTGCCGCAGGGCCTCCTCGGCGGTTCCGTTCAGCTTGAACTCCATGATATATACATAGCGATCGGTTTGCAAGACGAGGTCGATACGCCCGTTCGAGGTATGGTACTCCACTTGCGTGTACAGGCCGACCAGCTTGAAGACGATGAAGAGGACGTTCCGGTAATGCAGCTCCGTGTCTCGCTCCGGCTTTTGCCCGGCGATCACCTCGTAGGGTGTGTCGGCGAAGAAGCTTTGGAGGCGGTGGAAGAAAGCGTCGTAATTGCCAGACCGTATCTCCCGAACGAACTGTCCGATCTCGAAGGGGGTCTTAGAGGCTTGTATGCTCGTATAGAAAGGAAGTAGGTATTTGACGAAACCTTCTTCCACCTCCTTGTTCGGGAAACCCAGTCGATAAATGCCAAACTCAGGATCATAGCCCTTGATGGTAAGATACCCGCTTTGGTAGATGACGGGTATGGGATTGTTCGAGGCGGAGTCGATGCTGTTGAGCACGTCGGCGTCAGTCTCCGTGTTGGCCATCTCGTAGAGGTCGTAATGGGTGTGCTTGAGCAGCTCCACGAGGTAGGAGGGTGTCCCGGTCTCGAACCAGTAGTCTCCGAATTCCATCTTAGCGAAGGTATTCAATAGGCTGAATGGGTTGTATATACCCTCGGATTTGGCGGTGAAATGGTATCCGTCATAGCGTTGCTTGAGTTTTAGGCAGGTTTCCTCGTAGGTCGTCATTTGGGTATCAGCCAGTTCCTTCACTTCGTCATCCAGATAGGCATGTATCTCTTTCTCTGTGATGCCGCATATCTCGACGTACCGATTATCCATCGACAGGTCCATGAGGTTATTTAGGTCGCTGAACACGCTTACCTTGCCGAACTTGGTCACACCTGTGAGCAGGGCGAAGCGGATGGCCCTATCCATGGTCTTCAATACGCCGTAGAAGGGTTTGAGCATGTTCCGGAGCCGGTTTTGCATCTCCTCGTCGTGTAAGTTCTGTAGCAAGGGTTTGTCGTACTCGTCTATCAGGATCACGGCCCTTTGTCCGGTTTTGCGGTAGGCCCGGTCGATGATTCCGGCGAAACGGAGGGGCAGGGTCACTTCCGAGGGACGTGTCCCATATTCGTCTTCGTACCGGGACAGGATGTCGTTTAATATCTTATATAAACTATCCGGAGAGTCGTATTGGGAGATATTCAAGTCAAAATGGAGGATCGGGTATTCTTTCCAGTCCTTTTCCAGTTTCTCCATGGCCAGTCCCTCGAACAGCTCCTTTTTCCCTTGGAAATAGGCCTCCAGCGTGGACAGCAGCAAGCTTTTCCCGAAGCGTCGGGGGCGGCTGAGGAAGTAATACTGTCCGGTAGTAACCAATTGATAGACCAAGGCTGTCTTGTCAATATAGAGATAGCCGTCCTTGCGAATTTTCTCGAAGTTCTGTATGCCGATGGGATAAATTGTCTGGTTCATATCGTCCTATATTTTATGCGACTTATAAGCAAAGTTACATAAAATATAGGAGAGGAACCGTATCTTTAGAAGTAAATTTTCAACAATAATATCTTACTATGAAGTCGATTTATAACTTGCTGACAGTAAGATGGATAAATATGCTTGTCGGATTTCCGTAAAACACGTACATGTTTTCACGGATTCACGTACGTGTTTTTGGGAATTCACGTACGTGTTTTCCGAAAAACATGTACGAATAAAAAACAAGTCTGGAAAAATAGACAATAAGTAAGAAGTTTTTACTCCTTATACTTGGCCACCATAATCACGGGATTGGATTCCTCATTCAATCCCGCCGCGATCTCATTCAATCGGCCTTTCAGCTTACCTTTCTCGTAGGCTTCCACCAACTCATTGGCTTCTAGTTTCTTTATGAAAGCGATCCCATCGTTATTGATGATCTTTAGTATTCCGTGTTCGTACCACATATCAACGGGTGTCTGATCTACGAAATCGTTATTATATACGACACACTCAAAGATAGCGTCCTCTTGTTTATCATATACCAAGTCGGTTCTGGGGAATCCGGTTTCTTTCTCAAAATCCCATTGTTTCTTTGTTGTTTGCATGAAATAATACCGGTCGGTAAGAATACTTGGATAAAGAAATACTTCCGGGGCTATCGAGCGGATAGGTGGAGTCCTTACGATAAAGGGTTTGATAGAGTGATCTTGCGAATAACTATAAATCGTATCTGTAGATGGCTCTACTAAAACCCAACTTCCATTTTGGGAAATTAATTCGGTATTACGAGGTCCCGCGGCCCAACCTCCTTTCGATAAAAACGGTGATATCTTATGCTCATAAGGGAGTTCGATTTCCTTGACAATGCTCCCGTCTTGTTTGGACAGGAGCCAAAATGCGCTTTTTCTCAGATTTTTATAATTGCCAATCTCATCGTAGCAGATTAAGTTGTCTTGATCGAAATTGTATGTCTTCCCGCTATTGAAATTAAAATCTTTATCGTACTTTAAAGTTCGCTTAAAGTTTCCGGACAGGTCGTATACGATAAACTGGCTCGAGTAGTAGTTGTTGATAAACAACTCACCTTTCTCCTCATCGAGGGCAATAGACCCGATATTCGTGTATTCTTGGCTACCTTGACCGCTTCGGTTGATTTTTCTCTGGCCTTTTCCGGTCCGGTCGAAGATAAATATATCTCCGTCTTGTCCGTTCCTGTTTCTAAGGATTATGAGATTTTTGCCGATGGCTTGCATGCTGGCTGAGGTTATGAACTCCTCATTCGTTTCTAATGGGATGTATTCCACATCCAAAAAGTCTTGAAGAATCAGTTCCTTCTTCGGATAATTTGCCGTGATATCCACGGTTAAAAAGTCGTTAGCCGGTTGCTTGCCACTTTCGCATCCCGTTATCAGGAACAGGATCATCGCAAAGATTGTGAGTATAAGTTTCATGGTAGTATGTTTTTAAAGGTGTTCTTTTAGCAAACATATGCTTTTCTCACTGTCAGAAAAATATTTTATACATCTATTTTCGTGAATGTGTTGTTTAACATTATCTTTGCAAGTCAATGAACGTGAATATGGAAGATGATTTTGATATAAGGGATGCCCGGATGCCGGAAAACGAGCGAGAGTACGAGAACGTGCTTCGGCCGCTTTCGCTCCGTGACTTCAGCGGACAGGCGAAGGTGGTGGAGAACCTGAAGGTATTCGTCATGGCTGCCCGCATGCGTAAGGAGGCGCTGGATCATGTGCTTTTGCATGGACCTCCCGGGTTGGGAAAGACGACGTTGTCGAATATTATAGCGAACGAGTTGGGGGTTGGTTTCAAGGTCACGTCGGGGCCGGTGCTGGATAAGCCGGGAGATCTGGCCGGGGTATTGACCTCGCTGGAGAAGAACGACGTGCTTTTTATCGATGAGATTCACCGGTTGAGCCCGATCGTGGAGGAATACCTGTATTCCGCTATGGAGGATTACCGGATCGATATCGTGATCGATAAGGGACCGAGCGCCCGCTCGATACAGATCGATTTGGCTCCGTTTACATTGATTGGCGCTACGACCCGTAGCGGCTTGCTGACTAGTCCGCTGCGTGCCCGTTTCGGTATCAATATGCACTTGGAGTATTATGATATGGAGACGCTGACGAAGATCGTGCTCCGTAGTGCTAATATCTTGAATGTAAAATGTGAGTTGAACGCCGCAAGGGAGATCGCTTCCCGTAGCCGGGGTACGCCTCGTATCGCCAACGCTTTATTGCGCCGTGTGCGTGATTTCGCTCAAGTGAAGGGGAACGGAGATATCGATAAGGCGATCGCTTGCTTCTCTCTGGAGGCGTTGAATATAGACCGGTATGGCTTGGATCAGATCGATAATAAGTTGCTGACGACGATCATTGATAAATTCAAGGGAGGCCCGGTCGGATTAACGACGATCGCCACGGCTTTGGGCGAGGACCCCGGAACGCTAGAAGAAGTGTACGAGCCTTTCTTGATCAAAGAGGGCTTTATCAAACGCACGCCCCGTGGCCGTGAGGTCACCGATTTAGCTTATACCCATCTGGGACGTAGCCGGGTGGGGGAACAAGGTTTTTTATTTGATTAGACAGATACGATATGGCAGGAGGAATGAAGCGGCTCGCTAAAGAGACAGCGGTTTATGGGTTGAGTAGTATAGTGGGGCGTTTCCTGAATTGGATGTTGGTGCCGATGTACACACGTGTGTTGGCCGGAACAGGGGATTATGGGATCGTGACGAATTTATATGGTTGGACAGCCCTGTTGCTGGTCTTGCTTACTTATGGCATGGAGACGGGGTTCTTCCGTTTCATCAATAAGAAAGAGGAGCAAGAGCCGATGCGGGTGTATGCTTCCGTGCTGTATTGCTTGCTGGGAAGTTCGGCGCTGTTTAGCGTAGCGGTTTTCGCCTTGTTACCATCTATTAGTGCCGGCTTGGGATATGGCGACCATCCGGAGTATATCGGGATGATGGCGGGTATCGTGGCGGTAGACGCTTTTTGTTGCATTCCGTTCGCTTATCTTCGGTATAAGGGGAAAGCATGGCGTTTCGCCGGGATTAAGTTGCTGAGTATTTTCTTGAATATTATCTTGAATATATTCTTCTTGATCACTTGTCCGTGGTTGCATTCGCACTATCCGGAGGCGATAAGCTGGTTCTATCGTCCGGATTATGGGGTAGGCTATGTATTCGTGGCGAACGTATTTACGACACTGATAACCTTATTGCTTTTGATCCCGGATATCTTGCCGGGCATACGGGCGAAAGTAGACGGAACGGTATTGAAACAAATCTTGCGTTATTCCTTCCCGATCCTCATTCTAGGTATTGCCGGTATCTTTAACCAGACGGCAGATAAGATCCTGTTTCCATTCTTGTTTGATGATAAGGAGTACGCGAACGAGCAATTGGGTATATACGGCGCATGCTTCAAGATCGCCGTGGTGATGGTGATGTTCACGCAGGCTTTCCGGTATGCCTATGAGCCGTTTATTTTCGCTAAAAACAAGAGCGATGATAATAAGAAAGCCTACTCGGAAGCGATGAAATATTTCATCATATTCGCCTTGTTTATCTTCCTCGGGGTAATGTTCTATATCGATATCTTGAAGTACTTTGTCGGGCCGGCCTATTATCCCGGATTACGGGTGGTGCCGATCGTGATGCTGGGCGAGTTGTTCTTCGGTATTTATTTCAACCTCTCCTTATGGTATAAGCTGATCGACCAGACACGATGGGGCGCCTATTTCTCCACGATCGGATGTGTGGCCACGGTCTCTATCATCTTGCTGTTTGGTCCCTCGTACGGTTATATGGCTTGTGCGTGGGCATCGTTCTTTTGTAATTTATTGATGATGCTTTTATCCTATTTTGTAGGACAAAAGAAATTCCCGATCGAGTACGACTTGAAATCCGCGTTTCTTTATTTCGGAGTGGCGACGGTGTTATACGTGGCAGGCATGGCACTGCCGATACAGTCTGAATGGCTCCGGTTGGGATACCGCACGATCTTATTAGGCGTATTCATCGCGTTTATGGTTAAAAGGGATTTACCTTTACGAGAACTCCCGTACGTAGGACGTTTCTTTCGTTAATCGGTAGGTTCGGAGGGCTTGGACGGCGTGGCGATTGGCATCGTGATAACGAAGCGTGAGCCTTTCGTATAAGACGGATCTGTCTTTATCTTACCGTTTAGCCGGTTAACGATCAAGCGACATAGGTAAAGCCCCAGGCCAGAGCCGGGAATGAAATCATTGGTCTTCGTGAAACGCTCGAATATCCATTCCTGCTTGTCTTGAGGGATGCCGCAACCCGTATCTGTTACCGACAGGGTCACTAGATTGGCTCCGCTATCCAGATGGTATGAAAGCGTGATGCTTCCTTTCTCCGTGAATTTATTCGCGTTTGCCAGCAGATGCGAGATGATCAAACTGAAATAAGCACGGTTGGTCAAGACCATATCATTCTCCTTATCGCCTTCCACCACATAGTTGATCTCCGGCTTCTCTTGATATTTCTTTACCTGTTGCATCTCATGTAAACAAAGCTCATGGATACGTGTGGGAACAAGAGGAAGGGAATCATTGCCGCTATCGAGCTGGGCGATCTCAAGGAGATTGTTCAGCATGGAAGTCAAGTGGTAACAGTTTTCATAGATAATACGGCTGAAAGCCTGTTTCTCGTCCATGGAGATATCGTCGTTGGTGATGAGTTCCGAGAAACCGTTGATCGCGTTTAAGGGAGTCCGTATCTCATGCGACATATTCCGGATGAAGGCGGTCTTCATCTCCTCGCTTTCTTGTGCTTTCTGGTTCGCTATCAAGACCTGCTCGTTAGACTTCTGCAATGCCCGATAGAGGGATCTCATTTTGCCTAGCCGGAAAAAGATATAGAACACGGCGCATAAAGCTAGAAGCAATAAGGACATATACAGGTAATTCTCTTTCTTGCTTTCCTGTAATTCCAGTTCCAATGATTTCTTTTCGATCACCAACTCGTTCGCCCCTTTCTCTATCTCCAGATTCTCCATTTTCTTTCTGAGTTCTTGCATACGCAAGGTATCTAGCAGTACGGCGTACTCCTTGGATGTCTCATAGGCCTCCTTGTACATCCGAAGGCTGTCGTAGGCGGCAGCTTTCGCGGACACATAGGCGATTACATGTTCCTTGTAAAGCGGTATCTGTTTGGAGAAATTGATCAAAGAGTCACTGAACTCAATGAATTTCTTATAGTCCTTAATACCTAGGTAATAATTCGATGAGGTGTAGTAGAGCTCATACTCCGGGGCGGCGCTAGCTGATTCCGGATAAGCTTTCAGCAGATTCATGAACTTACGGTAATAAGAGGTCGCCAAATCCTTTCCAATAGCCTCGGCGCTAATGGCAAGGTTTGAATAAGCGCTTAATAATTGACGTTTGTTGACTGCGTAAGGACGTTTCCTCATCTCCGGGATGTTAGAGTAACCTAAGATCGTATTTAGGTAACGGGTAGCATATTGTCCTCGTTCTTGAGAGTCACTCGCATAAGCGCATAGCATGAAATAGGTGTTAGGCAAGAAATTGTACGCATATCGTAGGGGCAGTTTTTCCGCCTCGGCCAGAACATTGTCGAAATATTCTCTTCCTTGCTTAAAGTCCTCCTTAAGCATATTTTCTTCCATAATGCTGTTGCTGACAGCCATACCAAGTATATAATTGCAGGCTATTTTCTCGTAGGGAGATAATTTATCAGGTTCTTCCAGCTTGAATAGGCAATTCATGAGGACTTTCTTTCTCGGTTCACCGGATGTGTAGAATATGACGCGCGTATCTTGTATCATTTTCATGAACGACACGAGGCTGGCTCTGGCTTCTCCTTTTAGCTCCTGCTCGGCCTTGGCGATGTAGATATTTGCGCTATCGGTTTGGTCCGTGTTGATATAACGTCGGAGAATCTCGGTCAACGCCGCTTCCTTATAGTAATTGTCATTCGCTTTTAAGGCCTCCTGATAGAGTTGTTTAGCGTTTACTAATATGTCATCGTTTCGTGAGATATCCATTAAATTGGTAAGGATTTCCAGTCTAGAGCGTTCGGAGGTTGCTTTTTGCAAGGCGCTTTTAAGCGAGTCTGGCGTTGTCGTTTGAGATGAAACGACAAAGGACGTAAACAATAAGCATAAAAGCATTAGATATCGTTTCATACAAATAGGATCTCTTGTTGTTGTATTGTAAATGCAAATATACGTAATCTCACCATAAAAAAGCTATTAAATAGTTAGAAAAACAAACAATTGGAATATCTTTGCATAAATATGGGACAAGATTAATACCGCATGGAAAAAGGATTGCTACATAAACAGATTATGGATTTTTTCGTCCGTAATTTTGATGTCCGGCAGGAAAAGGAAGATGAGCTGGAGACGATAGAATCCATTAAAAAGGGGATAGAGTTTAAGGGGACGAACTTATGGGTACTTATTTTCGCTACGTTTGTCGCTTCTCTCGGGTTAAATACCAACTCTACGGCAGTGATCATTGGCGCGATGTTGATCTCGCCGCTGATGGGACCGATCATGGGATTCGGCTTGGGATTGGGTATCTCTGATTTCGAGTTGATCAAGCGGTCGTTCCGTAATTTTGCCACGGCTACGGTCTTCAGCGTAATAACGTCTACCTTGTATTTTCTTATATCACCGATCAGTGAGGCCCAAAGCGAGTTGCTTGCCCGTACGCAGCCCACGGTATACGACGTGTTGATCGCTTTCTTTGGCGGTCTGGCGGGAATCGTGGCTAGCTCTACGAAAAGCAAGGGAAACGTGATCCCGGGTGTGGCTATCGCCACGGCGTTGATGCCTCCGCTTTGTACGGCGGGATTCGGTTTGGCGAGTGGTAATTTGTATTATTTTTTCGGTGCTTTCTATCTATATTTTATCAATACGGTATTTATTAGCTTGGCTACTTATGTGGTGGTACGTTTATTGAAGTATCCGAAGAAAGTATTCCTGGATAAACAACGGGAAAAGATCGTGACCCGATATGTCGGTATTATCGTATTCTTTACGATCGTACCCAGCCTTTTCTTGAGTTATAACTTGATCCGTAGCAGTTATTTTAATGAGAGGGTACGAACCTTCGTCACGGAAGAGCTGAGTTTCCCGAATACGCAAATATTGAGTAAGGTGATTACGGATACAAGCGAGAAGAAAGAGGTAAAAGTGGTGTTGATCGGACAAACCGTACCGGACGAGATGATCGCGAACGCAAAAGCCAAGATGCCAAAATACGGATTGAAAAATGTCCATTTGATCGTACAGCAGGGCTTTGGTCAGGAAGCGACGGATATCAACGAACTGAAGAGTTTGTTGATGCAGGATTTGTATAAGAATAGCGAAGAGGTGCTGCGTGTGCAAACCATCCAGATTGATTCTTTAAAACGGCAGATTGACAAATATCAGAATTATGGGCGTCTGACATCCGAGTTGATCCCGGAAATGAAAGTGTTGTTCCCCTTTGTGGTAGAGGCTTCTTGCTCGCATACCTATATCGTGAATACGGAGACGGCGAAACCGGATACGGTCATGCTGGTTTATCTGAAGAGTAAGACGAAGGTGAAAGAACTTGAGCGTAAAAAGATTACAGAATGGTTGTCGGCCCGTGTCGAGGTAAAAAACATTAAGTTACTAATCGAATAATTTAGACTAATAAGAGAAGAATGAAGTTGATGAGAAGAGTGTGGGCGGCTTTGTTGCTTTTAGCCGCTTCCGGCCAGTTATATGCCGATGAGGGCATGTGGGTGCTGAAGGAATTGAATAAGCAGAATTTGGCGAGAATGGCCGAGTTGGGTTTTACCCCATCCTATGATCAGTTGTATAGTGAGACGGATCCTTGCGTGGCGAACGCCGTGGTAATCTTTGGTGGCGGATGCACGGGTATTACGGTTTCGGACGAGGGCTTGATCTTTACGAACCACCATTGTGGTTTCGGGGCTATCCAGCAATTGAGCAGTGTGGAACATGATTATTTGAAGGATGGTTTTGTATCCCAAAGCAAGCAAGAGGAGTTGCCGGTCCCGGGTTTGTCGGTACGTTATCTGAAAGAGACGGTAGACGTGAGCGATCGTATTAACAGCCAGATCTCCGGTATCGAGGATGAGTTCCAGCGTTTGTCGGCGGCTGATTCTATCGGTCGTGTGATTTGTGATTCCGTGGGAAATAATGAGTTCCTAGCGGCTGATGTCGTTCCTTTCTATAGCAATAACAAATATTTTTTAGTGATATACGATGTTTATCGTGACGTGCGTATGGTTTTCGCTCCGCCTAGTTCTATCGGTAAGTTCGGTGGGGATACGGATAATTGGATGTGGCCCCGCCATACCGGTGATTTTTCCGTATTTCGTGTGTACGCCAACGCAGATAATAAACCGGCGGAATACAACGCGGATAATAAGCCTTATACCCCGAGATATGTAGCTGAGGTGTCTATGCAAGGTTATCAAGATAAGGATTATGCCATGACAATCGGTTTTCCGGGAAGCACGGATCGTTATTTGTGCTCTTGGGGCGTGCAACAGCGTATCGAGAATAGTAATAAGCCCCGTATCGAGGTGCGTGGCATCAAGCAGGGCATCTGGAAAGAGGCGATGTTGGCTAGCGACGCCGTACGTATCAAATATGCCTCTAAGTATGCGGGAAGCTCCAATTATTGGAAGAACTCGATCGGTATGAATAAAGGATTGGCGAATCTAAACGTGATCGAACGTAAACGTGCGGAGGAGACGGCCTTCGCTGATTGGGTAGCGAAAGATCAGGCCCGGGGCGCTAAATATGGCGAGGTCTTGAATTTGCTGGAAAAAGGATATACCTCGACCAATAAGTATAGGGAGGCGTTGACCTATTTGAATGAGGCGTTTTCTAGTGGAGCGGAGATTATTCGTTTGGCTCGTATGGTACAATCGGTGGATATAAACGGAGCTACTCCGGAAGAGATTACTGTCTTTTTAGAGGATCGTATCCAACCGTTCTTCAAGGATTACGAACCGTCTTTGGATCAGAAGGTATTGGCCGCGATGATGAAGATCGCGAAAGAACGTGTATCTTCGGAGTTCTTGCCGGATATTTATACGAGCATTGATAAGAAGTATAAAGGAAATTATGAGAAATATGCGGCGGATGTATTTAAGAAGACTTCCTTATTGTCATACGACAAGATCGCCGAGATGTTGAGAAATCCGAAGCAATATGAGAAATTGAGAAAAGATCCGGCGGCGGAACTGAGCTTGTCCGTATTGGTGTCTATCTTCCAGTTACAGCAGTTGATGGGCGATGCGGAGTATGATATCGCTAAGGGAGAACGTTTGTATTTCGCGGGCTTGAAGGAGATGTATCCGGAGAAAGCTTTGTCTTCCGACGCTAATTTCACGATGCGTTTAAGCTATGGTTCTATTGGAGGGTATCGTCCTTATGATGCCGCATGGTACAATTATTACTCAACGGATAAAGGTATCCTAGAGAAAGAGGACCCGACGAGCGATGAGTTCTGGGTACAACCGGAGATACTGGATCTGGTTCGTAGCCGTGATTTCGGACCTTACGCGAATGAAAAAGGGGAATTGCAGCTGTGCTTCCTCTCGAACAATGATATCACTGGTGGTAATTCCGGTAGCCCGGTATTCGATAAAAACGCCCGTTTGATCGGACTTGCTTTCGACGGTAACTGGGAGGCGATGAGTGGTGATATCGCTTTTGAACCGGATTTGCAACGTTGCATCGGCGTAGATATCCGCTATGTCCTTTTCATGATCGATAAATGGGGTAAATGCCCGAGGTTGATTGAAGAGTTGAAGCTGGTTCGATGAGAGAAAAAAGAAATGGGCATCCGTGATTTCCGCGGATGCCCATTCTAAGGAGCTAATAATGCCCATTGTAAGGTGCTTTGAATGCCTATTCTAACAACCTTACGATGGGCATTGTAATATCCTATACGATAGGAAAGTTCTAAATGCCTAATTTAGACTTGATTGCCTTTGGTATCGCATCCTTATGTACCATGATATAGATCGTCTTGGCACGGACAAAACTATCGGACATGTTCAAGTAACCTCCGAAAGTATTACGCTCGGTTCCCCAAGAGTTCTTCGTGATATAATATTTCGTACCGTTTTGATCCTTGGCGATGCCGGTAAGGTGCATCAAATGATCGTCGGTCGTGACGAATGCCTCGAAGCCTTCTTGACGGACTTCCGGAGTAACGTTTACTTCCGGGAAAGGTTTCTCGAATTTGTAGACTTCTTCCAGACGTTCCTTCTCGTCCATTTTCTCAAAGCGGGCACGGTCGGTAGTAGAGTAATCATCTACTTTCTTCACCTCCGGGTTGATAGCTACACCGTTCTTGAAAGAGAAACCTTTCTCGCTCACGTCGCCATCCCAGCATACCGTGTAGCCGTTATTTAAAGCATAATCCGCGACTTGCATCATCTCATCCAACGGGAGGTTATACATTTGCGCATGTTCCCAGTTATCGGGAACCTCTACCTCGAATTTCTGGTAATACGGATGATGCGTGAAGCTTGTCAGCTCGATATAATCGTCCATATTCAACCCTAGGGAGGCGGCGAATGTCTTCGGGGTATATTCCTTGCCTTGATAAGTGAATTTCTCCGGAAGCTTGCCTAGGTAGGTATCGAATAGGTTATCGATTAGTTTGTAATATTCCGGGCTGCGTTTCTTCATGTCCACGGCGGTCGTGGCGATCGCCTTGATGTATTTTACCATCTCGGCATGATTGTGCCGGTCGGAATCGTAGTTGATACCCGAGTACACCTCTTCCGGAACGATACCTACTTGGTTGAAAGCGTTCATGAAGGTGTGGGAGAGACTTCCTTGACCGATATTACCTCTGCCTTGGCGGACGTAATTATCCTGCAACTGGTTCATGTATTTCTGGCGGACGATAAACATCTCGGAGAGATCGTACGTCCCTTTTCCCATACGGAGTAATTCTGACTCCATGAAAGAGGTCGTGGCGAAGCACCAGCAGGTTCCCGTGGATGCTTGATTCTTGACTGGCGTGGCGGGTACCTTTACTACATCCGTAAATTGGTAGCCTTGAGCGAATGTGCTCAAAGCACCTAGCGCTAAGGCGCATGATAGAATGAATGTTCTCATTGTAGTATCTATATTTTATAATTTAATTGATTAGAAGCCTCTTTCGAATTGGGTCCAGAATGAGTCTCCCATTTCTCTCCAGCGTAGCATCGTGGCTCCGGCGAAATCGGCGGTATATCCGGTTAGGTATTCTTTTGCGGCCTCCTCACCTTGTTGGGTAAGAATCTCTTTGTAACGGCTCTCTACGAAAGGAAGTTCTGTCTGCCCTTTCTCCGTAAAATGGGCGATAGATGCTTTCATACGATCTTTAGTCGCTCCCCAACGTACGGTAGCGAGTTTATTGGCACGACGGAAAGCCCATACGGCGGCATCTTCCCGGTAACGGTGCTGCCCGCAAACCTTGAAGCAAGCCGGGAGATCTTTCGTCCCACAGAAGATGGGGATGCGGGGGCTTTGTCCGGGATTATCATAGGCCATCCAAACCACGCCGCCTACCGCATTGGGTAACCAGTCACGTAACTGGATCACGGTAGAGTAGGAGCATTGTGGTACGGCAACCAAACGGTAGCTTTTTACGGCGTCCGGTTTTAACCCATTCAACATGTTCACCATATCCCGAGTCATCCAAGGATTGGCTACCGGACTGATAACCGTATCGGTCTCGTTACTATCTTTTTTCTTTACAGCTACTTTCAAGTTCTGGGTCATATCGTATTCCGTACCCTCGTACGTTTCGGAGAGGAGAGCCATCACATCCGTTACGGATACTTGCCGGTCCGGCTTTACGCTGATGGGAAGTTCTTCCGCGTCATACGATAAACGTAAGGAAGGCGCTAATTTATTCAATATAAAGAATTCACGGATACTGAATGATTTCAGTTCACCGGCATAGTTCCCACCGGCATATGCTTCCCAGAAACGGAACGGTTTCTTTCCGTCCCAGAAGCCCATGCGCTTGGCTACCTCGAATACGTTGGCGGAAGCCATGCAATTGTCCGTATCTTTCGGATCGACCTTAGAGATACGCGGGATATTCGCCGATACGCCTACATGATCGTCGGGGATACGGATCGCCGCCCATACGCCACCGATCTTATCCGGACCCTCACCGAAGACCTCGAAATGCCATACCTCTTTCGGATCCGCTATCGTAAGGCACTCGCCCCAGTCGCCATATCCGTATTTCTCGATCAACTCGCCCATTAAGCGGATCGCGTCGCGGGCGGTCGTGCAACGTTGTAAGGCGATTCGCTGAAGTTCCTCGATCATGAACATTCCTTTCTTGTTGACAAGGGCTTTCCGGCCGGTGATCGTTGTTTCCCCGATGCCTAGTTGCTTCTCGTTCAGGCAAGGATAGGCCGTGTTGAGGAATTGATACGTAGACCGCGCTTCGGGCAGTGTTCCTTTCGCGATCATCCCCCGGGTTCCCTCGGCATATTCGGTATGCATACGTCCGGTATAGACCGTGGTTGTCGTATCGTGATCGTACGAGGCGGAAGGTACGATATCCATCCAAGTGCGGTAATTGCTATCGCAGGTGTGGCTAGTCATCACGGAGCCATCCGCCGAGGCTTTTTTGCCGACCATGATACTCGTACAACTCTCCGGGTTCAAGATCGGCTCCGGATACTGGATTTGTTGCGCCACCGAAACGGATAGGCTGGCGCAAAGCATAAGAACATAGGTAAAAAGTTTCTTCATCTTTCTTGTGTTATTTAGATGTTTGTATCAATTAAATTTGTAGGCCGCTTTTCGTACGTCTTTTACGGATTTGAATGGCTTATTGGGTTTTCTTCCACTACGTTCACGTCATCGTCGCTAGTATTGGTATGGATGAGCAGGGGATCTTGTAGTTTTTCCGTGTGCCAGACCGGTGAGCGGCGTTTGTATTCCGCCATATCCTCCCGGGGAGTCTTCCCGATATGGCCTTCGTCGGAGAAGATTTTCCGATAATCATCGGTGGAATATCCCATGCGCATGATCACGTCGCTTACCGGTACTCCGGCGAAACCGCACTTATATTTGCCCGGATAGGTCATGAGGTTCATTAGCGTGATCATCCTGCCGTGGCTCCATCCCATGATGCCGATACGATTGGCATCTACGATATCGAAATTCTCTACCATATAATTACGACTGACATAGACATCCTCGTTTTCTAATCCTCCGTAATCGATATTATCGTAAGTAGCCTTGCCATACCCCGTGCTACCCCGGTATTCAGCGGAGACCACGATGTATTCCTGGGCGATCAGTTCCCGGACGATATGGGCGATGTCGCCCACTTTCTCGTACCATAGGAGGTCATCTACCTTCTTTACGACTTGGTCAAAATCATATTGGTAGTTTTGCGCTATGGCATAGTTTGTTCCGAATATAAAGAAGAGGCAAAAGTAGAAAAGATGTTTAAGCAGTGTCTTCATGTGACTTATCTTTGAATTTATGATTAACTGTGATTTTCTGGCTGTAAATATACAATAAAAGAAGCGTGATCCGTAATAAACGAACCACGCTTCTTTGATAAATTATGTATAAGCTGTATGTTACTTGCGTTTCTTCCTGCTACGAGGAGTGTCCTCATAGAATTTGCGCTTCGGTTTGTCGTCACTACGGCCGGAACGTCTGCCGCCGCGGTCTCCACGGCCACTTTCCCGGCGGCTGTCTCTGCCTCCTCTACCGCTATCCCGTCTGTCTCGGAAGCCATTGCCTCCACGACTGCCTCCACGAGGACTACGTCCACCTTTTCCTCCCTCGCCTTTCGCTTGCGCCGGTTCCACGGAGATACGTCGTCCGTCTACCTCGAAGCCGTTCATCGAGTCCATGACACGGTTGGCCTCTCCCTCTTCTACCTCGAAGAATGAGAAATTATCACGTAAGTCGATACGACCGATACGAACCTTGCCCGGTACGCACTTGTTGACTAACTCGATAAGTTGAGGAGGCGTAAGCTCGTCTGTCTTTCCGAAGTTGATAAAGAAACGGGTGTAACCTTCTTCCGCTTCGCCTCTGCCACCCCGTTTACCTCTCTCTCGGGGAGCGTTCTCGTCTACAACCTCGATATCATCGTTATCTTTATAATAGTCGATCATCCGGTTGAACTCCAAGGATACGACACGTTTGATGATATCTTCCTTATCCAGCCATTCCAATTTACGGTAGATAGAAGGCATCAAACTGGCGATTTCCTCCTCGTTCACTTTCACTTTCTCGATCTGGTCCACCAAGTTGAACAATTGCTTCTCACAGATTTGCTCACCGGTAGGCATCTCGCCCCTGTCGAATTTCTTGTTGATGATCCGTTCGATCTCGCGAATCTTGCCTTTTTCCCTTACGTGGCAGATAGAGATAGCGATACCCGTTTTTCCCGCACGGCCCGTACGTCCGCGACGGTGGGTATAAGATTCTACCTCATCCGGCAGACCGTAATTGATTACATGGGTTAAGTCATCCACGTCCAAACCACGTGCGGCTACGTCCGTAGCGACCAATAACTGGATATTCTTGATACGGAACTTCTGCATCACGTAGTCACGTTGCGCTTGGCTCAGCTCGCCGTGCAAGGAATCGGCGTTATAGCCGTCTTGAATCAATTTATCGGCGATCTCCTGTGTCTCCTTACGGGTACGGCAGAAGATGATACCGTAGATGTTCGGGTAATAATCGGCTAGACGTTTCAAGGCGAGATATTTATCTTGCGCACGAACCATATAATAAATGTCGCGGATATTCTTGTTTCCCTCGTTCTTCCTGCCAATGACGATCTCTTTCGGATCCTTCATGTATTTCTTGGTGATAGAGGCGATCTCTTTCGGCATGGTAGCGGAGAAGAGCAGCATATTGCGGTTTTCCGGTACAGCCGCCAAGATCTCGTTGATACTGTCGGTGAAACCCATGTTCAACATCTCGTCCGCCTCGTCGAGGATGACATTCTTCACGTTCCCCAGATCAACCGTCTTGCGGTTCATCAAGTCGATCAGACGTCCCGGGGTAGCCACTACCACGTGTACGCCTCTCTTCAGTGTCTTGATCTGGCTCTCTATACTGGAACCTCCGTATACAGGGAGAACCTTCAGGTTATCGATGTATTTAGAATAATCGTTCAAATCGTCCGCTATCTGTAGGCAAAGCTCGCGTGTCGGACAAAGGATAAGCGCTTGAGGCTGATATTGAGAGACATTGATCTTTTGCAGGATCGGCAGGCCGTAAGCGGCTGTCTTGCCGGTTCCTGTTTGAGCCAATGCGATTACGTCGTTATCTTCTCCCAGTAAGAAAGGAATCACTTCTTCCTGTACGGGCATGGGCGATTCATAGCCCATCTCTTGAATTGCCTTTAATATCGGTGCGGCAACTCCTAATTCTTCAAATGTTTTCAAAATGCGATTGTGTATATATGATAATATTCAGTGGCCGCAAAGGTACGTAAATAATTCGGATTCATATCAATAAAGTAATATATCTTTTAGCCTTTCACGTTTCTTATCAGTAAGATGTAATCCTTTGGATAAATATTTTTCGGTAGAGCCATACTCTTTCTTGATTTTGTTAAAAACCAAGTCCATGAGCCCCTCGTTGGCCGTAAGGAAGACCGTGATGCTTTCTTGGGCGTCTGTGGAGAGATGTTTCACGATATCAGCTAAATGACTCGTATCGATATATTGATTGGATGTCAAGTAGTCTTCCATGATGGCATCCCGGGGAATATCCAAGGCGGCGAGTAACATGGCGGTGAGAAACCCGGTACGATCCTTTCCGTAAGAACAACTGATGAGAATGGGGTAATTATCCTCGTTCTGGAACTGTTCCAGTACTTTGGCGAATTGCTCGGTATTATCTGTCACGAATTGCAGGTACTCGTCCTCCATATACACCCCGGCGTCTCCTTTCCGCATTCGTCCCTCGATAACACGTTGGGGGGCATCGGCGATCTTGCCGACCGAGATGGGGATTTGCAGGATATTTGCTTTCGTATATTTGATAGGGGCGGTGAGGGTTTCTTGGTTCGTACGGAGGTCGATGATGGTCTTGATCCCTAGATTATCCAATCGGATGGAGTCCCATTCGCTCAAGCTGCTTAACTCGCCGGAGCGAAATACCTTGCCCCATTTCACCGTCTTCCCGTTTGTAGAGGTATAACCACCTAGATCCCGGAAATTCTGTACGCTATCCATAACCGCCGAGCGTGCCCCGATGATCCGTGCGTATTTATCATTAAAGGAAAGGCGGAAATACTTACGTGATATATTATCGTTCGTGATGTAAGTAGCCACGCCATCCTTGATGTTGGCGTAAATGATCGGGGAGTCGTTGGTGAAAAGATCCGGGTTGTCGGACACGGTCATCTTGACAATCCCCTCCATTACCGGATCGGTTTCCCATTTTATCACGTAATTTCCGATGTCATCACGTAGGCAAATAGCTCGTATGTCGGGTGTGTTAGAGGAACAGCCCACTAACAGGGTCACACTGGCGAATAGAGAGAGAATCTTTTCTAACATTGTCTTCTATTATAATAAGCTTTCCTTACAAAGATAGTAAAACAAGTTTTTCCCGCTTCTTCATTAATGATATTTAAGACTGACTAACATACTTCGCCGCGAACTCCTTGGATATATAATTATCATAGCTTTGGCAAACCTCGGAGGCGAGGTCCATTCCGCAGCGGATGATTTTTTCCCAAGTATCCTGATCCAAAGAGGGAAGGTCGGCATGGCGTACGTCATACTTTAGAAGTCCGTAGATAATACCCGCGTTAAAATTGTCGCCGGCGCCGATGGTACTAAGCGGCTGGATTTGCGGGGAATCGAAATGTCGTGTGAAATTACGGGTGTGGAGATTGACTCCGTTTGCCCCGTGAGTTGTTAAGAAACGATCACAATAAAACTGAATATGCTCTTTGTAAACCTCCTGCGCGTCGCTCTTGCCATAAAGGTTCTGGAAGTCCTCGTCCGAGCCCCGGACGATGTCGGCGAATTCCAGATTTTCCAGTACGGTAGGCATGAGGCGGATCGCCTCATGAGCGTGTGCCTTGCGGAAATTGGGATCGTAATAGATGATCGCTTTCCGTTCTTGGGCGTATTGCAGAAATTCTACCATACGAGTCCGCAAGACCGGGTTCAGGGAATAATAAGAGCCAAACACGAAAATATCGTCTTTCTCGATCTTAGGCAGGGGCACCTCCAGCCGTTGCGCCGGGTAATCCTTGTAAAAGATATAATTAGCGTTCTTATCGTCGTCCAGAAAAGCGAGTGATATAGGACTTTTCCCATCGGGGAAACGGTCTACGAACTCGGTCGTGATGTGGTTATCTTCCATGAAATCCCGAATCATGTCGCCAACCCGGTCGTTGCCCAGCTCGCTGATAAAGGATACGGGGACATTCAATCGACCTAATGATATCAATCCGTTGAAAACGGAACCACCGGGAACGGCCTTCTGTGGCTGGTCGTTCCTGAAAATGATATCGAGGATGGTTTCTCCTATACCAAAGACTTTTCTCATGATCTATATACTGGTTTGTTATTCGTTCTTGCTTAGCTCACGACTCTTGGAGCCTAAGTAGCCCCCGTGATGGCGCTTGGCGTAATCCTTGTTGGTGAAATGGATACGCTTCATGGTTCCGACCACGAGGATATCGCCTATTACCGTCATGACGGTCGTGGAGGTAGTCGGCGTAAGGCCTAACGGGCAAACTTCCTTGGGAGCGCCGGTCAACAGGCATACGTTCGCCTCGGCGGCTAGAGGACTATCTGGGTTACTGGTGATAACGATAAATTTCATGTCTGGCACCAAACCCCTCGTGAGATCTACCAATTCCACCAGTTCACGTGTCTTTCCTGAGTTGGAGATCAATAACATGATATCGTTCTTGCATACGATTCCCAGATCTCCGTGTTGTGCCTCGCTGGGATGTAAGAAAAAAGCAGGTGTACCGGTCGAGCTAAAGGTGGTAGCGATATTCAAGGCGATTTGCCCGGCTTTACCCATTCCACTCATGATCAGTTTTCCACCTAGGTCGTGTACATGTTTCACTATAAGCGATACCGCTTCCTCATATCCGCGCGTAACGGGTATGTTGCGAACCGCTTCCGCTTCCTGCTCCAATAAAGAGGTGATATTTTCGTTTACCATATTGTTGATTGATTGTTTTACGGCATTCCTGCCTGAATAACGATCGCGAAAGTATTTATATTTACTGATATTGGCATCATCTATTTCAGACAATTTATCTTTTTAAGACGTTTGCGAATTCGGACTTCGGCTTCCATTTCGGGTATCCGGTATCTTGTGCCAGTTTATAACCGAGGTCGAAGAATAATTGTACTTCTTGTAACAGACCACTGTAATCATCCGTGTCGGGATGGGTCTGGTCGGTCGGTTTGTGGTAAGTTTCCGCCCAATAGCGTGCGATATGCTCTTTGGCCCACTCCTTACCCTGTTTGCGGTTGTCGTTCCAACCTTTGGCGAACATGGCCGGGATGCCTTTTTGTACGAAAGGGAAATGGTCGGAGCGATAGAACATCCCGTTATAAGCGTCGGGGTCGGGCATGATGTAACGGTTGTATTTCTTCGCTAGCTCGGCTAGGGTATCATCCAGCTCGGAGTTGCCGTATCCGGTGATCGTGACATCGTTGTTCTCGCCCCATAGCGGGAAGACATCCAGATTGATTACGGCGGCTATCTTATCGATCGGGAACAACGGGTGCTCCACATAGTATTTCGTACCGAGGAATCCGGTCTCCTCGCAAGTAGGGGAGAGGAAGACGATATTCCGGCGGGGGTTCTCTTTCAAGGCATTGAAACAACGTGCCATCTCGAGCATCCATGCGATGGCTACGGCGTTATCGGTAGCGCCGTTGATGATACTGTCGCCGTTGATCGGTGCTCCATAGCCTAGATGGTCCCAATGGCCTAGGTAAATAACACTCTCATCCGTGTTCCCGCTACCGGGAATATAACCGATTACGTTGGGGCTTTGCTGGCGGTCGAAGGTGTTCCTCATCGAGACGGTTACCGTAGATTTCAAGGAGATGGGCTTGAAGTCCGGCGATTTAGATTGCTCGATTAGTTGGTCAATGTCGTAGCCATTATCGGCTAGCAATTGCTTGGCGGCATTGAATTGGATCCAGCCGTTTAGCGGGCAATGATAGGCATCGCTATCGCTGTCCACATACATCTTAGATTGGGCGGAAGCTCGTACGACCGACCAAGGGTAGCCCGCTCCCCGGTCTTCATGGATGATCAAGACTCCTTTTAATCCCTGTCGGGCGCCCTCCTCGAATTTATACATCCAACGGCCGTAATAGGTCATGATATCACCGTTAAAATAATCCGTGTTGTCGCTTCCGAGTCCCGGGTCATTTACGATAACGACCGCTACTTTATCCCGCGGGTTCTCGATCCCCTCGAAATCATTTTTCCCATACTCGGGGGCTACGATCCCATAGCCGGCGAATACCAGTTCCGCGTTGTCTATATCGATCTCCGGCTCGATCCGTGCGGAGAAAGCGGTGTAACCTTCCAACCAATCTAAGGGGATTTTCCCTTTCGGGGTCTTTAGGACCATCGGGTCCGGGCATCGTGTGCGTGAGGATATGATATTAACCTGTTGGAGATAAGAATCTCCGTTGATGGGTTTCAGCCCGACTTCCTTCATTTGGCGGGCGATATAGTTCACCGCTCGTTCGGCCCCTTCCGAGAATGGTTTACGGCCTTGGCAGGAGTCATGCGAGATGGCCTCGGTGTATCGCTTTAAATGTTCCGTGGTCGCTACGCTTTTCGCTTTCTCTATATCATTACTTCCTCCTCCACAAGCAGTAAGAACCAAGGAGGTGATTGTTAGTAAACAGGTTGCTATTTTCATGTTTCTCATAGAATTACAATGTTTTTTCAATCAGCCATTCACCTAAGTTGCGAGTGGCTGCGTCGAAAGTGACCCCCACTTTGACTACTTCCCGTTCGTCGGCCGTATAAGGAATCAGATAGCCTCGATCGTCGATTTGCCGAATCGCCTCTTCCGCCGTACCTCTCAGCTTAAACTCGAATACGTAGATGTAGCGAGGAGTTTTTACAATGGCATCGGCACGTCCTTGGGCCGAACGTACCTCGGCCTCGGTGAATTGCCCTAGTAGCTTGAATACGATGTAGAAAACCACTTGGTAATGACGTTCGGTCCGGTCATTCAGCTCGTAGGGTATGTCGGCGAAGAAAGCCTTTAGGCGGGTGAGGAAAGCCTCGGTGTTTCCGCTTTCCAGCTCTTGAATGAACTTTCCGATATAAAAGGGAGTCTCGGTTTCCGGTAAATGCGCATACATGGAGGCAACAAAATTCAAGAATCCATATTTAACTTCCTCATTCGGGTATCCTAACGTATATAACCGAAAACGTTCATCGTAGCTTTTGATCGTCAAATATCCACTTTGATAAATCATGGGCACGGGATTATTGATGTTCGCCCGATCGTCCGAAAGGGATACCTCGGATACCTCTATCCCGTCCAGCTCCCGTATATCGTAATTCGTTTTCCGTAACATCTCCGCCAAGAATGTCGGGGTACCGGAAGCAAACCAATAGTCGTAAAAGACCTGTTTACTCAACACGTTCAATACGCTAAACGGGTTATAAAGGGCGATACCGCTGCGGAAATCAAAATGGTAGCCGTCGTACCGGCGTGTAATTTTCTCGATGGTATCTTCGTATGAAAGCTTATTCGCCTCGGCCAAGGCATGAAGCTCCGGCTGGAAAGTCGCCTCGATCTCGGGCAATGTCATGCCACAGAGGGCCGCGTATTGCGGGGCTAGGCTGATGTCGTTCAAATGATTCAGGTTGCTGAAAATACCGACTTGCGCGAACTTGGTGACACCGGTTATGAATACGAAGCGCAGCCAAGGATCGGCATCTTTGAGGACCGTATAGAAGGCGGTCAATAATTCCCGGAACTCGTTCTGTAGCTCTTCGTTGTGCAGGTTCCTAAGTAATGGCTTATCGTACTCGTCGATCAGTACGACCACCTTCCTTCCGGTTATCTCCGCCGCCCTGCGTATGATGGTCATGAACCGTCCGGAATAGGTGATACCCTCTCCTCCGGTATCATATATTTTTTCCCATTCCCTCAACTGGCGTTCCAGCATATTCTCCAATGCCTTGCGGCTATCGTACAACTCGGCGTTGAGGCTGAAATGAAGTACTGGATGCTCTTTCCACTCGGTCTCTAGTTTCTCTATGGCTAATCCCCGGAACAATTCTTTCTTCCCCTCGAAATAAGCCTTGAATGTCGATAGCAGCAAGCTTTTCCCGAATCGCCGGGGGCGGCTTAGGAAATAAGGTTTTCCCATGGTCGCAAGTTGGTAGACAAATGAGGTCTTGTCTACGTATAAATAACCCTCTGTGCGTAAATCCTCAAAACTCTGTATGCCTATCGGTAATTTCCGGGTGATATTTTCCATTGCCTTATCTATTTAATTTACACAAATGTAGGTATTTTTTCCAAGGAGGCAAATAGATCGAAAAAAACACGTACGTCTTTTTCCGGAAACACGTACATGTTTTTTGAAAAAGACGTACATGTTTTTCCGGAAAGTCTTTCGTACCTTTGCGGGCTGATACAAACAAGAAGGAAAATGGATTATATCGCTCATACATTGCCGAATGGACTTCGCATGGTACATCTCCCGGTTAATTCCCCGGTCTCTTACTGCGGTTTCGCCGTGAACGCCGGTACACGGGATGAGAACGAGGATGAATTTGGCTTGGCGCATTTCGTTGAACACATGATCTTCAAAGGTACGGAGAAACGGAAAGCGTGGCATATCCTGAACCGTATGGAGAACGTAGGAGGGGAGTTGAATGCCTATACTACGAAGGAAGAGACTTTTGTTTATTCTATTTTTATGGAGGAGGATTTCGGCCGGGCGTTTGAGCTATTGACCGATCTGGTTTTCCATTCCCAATTCCCCAAACAGGAGATCGAGAAGGAGGTAGATGTCATCTTGGATGAGATCAATTCGTATGAGGATAGTCCTTCGGAACTTATATTCGACGAGTTTGAGAACTTGCTTTATAAGGGTCATGCCCTCGGGCATAATATCTTAGGGGATGAGGAATCTCTTCTTCGCTTTGACTCCGAGTCCGGTCGTTCTTTCATGCGTCGTTTCTACGCCCCGGAGAATATGGTGTTCTTCTCGATGGGACGAAAAGACTTCAAGAAGATCTTGAAATCAGCGGAATCCGCTTTAAGCGATATCTCTTTCCCGATGGCTGAACGGCTCCGGAAAGCTCCGGACCCCATCGAGGCTTGCGTACGCCAGATCCATAAAGATACCCATCAAGCCCATGTACTGATCGGTGGCCGGGCTTTCAGTATGCACGATAAAAAGCGCATCCCTTTATTCTTGTTGAATAATATTTTAGGTGGTCCGGGCATGAATAACCGCTTGAATGTCTCCTTGCGGGAAAAGCATGGCTTGGTCTATAACGTAGAATCCAATATAACCTCTTATACCGATACCGGACTAGCCAGTATCTATTTCGGTACAGACCCGAAGAACCGTGAGAAAGCGATGCGTTTGGTGCATAAGGAACTGGCCCGTTTACGTGACGTAAAGCTTTCCACCACTCAATTAGCCGCCGCCAAGAAGCAGGTAATCGGTCAACTGGGCGTGTCGGGCGATAACCGGGAGGGCCTTTTCCTTGGCTTAGGAAAAAGCTACCTCCATTACAACCGTTACGATACTCTCCCCGAGGTATTCGCCCAGATCGAGAAAATAACCGCCGGGCAAATCCTTGAGGTGGCTAATGAGGTACTTGCGCCGGAACGGTTGTTTTGCTTGATTTATGAGCGATTTTGAGTTTTTTCGGTTTATGTAAAATTATCAGTCTTAGAGGTTGTCTTGAAATTAATTATATTTGCGAGGCTGGAACAAAGATAGATAAGGATGGATTTCAAACAATTTTACATAAATTGGTATTCGCGGGCAAAATGTTTCGCTCGGGAATATGTCCTTTCAGAGGAAGATGCCGAAAATATTACACAAGATGTTTTTCTGGACCTTTATCAGAAACAAACCTTGTTTAATGGACAAGTAAATCAAGTGGCTTATCTATTTACCTCTATTAAGAATAAATGTATTGATTATCTCCGTCATAAATTATTGGAACAAGAGGTGGCTCAAAAGATGCAAGAAGAGTTCGATCTATCTCTGCGGATGAAGTTCGATTCTTTGGAATCTTTCGATACGAATTGGACTTCAGAGCAGAAATTGGAGGATGTAATTCAAAATGCCCTTAATTCCCTGCCTGAACGTTGTCGGGAAATCTTTATAAAAAGCAAACTGGAAGGAAAAAAGCAAAAAGAGATAGCGGAAGAACTCTGTATCTCTGTAAAGACCGTGGAAAACCAAATGACCATTGCCTATAAAAAATTGAAAGAGGAATTAAAGGACTATCTACCGCTTTTGCTTTTCTTCTTTTCCTGACTTTTTCAAGAAAGCAGAAAAAAGATAAAATTCTTTTAGGGGATTTTTTCCCATTGTTCGTTTACTTATAAAACAAGCGGTAAAGTGGACGAACGAATCATTAAATACTATCAAGGTGAACTAGACAAGAAGGAAGAGAAAGCTCTTCTGGATGAGGCGTATCATGACCCAACCTTAAAGTCTCGTATGATAGAGTATCAGCAATTGCACAGTTTATTGGGCTTGCAAGACGCCGCTGCAAACAGGGAGCTTGGTAAAGCGAAATTCAATCGTTTTAAGCAATTGGCTGATCACCAAAGACGTAGATTTTTCATGCGGCGTTGGAGTAAATATGCGGCTGTATGGATTATATCCATACTTGCTTCATGGATGTTGGCCTTTTATCATTATTCTCGCCCCGGTCAGTCGGAGATGATAGCATTGAATCAAGAGCTGTATGTCCCTGCCGGTCAACGTGCGGAATTGACATTGCCCGATGGCTCTAAAGTCTGGCTGAATGCAGGTTCCAGACTATCTTATCCTTCCACCTTTGCCAATGAGCGAAGGGTCTCCCTTTCCGGAGAAGGCTATTTTGTGGTAGCTCCGAATAAAGAAGTCCCTTTCATTGTATCGACATCTACTATCAATGTGAGAGCTTTAGGTACGGAATTCAATGTCTCTAGTTATCCGTCTTCGGGGAATGTAGAAGTGTATTTACAAAAAGGTTCAGTGAAAACTTATTTTCCGGATGCGGAGACAAACGGATTGATTATGTCGCCGGGACAATGCCTTGTACAAAACGGCAGGAAGTTGGAGCTAAAAGAGATGGATCCGGATATCTTACTTTGGCGTGAAGGGTTGTATACGTTTAAGAAGCAAAAATTGGGTAAGATCATCGAGAAACTGGAATTATATTATGATGTAAGGATTAACGTGAAAGATCCGGAGATCCTTGATTATGAGTATGTCGGAAAATTCCGTCAGCGAGATGGTATCTTGACCATCTTACAAGTGATACAAAAAATACATAAGTTTAAAATAGAGAAAGATGAAGAGTTAAACCAGATTACGTTATCCAAGTGATAGGGTTTGAACTATTAGTTGTTAACATATAAATTTGGAAAGCCTATGAGTCCGTGAATAAAGAAAAAATAAATCGGCAGATGTTCCCGCATCTACCGATTTGTGAAAAGTAACCCCATTGAGATTGAAAATAGTATTTACTTAACAAAACAAAGGTATGAAAATAAATTCTTTGTTAACGCATAAAGTGTGCCACAAAAAAATCAAAAAAGCATTCAGAGTTATGAAAATAACCTTTTTACTGATACTTATATTTGCCTCAAACCTATTTGCTGTTAATAGTGAGGCTCAGAATGCGGTAGTTGAACTTCGATCTAATGATCTTTCTATAGAAGACTTATTTAAAGAGATCGAGCAACAAACTGATTATTTGATCGTGTATAGCACGAGTGAGATCAACTCTAATTTTAAAGTAACCTTGAGCAAGAAAAAGGCGAAGGTTGCGGAGATACTAGATGAGGTTTTGGAAACTAGAAATCTAAAATATGATTTCTCAGATAATTATATCGTGTTATCAAAATTTACTCGAATGGAAGATACACAACAAGTAAAAAAGATTATTTCGGGTAGTATTAAGGATGAAGATGGCAATCCCATAATAGGTGCTAATGTTGTAGAGAAAGGTACCACTAATGGAACGATTACCAATATCGATGGCCAGTTCAGCTTGAATGTGTTCGATAATGCCGTCCTTGTAGTTTCTTATGTCGGTTATAAAGAACAACAGGCAAAAATAGGTAATCGGTCAAATTTGGAGATTGTACTTCAAGAGGATGCGGAGAAATTGGATGAGGTAGTCGTAGTTGGTTATGGTACCCAGAAAAAATCAGATTTGACAGGATCCATTGCTTCTATAAAGGCATCGGAAATTAAAAATCTTCCAGTAAACTCTGTTGAAGAAGCACTTCAAGGAAAAGTAGCAGGTGTAATGGTGAATAAAAGTAATGGCTCTGCTGGTGCGGGATCGGATATTGTTATTCGTGGTGTAGGATCTATTAATGGCTTAGGACCTCTATTTGTGATTGATGGTGTAGCACGAGGAGGAGGTGTTGATTATAACATGAAAGATATTGAGTCAATAGAGATTATCAAGGATGCTAGTGCCGCTGCTATTTATGGAGCGAAGGCTGCCGGAGGTGTTGTGTTGATTACAACTAAGAAAGGTGCCTTTAATTCAAAACCTCAATTTGATTTTTCTGCGAATGTGGGGTTCAAAAGCCTAAGTGGAGAATATGACATGTTGCATACCTCAGATTATATTCGTGCTCGTCGGGCTTATGGTCAAGATTATGCGATTTGGGATGATCCTTCATCTTTACCTGATACAGATTGGATGAAAGAATTGTTTAGTACCGGAATGGAACAGAGATATAATTTGTCTTTGACTGGTGGTAGTGAGAAAATCAAATACTATTTGTCTACGTCCTACAATCGAGAGGATGGAATTCAAGAAAATAATTATTGGGAACGTATAGCGGCTCGATTGAACGTAGATTATAAGATTAGTAAAGCCTTTACGATAGGTACCAGAGTCTATCTTGCTCGGTTTAGAAATAGTTCGTTTACGACCGCACTCCCATGGAGGACATTGCCTTATATGTCTGTTTATAATGAGGATGGTACGTTTAGTTCAGTCCCTACAGGTATAGAGTTTTCTGGTACTAACCCAGTAGCGGCTCTTTTCTTGAATAAGAATAGACGCGCTAGCGCAAAGGTGGACGCTGACCTATACATTGATTGGAATATATTAGAAGGACTAAAATTCAATGTGACAGGAGCAGCAAGTACAGGATCTGGTTTTGATGATAATTTGAAAAAGGATGATTATACGCCTAGAAACATTCAAAAAGGAAATTACACGAAGGGATTGAACTATGATGAAAATTATACATTGACAATGACGCTGGATTATGCGAAAACATTTGCGGAAAAGCATGAGTTTAAGGCATTGATCGGCTATGAGGCAAAGTATTATTTAGGAGCTAATGTTGGTGCCCAAGCTACGGATTTCCCGGTAGAGGATCCTGAGTCATTCGCTTTATCGGTAAATAATAATAAATCCGCATGGGGAGGTATAGGTAGGGATCGTTACTTATCCTTGTTTGGGCGTGTAAATTATGTGTTTGATAATCGTTATTTGTTGACTGTCAATCTTCGTAGAGATGGTTCTCCTAAATTTGGGCCGAATAATCGTTGGGGTACTTTCCCCTCTGCGTCTGTAGGATGGAAGTTGCATGAGGAATCATTCTTTAAAAATGCTAACATTGATTGGGTGGCATCATTGAAACCTCGTTTTAGTTGGGGTATCTTAGGTAATGATGCTGCGTTGGGGGCTTTTATGTATAGTCCTTCTTATTCAAGTCTGACATTGCACTCTTTTGATGGAGTAAACGTATCGTCTGGTTATAGCAATATTAAGGTAATCAATGAGGATATTAAGTGGGAATCTATTTATACTACTGACGTGGGGTTGGATTTCGGATTGTTCAATAATCGATTGACAGGATCTTTTGATTATTATATTCGGAAAACAAAAGATATGATATATAGCTTACCTACTCCTTTGTCGGCTGGTATTACTCAAAAGAATGATGGTCCTCAAGGTATGCCGGTTAATATTGGACGGATTGATAACAAAGGATGGGAATTATTGCTTGCTTGGCGTGACAATATCGGAGATTTTCGTTATGGACTTTCTGTAAATCTTTCTCAGAATAAGAATAAGGTGGTTGATTTAGGATTACCGACAGCTTATATTTATGACGGAGGAGAGTATCCGTTTGATGCATCCGGAAGTGATAGACCATTTAAGACAATAAATAATAGTCCTATAGGTATGCTTTGGGGGTTAAAAACAGATGGATTAATCACAAGCCAGGCAGAAATCGATGCTTTAAACGCAAAAGCTAGAGAAAATGGACATGAGTATTATTCATCAGCATTAACTGGTGTTGGAGATTTGAAATTTGTAGATTTGAATGGTGATGGTACAATTACGAATGATGATAGAACGTTCATCGGCAGCCCGTGGCCGGATATTACATATGGTTTCAATATTGATTTAGGATATAAGGGTTTTGATTTGTCGGCGAACTTTGTTGGTGTGGCTGGACGTGAAATCATGAATTATTCGAAATCATTCCAAGAATCATTCGTGGATGACTGGACAACGACTTATGATATTTTTAATTCCTCTTTTTTCTTGGGAAATGGTCTGACAGATCAACCTCGTGTAGTTGTGGTGGATCCTACTACAGGGGCAATTATTAAAGATCCTAATCGTAACTATTCTTATTATTCTGATTATATTGTAGAAGATGGTTCTTATCTAAAACTGAAGAGTTTGACATTGGGGTATACTTTGCCTAAAAAAGTATCAAAAAAACTCTTTTTGAATCATCTAAGATTTTATGTTACAGGGTATAATTTATTGACTTTTACTAAGTTCTCTGGATTGGATCCGGAATTTAGTGGAAATAAGACAGCTTATAGTGGATATAGTATATACCAGTTTCCACAGAGTAAAATGATTTCATTTGGGGTAGATGTTAATTTCTAATTATAAAATCAAGACGAGATGAAAAACACGATAAAAACATTCAAATCTAAAATTTTAGTAGCGTGCGGTATTTTGACCTTGTCATTTACTGGTTGCCAGGATTATTTACAAATCGAGGATACTGGTTCCATATCTGCGGATAATTTCCCGACTAAATTAGAACATGTGAATCTATTGGTCGCATCTGTTTATGGAGCGCAACATCATTGGTGCTTCTTAGGTGGTTATTGGGGTGGTTATGTTATGTATTGTTTGGATCATACGGTTGATCAGCAATGGCGTAATGACCAAAAGTGGATTGATATGCATTCTGGGAATATCTCTGCCGGAAATGTGTTTGCTACAGATCCTTGGAAAGCATTGAGTATGGGGGTTTATTATTCAAATGTAGCACTGGATGGAGTGAATAAATACAAAACGTTAGTGACAAATTCAGAAGTAGAGACTTTGAATAATTATGAAGGGGAGATTTTATTTTTCAGGGCATTCTATAGATGGCATATGCTGACTCTTTATGGGCGGCCAGAAATGGATGGTGTAGGTATTCCTATCATTAATGAATTGCCAAAAAATATGGAAGAAATGCAAGTTCCTCGTGAGAAAACGGTGGATTGTTATCAGGCGATCATTGACGATTTGGAGAAAGCGGTTTCTTTATTGAAAGGACAAACGGATAATCATCGTGTGACGGAATGGTCGGCTAAGGCATTTTTGGCTAAGGCGTATTTTTTTGTTGATGATAAAGAAAATGCTAAAACTTATTTGGAAGATTGTATTCATAACAGTGGAAAATTTCTGGAACCCTATGATCGTTATAAGATGATGTTTAATGGTTATGATGAGTACGAATATAATAACGAATCGTTCTATGAGATGGGAAATAGAGCAGATCCAGATAAGGGCGATACTTATGGAGCGTTAAATACAGGTACTACTTTATCTATGTTTTATGCGCCTTTCTGTGTAAATCCCAATGGAGATCGTGTTTCTATGTGCTATAGTAATCAGTTTATGCATGATCGTAATTTAGCTCGTTTTGGATATACGGATCCTGCCCCTCTTTCTCAGTTACAGCCGACGGGTAATCCAGATGAACCTTATAAGTTGAAAGATTCTTATATGGTTCAACAACGTAAACATAGAGAATTGTTAGGACGGGAGGAAAACGGGCCAGATCCTCGTTTGTTCGTTTGTGCGCTACAGCCTTATGTGGATTCTGTAAAGATGAAAATTGATGGTGTTAGTGCTCCACGTTTGGTTGCTCAATGTGAATTTGGAAAATGGTGGGAGATGGATGAAAGTAAAACAGGTAATAATCCAAATACGTTCTATGGTTGGCCGTTACGTAAATATCAATGGCTAGATGGCCATTTAACAGCAGAGAGCCGTAATGTTGCTGGATATAATATTTATTTCCAACGTCTTCCTGATATTTATTTAATGTATGCGGAAATTATGAAAGATTCTGATCCGAAGGTTGCGTTGGAGTATATTAATAAGGTAAAAAGAAGAGCTTATGGCTATCCTGTAGATTCTCCATCTCCAATAGATTATAAAAGTTTGACAGATAGAACGAAAACTGTAGATCCTGCAGATCATTTGGCAAATAATCCATTGTTATATGAGAGATGGATCGAGACTTTTGGAGAAATGAATTGGTGGGAACATGTACGTCGTTTGCGTTTAGGTGAGCAAGAGGCTAAGTTCTATAAAACTGTTTGTGGACCGGGATTAGGTGTGACGAATATTGTTTGGAATGATAGAACCTATGCGATGCCAATTCCTACTCTTGAATTAGAAGGAAATCCTCATCCATGTATGGTTCAAACTCCTGGTTATTAATAGCTTTTTATTTGGTGATTTGAGATTATAAGATTGTATCTGGCAGGGAAACCTGCCAGATGCCGATTGCTTATTGCCTTTTGAAGAGTATTTCTTTCAGAAAAATCTATTCGAATTGTTAATGGTGTTTTATAAACTTACGAATGAAACTATATTGTAGATATATGGTAGAGATGAGAGTAAAATGGGTAATAGTCCTTTTATTGTTTTTATCTGAATTTAGGATATCAACGATATTTGCCCAACAAAAAAGCGTGACACAAGAGGAAGTTGAATTAGAGTATCTAAATAAGTATGAAGAGAAAACGGTTTTAACCCAGATCTTACCTACTGTAAAAAGAAGAAATGAAGAATTCCTGTATGGATCAAGAATTCAACGTTTTATGACTTTACTAAATTCGGTTCATAAAACTAGACGACAACCTGTATCGATATTAATATACGGTCAATCTATTACCGGTAGTAAAATATTTACGGATAATTTGAGAGAGTATTTAGAGAAAGAATATCCTAATGCTATTTTTAATATAACCAATCGTTCTATTGGAGGATTTGGAGGTGAACAACTTGTTCGAACAGCAGAACATGATTTGTATGCTACTTGTTGTGATTTAGTGATATTTCATGTGTATGGAGGAGAAGAGCATGGAGAGCTAGAAACGATATTCTCTAATATCCGCAGTCGTACGACTGCGGATATACTATTACTCAATCATCATATTAATAGCGATAATACAATTAATTATGATGAATCGTCATATTCTTATTTAAATTTTATAGCAAATAAATATAATTGTGAGTTGGTGGATGTCACAAAGGAATGGGCTTATTATTTGATAGATAATGATCTAGAAGCAAAAGATTTGTTACGAGATAATGTACATCCTAATCGACATGGAAATTGGTTGTTAGTTCAATTAATAGGTAAGCACCTTCGTTTAAATACATTATTCCCGAGTAACTGGTATAATCAAGTTCAAACTTATTATGTAAACACAGCGACAGATTCTAGATCTGATAGTCCAGTTCGATTTAAAAAGGGAGTATGGAATAAAATGAACGATGTTTATTATGGAGAAAATTCTAATGATAGTTTAGTCCTTAAATTTCAAGGCAATCGGATAGATATTATAGCTGGAATGATCCCTACTTCTGAGAAATTAGGTTCTGCTAAAATACGGATAGATGGAAAACCGGTTTCAAGCTACTCATCTCTTTATGCGATCACTAGGCCAAGTGCAGGACCGGGTACTTGGTGGCCATTAATACGGCAGGTTAGACATTCCAAAGATTTGATTCCTGAGGTATGGACTATGCATGTAGATAAGGTAAATGCCGATTCTACGATATGGACATTTAGTGTCTATGGATCGAAAACAGGATTTGACGGTTCCGGAAATAGTGATGAGACTTTCATCTCAAAATCGGGACGAGTTGTCATAGATAAAGATGATTTTATGTTTTTAAGAATTAAAGATGATTTTGGGCAAATCGCGAATACTGGGTTTGAAGTAAAATGGAAGGTTTATCCTTTGTTTAAGGAACTCTATCAGGCTCCACTAATAAAAGATCCTTCAATTGTACATAAAACAACAATTGTCCAAGGCTTAACAAATGAATCGCATACATTGGAAATTATACCAACAGGAGATGGAATAGTACCTATTGAAGCGATAGAGATTCATCGTCCTCCATTAACAAATTAATACCTATTCAACAATGAAAGTATTTATAAAATATGTGATTTTATCTCTTTTTCTTTTAATTGTTAACACAGTACAATCTCAAGAAATGAAGGGTAATTTTGCGGATTACGTTAATCCGTTTATTGGTACATCAAATGGAGGAAATACGAACCCGGGGGCAGTATGTCCGTTTGGTATGATGTCTATTTGTCCGAATAATTCTTCGGAACCATTGACGGTTGGAGAAAAATCATATCCTACATATGTATATGCTAATCGTTATTTCTCAGGTTTTACTCATACTAATCTTAGTGGAGTCGGTTGTCCTGATCTTGGTGCTCTTACGATTATGCCTATTTCAGGGAAACTTGAGATAAGTCCTGATAAGTATGCTTGTCCGTATGCGAATGAGAAAGCTGTTGCTGGTTATTATTGTGTTGATTTACCGATATATGATATAAAAGCAGAAGTGTCAACAACTCTTCGGACAGGAATTGAGCGTTTTTCTTTTTTAAAAGGAGAAGCCCATATCCTCTTTGACGCAGGTCGATCAGTCTCGGATATACCAGGAGCGTACTTGAAAATGAACTCTCCCACAGAGTTAGAGGGACATAAGATGATTGGTAATTTTTGTGGAACAGGGAAACTGAGTGTGATTTATTTTGTCGTTCAAGTGGACAAGAAGCCTGACCGGTTTGGATGTTGGCAAGAAAATCGTATTTTAGACTCTTTCACTCGTGATAATAGTGGTAATAATATTGGAGCGTTCTTTTCTTATAATTTGGAAAAGGAAGAGGATATAGTCATAAAAATAGGAGTTTCTTATGTCAGTATCGAGAATGCGAGGATGAATTTAGAGTATGAACAAAAAGGATTTAATTTCGATAAAGTATGCCAAGATGCTTATAGAGAGTGGAATGATAAATTGTCAAGGGTACAAGTAGAAGGAAATAATGAAAAATATAAACAGATGTTTTATACAGGGATTTATCATATGCTGATTCATCCTAATACATTAAATGATGTCAATGGAGATTATCCCGCTTACATAACAGGTCAGACTAAGAATGTACAAGGAAGAAATCGTTTCTCTATTTTTTCTTTGTGGGATACTTATCGAAATGTTCATCCTTTCTTTTCCTTGGTTTATCCTGAATATCAATCAGAAATGATCCAGTCTATATTGGATATGTATCAAGAGGGAGGAAGACTTCCGAAATGGGAGTTGGGCGGAATGGAGACTGATGTGATGGTCGGTGATCCAGTAGTTATAGTGATTGCGGACACTTATCTTAGAGGAGTACGTGATTTTGATGTGGGTCTGGCTTATGAGGCGATGAAGAAAAATGCGACGAGCCTTGTTCCTTTCACTCGGCCAGGATATCATGAACATATACAAAAAGGATATATTTCGGAACTGCGTGAAAACGAACAGAGAGAAGGTCCTTGGGTTTGGGGCAGTGTTTCTTCCGGATTGGAGTATTGTATGTGTGATTTTGCGATGTCACAAATGGCTCTTGCCTTAAATAAAGAGGTGGATTATCAATTGTTCTATAAATATTCTCAGCTTTATCGTAATTATTTTGATACACGTATTAATTGTATGCGTCCCCGTTGGACGAATGGTGATTGGGTAGAACCCTTTAGTGCATATCCCAGTGAAAGAGAATGGTGGAATCAAGTTGGATTTGTAGAGGGATGCACTTGGCATTACAGTATGTTTGTTCCATTTGACATTAAAGGACTTATCGGACTTTACGGTGGAGAAAAAAGATTCATTCGGAGATTAGAGGATTGTTTTAAGACAAATAACTTTAATATCGCTAATGAGCCTGATATCGCATACCCGTATTTATTCAATTATGTGAAAGGAGAGGAAAAGAAAACACAATATTGGGTAAGAAAGTGTATAGATACTTATTTTGGAAATGACCATAATGGTATCACGGGAAATGATGACTGTGGTACGATGTCTGCCTGGTTGGTCTATTCAATGATGGGATTATACCCTGATTGCCCGGCTAAAGATACATATCAACTAACAAGTCCGATATTCGATAGAATAACGATCAAACTTCATGAGAAATATTACAAAGGAGATAAATTTATAATAACAGCTGGAGAAAATGCTGATAAAAAGAATTTTATAGATGAAATTCGAGTCAATGGGAAAAAGAATGGGAAATACTTTATTACAAATGACCAGATTGTAAATGGAGGAGTTTTATCTTTCTTGTTGAAATAAAAATATTGTCAAATATAAATAAACTAAATATGAAAAATTTCATGTGTTTTTATCTTTTATTATGTGTTTTTTTGATACATAATTTTACAAGTTTTGCCCAAGAAAATATGTTAGGTAACCAGTCGCAGAATGAAGGCATATTTGCTGTTCCTTCTGTTCAGAAGGTTGAAATTGATGGAGTCGCTCAAGAATGGGATCTTTCCGGTCAAATACAAAGTTTTGGCGATTTTTCCATAAGAAATGATTATTCTGTAAAAACAGCGGTAATGTGGGATAAAAGTAATTTGTATTTATTTTTTGAATGGCGTGATCCTCTGCCTCTAAATAGTCAAATCAGCGGAAAAGAAACTCCAGATAAAGGCTGGAGGGCTGATGCGGAACAATTGCGAGTAAAGATTGGTGATGATGTTTTCTGGCTTACGTTTTGGTCGTATTTAGGAGAGTATAATTCAATGGAGTATTGCCGTTTGGATCCTTCAGGTTTATGGGAAAGCAAATATTTGGAATATGAATGTTTGATGGCTCCTCGTAAAGGTACTGTACTTGGGCGAGGAGTGGAGTCTGCCTATAAATTAATGTCAGACGGAAAAGGATTTACTCATGAAGTGAAAATTCCATGGAATTTGATAGATAAAAAAGGTCATTTGATGAATAGTGGAGATAAGATATGTTTAGGGTTGGAATTTTTATGGGGAGATAAAACGGGAAAAGGCTGGCCTGCTCATAAGGTGGTTGATAATATGCAACCAGGTTTGACTGATCGAGAATTTTATTGGGTAGCGAAAGATGTTTGGGGTGATTTGACTCTTATAGAGAAGAGTTTGCCTATGCAACGGCAATATGTGCCGGAGAATCGTAAAAAACAAGGGACAATTGCGATTGAGACAGAAATACCGGCAGATGTATTTTCTTTTACTCTTGCTATAGATGACGAGAATGGTAATCGAGTTAGAAATATTATAGGGGGAGAATCTCCTGAGCTTTATACGACTGAGATCCTTCCTAATGGAAAACGGAAAATCTGCGTAATGTGGGATGGGAAAGATCATAATAATCAATATGTAAATCCGGGTAAGTATAAAGTTAGAGGATTGTTTTTAGATAAAGAACTAGAAGGACGATATGAGATGGGCTTTTATAATCCAGGTACTCCTCCTTGGGCAACTTTGGATGGTACAGGTGATTGGGGAGCCGATCACTATCCTATACGAAAAGTTGTATCATCTGGTGAACAGATAATTTTAGTAAGCGATTTTGCGGAAGGTGGGACAGCTACATTTGCGGTGAACTTGAATGGACAGAAAATTTGGGGAGAAATCAAAGGTGCAGGTTTTGCGTCTGCTAATAGTAAATATTTTTATTCTATCCCAAATGATTGGGGAGCTTCTGGTTGCCAGTTATTAAGATTACATGCGAAAAATGGGGAATTTGCTCCTTTTGAACAAGGGGACTCTGTGCTTCCTATGCCATTGAATTTAGTCGATTTGTATGGAATTAATACAGGGGATGGGAAACAATTGCCTAAAATGATTTCTTTAGCGGCAGACGGTAGTCTTTCTGATTCTAAATCATCTGAAAATTCATTACCAAAAGTTGCTGCTTTGGCTGCATCGGATTCTTATTTGTTGATTTTAAGAGAGGATGGCATATTGTATTCAATCGATCCGGAAACAGGAAAGGTGAAGGAGGAATTAGAATTTAGGAAACAGATGCAAAATGTTAGAGGATTTAAGATAAGAAAGAATGGCTTGTATTATTTTGATGATGCGCAATTGTATGTTTATGATATTGATAGGAAAAAGCACACGCCTATTCCTTTGGAGAAAAAACTAAGCCAACCGATAGATATAGCATTTGATAGCTTCGGCAATCTGTATGTGGCAGATATTGGACAGGATATGCAGGTGAAAAAGTATTCTGAAAAAGGGAAACTGTTGAATACGATTGGGAAAAAGGGAGGACGTGCGAGAGCTGGTAAATTTGAAAAAGGGGGTATGCTTGCGATTTCTTCGATAGATATCGATGCTTCTGGTAAATTGTGGGTGGCGGAGTGCAGTTTCTTGCCTCGTAGAGTTTCGGTGTGGAATACTGATGGAACTTTTTTGTGTGACTATATTGGCAATGCTGCCTATTCTGGAGCTTATGCATGGTTGCATGATAGTGATCCTTTTAAAGGCTATATTGAGGGAAATGAACTGTCCTTGGATAAAAAGAATCATAAATGGGAGATGGAGAGGGTAATTATCAATCCTCAAAAAGGCGATGTAACGTTAGGAGTTCCCGTGGGCGATTTGTTTGAGAACGGCCATGTGTTTTATAGTGAGGCTTCTGGTGAGAAACATGAATATTTCGTTTCTCCAAACAATGAATCATCGGCTTTAGGAGTGTTTTTGCGAGGAAAAGATGGTGATTGGAAAGCTGTGAGTGGAGTGTTCCGTTTGAGTTCGATTACTGCTATGCTGAAAGGTGGTACCTCAAAGAATAATTTAACATCTCCTTGTATAGGCGAGTATGAGGATCTTAATCCTGCGGATCTTGCTATTTGGTCGGATAAAAATGGTGATGGAAAAGTGCAGAGAAGAGAATGTGAGATTGTACCGGCAAAAGTGAAAGCCCGTATTAAGAGAGATTTGAATGATGAAGGAAATCCGGGAGAGATTGCGTTGTCAATAGATGGAGAGGGATGGTATCGGCGTGTGAATCCAAAAGATTTCAGTTTCTTAGTTTCAGGAAAAGAGGGAGTATTTAAAGTGGTGCCTGATCATTTCACGAAAGAAGGTGCTCCGGTTTATTCACGAAGGAGTTGGGAAAAATTACCACTAGGTGATATTAACGTGGAAGAAATATATCCTGTATTGGATACAAATGTAGCTTTGGCTGTTGGCCGAGGAGTTGAATTACCTGCGCCTTTTGAGGGGCCTGAGGAATTTAAAAAATGGTTTTTTGCTTTTGATACACGCACGGGAAAGGTGTTATGGAAGTATCCGTCTTCTTATCATCAAGTACATGGTTCTCATTCTGCACCGATGCCTTCTCCTGGATTGCTTATCGGGGCTACTCGTGTCTGTGGTATTATCCCGAATTGTGGGGATGCGTCTGCAGTATTTTTGGTACGAGGTAATTTGGGGGAAGACTATTGGTTTACAACAGATGGTTTGTTTGTATCCTCTTTTTTTAAGGACTGTCGCTTACCTGGAGCCTCTTTACCAAATACGGAGGAAGAATTGAGGAAGATGCAAATGGGAGTATTTCCTGGCGGTAGCGAACATTTTTGTGGTTGGGCCGGACGACAAGATGACGGGGTTATTCGTATGACTTGTTCTATCGCTAGACAAACTTCTATGATTGTTAAGATGGAGGGATTGGAAAATATTCATTATATAGAACCAGTAACAATAAATGTTAGTAATCAGTTGTTGAATGAAGCGAGAGCATTAGAACTTAAGAATAGAAAGAAGCAATCTTCTTCATCAATATTGCAGGTGAATCGTATTTTACTGGATGAGGACGAAAACATTGATTGGGCGAATATTGCAAAATCGATGACAATCAGTCGCAAGGGCTTAGATGAATATGCGGATGTAAAACTTTGTTGGGACGAGGATAATTTCTATGTGCGTTTTGATATTCAAGATCATTCTCCTTGGAAAAATAAAATGAATGATTTCAAGACTCTTTTTAAAGGAGGAGATGCTGTAGATGTATGTATCAGACCTTCTGTAGATGAAAATGACAATAATGCGACAGAAGGAGATGTACGTTTTGTTTGTGGTTCTTTTGAAGGTGAAAATATAGTAGTTGAGATGAGAGAAAAAAAATCTGGATATTCAAATTCTGAGAAACATACTTATTCATCTCCTATAGCGACAATCGTTTTTGAGTCTGTTGTAAAAACACAAAAAGTGCGGACTAATGTTCAAACATTTTCTGATAAGGTAGAAGTTACATTGACGATTCCTTGGAAAGAGACAGGTATAAATCCACAAAGCGGGATTATGTTTAAAGGAGATTTGGGTGTGATATTGTCCAATGTGGAAGGAAATGCGAATGTTGCTCGGGTATATTGGAATAATAAGAATACGAACTTGATAAAGGATATACCTTTTGAAGCTAAATTAGAACCGTCTGCTTGGGGAGAAATTAAACTTGTAGACTGAAAATATGATTGAGATGAAAATAGACAGGTTCTTGTTAAAACAATAAATATCATGACTTTAAAACAGTATTTTTTTATCGTTTTATTTTTAAGTTACAGTTTGTGTGATCTTGTCGCCCAAGGCATTGACTGGAAAGGTCCATCCGTAGACTTTGAACATGGAAGGTTACGAGTATCAAAAGATAAGCGATATTTGGAGCATGAGGATGGTACTCCTTTTTTCTATTTGGCGGATACAGCTTGGGAACTTTTTCATCGTTTGAATGAGAAAGAGGTTGAACTATACCTTGAAAATAGAAGGGCAAAAGGGTTTACAGTCATCCAAGCTGTTATATTAGCGGAATTGGATGGCTTGAATGCGCCTAATGCCAATGGAGAAACCCCTTTTTTGAGTAAAGACATTAAATTTATTAATGAGGAGTATTTTAAATGGGTAGATAAAGTAATCCGAATGGCAGAGAAAAAGGGATTGTATATTGGTTTGTTACCGACATGGGGGGATAAAGTGGATAAGCAATGGGGGGTTGGCCCTGTCATTTTTAATCCAGATAATGCTAGTTGGTATGCTCGTTGGCTAGCTGAAAGGTATGTGAATTTTAAAAATATTATTTGGATAAATGGTGGAGACCGGTGGGGTGGCGATAACAATTATCCAGTGTGGGATGCTATAGGGAAAGCGTTGAAAGAACATGATGGGAACCATTTAATAACTTTTCATCCTCATGGAGAATGTTCTTCTGGACAATGGTTTCATGCTTGTGACTGGTTAGATTTTAATATGTCTCAAACTGGTCATTGTCAGCGTAATTATGAGATCTATGAAAGGTTGATATTAAAAGATTATTACCGTATTCCTGTTAAACCTTGTTTAGATGGAGAGTCTCGTTATGAAAATCATCCAATATGTTGGAAACCTGATTCTTTAGGCTGGTTTGATGAGGTAGATGTTAGGCAGGCTATGTATTGGAATCTGTTCTCAGGTTCGATGGGACATACATATGGCTGCCATGATGTTTGGCAGATGCTAGCACCAGGCCGTGAGCCTATAGGGCTGGCCAGAGGATATTGGAAAACATCATTGGATTTGCCTGGAGCAAAACAATTGATACATGCACGTCGTTTGATGGAGCGTTATTCTTGGGAGGAGCGTAAACCTGCTCCGGAAATGATAATATCAGATAATAGTTCTTATGAGCATAAAATCGTTTCATTAAAAGGTAAGGATTTTGTGTTTGTTTATTTCCCGAATGGTGAGACTGCGGTTTTGGATTTTAATAAGGTTTTCCCATGTAAATCGTTAGACTTATATTGGATGGATCCGAGAAATGGAAATGTTAGGAAAGGGAATGAGGTGAAAAATGGAAAGCCAGTTTCTATTACTCCTCCATCAGTTGGAAGAGGCAATGATTGGGTCTTAATAGGAAAGATAAAAACGAGGTGAGTATGTGTTTGATGTATAACAAGTAGTAGATTTAAATATAGCTATATTATGAGATTATTTGTTTATTTTTTTGTTATAGCCTTTTCTTTTATTGGGAATTTGGTTGCAGAGGAAAGATTATTTTTATCACCTCAAGGACAAGATTCTAATTTAGGAAGTAAAGATAAACCTTTAGCAACATTGGAAGGTGTACGAGATAGGATACGTGAGATGCGTAAAGAAAAGTCTTTTACAGATACTTTATTTGTGGAAATACAATCTGGCACCTATTATATTACACATGCGTTTCAATTAACAGAAGATGATTCAGGTACGCTTTCTGCTCCAATTGTTTTTCTAGGAGATAAAAACAATAAGCCGATAGTTTGTGGTGGTAGAAAAACAGTTCGTTTCGAAAAAGTTACGAATAGTTTATGGCGTGCGTTTATACCAGAAGTTGCTGACCTAGGCTTTTATTTTGAACAACTATATATAAATGGGGAACGTCGATTTAGGGCGCAAACACCTAATAGGGGTACATTTATGTTTCCAAGGAGAGTCGAAGAAGCTGTTTTAGATTCTTTGAGTGGAAAACCTGCTTTTGCCTCACAAAAACTAGTCGTTAATGCAGAGGATTATTTAATCTTGAATACGATTAGACAGAGTGATTTGAATGATGCGCTAATTGTTGCCAATCATAAGTGGGATAATTCTCGTAAACGGATTCAACATATAAATGCGCTTGATTCTTTTATCTTTTTTGGAGGATCAGTAATGCCTTTTTGGAATATGATAGATGGGCAGAGTCGTTATGTCATAGAAAATTACAGGAATGCATTGGATCAACCTGGTGAGTGGTTCTTACAACGTGACGGATATTTATATTATATGCCATTGCCGGGAGAAACGATTGAGAATACAGAATGTATGTATCCAATATCTGAAAAACTGCTTTGTATTACAGGAAGTGAAAGTAAGCAAGTATCCTCAATTCGTTTTGAGAATATCTGTTTTGAGGGAGCTGCCTATCGTACACCTCCGTCAGGAAATGATCCTTCGCAAGCGGCAGCGATAGTCGATGCGGCAATTATGTTGGATAATGCTCGAAATATTGAATTTATAAATTGTGATATTGCTCATATTGGGCAACATGCAATTTGGTTTCGTAAAAACTGTTCATATTCTAGGGTTGAACATTGTCATTTGTATGATTTAGGAGGTGGAGGAGTTAAGATTGGGGATTATACCTTGTCTCAAATAGATCAAGATGGATTTGCTGCAACTCATCATATTACTATCCATAATAATATTATTCAACATGGTGGATATATTTTCCCTAATGCGGTAGGGGTGATCATCTTTCATGGAAGTGATAATGAAATTACTCATAATGATATTGCTGATTTTCGTTATACCGGTGTATCTGTAGGTTGGGTGTGGGGATATGCGCCTAGCCCCTCTAAACGAAATAAGATTGAGTTTAATCATATCCATCACTTAGGTTGGGGGGAATTATGTGATATGGGTGGTGTGTATACGCTTGGTGCTTCAGAAGGAACAATAGTTTCTAATAATATTATTCATGATATTTATTCGTTCTTTTATGGAGGATGGGGGTTATATACAGATGAGGGATCTTATGGCATTCGAATGGAGAATAATTTGGTCTATTGTTGTAAGAATGCAGGATTCCATCAACATTATGGAAAAGACAATATAATTCGAAATAATATTTTTGCCTTCAATAAACTTTCCCAGTTGCAGCTAACTAAAGTAGAGGACCATCTTTCTTTTTCTTTTGTTAATAATATTATTTATTTTGAGGAAGGGCTTTTGTATATGGATATGATTAAAGGTGCCTGGTTAAATGCTCAAACAGTTATAGATAGTAATTGTTTTTGGGATGTTCGTACAATAAATCCTGATTTTCAGGGATATAATTTAAACGAATGGAAGAAATTAGGAAAGGATAAACATTCTATTGTCGCAGATCCTGCTTTTGTGAACCCCAAAAGTTTTGATTTCCGTTTCCGAAATATGAATGTAGTGAAGAAAATAGGTTTTAAACCTTTTGATTATTCTCGAGCTGGGGTTTACGGAGATTTAGATTGGAAAGCAAAAGCGATTCTCTCTGATCATTTGATAAAACAATTTGCGGAGCTTAGTAATGTTGATTAACGTTAATGATAAACGTATAGTTTTGTATATATCCTCGAATTTGAGAATGAGGCTGTCATAATACAGATTTTGACAGCCTCAGCTATAAGGTATGTGGTCGTTCCTTTCATACCCTTATATCTTTGTCTTACGAACGTATGATTCAGATGTGAAGGTAGATGTAGTTACTTATTATGGAACCTATACCCAACCCCCAGCATCAAGTTATTCGGATTATGGAATTTGTGCAGTTGGTATCCGACATGCAGGAATAAATTCCGTGTAACCGATACTTTGAGCGCTAGGATTTGGTATAATCCTTTCAGGTCGCCTTTGTTGTAGAATAAATTATGTCCGACTCCTAGGTTGATCGAGAAGAATGGCATGGTGAATTCGCCACGGGCAGAGAGGCCGATACCGATTTGCTCGTGTAGGGGCGGGCGGTAGAATCGGGGTTCTTCGCCGACTTGGATGATCTCGTCGGAATAAATATTTGCGCTTTCGTCATATTGGCCGTCTAGGGAGATACCTGCTTTTAGGAACCGGTTGAATTTGTACATCGGGTTGAGGTTAAATCCGAGGATGCCGAAATGACCGGGAAAGATATGAGCCTCGTCGCCAAGCATAACCCCCTTAGCACGGGTCGCGCCGTATAGGATGACATCGTAACTGACACGTTGCCAAAAGCTGGAGAGGTATAATTGATTTGCCGGTAAGGAACGTGCGGTACCTATCTCATGATGGCTTACCTCGATAGGATTGAGCGTGTAGACGAGTCCGATCCGGCCACCAATCGTATTCAATCCCGCATTCGGAAGATGAGTATTTCCGTTTGAGTAGTGCGTTAAATCCGCCCCGATGAGCAGGTCGCAATAACGGGATAGTTTCGCGTTGAGGAAAAAGCCCAGATTGATATAGGCATTGATCTTAGAACCGATGATCTTATTACGGTAATTATTGTTTTCATCATACGGATGCCACCCGAATGAGGCTCCGAAATTCCACTCATAATCGAAGGATAGCCGGGAAGAGATCTTGGCGATGCGGGAGCTTTGGAAAACATACGCCGCCCAAGGATTACCTACTTCCTGCCGATTGCCAAAGGTATTATAAGAGATGCCTATTCCTTGGTAAGTGTGCGGATAGAGCTGGCCCTCCTTAGAGTTCGGATTCTGTTGGAACCCGTATTTCAAATGGAATGAAGCCGCCTTACGTAAAGTAAGCCCGTTTCCATAGCCATCATCTTTCAGGAATTTGCTAGTCGGGGCGACATACGAGGGACGTACGTCGAATCCAATTTTGTGGATTAGGGATTTATTATCATCTTGAGCTTTTACCGTACAGGTCCATATCATCATGACCGCTATGTAAAAGCTTATCATCTTGCTTTTTATCATACTTCAATACGTTTGTCTGATCACCAACACTGCGCTTTGTCTTTCAACTCGGGTATCTTGTTCTTATCGAATACAGGGCTTTTAATACCCGCTTCCTTTTGGGCTACGTAATCCTGTAATAATAGGAATGCTTGACGGCTCAACAATGAGATCGCGATCAAATTGCAGATCGTCATAAGTCCCATCGTCACGTCCGCTAGGCTCCAAGCCAAGTCTAAACTAGCCAACGCACCGAACATGACCATTCCACCGACTAATATACGATAAATAAATAAAACACTTCTCTTGGACGTGATAAAACGAATATTCGCTTCTCCGTAATAGTAATTACCGATAATACTACTGAACGCGAACAAAAGGATCGCTAAAGCGACAAACGTACTGCCGATGCTACCCACCTCGTTGCTCAAGGCTTGTTGCGTGAGCTGGACTCCATTGATGGAGCCGTCTAATGGCGCTCCGCTAAACAAGATGATGAATGCCGTGCAGGTACAGATAATCAGCGTGTCGGTGAATACGCCTAATGCTTGGATCAACCCTTGTTTGACCGGATGGGAGACATGCGCCGTAGCCGCTACGTTCGGTGCCGATCCCATACCGGCCTCATTACTGAATAGACCTCGTTTAATCCCTTGCATCAACGCCGCTCCGACACTGCCGCCTATCGCCTGTTCCCAACCAAAAGCGTTTGACAGAATGGTTTCTATAACAGCGGGTAGGCGGGTAATATTAAACAGTACGATTCCCAACGCCAATGCTATATATCCTAATGCCATGACCGGTACGACAATACTGCTTACTCTCGCGATACGCTGAATACCTCCGAATATGACGATTAACGTAAGTACCGTAAGAATCGCCCCGATCCAAGCATGATCGATGCCAAAAGCGCCTTCCCAAGCTGCGCAGATGGTATTGCTTTGTACGGAATTAAAGGCAAAACCGAAGGTTATCGAAATCAATACGGCAAATAATACCCCCATCCATCGTAACCCCAAACCATGTAGCATATAGTAAGCGGGACCGCCAATGAACGAGTCTTTCCCTTTTTCTTTATATAATTGAGCTAACGTAGACTCCACGAATGCGCTGGAAGAACCCAATAAAGCGATCAGCCACATCCAGAATACGGATCCGGGTCCGCTGATCGCTACGGCTGTCGCTACACCGGCTAGGTTTCCGGTCCCTACACGGCTGGCTAAAGATACGGCGAAGGCTTGGAAAGAGGAGATATGCTTTTCCCCTTTTTCTCCTTTCCCGGCAGAATCGCCTAATAATCGGATCATCTCGCCAATCATGCGGAATTGCACGAACCTACTTTTTATCGTAAACCATACGGCGCATCCCAATAACATGATAATAAGGATGTATGACCATAATATATCGTTGACTCCGTTGATCCAATTATTCAATAGCTCCATGATTTATAAACTGTTGTTTGGTTACAAAGATACGTATCTACGAAGCAAATTCATCGAAATATTATTTTTTTATCATTTTCTTGTAACGTTTTTCAAGCCGCTGTCGTCTTATAGATAGAAACAAATGATAAGCGGGAAAGGCCACCCTGCTATATTCGGAAAAAAATACGATAAAAATGAAACGGATGATGATTTGGATCATACTACTAGGTGGTATGATACAGGGAGCTTTTGCTCAAAATTTGGAGATAGAGGGAATTGTACGGGATGCTCGTAACAAGGAAATCCTAGAATTCGCGAATGTGGTATTGCAAACGATGGATTCTTCCTTTGTGACAGGCACGACTACGGATATGAAGGGCCATTTTTTATTAAATAAGATTAAAAAAGGGAGCTATATTCTATCTGTCTCTAGCTTAGGCTTTAAGACAGAGTATATTTCCTTGGAAGGCTTGTCCAAGAATATTTCTTTGGGAGAAATATCCTTAAATGATGATGCGGTATCCTTAGACGGGGTGACGGTTAGTGCCTCTGCCCAGACGAGCCATGCCGATAAAAAAGTGGTCTTCCCTTCGGATCGCCAGATGAAGGCTTCGGGAAACGGTATGGATTTGTTGCAGCAGATGATGCTACCGAGAGTGCAGGTGGATTTGTTGAACAACGAGATCAAGGCCACGGGAAATGGGGTAGTCCAAGTGCGTATCAATGGTGTGAAGGTGGAGCAGGATGAGATCAAGGCTTTGAATCCCTCGGACATCATTCGTATTGAATATCATGATAACCCGGGCTTGCGTTATGGCAATGCCGATATCGTGCTGGATTATATCGTTCGCCGGCCGGATACGGGAGGTAGTTTCGGTCTGGACATGGCGCAAGGTATCAATTCCATGTGGGGTGAACATAATGCTTGGGGAAAGATCAATCATAAGAACTCGGAATGGGGCGCTTCTTATCGGATCGGTCCTCGTGATTTCTATGGAATGAAACGGAATAACGAGGAAGAGTTCCATTTAGCGAATGGAACGACCTTGAACCGTGTGGAAATAGGCGAACCTTCGCGCGCTCGTTTGTTCATGCATAACCTGAATGTGAACTATAGCTATCAAAAGCCGGATAAGTATATGTTTAACGCCACGTTCCGCTACCGGAATAATCATCAACCGCATTGGGATTATCAAGGAGTCTTGATGAATAAGGCGAATCCGGAGGATAAAGTGGATATGATCGATCTATCGGGATCAGCCTATCAAGCTCCTGCGCTGGATTTGTATTACCAACGGGATTTGAAGCATAACCAGACCTTGGTGTTTAACGTGGTAGGGACTTATAACCAAACGAAATCGACCCGTATCTATCAAGAGAGTAAACATGAACAATTGTTGACTGATGTAAATAATGTGGTGGATGGTGATAAATACTCGATTATCGGCGAGGCTATCTATGAGAAGAAATTAACGAATGGTAATCGGTTGAGCGGCGGTTTACGCCATAACCAATCTTTCTCGGATAACAGTTATATCAATGGGCATAACTATAAGACGCATATGGAACAGATGGAGAGTTCCGTATATGCGGAATTCAAGGGAAAGGTGAAAAAACTGGATTACTCATTGGGTGTGACCGTGAATCGATCGTCTTATAGCCAACGGGGTGAGGATGCGGATTATGAACGTTATACGGTGAGTCCCCGGTTGACCTTGTTTTATGCTTTGCCCGGGGAATCTTCCATCCGTTTGAAATCAACGATGGGGAATGTGACTCCTTCTTTGGGTGAGTTGAGCGCTATCGACCAAGTGATCGACTCCTTGCAAATACAGCGGGGTAATCCTAACTTGAAGTCTTATATGAGTTATTATACGGAATTGAATTACGAGTTTCGCAAAGGTCTGTTTTACGTGAATGCCTTGGGCGCTTATGAGTATCAGCCGGACGCTATCATGGACGAGAAATATCTGGAAGGGAATAAGATCATCCAGACTTGGGATAATCAGAAAAACTGGCAACGGGTTGTCGCTTCCGTCAACTTGCGGGTCGGTCCGATCAAGGACATCTTGCAATTTTCTGTCAATGGTGGTATGAACCATTATATGAGTAACGGTAATACCTACACGCATCGATATACGAACTGGTGGTGCGACGCGAATGTTTCCGTTACTTGGAAAAATTGGTCACTCATGTATATGTTGATGACGAATTGGAACTGGTTTAAGGGCGAGACGATGAGTGGGGGTGAGAATATCCAAGGAATCCAGCTCGGTTATAGGCATAAAGACTTGATGATTGGCTTGCGTGTCTTCAATCCGTTTACGGATAACTATAAGCAGGAGACCGAGAACTGGAACCAATACGCCTCTTTCCACCGTTCGAATTACATCAAGGAAAGTTCCCGTTTGTTTGTGGCGACGATTTCCTATAACTTCTCTTTCGGCCGTAAATTTAGCGCTGGTCAGAAGAAAGTGAATAATGCCGATAATGACTCGGGGGTAATGAGTACCGGTAAATAAGGGAATATTTTATATCTTTGAGGGAAAATAAAATGAGATATGAAAGCGATTAATCCGAATGAGATCAAAGACAACTTTATCGAGTTGATTGGTAAGGAGTGGATGCTGGTAAGCGCCGGTGATAAGGAGAAGTTTAATATGATGACTGCCAGTTGGGGCGGCGTGGGAGTGTTATGGAACCGTCCGGTGGTGTTTGCTTTTATTCGTCCGGAGCGTTATACCCGTGAGTTTATCGACGCTAAAAATGAGTTCACGATTACTTTCCTAGGACCGGAGCACCGGAAAGCCCATAGCATTTGTGGCTCTAAATCCGGCCGGGAGATTGATAAAGTGGCCGCTACGGGGTTGACACCGTTCTTTACGGAGGCTGGTAATCCTGTATTCGAGGAAGCTCGCCTTACGTTGGAATGCAAAGTGGTCTATAAGTCCGAGATCGAGGAGGCTAAGTTTTTAGATCCTAGCGTTTTCCCTCGTTGGTATGATGAGAAGAACGGCAATGCGCATATCGTTTACATTGCCGAGATCGTAAATGCTTGGGAGAAGTAATCTCACCCAAGCAGTTCTTTCATCATTTGCTCCGTATGCGTGAGGAAATATTTAGTGAGCTGGTAATGCTCTGTCTCCTCATACGGGGTGATGTGCGCTCCGGTATCATCGATGGCATAAATGTCCGCGTTCGGATAAGCCATCAAGATCGGGGAGTGCGTGGAGATAATCAGTTGGCAACCGTTATTCACCAGTTCATGGATACGCACCAAAAGGGCCAGCTGCCGTTGTGGGGAGAGTGCGGCTTCCGGCTCGTCTAATATAAATAATGTATTGCGGCTGGCATAATTCAGGAAAGCGCTGAGAAAGCTCTCGCCGTGCGATTGCTCCAATAGACTCCTGCCACCGTAAGCTTTATAGGCGTAGATCTTGCTGTACTTACGTAATTCCAGTTGGGCTTGCCTATCCAATTCGGCCGCATGGTTAAAAAAGGATTCTGCCCGGAAGAAGAAATGCTTTTCCGGTTTTCGGGTCTCGATCAGCTTAATATGCTCGGGTAAGACATTGGCGTAAATCTTGTAGGCCTCGGTTCCGTCATAGAGCATACCCGGTTCTTCCTCATCCCTTTCCTCATATTTACTCATCATCGCTTCCAGCAGGGTGGATTTTCCCGCCCCGTTCTCTCCCACGAGGAAGGTAACCGGCTTGCGAAAAATGAATGATTCCGTGAAACGTACAGCCGGAGCTTTATAGGGATACTTTAGCTCCTCGGGATTGCCGGCTACCAAGTCCGGGTCCAGTAATTTTACTTGCTTCAGATAGATCATACAGAATATGTTTTGTTACAAACATAGTGAAAATATCAATGGAATGAAAGATAATATCGTAATCGTTGTTGTTCGTGCTCCGGAAACTCTTCCAATAGGGATAAATCCTCCCAACCTTGTAATTTCCCTTTTTTCCGGATCATTTTTTCGATGATCCTAGCTTGTTTATAACTGACATATGGGTGACTGGCCAGTTTTTTAGCTGACAGTTGGTTGACAAATAGATGACTTATAACTGACGGGTCCACGGAAAACCACGATTTCATCGCTTCATAGCGTTCCTCGTCAATACCATATACTTCTCCTAGTTGTTCCACGGAATAAAATCCTCCTAGTAAGTCCCTGTATTTAATGATCCGCTTGGCAAAAACGCTACCAATTCCCGGAACCATTTTAAGGGCGGTGGTATCAGCCGAGTTTAATTCGACAACCGTTCCTTGCGGCCATTTTTCTGCTTTGGGATAAGAGGGGAAATGGGGCTTTGATTCCCTTCGGATGCGTTTGGATTTCCATTCGGAAGGGATTTTAGTTTCGTTCGAATGGGATTCTTTTTCTTTCCGAATGGAATTTAAAGCTGTTTTATTCGAATGGATCCGTAAGGAATCTTGTTTGATTCCGGTGTTTACCAATGGAACTGTTTGAAATTGGGAACGGTAGAAATCCGTCCCGATAATTGCGATCCATGCCATCGCTATTAAGGAAAGGAGTAGGGTAAGAGCCTGCCTTTCCCCCTTGGAGAAATAAAGTAAATCACGCCATTTCATAGTCTTATGTTTTGATTTGTGGAACTTCCACCGACAAAGGTAGAAGTTCCGTTTCTATTGACAAGGAATTCTCGGTATTATTTACCGGTAATCCATTTCAAGATCCCTAATTCGTTCAGGAATACGATACCGATGGCGATTGGGGCCACGTATTTCATAAAGAATACGTAAGCGCCGAAAAGACGGAACTTAAGAGTCCCCTCATTGGTCAACTCGGCTTTCAATACTTTTTTATCGACACGTGTACCTACGAAAATACAAGTGAGCATACCTCCCAGCGGTAGCATGATCTTGGCGGTCAAGTAATCCAGCGCGTCGAAAAAGGCCAAGCCTCCAACCGTGAATCCTTTCATCACCCCGAATGAGAGAGAACTGAAAATACCTAAGAAAAATACACCTAAGGAAACGATCAAAGCCGCTTTCTTGCGTGTCATGTGGAACTCCTCAAGAACGTAGGCCGTAGCTACCTCATGTAAAGAGATCGTGGAAGTCAGTGCCGCCATCGCTAGCAAGATATAAAAAATACAGGACCACAAGCCACTCAGCGGTAATTGCCCAAATACGTTCGGTAACGTGATAAACACGAGTTCCGCACCAGCGGAAGGGGTGATGCCGAAACTGAATACCGCCGGGAATATCATGATACCAGCCAATACGGCGACAAGCGTATTAATGATTGTCACCTGCCAAGCGGTGGCCTGCATATTCGTATCTTTCCCGAAGTAAGAGGAGTAAGTGATCAAGCAGCCCATACCCAAACTCAAAGAGAAGAAAGCCTGTCCTAGTGCGCTCAAGACCACTGAGGAAGTCAATTTGCTAAAGTCTGGCTTGAAAAGGAAAAGCAATCCGGCCTCAGCGTTCGGTAAGGTCACGGAACGTACGCACATGATCAGCAAGATCAAGAATAAAAGCGGCATCATGATCTTAGAGGCCCGCTCGATGCCTTTCTCTACGCCCGAGACAATCACGAAGTGAGTCAACCCGATAAAAGCGCCCATCCAAAAGATCGGACGGAAGACATTGGAAGCGAAATCCTGAAAATCGGCCGTATAGTCTATATCCGGCTGTCCATACAAACGGCCACTTAGCGTTTGCCAAACATATTCAAGCGTCCAACCGGAGACGACCGAGTAATAACTTAAGATCAAAAACGCGGCCAAGATACCGTTGTACCCAATCCAGCACCATTTTGTACCGGGAGCCATTTTCTTGAAAGAACCCACCGTATTGCTGCGGGAATGCCGGCCGATGAAAAACTCGGTTATCATTACCGGAATGCCCAAGAATATCATGAAAAGTATGTAGACCAGTAGAAATGCCGCACCTCCGTTCGCTCCCAGCATATACGGGAAGCGCCATACGCTTCCCAATCCGACGGCGCATCCTACGGTAGCTAGTACTACGCCCAATTTACTACCGAATGTGACTCGATTGTTTGCCATATTATTTATTGTTGCTTTTATGCTTTTAATTGTTTCCTATTTTCTTATTTTCGGGAGCAAAAGTAATAATTTGAATTAATTTGTTCGTGTAAAGTATAAATAATTTAGTGAAAGGAGTATGAAACGAGGACGTAAGAAAAAGTTAGCAATCTCATTGATGGATTATATGGGAAAACGAAGAGACATGAAACGGCAGTTAAAGAAAGAAGGGACAGCTGAGTTGTATGAGGTGGCCGTAAGGCATTTTTTAAGATTCGTGAAGAACCCGGGGTTCTGTTTGGCCGATTTGAATCGTGCGTTGGTGATAGATTTCATCACGTATCTTCAGGGAAAAGGATTAGCTACTAATACGGTAAATACGTATATCAGTAGTTTGCGGGCGCTTTATAATACGGCTTGCCAAGAGTCGTTGATTCCTGCGTCGTATTATCCGTTTGAGAATTTGAAACTCCGGCGTGCGATGACGGCGAGGCGTGCGATTCCTGCGTCTTTGTTTCAGCAAATTGCTCAGATCAAGGTGGCGGATGACCCGCAAGTGGAATTATCAATAGATCTTTCCCTATTCAGTTTTATGGCTTGCGGGATGCCTTTTGTGGATATAGCGTACTTGACGAGGCAGAATATCCGGGGGAATGAGTTGGTATATCACCGTCATAAGACAGGACGTATGATCCGGTTGGAGATAACCAGTAGTATGTTGCAATTGATCCGGAAATATGCGGATCGGCAGCGAGCGACCGGATCGCCGTATTTGTTCCCGATTCTTCCGCCCCGGAATCCGGATTATTGGGGGTATAAGCGTAGCTTGGCCCGGCATAATGCCCGGCTGAAACGGATTGGGCAAACTTTACGGTTACCGAATCCGTTTACGTCGTATGTTGTTCGCCATAGCTGGGCATCGGAAGCTTTACGTTGCGATATGCCGATGGCCTTGATCAGCCAAGCGTTGGGGCACTCGTCGGAGAAAACGACTCGTTTTTATCTGGAAGAACTGGATATATCACGTTTGGCTCATGCGAATATGAAGGTGATAGGTTCTGTAAATCGGATTCTAGAGAAAAGGATGGATGGTTTGTGAACTTATTTATGCATTAAGGAGACATAGTTAATATAAAATAATTATTTCTCCCATTATCTGATCACAAAAATACATAATAAATATTTTATAGCTGCAAATTTTTAACATTAAAATCACCTATTTACTCTTATAAAAATAGGGTAAGGGAAAATATATCCTAAAAATTAAAGTATTCAGCATGTGCTTATTTATAGATCAAACAAAAATAAAAACCAGCTAAGTTTAAATATAATATATGAATATCATATATTTATTACAACAATACACATATTAAAATAAATCTACGTTTAAATAGTAAAACAACAATCCGATAAAATATGTTTATATTTACTGATTTTCGGATATGTGCCTTGAAAAAGACACATACATATTCCCTGAAAGCACATATTTGCTTTCCTTGACACACCATATAATTCTATAAACATACCCTAAAATAACAATAGATCGTTATCTAAAGTGATACCTCGCCAATCGCAGCAATGATCATACCTTATTGCATAAATAAGTTCACAGGTTATTTTTACCGCTAGTTGATTTTAGGGCATAAGTTCTTTCTAGTTTCTAGGGGACAGAGAATATTCTTAATCTGTATGAATAAAATAGGAGTAAAGAGCCATGATGGCATAAGGTAAAATGAAATAAGATTAACAACAACCATAAAGAGTAAGAAAGAATGAAGAAGATAATTTTCATACTATTCTTGTTGACGATTCCGTTTCTTTTGCGAGCACAGGGTTTGTCGATCGAGGGTAAAGGCTCTGCCATAGGAATCAAGAGCAATATCCCATATTGGGCTACCGCTACCTTTAACTTGGGTGTGGAGGTTTATCTCGCTCGTCATTGGACATTAGATTTAGAGGCGGGTCTGAATCCATTCAGCGGCAAGAACGATGATGGGAGTTATGGTCGCTCACTGAAGCATTTGCGTCTGCACCCGGAGTTGAGGTATTGGTTTTGCGAGACGTTTAACGGCCATTTCCTCGGTGTGCATACTCCGTACCTATTATATAATGTAGCCGATATCAAATGGCTGGGTACAGAGGGCGAGCGTCACCAGGGATGGGGTGCGGGAGCTGGTGTCAGTTATGGATACTCTTGGCTGCTGTCTCGCCATTGGAACTTAGAGGCCACGGTGGGCGTGGGTTATCTGTACCTGAAGTCGGATAAGTATCCCTGCGCGAATTGCGGCCGCAAGCAAGAAGGGATCAAGAAGCATTACTTCGGGCCTACGCAGGCGGCGATCAATCTCATTTACCAATTTTAAATCGATGGAGGACTGAAAAATGAAGAATCTACAAGGATGGATGATACTTGGGATCGCCTGTTTGGCCGGTTGTGTGGGTACTACGATTCCCGTACAGGCGCAGCAGACGGCTACCGCCATCGTCGTGAAGGAGCGGTTGGTGGAGCATGTGGGCGATCGCTTGATAATTGATATGAAACTAACGCTGGACGAGTTGTCGCTACCGGCCAACCGGAGTTTGGTCTGTACGCCGCTGATCGAGCGGGGCGATAGCGTAAGGGCTTTGCCTCCCGTGATCGTGAACGGGCGCAACCGCCAGATCCAGTACGAGCGATCCAAGCGTGACGCGACGGCGAACGGGGAGTTTGTCTTACGCCGTTACAATGGGAAGGAGCAGGTGGTGGATTACCATGCCTCTATTCCTTTCGCCAAGTGGATGGAGCGTTCGGAGGTGTCGCTGGTAGCCGATTTTTGCGGTTGCGGCTGGGAGGCGTTGAGCAATGACAAGTCGCCGCTTTTCCCGATCCGGATCGCCGAGCCGGTGGTATTACGCCCATTATTGGCATACGTCACGCCGGAGGCGGAGCGGGTGAAAGAGCGTGTGAAGGAGGGAAGCGCCTTCCTCGACTTCCCGGTGAACCGCACGGAGATCTATCCCGAGTATCGCGACAATCCTTCGGAGTTGCGCAAGATTCTCGAGACCGTCTCGTCGGTGAAGGATGATCCTTACGCTACCATCACGGAGGTATATATCAAGGGTTTCGCCTCGCCGGAGGGTACCTATAAGCATAACACTTACCTGGCCGAGCACCGTGCGAAGGCGTTGATCGAGTACGTGAAGAGCCTTTACCACTTCGAGCAGGCCCGTTTCACGGTAGATTTCGAGCCGGAGGACTGGGCCGGATTGGAGAAACGGGTGGAGAACTCCTCGCTTGCGGACAAGGAGGAGCTGCTGGCCATCATCCGTGCGGACGAGCCGAAGGATTACGACCGCCGCGAGGCGAAGCTGAAGGCGTTGAATGGGGGAGCCTCGTATCGGGTACTCTTGCGTGATATTTATCCCGCCTTGCGCCATTCGGATTATGCGGTGCGCTACACGATCCGTTCGTTTACGGTGGAGGAGGCCCGTGAGCTGATCTATTCGGACCCTAGGCAGTTGAGCCTGAACGAGATGTTTCAGGTGGCGCAGACGATGGAACCGGGTAGCGACGCTTACCGCGAGGTGTTCGAGATTGCCGTGCGTATGTATCCGGAGGATCCGGTGTCGAACCTGAACGCCGCCCTTACGGCGATCGACGCAGGTCGCTTGGAATCGGCTCGTCGTTATTTGGCGAAGACTTCCGATTCCGCAGAGCGTACCTTGGCGGAGGCGGCCATCGCTATGCTGGAGAACCGCTTGGACGAGGCGGAGGCCCTGCTGGGCAAGTTGTCGGGCAATCCGGCCGTAGCCTCACAGGTGGAGGAGAACTTGAGGCAGATCGCTGCGAAGCGGCAAGAGTAAAAACAGGATAAGATAACAAACAAAAATTTTAATATTATGAAAAAGAAAAAATGGTACGTAGCGATGGCAACGGCGCTTTTATTGGCGACCGGTTGTTCCGATGATCTCGACAACGGAAAAAATAACATCGGAGCGGAAGAGGATGGAGAGAAGGTCTATATGACGGTGAACGTCTCTACGGTTTCGCAAGGAACGCTGACGAAAGCAGATCCTACTCCTTCTAATCCTAATCCGGGGGGAGCCGGTTGGGGCGAAGATGGTAATGGTTCTCTTGGTGAGCTTTCCGGCTCTAAAGAGGGTATGGTATATGATGTTAATATATTTTTGGTGCCAACAGATGAAACGTCTTTGACATCTAACAATCAACTGAAGTTACTAAATACTGACAATGGTAATATACAGATCGCAGGCCAAGGTTATTATTCGAATCTGGAAGGTATTGATGCGAGTTTAGGTGGAACTGAGCCTGGTCATGGTGACGGAAAGGTTACGATGAAAGTAACCATGAAGAATCCTCTGACACAAACGAAGAGCAATTATCAGGTATTTGCTGTTATTAATGCGGGAGGAAGGTTGACCGGTATTAGTACGTTGGCAGACTTGCGCGATAGAGTTGCCGCAAACGATAGGGCATTGTGGACTCCTGCTAGTAATATGGCGGATTACCATCATTTTGTAATGTCTACACATAAGATGATAAGTGGTGCTACTCCTTCTAACGGCAGTTCTATCGTTGAACTTTCTGCTGCGAATATGGATGAGACAAATCCGGCTCCGACAACGGTGTTCGTGGAACGTTTAGCCGCTCGTATTGATTTGGCATACTCCTCAAATTTAGATCTGACTAATATACCGGGAACTTCTCCTGTAAAGGACAAGGGTACGTTTGCGTTGAAGAGGTATAAGGTTGTGAATCAGTGGAAGGGCGAGAGTTATCTTTTTAAACAAGTCTCTCCTACGGTACAGAGTAACTATGGTGCTAGTGCGGTATTGCCAGCAACGGGAACTCCGTATGATCTCAACGATCCTGTTCGATATTTAGGTGATGAGAAATGGATGTGGAATAGTGAGACTGGTGCCGGATCGTACAATTATGTGTTAGATCCGAAGATCCGGGAAAAGAAATTGCCGGTAGGGGAAAGTTCTTCTTGGGATCAATTTAAAGATTCATATGTCAATTATTTTAATCCGAGCAATTCAACTGATCTGAATAACTTGGATAAGATGGTGTCTATGCCTACTTCCGGATTAAGTTATACACAGGGAGTAAATGGTGAAAATCGGATATATTACCCGGTTGTCTATACCAAGGAAAATACGTTGGATCTGAACTCGCAGATACATGGCTATACTACCGGTGTAATCTTCGAGTCTGAATTTACTCCGAATGACGACTTTAAGGTGAGTTTCTATGAGGATGGGGAGATCAAGTCTGTGAGTTTGCCTAATAATGATAAAACGTTCCTTTCCGCAGCTCATTATAATAATAATGGTTCTGTATCGCGTCTTGTTTATAAAGACGTGAAAAGCGTTGCCGCCTGTGCGTTCAATTTGGTAGACGACAAGAGTAATTTATTGAAAGGCTTTATGGATGGTTGGAAAGATATAACTCCAAATATTGATGAAGTGAAGAATGCGATTCAAGGTATGTCTTCCCAAAATGGATTAGAAAGCGCGTTTAAGGAATATTTGGATGGGATTTTGGCTGATAATGCTACTCTTGATGAGAATCTTAAACAGAAATTGACTTATGCGGCTTTTAGAGAGCAAGCTTCGCATCTTCCTTCTACTGTTACCCCTGTATCTCAATTCAGCTCAGAGCAGATCGGCAATTTATACCAATACTATAATGTTTCCCTATACAAAAGCGGAAGAAGCTACCACAAGTTCTGGATCCGTCATGATGATAACGGAAACGATGGTCTGATGGGCGTGATGGAATTCTGTATCGTACGCAATAACGTGTACCAGCTGTATGTGAAAGGTATTCGCGGCTTGGGCGATCCGTTACCTTATACCCCGGGTAAGGATGATCCCGGTACGCCGGATGAGAGTGATGATGTCACTATCGACGTCACCATCTACGTAAAGGATTGGGTAAAACGTACGAACAAAGACATTATCCTATAACCCTACCCTTCGGGGGATTCCTACGATGGGCATTGTAAGCTCCTTACGATGCCCATCCAAGCCACCTTACGATGCCCATCATAAGAACCTTATAATGGGCATCATGGTTTACCTCCATCTCCGGTAGTACGGGCGGAGGATTACTGTGTATCTTAATAAAATGATTATGAACCGTTTATTTCATACCTGCAAACAGTTGATTGGCGTAGCTGCCTTGTCCGTGGGGCTATACGCTTGCGATTGGATACATGATGACTCGCTGCCGCTTTGCGAGTTCCGGCTGTATTTCAAGTACGACTATAATATGAAATTCGCCGACGCTTTCCAGCATGAGGTAGACTTCGTTACGCTCTTCTTCTGCGACCAAGAAGGAAACTTCCTCTTCCAGCGGCGGATCGAGAAAAGCGAGCTGGACGAGCGGAACTCCATCGCCCTCGACATGGAGCCGGGTACCTATCAGGTAGTCACTTGGGCCGGGCTGGACAATGGCAGTTACGCATGGAACGATCCTGCCGAGGGGTCGCGGGCTGTCGAGAGGGCGCAAGACGTCAAGGTACGTACCCTCCGTGAGGACGATACGACACAGCCCAACGAGCTACACCCGCTTTGGCACAGCCTCGATACCTTCACCGTGACGCGTGACATGCCCGAGGCCGACACCATCTCGCTCGCCAAGAATACCAACAAGCTGCGTGTCGTGTTGCAAAACGTGATGGGCGAGGACATGGACGTGAATAACTTCTCCTTCCAGATCGTGGCCGACAATGGGTATATGGATTATGACAATTCCCTGCTGCAAGATCCCACCATCCACTACCTGCCTTATTATACGGAGAACGTGGAGTTGGGAGCCGACCCGACCCCCGGCGCTACCGTAGGCGGGCAATACGTGGCCGTGGCCGAGATGAACACCATGCGTCTGATGGCGGGCCGCAACTACCGCCTCATCATCCGTCACCACGGATGGGAGAAAGACGTGCTGAACGTGAATCTCAACGATTACCTTCTTCTCACCAAGATGGAGGGTCATCGTATCTCCCAGCAGGAATATCTGGACCGGCAGGATGAGTACTCGATCATCTTCTTCCTTACGCCGAAGGTATGCCCCGATTGTCCGGATAAGCCTACGCCTCCTGACCCACCGGGACCGGATAATCCTGACAACCCTGACAATCCGAATAACCCGGATAACCCCGATGGCCCTGATCCGGAAGATCCTACGATCGTGGGGTACGCCTGCTTCAAGATACAGGTGAAGGATTGGGTGATTCGTATCAACGATGGCATATTGTAAACTGAGATTTATTAAATATCGCTAATGATGAGACGCTATACCATATATAACTTATTGACGGCGGTCGTCTCCGGCCTTTGCCTTTGTGGGCTTTTTACGGCCTGCGGCGAAGACCGGGGTGGCGATTTCCCGGATGACGACCCGAACCATTGTGTCGTAACCATCACTTTGCGGACTTCCCGCTCGGTACGACCGCCGCAGACGAAGGCCAGCGAGATAATTTGGGAAAATGATGATGAATACGAGCGAGACATCACGGACTGGCTGGTGGTAGCCTATGATGAGAATGCGGATTTAGCTGGATATACATCCAGTAATGGTACGTGGAATTCAAATAATAATGATGATTCTAGTACTACGGTGAAGATGCAGTTACCCCTCGGCAAATACTCTTTTTATGCGTTTGCCAACTTAGAGTCGTTGGATGAAGGTGCATCGTTATATGATAAAATTATTGGAGCCCATTCCTTGTCAGAACTGTCGGAGGTGAAGATTTTGGACTCGGGCGAGAGTATCGATAGGAGGAATGCAGTGCCGGGTAAATTCGGAGGCGAAGAAAACTCTCGAAAGCGCATCCCCATGAGCAGCTACGTCCAAGAGTATACACTGCAATCCGCTCCGGCAGACAACAAACTCGAGATCCCCTTGATTCGCATGATCGGCAAGGTGCAAGTGGAGATAACCAACAACTTATCCCAATCCATAATCGTAAACCAGTTGGACATCATGAACCTCCGCAAGGGAAGCCTGCCGATCTGGCTCTTGCCTTGGGGAAATGAGAATTATTTGGAGTTTAAGGATGACAAGGACTTGGAGGAGCCTTTGGCTCCATCTTTTCCGAAAGATGCAAATCCTCCTGTAGTAAGCGTAGGGGATCTTTTCTCTGAATCCATCAAACCCGGTGATAATGAAAAAGAGATACAAGCCGGACCTACAAACAGTGAGAACGATAATAAACGGAAGTATATCCGTTACATACCCGAAACCAATGCGGCGGTGGGAGCGGGCGGCGGTGGTATCCACTTAGGTGTCGAGATAGAAGGCCGTTCCCGTACGGAGCATCTTACGGGCTTCGATTTTGTACGCCGCAACGACCTGCTGGTCATCCCGGTCGTGATAACCAACATCACGACGAGATTGGAGGTCGCCGAGCAACGCCTTCCCATCGGGGTCTACCCGACAGCCTTGACTTATGGAGAGAAGACAGGCGTGCAGGTATTGGCCCCTGTAACACATATGCTACAAGCTGCCGGCGACTTGTCGATCCGCTTCGCAATATCCCAGATAGATGGAGTGACGAGAGATTTCACGATCAAGGGCTACCAAGCCGGTGAGGATGGGAGCGTTGTACAAGGAGAGAAATTCAGTTTCATCAACTGGAAGAAGAACGACCAAGAAGGGGGCGTACCGCTAATCACATCCATAAGTGTAGATGGAGAGAACTTTATAATGAATGAAGGGGACATAAACATCCCCCAAACAACGCTTACGCTGGCTGATAACGGATCAAAAAAGGGTGGTTCCTTCACGATCCGTACCCAAGAGCTAGGCGGAAAGGCGGAGGCTACGATCATCCTCACGCTCGTGGTAAACTATAACGTGGATGGGGAGAAGCAAGAAATGCAAATCCCTTACACCATCAAGATCAGAAACTACAAAGAACAACAACCATAAATATAACAACAACCTAAGAAAGGAGGAACTGACGGATGAGACCATCAATCAACCTACGATATAAATCCCTGTTATTAACTTGCTTGCTGATCCTGTCCGCCGGTGCGGTTGCGCCGATATGGGGGCAGACGTACACAATCAATTATAAGAATGGTTCACCCCAAACCGGTATTACCGAACGTGTGGATACGGTGTATGTGGCGAACGGGGTAGCGAGGGAGCTGTTTATTCCGGAGTTGAGGTATAATGGGGATGACCGTTATCGCTGGTATGTCCGTTGGTATATGGTAAATGAACAAGGTGAAATGCAGGATATTAGTGGTGATAATTTACAAAATGTGGCTGTTAGGTTTGATAGTACTGATAATCCACCACAGCCAGGAGGTTCTGTTCAATCGGGTGACTATTATTCTGCTTGTCTGAATAAAACCGTTGATAATAAATCTCTTTTCATATATTATCCACTTTATACTGGTTCTAATTATAGTGTCAATTGTGCGGGCGCATCTACTGTTAAGTATAAAGTCTCTAAGGTAGAGCCTGGTATTACGGTAGTTTGTGATGTGAGTTTGAATAAGGATTATGTAAATAATGGAACAACTATAACGGAACCAACCCTTTCTGTTCGCTATAAGTTTGTCATCCGTCCGGCAAGTGAGATCGCTAAACGCATTGCTGAATCAGGAGCAGATTCTGACACACCATTTATTCAACAAAATATTACCACTTCCGGAGGTGGATTGCCTGTGAATGTACAAATGGACGCAACCGCTGATAATTTCGCATGGTATAAGAATGTAAATGAAATCACGGAAGGAAAGAACTTTTATTATAAAATCAATGATGGTGAAGAGTCCGTGTTAACCCCCTTTGTTCGCTTAGTTACAATCCCGCAAGTTACAACAATTACTACCGTGGATATTTGGGCGAAAGATAAGGACGGCAATAAGAGTCCTCTGCTGGCAAGATATACAATAACCCCTGGACAGGGTTTTGGTTTTATGCTGGACACAGAGATAGATGCAGCACGGAAAAATGGGACCTTGGACCCAAGGCGAGATCCGGATGCCTATACTGAATTGTATACAAGGATTGGTTTTATCAACTTTGATAGGAACGATACGATACTTGCTACAAGTTTAACAACCGAAAATAACATCTCAAAAATAGGTTTTCCTGCTGGAAGTGATGGTGAAGGTAAATGGTTGGCTGCTGATGCAACAGGGTATGCACCTTTTGATTATAATAAGATTATAAATCATCAAACATCTTTTTTTAAAAACATACAGACTTTGCAAAACCAATATGGATTGTTTCGTACAGCGCAGGTTGATGGTATATCGACAAATACAGAATCATATGACGGATTGACGTATAATTGGTTCACGAAGAAGCAGAGTAACAATGATTCGCCTGCGATTTATGACCGAACCTATTATAATACGAATCAAGATTCATTAGGCTATTTCTTTTACGTGGATGCGGCGAACTTGCCGGGGCGTTTGGTGAAAATTAAATTGGACGGCGAAGTGTGCCAACATACTGCGCTTTTGGTGAACTTTTGGGTGAATGATATGACAACATGGCAGGACACTGAAAAAGATGGGCGACCTCTTCCTCCCAATATCAATATGTTTTTGATCGGTAAGGATGCTGACGGAAAAGAAACGATCTTGCACCGTTTTACCTCGGGAGATGCGCTTACAGATTATACAGCGACATCTGGCGGGAGACCGGCCAATAAAAACATTGGTAAATGGCAGCAATTAATGTATACCTTTACATTGTCTCAATCGTTTGATGCTTATAAGGAGTATTATTTGGAGGTGCAAAACAACACCGCCCATGCGTACGGTGCGGATTATGCCATCGACGGCTTGCGTATCTACCGTACCAAGCCCAAGATCGACGTAAAGCGAGTAGACGTGTGCTCTTCTGCCAACCTGACCGTTGCCACGGATTACGAACTTCTGCTCAAGAATATGGGTTGGAGCATTAATCCGAATGTATTGTCCGATCTGAATATGGGGAATAAAATAACGGAAGATTCAAAGCATATATGGAAATACCGCTATGGTTTGATGGGTGGAGATCCAGAGGAAAGGGAAAATCATCTTAATCCTACGATCGGAAACGTTTATATTGGAGCTACCGATAAAAGGGAAACCGGAGTTATAAGTGACCCAAACGATTGGATTACATTAAATACGGATTTGAAGGATTATAGTAATGAGCGCTATAACAACCGAAGCAAAGTGTATCGTATTATCGTTCCGACAGAGAAAGGGTTAAATCATGATGGATTTCAAGATCTGATAAGTTATGAGACCGCAATGCATCGGCAGATTGTTGTCAACCTACGTATGATCAATGATTTCTTATACGATGCCAAGACCGGCGTTTGGACTGCGGATATAGACACACTCGTTACAAAAAAATATGGTGGACCATACGAGGATAGGGCAGCCTATATCAACTATTTGACAGAGGGTTTGGCAACACTTTGTCAAAAACAAAATTGGGGCTATATCGTACCGGATCCGCAAAATATTGATATAGATGCGGTCACAAACGGCTATGAGATATATGAACAATTGATACGAGCCGTATGTTCGGTGATGGGTATTTCTCGTCCTCGTGTGCCTTGGTGGGATGAAGGAAATAGCAATACCATCCATTTGAGTGCCATTGATGTGGACAAGACTGAGTTGAGATATAAAGGTGAGAAGCCTTACGGAAGCGGGACGGAGGTAGAGCCTGCCTCTGGTAAGTATGATGTGGTAATCTTTAGTGCGGCCGCGACAGTTACTAGTGATAAAGTCGTGGATTTCCCGAATGCCTCTGCGGGAAGTAGTTTCCAAGATCCTTGCTTGCTGACCACCCCTTTCACCGTACTCCCTTCCTTCACGGTCGTAGCGAAGACCAAGACAGATTTGCCGGAGGGCATGATCGCTTGCGAGGGACGGATCAGTCAGATTGAGGAGGCAACCATGTGGGTTGAAAAATATGATGAGAACAACAACTTGATGACCGGAGAGACAGATAAGTTTGTAGATAGATATGAGGGTTATTCATATACGTTCGACTGGTTTTTGGGAGACTCGCTGGAATTTGCTGCGTTCTCTGATAAATATGGAATCTCTTTAGAAGAGATATTGAAGTCTTATAGAAATACCCTTCCCGATACCGAGAAAGCTTCGCCTTTCCCTGCGAAAAATTTGATTGAGTATTATGAAAAATTAGACGAATATAAAAATAATTCTGAGCTTATTGCGGAATTGAAGACATTGCTCTTAGGTGATGTGGACACAGAGCCGAAATTAGTGATTGGCGGGAAGTTTGGACGTGCGGAATTCCGTTGGGTAAAAAAAGTGGTAGCGATTCCTTATCTGCCAAAGAGTATTCCTGAGGGGAACAGACTTTGGCTTTTCTGCGATAGACCTCAAGAACGATCATTGGAAGCCGCTCCCGCCCCGACATTGTTAGCCGGTTTCCCGGATGTGGAGTACCCGGAAGATATGGAGCATTATCCCAATGTGCCCCTGCGTATCGGCTTGCCGAATATCATGGAGGGAAGCATAACCAATATTCCTATTCAAGGAAGAGGCTTGACAATGGGTATGGAAGGATCTGACCAATTGGGTGAACCTAACGGTAACGCTACGACTATATTCTTGCGGCAAGGACAGACTTATATAGAGGTAGGTAATTTGACGGCTTTGTCTGCGAAAGCGGAAAGTGAAAATGATAATGGCGGCGGATTATTCTCGATGACCTTTGAGAAGGATGCCTATGAAAAATTCGCCGAAGGCCAAATCTATTCACTTTATATTCCATTCGGTGAATATAAGAACGGAACTTTCGTAAAAGGCTCTTGCGAGGGATACGCTACCTTACTTATCAAGATCGTACCGGAATACTTGACTTGGACGGGAAAGAACACCGGTGAGGATGCTGAGGCATGGTATAATGACAAGAACTGGAAGCAGTCCACGAAAGGGGAATTGTATATAGATCAAACGGGAGAAAGCAATGAGGATGCCAATGGTAACGATGATGTGACCGCCGCCTTCGCCCCGCTTCATTTCACCCGTATCACGATCCCGGAAGGGCAGACGCTGGAATTGGAAGACTTGAAAGAGGATAAGAATTTACTGCAAGGAATTGATACGACATCTAAAACAAAGGCTACCCAATATATCCAATACGATATGGCGGTAAATAAGAATGATAAAGGACTTATCGTAGTTCCGTACTATATAAATAAGGTAAAGGCCATCTATTTCAAACCCGAGGCGCAGTTACGCCGTCAGCAACTCCTGACGTACGACACCGCCCGTGTGGAATTCGAGATGACACCTGACGTTAAGTATTGGATGGCATCTCCCCTGCAAAGCGTATTCGCCGGCGATATGTACACTGTGAAGAACACGGGCCGACAGAATACCTATGCTTTCGCCGATATCACCTACAGTACGGCCAACAACAACCGCCAAGCCCCTGCCTTCTACCAGAAAGCTTGGGACAAGGCGATCACGATGTACGTGCCGGAGAGTGAGGTAGATCCGGTAGATCCGAATCCTAGTACGGTTCCCGGTCCAATTTATCCGGAAGGTGGTTTAACCCCTAAGATTTACGAGGTAGTCCAATCCAACTGGAGCCGTGAATACAACGATGTGAACGTGCCGTATGCCTTGGGAAAGGGATTCTATGCCAGTGTAGAAGCCAAAAACGCACAGGGCTTGAATGGAAATGTCTTGGTACGTTTGCCGAAAGCGGATAAGTCTTATAGTTACGAGCCATTAACAAAGGCCATGACCGAAGCCCCGACCTTGGCAGCACGGATTAACTCCGGCAAGCTGGCAGATAAAGAGGCTATCGAGGTGGTATTGGCTGATGCGAATACGGCGAACGATTGGTGGGATACGGATAATGGAACCGTCCGTGCCATCGCCGATGGTGACGGTAAGCACTTCCTGTTGGGTAATCCGTATATGTATCCGTTGGATATCGCTCGTTTCTTGAAAGAGAATGGGACTATCTTAGCGCAAAAATATTGGACATTGGGTATGACGAATGAAGAGGGTCTTGTTGTTGGTACGCCTGATGTGGCTTGGAATGATGGAAATGCTACTTCCGGAGCCGTTATCGCCCCCATGCAAGCCTTCTTCGTAGAGCTGAAAGATACGGAAGACGCGACTCAAACGAAAGCGGAAGGTACGACAACCGATGCTGATCTAAAGATTGTTCACTTCGATCCCTCCATGATGCAAGGAGAGCCGGATAAGGTCTCTTCTTCCTTGCGTACCGCTACGGCCAAAAATCCGGTCTTGAAGCTGACTGCGGAGCGGGATGCATATCGTAGCACGGCCTTGCTGACGCGGCAGGATGATGCCACGAACAACTATGAGGCAGATAAGGATGCCGTAATCTTGCTGGATACGGAACTGGAGGAGATCCCGCAGGTGTACACCATCGCCGGGACTCGTGCCGTGGGCGTGAACGTGGCACGACGGATCGACCAGATACCTCTTGGCGTATATGCCGGCGAGGGTAAGGGCGAGGTTACACTGACGATAGAGGGTATCGGCGATTGGGCGGAGACGCTTTACCTGTACGATGCCGTGACCCGTAAAAGTACGGAGCTGTCGGGCGATACCTACACCCTGCGTCTGGACGGCAGCAACCATGGACGTTACTTCCTGAGTGCGGGCTCGCCTACCGGTAATGAGGGGGTAGACAACGTAGAATCTATCTCTGTCTATTCCGCCGTATCGGGTAGGGTAGTGGCCAGTGCTAGCGAGGCGTTGAAGCGGATACAGGTGTTTACGCCGATGGGTCGTTTGGTACGTACCTTATATCCCGCTCGCCCGACTTATACGTTCGATCTCCCGGCAGGCATCTACATCATCCGTGCGGAGATCGCCCACGACCAAAAGACGGTGAAACTACGGGTATTGTAAATAAACCCGCTATAATAGACAAGGGGGTGCGGTTCACTTAGAACCGCACCCCCTTGTTGTTAGTTCGTTTCTACCACTCCATCCTTGATATGGATCACCCGATCCGTGTTTGTAGCCAGCTGTTCGTCATGCGTCACGATGACGAATGTCTGATTCATCTGGTCTCTTAACTCGAAGAAGAGGGCGTGCAATTCTTCCTTGTTCTTGGTATCGAGGCTTCCCGAAGGTTCGTCGGCGAGGATGACCGCCGGGTTATTGATAAGCGCACGGGCTACCGCTACCCGTTGCTTTTCTCCGCCGGATAGCTCGGCGGGCTTGTGTGCCATACGATCGGAGAGTTTCAAGAAGTCCAGCATCTCTTTCGCCCGCTTCTCGGCTATGGCCGATTTCTCCTTGGCGATCAGTGCCGGGATCATCACGTTCTCCAAGGCCGTGAACTCCGGCAATAATTGATGGAACTGGAAGACGAAGCCGACACGACGGTTGCGGAAACGCGACAACTCCCTGTCCGACAAAGCAAACGGATCAACGCCGCCGAGCGTGACGCGCCCGCCGTCGGGGCGCGTGAGCGACCCGATGATCTGCAACAGCGTCGTCTTGCCCGCGCCGCTGGCGCCGACGATCGATACCACCTCGCCGCGCGCCACTTCGAGCGACACGCCGCGCAACACCTCCAACGCACCGTAGCGTTTGCGAAGCCCTTCGGCCCGGATCATCACCTCGCGCTCCGTCATGCCTGCATGAATTGATCGAACATCCGTACCACCTCGACGGCTTCGCGCGTATCGTGCGCCCGCAGAATCACGGCCCCCTGCCGCAGACACTCCCAGTGGAGCGCCGTCGTGCCGTTGAGCGCCTCGGCGGGCGTCGTACCGAGCAA
>ERZ780168.253-NODE-253-length-66132-cov-5.750412_pt1 | contig 66132 bp, 69 predicted proteins | sample MGYA00510981_ERZ780168 | MGnify/ENA primary metagenome ERZ780168 (study PRJEB29588, sample SAMEA2158769) | human gut metagenome | biome: human gut; feature: human-associated habitat; material: faeces | place: Denmark | collected 2008/2010 ...
TTTTGGGGCAGAGAATTAAATATTTTCGTAAATCTAAAAAGCTTACTCAGGAGCAGCTTGCAGAACTTGTCGGCATGGAGCCTAATTCTATAAGTATTATTGAATCAGGAAGGAATTTTCCGACATTAAATTCTCTTGAAAAAATAGCCAAAGCCCTTGATATTGAGCTGAATATTTTATTCAGATACAGCAGAACACGAACAAATTCTGAAATCATTGATAATATAAATTTTGAATTAACTAAATTAAGTAACGAAAAACTGGAAAAAGTCCGATTATTTATAGAAGATTTTATTTTATAATTTACCCGGGTGCATTGCCCTTATAAAGTTTTGCCCGTAAGCTGTGGCGGGTGAAGCGGCTACGCTTCATTTTCCGATGCAAAAATGGTCAAAGATATTGTTTAAAATATCGTCAGTAATTACTTCTCCTGTAATTTCATCTAAGAACAGTAATGCTGATTTTAAGTCAATAGAAATTAAATCTTGTAATTCATGTATTTTTGCAGCTTCAAGAGCTTGATTTAAGCTTTCTCTGCATTTGATAAGACAATCCTGCTGACGGTTGTTTGTTATAAATTCCGTATCTTCCAAAGAAAAATTATAAGAAATTTCTTTGATTTTTTCTTTTAATACATCAAGACCTTCTTTGGAAACCGTTGACAGATATAGAGCATCAGAATTTCTGCTTTTAATAAGGTCGCATTTGTTTGCTATAACAATATGATTTTTATCTTTAACCATATCAAGAATTACTCTGTCATCATCGTTCATTCCTTTTGATGCGTCATACAAAAACAAAATAAGATCGGCTTCGCCTGCAGATTGTTTAGAATATTCAATCCCGATTTCTTCAACTTTTCCGACTTCGTCACTATCGCGAATTCCTGCCGTATCAATCAGTGTGATTGCGACATCCCAGTCAAGAGTTTCTTTTAAAACATCCCGTGTAGTGCCTGCAATATCTGTAACGATTGCACGTTCAACATTCAGCAGTGTGTTAAATAATGAAGATTTTCCGACGTTAGGTCTGCCCACGATTGCAATCTTAATCCCCTGGCGCATTATGTTGGAAGAATTTGCAGATGATAATATTTTATTTATTTTATCAAGTGCTTTTTCAAATTCCGAAATTATATAATCATATTCAGGCTCTGCGACGTCTTCCGGAAAATCAATTCCTGCAATAATTTTTGATAAAACATTAAATATATCCGTACGAATTTCTTTGATTTTTGTGCTTAAAACTCCCGAAAGATTTTTTGCAGACTGTTTTGCAAAATCTTTTGTTTTTGCATGAATTAAATCCGCAACGGCTTCTGCCTGTGACAAATCCATTTTTTTATTGAGAAATGCACGTTTTGTAAATTCTCCGCGTTCTGCCATACGTGCACCGTTTTTTAAAACAACGTCAAGAATATTTCTTACCACATTAATTCCGCCGTGGCAGTGAATTTCAATTACATCTTCACCTGTGTAGCTGTGAGGATTTTTGAATGGCAGAAGTAAAACTTCATCTATTTTCTTGCCACCGTCAACAATCCATCCGTGAGAAATTTTTCCCGCTTCGATGTTGTGTTTAGAATAAATTTTATCAATAATTTCAAAACTTTTATCTCCGGAAATACGTATAACTCCGACCCCGCCTGTCCCTATAGGCGTAGCAATCGCTGCTATTGTGTCAAATTCCTGCAAGATATTCATAAAAAGATTATACATCAAAAAAACGGACTTTTTATAAAAAGTCCGTTTTTCCATATTTATATATACTGCTTTGCAATTTGTAATGCGGCAGATGCTGCCATTCCGTAAGGTCCCATCATACTCAATGCACCCGATGCAAGATTTGCATAATTGCCGAAAGTGCTGCTTCTCGATTGATTTGCCGCGTAAGCCTGTGCATTGTAACTGTTTCCCGCTGCACTGTTTTGCTGTGATGCTCCTATGTAGTTCAGAATATTTGAGTTCATCTGGTTTTGAATATCCTGCAGGAAGCCGAGATATGTGTATCTTTGAGCTAATTCATTGCTTATCAGTTCATCGCGTTTTGCCATAACATCCTGTGCCAGATTGTTAATAGATTCTGCTCTGTTTTCTTCTATTGAATTCAGGTTGTCCATGAATACAGAGTTGTCAAAATTCCCGAAGCGTGAGGCAACATCGGTTTTAAGATCATCAAGCATAGGCTCATATATGTTATTAATTATTTTTTGACCGTTTAAGGTGTAAGCTTCAAGCTGTGATTGAAGATTTTTCTTAGTATCTTCATCAAATACGTTGACTTTTGAAAGAGAATCCGCAAAAGATTTTTGTGCGTATTCATAAGCCCTTCTTTCATCTTCCGACATATTATAATTTGTGTAAATATTATTTCCGTTTTTGCTCGTTGTAGCCTTGTTTTGACCGTTTATATATATGCTTCCCGATGAATAAGAAGGATATTTTGAAGATTTTCCCATTTTTGTTCCTTTCCGAACAAAAATTTAATGAATTTTTTAAGGCGTTGATATAACATTATACCACGTGTTTTTGAAATCTGTAAAGTAATTTTTGTTTGAGCTATAATTATGTTATGGAAAATTTAGACAAAATTAACGAGCTTATTAATAATAAAAAATATGCGGAAGCTAAAGAAGAATTAAAAACTTTAATTACTGATGAAGAAAAAGATGTGGAAGCTTTAAAACTTTTGGGATTATGCCATATAAATCTTAATGAGTTTAAAGAAGGACAGGCTGTATTTGAAACTGTTGTAAAATATAACGATGATGCAACAGGCTGGTTTTATCTTGCAAACTGTTATGATAATCAGGATGATTATCTGCATGCAATCTCTGCTTATTCGGAAGTCTTGAGATTAAGAAGCAGTTATGTTGATGCATATAAAAATTTAGCTGTTGTATATGTTAAAAATAAAGAACCTCAAAAGGCTGTTGATACTGTAAAAAAAGCTCTTGAGTATGTCCAAGATGATTATACAATTTTTTATATTGCAGGTACTGCATGCATGGCTTTGAAAAAGTTTGAAGAAGCAGTGGAATATTTGGAAAAAGCACTGGAGTTAAATCCAGAACATTCACAGCTTTACAACAATCTTGGAACATGTTATGTAACAGTGGGAAATCTTGACAAAGCTTATGAAAACTTTTTAAAAGCAAGTGAATATGATCCTGATAATTCGATAACTTATTTTAATATCGCATCAATTCTTCAGCTTCAGAACAAGCATAAAGAAGCTTGTGATTACTTCAGAAAAGCATATTCTATCGAACAGTCGGATAACTACCTTGTTGCTCTTGCGTTGTCGGAAGTTAAATCCAATCAGCTTGAAGAAGCTATAAAACATTATAAAATGCTTGTTTCACATCATCCTGAAAAAACTAATTTTCAATATAATCTTGCATGCTGTTATGATGCGGCCGGTGAATATTCAAGTGCTATAGCAATTCTTGCGCATCTGGTTCTTTTAAATCCTAAATCAGTTTCCATGCTCAGAAAACTGGCAGGCATTTATGCGAAAATTAATCAGTTTGCAAATGCAAAAGCTCTTTATGAAAAAATTCTTATTCAAGGCAATGTTTCATTTGAAATTTATTATGAATTTGCGCATTTATGCGTTAAAACAGATGACATGGATAAAGCCGAAAAGATTTTGAAAAAAGTTGTTGAGCTTAATCCCGAATTCGCTCCTGCGCATAAGGATCTTGGCGTATTGTATTTAAGTAAAAGGCTGTTTGATTATGCGGAAGATGAATTTAATCAGGCTTTGAAACTTGCTCCTGATGATTTTGATATTCTGTTTGAATATGCAAATTATCTTCATTCAACAACGAACTTTGAGAAGGCTGACGAATATTATCAAAAAGCTCTGGAAATTAAACCGCATGATTCCGATGCTCTCGGGTTTTCAGCACTAAATAAAATTCATTTGAAAGATTTGGACAAAGCCTATGAACAAATTGAACATGTTCTTGAACATGATGCAAATAACGGTTTTATGTTTTTTATTGCAGGGAAGATCAGATTTTTGCAGGGAAAATATGAAGATGCAAAAATGTATTTAGTAAAATCTTATGAACTTGAAAAAACACACGACTGCGAAAATATGCTCGGTCTTTGTTACTTTGAGCTCGGAGATTATGAGCAGGCAAATAATATTTTTAAACATCTTCTTGAGCAAAATCCTTTGAATGTAAATCTTCTTTTAAGTACTGCAAGATGCTATGAAAAGTTAAATGATAAAGATGCAGCTCTTGCCGCTTTGGATAAAGTTGTTGATGCTTTCCCCGAGTGTGAAGAAGCACAGGAAATGATCAGAGCTATTTCATAATGTAACAGAATGTAAATTTGAATTTAAAAATGCTTGAAATTCGCTTATACTCCTTCATAGGATAGGATGCGGTGCGGACGTATCAATTTTTTTTATCTTCATGTTTTTATATAAACATAGGGAAAAATATAAGGAGTATCCATGCCTATTGATAAAATTGCATTTAAAGGTGTTGAAACATCGATACAATCGCAGCAGGAAGTAAAAAAAGAAGAAACTCAAAAACAGCTTGAACCTGTTGATAAAGAAAAATCCAATGCCGCAAAATATATGATCGGCGCAACGGCTTTGGCTGCAGTAATAGGGCTTGGAATTGCGGGACGAAAAGGACATCTTGGGGAAGGCGTGCAAAAATTGCTTGGCGGTGCTAAAAAATCATCTGATGATATTGCAGAAGCAGGAGAGAAAAAAGGCGGAGAAATTATAGATGATATTTCGTCTAAAGCAAAAGATACCCCAAGCGATATTAAACCTAAATCAGGTGAAGAAATAGGCGGAGAAGTTCATCCTAAAACTAAAGATACTCTTGATGCTCCTGCTAAATTTACGAACCCTGACGGAACATTAAAAAATGGTTCTGAAACTGTTGATATTATAAAAGACGGACACAAAACAGGTGTCGAAATAAAAGAATATAAAGACGGAGATTTATTATCAACTACCGTCAAATCCCTTGACGATAAAGGAAATCTGAAAATCGAAGAAAAATTTGCCGACGGCAGAACAACTTTATTAGAAGAAGGTGAATTTACCCCATCAGTAGGTTCTGACCGTGAACCTAAACGGGCATGGTTTTATAAAGAGAAGTCAGCGGACGGCAAAGAAAAGAGTATGCGTTTAGTATTTGAAAAAGACGGTACATATACTACAAGTGCTATGGGTATGAGTCCTGAAGAAAAAAATATTATTCGAGCTAAACTTGAAGATATGGGCGTTATTTTGAGAAAAACTGATGAGCCAATCCATGTGCTTAAAGGTTTGGAATTGATTAATGCTAACTTTGCGGCAATGGAAGGTAAGTCAGGAAAGGAAATGAATAAATTATTACTTTCTACCAAAAAAGAGATAATGTGTCTTGAAAACCCTGAACAAAAAACAGAGTTACTTGCAAAGCTGCTCGAAAATATTAAAAAATATGCAAAACCTGACGACTGTGATTTTGTATTTAATCTTGAGTTTGAAAAAGGAAGAAATACTGCCTTTGCGAAAGAACTGATAGGATTTGCACAAGAAAATCCTGAATTTGAACAAAAAATAATTCGTGGTTTACTTGATTCCAATTGCGGTTGTAATGTGGAAGAAATGACAGTTATAAGACAAATGCTGTTTGCAAGAGGCCTGAAACCAAAAGGTACTGTTGAGGGGCGCGGTCTGGTTGAAACGGATTGGGGCTGCACGGATACGCATTTCCCTTCAGGCAGATGGCTGGGGTTCTACAGGGATAAAAATTTACCGAAATATAAAGCTGTAAACTTCATATATGATATGTCTATGGGTGTAGAACCTAAACGTGCAGAAACTCTTATTCGCGAAATTACCGAAAATGCCGAAGCTTACGAAAGAGGTTTGTGCACAAAAGCTGATCGTCTCATAGAAATAATAAAGTCTGCGACATTAAAAGAAACTAAATAATTGTACAAGTCTTTTTTTCACCCGGGTGAAGAATTTTGTTTACCGCAAAAAGTATATCAAAATAACTGGCAAGAAACGCAGCAATTCTATGATTTTGTACCAGCATTCGAGGTGGGTGCTAAATGATTTCGGAACTTTTAATATTAATGCTTCAATTCAGGTAAAATAGTTTTCATAGCAGCATTTAATTATAAACATCAGAAAAAACCAACATTCGATGACTGTTGGTTTTTTGTAGAATTAAAAATTTTTTAATATCCCTTAAAATCCTTTAAAGCGTTATATTAAACCCAAAACTTTTTTGTACCACGAGAATGTTTCAAGCTCAAGACCGTTAAAAGTTGTTTTTAAGCATTGATTTTTTAAATAATTTTCAAATTCATCATTGAATTTCGATTTAGTTCTTTTTTCCTTTTTGGTTTTCGAAACTAACACTGTCATAGACCTACTCCTTTTTTGTTTCCATTAGTGACCCCATATATAATTCTTGTTAAAATTATAACATATGTTGACAAGTTTTACTAGTGGCATAAAAACGTTAATGTATCAAAATTTGCGCTGTGTCCGCAAAAATTTGATGTAAATTTTTGTAAATATTTTTGGATGCAATATCGACATCCAAATAATAAATGTAGTATGTAAGTTTTTCAATTACCCGATCGGGCAATCTGTATATAAATTTTTATGATAAAATCTATTTATGATTTTAATCGGTGAAAATATACATGTTATTTCAAAACAGGTTAGGGAAGCTCTTATTAATCGCGACGAAAAGTTTATTTCGGAATTAATAAAAATTCAAAGCAATATGGACTTTATCGATTTAAATATTGGTCCCGCAAAGGGCGATATGGAAGAAATTTTGCCATGGCTTGCCAGCCTGGTAAAAAAATATTCGGATTTAAACATATCCTTTGATACAACAAATTCGGATGAAATGAAAAAAGGTTTGGAAAATTTTGACGGTGATACTTTTATAAACAGCACATCCTCAGACGAACCGCGTTTAAGCAGAATGACTGACATGGCGGCTGAATTCGGAAGTAATCTTATTGCATTAACGCTTTCAAAAGAGACAGGTATTCCCAAAACTTCCGACGGACGTTTGGAAATTGCGTTTAACATTTATGAAAAATGTTTGGAAAAAGATATTGACAGTGAAAAATTGTTTTTTGATCCTTTGATTTTGCCTGTAAATGTTGAGCAGTCACAAGGTTTGGAAGCGATTAATACAATTAAAATGATTAAAGAAAGTTTTGACCCGCCTGTAAAGACCGTTGTGGGGCTTTCAAATATTTCTAACGGCTGTCCGAAAGAAATAAGACCGCTTATAAATCGTGTTTATGCCTGTCTTGCATTTGGTGCGGGACTTGATGCCGCTATAATTGACGCTAAAGATGTTGAACTTGTAAGAATTTTAAAAATGCTTTCCGAAAATATTCCGCAATCAGATATTGATAATCTATATATTAAGCTTGCACAAATGATTAGAGAGTTTGGCGAACTTGATGATGTGGAATTTGATAAAGAATGTGAAGAACAGCTTAGAATTATAAAGACTGCGGGTGTGTTGCTCAATCGTGAAATATATTCTCACAGTTTTACACAAATATAATTTTTTGCTATAATATCGGTATATCAAAAAAGATTAGGAGAGTGGCACTATAAATAAGAAATTATTAGTTTCGGCATTATTAGTTTTTATGTTTTCGGGTACACAGGGATTTTGTATGGTTCCCGAGGCTAACGCTTTATATCAGCAGGCTTGTTCGGCTGAGTACAGAGAAGATTACCCGACTGCTGTGAGTAAATTGTTACAGGCTTTAAACCTTTCTGCAAATGATGTAATGATTTATACAAAACTTGCAGGAGTATACAGTGAAATGGGTGAATATGAAAAAGCTCTTGCCGCTTATGCAAAAGTTGCCGAACTTAAACCTTCTGACGGCTACATTTATATAAGTATAGGAAGTATTTACGAAAATCAGGGTAAATATATTGAAGCTCTTAATGCTTATAACAAAGTTATGGAAATGTGCCCGGAATATCTTTATAATTATTTGAATATAGCAAATGTTCAGTATCAGTTGAGAGATTACAAGTCGGCAATCGAAAATTATAACAAATTTTTATCAACATATTCACAACACTGGGAAGCGCGTGAAAATCTTGCAGCATCATATATAAGCAACAGAAACTACGAAAACGCCGCAAACGAATATGAAAATCTTTATTCCAGAAATCCTGCAGGATTTAAAGATTTTGCAAATTACGGTCTTGCTCTGTTTGAAGTAAAAGATTATCAAAAAGCTTCCGAGTTTTTGGAAAAAGCTGTTGACGCTGATCCCGAAAATACATCGGCACATATAAATCTTGCATTGTCATATCAGGAGCTTGAAAAAAATGATTTAGCTCTTGCGCAATATGATGTTGTATTCAGGCAGCAGCCTTCTTTGCATTCAATCCGCTTTGATTACGGAAATCTTCTTGCAGATATGGGACAGGATGAGGCGGCAATTGAAAATTATAAAATTTATATTGAAAATTACCCGAATGACCCTCGTGCTTATCAAAATATCGGTGTTGTTTACAAACGTTTGAATAAACTTGATGATACAATTGCAAACTACGAAAAAGCTCTTACTCTTGAAACGGATAAAAAAGATATTGAGCTTGTTGAAGATTTGGCGGAGTGCTATCATCTTAAAAAGGATTATCCGAACGCTTTAAAATATTATGATGAAGTTCTTCTTGTCAAAAAAGATGACTATGATATTAGGTACAATAAAGCTCTTGTTCTTCATGCAATGAAAGAATATAATGATGCAGCTGCTATATATACACAACTTTTGACAGAGAAGGATAATTCGAATATTCAAACGAATTTGACGGCTGCACTGGTATCTCTCGGTGATGAATACTTGCAGGCTCATAACTATTCGCTTGCGACTGAAACTTTTGAACGGGCAATTGAACGCGGAACAAAAGACAGTTATGCATACTACGGTCTTGCAAAATCTTACAGAGCCTGCGGAATTGATGATAAAGCCGCTGAATATTATGAAAAAGCAATTTCTATGGAGCCGGAGAAAGTTGAATACAGTAATGAATTTGCAGAATTTATTTCTTCAACTCAAAAGACAGCAGATGTAAAAACCGACACTCAGCCTGCAGAAATAAAAGAAGTTACACTTTCAATGGATGAGGCTGATAAGGTTGAAGCTGATGATGCTCAGCATAACAAAGATTTAATCGCTATCGGTGACGAGAATTACAAAAAGAAAAATTATGATGTTTCAATCCGTAATTATCAAGATGCTTTAAAAATTAATCCGTCCGACGAAGTTACTCTTTTAAAGCTCGGCAATATTTATAAAATTAAAAATGATAATAAGAATGCCATAAGCTTCTATAAAAAATCAATTGTTGTAAATCCTAACTATGCGGACGGCTGGTTTAATCTCGGGCTTGGCTATGCTTCCGATAACAGCAACGGTAGGGCTAAAGAATGTTTCCATCATGTAATAACTTTAAATCCGAATTACAGTTATGCATATTATGCTCTCGGTGTAGCCTATGAGCAGGACGGTAATAAAAAAGAGGCATTGAACAACTATAAAATCTTCTTAACGCAAACTAAAGACGAAGATTTAGCTCAAATTGTTCAGCAAAAAATTACAAATCTGGAAAAATGAAAAAGTTAATATTAACCTGTCTTTCGATATTTTTGATACTTACGACGACAGCCTGTGTACGTGACAGGGCTTCAATACTTTTTAACAAATATCCCATTACCGAAAAAAATATTTATGACAATTCAACTGTTTTTCAAGCTAATTCCAGAATATATTATTTAATTCTTATGCCTGAAAAAGTGGAATCCAGATATTTATATATTCAAATAATAAAAAAAGATAATAAATACGGTCAATTCGGCTATAATCTCATTCAAACAAGAAATATCAGGCTTAAAGATGAAGAAATTAATTATTTTACTGACTATTTTGTATTAAGTGAAGGCGGTTATTATTTTATGAGAGTTTATTCAAAGGATAATCCTCACAAAATTTTTGCGTCCGCTGAATTTTATGTTAATTAAGAAATGTAAAGATGAGTTTAAAAACACCTGAAACTCCCTTATACTGCCTCATAGGATAGGATAGGATAGGATGTGATGCCCGAGTGTCAATAATTTTCAGGAAATACCGTTTATATACATGTGCAATTTATGAGATATTAAGAAAGGAGATTTGCATGGGACTATTAGGTATTAACGGAATTGGAGGTAATCAGGAAATTTCGCCTGCATCAGGTAAGCAAAAGACCGAAACTATAAATTTTACTCCAAAGCCAATTTCAATTATGACTGAACAAATTGATTATGGCAAAATTAAAGAAACAATAAACGGACAGTATAAAGAATTTGACAATGCAGTTAACAATTCTGCTTTGACCGGTAAATTTTTATCAGAAAATGATTTACTTAAACAAGGCTATAAGAAATCAGCTATGATGGATATGAATGGCGGTATTTACTATGAAAAAGATGGCGAAAGCATAAGAGTTATGAATTCGAGAATTTTGGGAAATGGAAAATCTCTTTCATTCAGAAACAAGAATATGGCTCACTTTGCGACTTATGATGATAAAGGAAAAGAAACAGGAGGTATTGTTCAGGTAAAACAACAGAACGGTTCAATAAAGGTTTATGAATATGATGTTGATATAGAAGGCAATAAGTTTATCAAATCTGTAACAACAAGTGAACTTGACTATTTTGCTGATTATGAATAAATTTAAAAAAAAGCGGGAAAACTCCCGCTTTTTTATTCTTCTTTGTTGCTATCCAGCAGGCTGGTCTGTGATATATTTGACTGAGCTTCCTGCGCGTCCATTGCCGCAACATCTTTTTTAACCTGTTCATCCTCATCAGGATTTAAGATTTTATTAACAGAAACTACTGTATCGTTATCTGTCAGGTTTTGAGCTCTAACACCTGTTGCAGGACGTCCCTGACGTGAGATTGAACCCGCATTAAGTCTTGTTACAACACCGTTAGCGGTTACCATCATAATATCATCTGATTCTTTTACGATAGTCAGTGCAACAAGTTTTGATGAAGTTGATTTAAACTTGGTTGCTATTAAACCTATTCCGCCTCTGTTCTGGCTTCTGAACTCGGATAATTTTGTACGTTTGCCGAAACCGTCAGAAGTTACCACAAGTAAATCAGCATCGTAATCACGAGGTACAATATCGCATCCTACAATTTCATCGCCTGTGCGTAATTTCATTGAAGTTACACCTCTTGCACTTCTGCCGAGCGGTCTTAAATCTTCAATGGGGAAGCGGATGGCCATACCGCAGGATGTACCGATGATAATTTCATCTCTGGAAGTTGCAAGTTTAACCCAGTTCAATTCGTCATTTTCTTCCAGACCGATTGCGATAATACCGTTTCTTCTGATATTTGAGAAGTTATCAAGCTCTATACGTTTAATATAACCTTTTTTAGTAAGCATTATTAAGTTTAATTCATGTGAGAACTGGCTTACAGGTACAACTGCCGTAATTCTTTCGTCCTGATCTATCGGAAGAACGTTAACGATAGGTAAGCCTTTTGCCTGACGTCCGCCTTCGGGGAAGTCATAGACATTTAAGCTGTAAACTGTTCCTTTGGATGAGAAGAACAATACTTTATCATGCATCATTGCAGTGAAGAAGTGTTGAATATCATCATCTTCTTTGGTTTTCATTCCTGATTTACCGCGGGTTGCACGGTTTTGTCTTTCGAATGTGTCAAGAGAAATACGTTTCAAATAACCCTGATGTGTAATAAATACAGCCATAGGAGTATTCGGAGTTAAGTCTTCGATAGTAACTTCTCCCTGTTCGGGTAAAATTTGAGTTTTTCTGTCATCTCCGTATTTTTCTTTATCTTCAAGAAGTTCGCCCTTAATTATGTCAAGAATTTTCTGACGGCTGGCAAGAATGTCTTCATATTCGGCGATTTTCTTAACAAGTTCGTCATATTCAGCTTTAACTTTGTCTTGTTCCAAACCTGTCAATCTTCTTAATTGCATTTCAAGGATTGCGTTTGACTGGTCAACGTCAAGCCCGAAACGACTCATCAAACCTGTTCTTGCTTCATCGGTTGTTTTTGATTTTTTGATAAGTTCAATAACTTCGTCAATTGAACCCAGTGCGATAATCAAACCTGCCAAAATATGTGCTCTGATTTTAGCTTTTTTAAGGAAGAAAATAGTTCTTCTTGTAACAATTTCAACCCTGTGTTCAACGAATTCGGATAAAACTTCGTATAAATTCATTAATCTTGGCTGTTTGCCGCATAATGCCAACATATTGACGCCGAAAGTGGTAGCAAGCTGCGTATATTTGAATAAATTATTTTTAACAACATCAGGTTTGGCATCGCGTTTAAGTTCGATAACGATGCGCATACCTTCTCTGTCGGATTCGTCACGAATATCGGAAATTCCTGTAATTCTCTGATCTTTAACAAGTTCTGCGATTTTTTCGATTAAGACTGCCTTGTTAACCTGATAAGGAATTTCTGTTACAACAATTGCCGTACGTCCCTGACGTCCGCCGCCGCCAGCAATTTCCTCAAAACTTGCAACGGCTTGCATTTTTATAGAGCCTCTGCCTGTTTCATAAGCCTGTTTAATATCGCTCAAACCGATAATAGTAGCGGCTGTCGGAAAATCAGGCCCTTTAATATATTCCATAAGTTCGGTTACCGTAATATTAGGGTTGTCGATTAAAGCAACAGTACCGTCAACAATTTCACAAAGGTTATGAGGCGGAATATTTGTTGCCATACCAACAGCAATACCGGATACACCGTTTAGCAATAACATTGGAAGTCTGACAGGTAATACGGAAGGTTCCTGTAATGAACCGTCAAAGTTCGGTTCAAATTCAACTGTTTCACAGTCAATATCGGCAAGCATTGATTGTGTAATTTTATGCATTCTTGCTTCGGTATACCTCATAGCGGCAGCACCGTCGCCGTCAACGGATCCGAAGTTTCCGTGTCCGTCTACGGTTAAATATCTTGTAGAGAAGTCCTGTGCCATACGAACAAGTGCTTCATAAACAGCGGTATCGCCGTGCGGGTGGTATTTACCGAGAACTTCACCAACAATACGGGCACATTTTTTAAACGGTTTGTCAGGAGTCATTCCAAGTTCGTTCATTGCATATAAAATTCGTCTGTGAACAGGTTTTAAACCATCACGAACGTCAGGTAATGCACGGCCTACGATTACACTCATAGCGTAATCAATATATGAACGTTTCATTTCTTCTCTTATATTAACAGGTACGATTTTCCCATCAGCAAACATGTTTTGTTGGTTACTCAATCTTTTATCCTCCAGTGTCTGTTTATTTAAATTATACTACAAACAAGTGTTTTATGGTAATTTTAAATTAATCTTTACAATAAAAATAATACGGGGGCAATTATTGAGAGTGCAAATAAAAAGTATTCAAAGATTTGTTTTGGCAGAGTAATATTTTCTGCGGGCATTTCAGTAATTTTTTTGAACCTAATGCAGTCAATGATAAATAAAATAATTTCAATAATTAAAAAATTGATAATGATTATGACAAATGCATTCAAGAGTATTATAACGGCAAACGCTAGTCCGTAATCCGGCGGGGTTGTATGCTGTACTGCATAGTATAATTTTTCTGCAATAATAGTAATAATTCCTGCAGATATGCATAATAAATAAAAAAGTCCTATTGTTTTTCCGAATTTAAAAGTTAAAGTGTTGCGAAACATATATGAAGTTTAACATTTTATTTTAAATTAATCAACTTTATACTTTGGAGCTTCTTTATTAACCATTTCCATATATTTTTTGTTGTTTTTTTCTGCAAATTCTATTGCTTTTTTTCTCGCCTCTTCCTGACCGCCGTTTTCCGACGCGTAAAAACGTCTTGCGTACAAAAATCTGTCAAGTCCTTTTGTTTTTGCAGGCTGATAGATTGCAGTATCATATTCGTAATACTCTTTTGATTCGGGAAATGTTAAATAGCCGACAATTGCGGCATCAGGATATACAAGAACAGATGCTCCCTTTGTTTTTTCCTGTATTTCATGTGCGTATTGTGCTGCTGCGTCTGTCGGGTTTGTCAGGTCAGGAAAATTCGTAAGCTGAATTTTTGTATGCCAGTTTCCCGCATTTTCATCTTTTAATAAGTAGTCGTAACTTTTTGTTTTACTGTCAGGGTTTGAAAGGTTGAATGTCTGTTTGTCGAATTTGATTTTATCAACCTGCGCAAAAACGGCACAAGGAGTGAGTGCCAGTAAATTTAAAATTATTAAGCCTGTTTTTAAAAGTTTATTCATAATCTTACCTTTCTTTTGACTGCTTTAATATTATCAGATTATTATTTTGATATTTCTATTGCCCGTTTGTTTATTGTATAATAATATTTATTAGAGGGAACTTTATTATGCCATTTGAATTTGAACGACAAAAAATAAAAGATGTAATTCTGGTTAAGCCTAAAGTTTTTGGCGATAACCGCGGTTTTTTTATGGAAAGTTATAAAAAATCAGATTTTTATGCAAACGGAATAGACGTTGAGTTTAATCAGGATAATCATTCCCGTTCGACCGCGCATGTTTTGCGCGGACTTCACTATCAGGCAAAGCCTTACGGACAGGCTAAACTTGTAAGATGCGGACGCGGAAGAATATATGATGTGGCTGTTGACATTAGACCAAATTCCGAAACTTTCGGGCAGTATGTGAAAGTTGAACTTTCTGAGGAAAACAAGCATATGTTGTTTATACCTGAAGGTTTTGCCCATGGTTTTGTTGTGTTGTCGGATGAGGCGGAACTTCTTTATAAAGCAAGCGGTGAATATGCCCCCTTTGCAGACAGAGGAGTTTTGTGGCGTGACAAAGACATAAATATCGATTGGGAAATTGATTTTGAGCCGATTTTGTCAGAGAAAGACAAAGTTCAGCCGTTATTAAAAGATATAAATAAAGAGGAGTTAATATGAGAATACTTGTAACGGGCGGTGCAGGATTTATCGGAAGCTGTTTTGTAAGACATATGTTAAAAAGTCATCCCGATTATAAAATTATAAATTTGGATGCTTTGACTTATGCGGGAAATATTGAAAATCTTAATGATGTAAAAGATAACCCGAATTATACATTTGTTCACGGCAGCATTTGTGATAAAAAACTTGTTCCCGGGCTTGTTGAACAGGTTGATGCCGTTGTGAATTTTGCCGCGGAATCTCATGTTGACCGCTCAATTACCGGACCTGAAATCTTTATAGAAACGAATGTTAAAGGTACTTTGAATTTGCTTCAGGCAGCAAGGCAATTTAAAACGGACAGATATTTGCAGGTTTCAACTGATGAAGTTTACGGAACTTTGGGAAAAACGGGTTATTTCATGGAAACCACTCCGCTTGCTCCGAACAGTCCGTATTCCGCATCAAAAGCTTCTGCCGATATGCTTGTCAGAGCTTACCATGAAACATATAATATGCCTGTCTTGACAACGAGATGTTCGAATAATTACGGACCTTATCAATATCCCGAAAAGCTTATCCCGTTTTTTATTTCGCAGCTGCTTAAAGATGAAAAAGTTCCTGTCTATGGTGACGGAATGAACGTTCGTGACTGGTTATACGTTTATGACCATTGTGCCGCAATTGATACTGTTTTACATAAAGGCAGGGTCGGTGAAGTTTATAACATAGGCGGACATAATGAAAAAACTAATATGGAAATTACGCATTTAATACTTGAAGCTATGGGCAAAGATGAAACTTCAATTAAATACGTTGATGACAGACTCGGACATGACAAACGTTATGCGATTTGTAACGACAAAATCCAATCCGAACTCGGATGGAAACCGTCTTTAACTTTTGAAGAAGGTATAAAAATTACTATTGACTGGTATTTAAATAATCAGGAATGGATTAAAAGTATAGAAGCCAAAAAACTGGGAGTATATTGATGAGTAATTTGCTTAAAAAGATTTTTTCTGTGGAAAATCGTGCAAGCTCTTATGGCTATAAGGCTAAGATAATCAATATCCTAGGTTTAAGTTTTGAAATTCCTTTATATATAAAACTCAAACCATTAAATCAATTTTATGTTGAACTTCCGCCCGTATGTTTATCTGTAGCTGCTATCGCTAAAAATGAAGGCCCGTATATAAAGGAATGGATAGAATATCATAAACTGGCTGGAGTTGAAAGGTTTTATTTTTATGATAACGGCTCAACTGACAACACACGTGAAGTTTTAGAACCTTATATTCAGGAAGGTTCTGTAATTTACAATTACTGTGAAGGAAAATGTTTACAGAACTTTGTCTATGCAGATGCCATATATAAATATAAGCATCAGACTCAGTGGCTTGCAATAATTGATTTGGATGAATTTATAGTACCTGTGGAAAAAAATAATATTAAAGACTTTCTTAAGGATTATGAGAATTATCCTGCTGTCGGAATAAATTGGGTGATGTTTGACAGCAACGGACATAAGAGTTTAAAATCTCGGGGGGGGGGCCTTTTATCCGCTGATTTTACGAGGGTTTTGCTGAATTATAATGTAAAGGAAAATTGTCATATAAAATCTGTTGTAAATCCGCGTAAGGTTTTGGGGGTATGTTCTCCACACCATTTTATTTATAAAAATCATCAATTTGCCGTGACGGAGCATTATAAAAAAATTTTTGGGTTGTTTACAGATTACCACTCTTCTGATAAAATTCGTATAAACCATTATTATTGTAAATCGGCTGAAGAGTATATAAAGAAAACCGAACGTGGAAATGCAGATAATGAAAATAAGAGAACTATTAATGAAGCTTATTTGAATTTTACAGAAACTACGCATGATTATGTTATACAGAAATTTTTGCCGGAACTTGAAAAAAGAATGAATTTATAGAGGATAAATTAATATGAAAGTATTGGTGACAGGTGCAAAGGGGATGCTCGGGCAGGACTTATGTCCTATATTTGAAGATGCGGGAGCTTTTGTTATAGAAACAGATGTTGATACTCTTGATATTACAAATCATGAGCAGGTTAAACAGGTTTTATCGGATATAAGACCTGATCTGGTTGTTCATTGCGCGGCTTATACAAACGTTGATAAGGCGGAAGAGGATTTGAAAACTGCCGAAATGATTAACGTTACGGGAACGGAAAATATTGCGGAAACTTGCGGAAAACTGGGGATTACTCTTGTTTATATTTCAACTGATTATGTTTTTGACGGCACTAAAAAAGAACCTTACAAGCCCGATGACAGACCAAATCCTATAAATAATTACGGAATTACCAAATATGAGGGTGAAGAAGCTGTCAGAAGCCTTTGTGAAAAATATTATATTGCTCGTACCTCATGGCTTTACGGTCATCACGGGAAAAACTTTGTAGAAACAATGTTAAGTCTTGCGGATAAACCTGAGATAAAAGTTGTAGATGACCAGACAGGCTGCCCGACATGGACGGTTGAGCTTGCGAACGGAATATTAAAACTTCTTTCAAAACCATACGGTACATACCACGTTTGCGGTTCCGGTTCAACAACGTGGTACGGTTTTGCGAAAGAAATATTTTCTCAGGCAGGTATGAATGTTAACCTTCAGCCTTGTACAACGGAAGAATTTCCTCGTCCTGCAAAGCGTCCTGCGCACAGTGTAATGGATAACGACAAAATTTGCAGAAACTGGCAGGCTGCATTAAGGGATTACATGGAACTCAGGAATTTTTAGAAGTTTCTTTTTACAAAATTTATTTTGTATCCTAAAATGTCAAGGATTATTTGCGCATCTTTAAATCTGATTTTACCTGATGCAAGTTTTTTTGAAAGAGTTTCAGGTGAGATTTTTCTGTCCTGTGTAGAAATTTGTTGAGCGATTTCTTGCAGTGTAATATTTTTCTCTTTAAGCCTTTCGATTATTTCGCGTTGTATGTCCATTCTTTTTCCTGTAAGTTATAAGTTTCAATAATAAATTTATAACATGATTTAAGTTATAAGTCAATAAATATATACTTATAAATTATGAACAAAGAAACTTTATTAAAGAAATTCGGTAAGAATGTAAAGATTGAAAGAATAAAAAAAGACTTAACAAGAGAGCAGTTAGCAGAAACAATGGATGTATCTGTAAATTATTTATCAAGCATAGAAAATGGCAAGGCAAATATGTCGTTAGCCAAGGTTCTTGAACTATCGCAATATTTGGGAACGGATATTGAAAATCTTTTAAATTTTAAGTAAAATAACGTGCAGTGAGGTATTTATGAAAGGTATTGTATTAGCAGGCGGAGCAGGAACAAGATTACACCCGAGCACTATTGCTGTTTCCAAACAGCTTTTGCCTATTTATGACAAACCTATGATTTATCACCCGATTTCTGTGCTGATGCTTGCAGGTATCAGAGATATTCTTATTATCTCAACCCCTGTTGATTTGCCGAATTTTAAAAGACTTCTGGGTGACGGAAGCCAATTCGGAGTAAAATTTTCCTATAAAGAACAGCCCTCACCGGACGGGCTTGCGCAGGCTTTTATTCTAGGTGAGGAATTTATCGGAAATGATGATGCCGCACTTGTGCTCGGTGATAATATTTTTTACGGCGGCGGTTTTTCGGGAAAATTAAAACGTGTTGTGCAGAATATTAAAAATAACGGTGGTGCGGCTGTTTTCGGCTATCCTGTGAAAGATCCGCAAAGGTTTGGTGTAGTGGAATTCGATAATGACGGCAAAGTTCTTTCTATTGACGAAAAACCGCAAAATCCTAAATCAAATTATGCTGTTACAGGTTTATATTTTTATGATAACAGGGTTGTTGAATACGCGAAGAATTTGAAACCTTCTGCACGCGGAGAGTTAGAAATTACGGATTTAAATAATATTTATCTGCACAACGGTAATTTAAGCGTTGAACTTCTAGGGCGCGGATTTGCATGGCTTGATACGGGGACGCATCATTCACTTTTGCAGGCGGGACAGTTTGTTCAAACAGTTGAAGAAAATCAGGGAATAAAAATTGCATGTCTTGAGGAAGTAGCTTTCCGTATGGGGTATGTAACAAAAGAAGATTTACACAAGGTTGTTGACAAGTATAATAATAACGAATATTATAATTATATTAAAAATATGTTAGACAAATAAGGAGCTTGATTATGAAATTATTTATTAATCACAATGTCGGGGGGGGGGCAATTCTGTAGCTCCCATAGAAAGATTTTCCGTTGCAAGAGATGCTGGAACCTTTAACAATGTTCGTAAGCTTGCATTTACATTGGCAGAAGTTTTAGTAACTTTAGGAATTATCGGTATAGTTGCAGCGATGACAATGCCTGCGTTAATTACTGAAAGCCGCGAGCAAGAATATATTTCTAAGTTAAAGAAAATTTATTCTATATTATCTCAAGCTTATATTTCAATTCAAAACGAGAGCGGCTCAGCTGATGAATGGGCGGTTTCCAATGACGGTGCCGCCAGAGCAGATACCAGATTAAGAATGTTTACGCCGTATATGAAAGTAATAAAAGATTGCGGTTTGAAACAGGGCTGTACAGACCCTAATAAAAAATACACGTATTTGGATAAAACAGATATGGGAAGCGAAAATCTGGCTTCTAAAGGTGATCTCGCAAGGATTATTCTGGCTGACGGAACTCTGGTTATAATGCACCCGCATGTAAGCCCTGATTGCAGTTTTATATTCGGTCAGAACGATTTACAAAATGTTTGTGCGATGATGTGGGTAGATGTAAACGGTAATAAGGCTCCTAATCAGGTTGGTGTGGATGCTTTCAAATTTTATATAACTAAAAAAGGAATTATTCCCGCCGGAACTCCTGACGATTCCGATAACTTATTTGAAGATACGTGCAATCTAAACGGCCAGGGTGTTGGATGCACAGCATGGGTGATATTTAACGGTAATATGGACTATCGTCATTGCAATGGTTTGAGTTGGGGTGGTAAAACAAAATGCAAGTAAAATTTATTAATTTCTTGTCTTAAAATTCTTTTTCACTTATAATTATTCCGTTAGATAAAGTGAGGGGTGTGCATGAATATTGAGAATATAAAAAAAATTGACCCTGTTGTAGCGGAACAGATAGAAAAAGAATTTGAAAGACAACAAAATACCATAGAACTTATTGCAAGCGAAAATATTACCTCAAAAGCCGTAATGGAAGCCTGCGGAAGCGTTTTAACAAATAAATATGCCGAAGGTAAACCTCACAAACGTTTTTATAACGGCTGTGAGCATGTTGATGTAATTGAAGAAATTGCACAGAAAAGAGCATGTGAACTTTTCAAAATGGATCATGCCAATGTTCAGCCTCATAGCGGTGCTCAGGCTAATATGGCTGTATTTATGGCTGTTTTAAAACCCGGTGATAAAGTTTTAGGTATGGATTTATCAAACGGCGGTCATCTTTCTCACGGTTCACCCGTTAACTTTTCAGGATTGTATTTTGATGTAAAAAGCTACGGTGTTGACGAAAACGGAAATATAGATTACGAAAATGTTCGTCAGATGGCGCATGAGCACAAACCAAAATTGATTATCTGCGGAGCAAGTAACTATTCCAAAATTATTGATTTTAAGAAATTTAGAGAGATTGCAGATGAAGTCGGTGCATATCTTCTTGCGGATATCGCTCATATTGCAGGGCTTGTTGCAGCAGGGCTGCATCCGTCGCCGGCAGGGTATGCACAGTTTGTTACCACAACAACTCACAAGTCTTTAAGAGGTCCCAGAGGCGGAATTACAATGTGTGATGCTGAATTTGCACAAATTATCGATAAAGCGATTTTCCCCGGAATGCAGGGAGGACCTCTTGAGCACATAATTGCCGGAAAAGCTGTAGCACTTTTGGAAGCTTCTAAACCTGAATTTAAATCTTATGCCGAACAAATTCTTAAAAACGCAAAAGCTCTGGCTCAGGGCTTAATGGATGAAGGAATGGACATTGTCGGCGGAATGACGGAAAATCATTTAATGACTCTGGATTTAAGAAAAACGGGTAAAACAGGAAAGGATATGGCAAATATTCTGGAATGTGTCGGAATTACCGCAAACAAAAATACAGTCCCGAACGATCCTCAAAGCCCGTTTGTTACAAGCGGCATAAGATTAGGTGTTCCCGCAGTAACCACAAGAGGCTTTAAAGAAGAAGATATGACTGAAGTTGCAAAAATTATTGCATCTGCAATATTTTCATCAGATAATGAATTGGGATTAAAAAATTTGAGAGAACGTTCTCTTAAACTGTGTAAAAAATACCCGATATACAAAGGATAATTTATAATGTTAATTAAACTGACACATGCTCACGTAATCGGAACAGTAATAGCATATTTGATAGGGGTATGTCTTGTGCCTCTTGTAATAAGTTTTTCTAAAAAAGAAGGACTTGTTGACGTCCCTAACGAAAGAAAAATTCATACCAAACCTATATCGCGTATAGGCGGTGTTGCTATTTGGGCAAGTACAATGCTTACATTTTTGTGTCTTGTATTTATGAGTTACTATCCATACGGAAGTCTTCTTTCCGGAATTCTTCTGGGCGGTTCTTTAATGTTTTTGCTGGGGCTTGTTGATGATATTTACAACCTTGATGCAAAATTCAAGTTATTCTTACAAATTTCGATTGCAACACTTGTTTATTTGCTGGGCGTTCAGATAAATAACATTCCTTTTATAGGTAATATCGGAATATTTTCTTATCCTATAACTTTATTATGGATTGTCGGAATTTCAAATGCTTTAAACTTTATTGACGGTGTTGACGGGCTTGCGGGGTCTGTTGTTACGGTTAATGCAGTAACCCTTGCGATTATTGCGGTTGCTATGACTCCTTCAAATCCTATCAGCGCGCTTATCGGTTTTATCCTTGCGGGTTCCATGCTTGCATTCTTAACCTATAACTTTAATCCCGCTAAAATATTTATGGGTGACAGCGGAGCTTTATTTTCGGGCTTTTTGCTTGCGACAATTTCAATTACGGGTGTAATGAAAGCTGCTACACTTGCTATTTTACTGCCGTTTCTGGTTCTTGCCGTTCCTATTATGGATATTACCTTTTCTTCTCTGAGAAGAATTGCAAAAGGCAAATCCCCGTTTGTGGCTGATGCCGAACATATCCACCATAAGCTTTTGCATGCAGGTTTTTCACAGAAAAAGACAGTAATGATTTTGACTTCCGTGGCTATTATTGCAGGTGCTCTTGCCTCTTTATTTATGGGCTCTGCTACGATTAAACACTATTTTATATATATAGTCGCTATAGTTATTGTGATGTTGTTGCTGAACTTTATAAAAGTATTGACAAAAAAGTAATTATGTGTTATCATCCCATGTGGATTTAATTACTCAGTTTTGAGCCATGTCGTTTTCACGGGATAAGAGTTCAAAATATTTAAGTGTAAATCTGCCATATATGTATTCTTTAAGTTGAGCTAAAAACTCGGCAGTTCAGAGAATACTGTTACGTGTATTAGTTAAGTAAAGGTTTATTAGCTATGACAGTAAGTGCAGTAGGACAAAATGAAAATTCAAAACTTTTTACGGTTGTTAAATCAACAGCTGTCGGTATGGCAGGCGGATATGCTTTAAAATATCTGTATCCTGTTCAAAAACAGGAAGATAATATAAGCCGTCGTTCAATGTTGAATTATTGCCGTAAAGTTACAAACAGGGCTAAAGCTGATGATTTCAGAGGCAACGGTGTAAAATCAAAAGCTCAGGATGTTTTTATCAAAATGATTGATTCCAATGACAAAGATGCTTTTACAAGTAAGAGTATTTCTGCTAAGGTTAAGGCTCTCGGCGGAGAAAATTCCGTTGCGGGGAAAGAATTTCGCGGAATTATCAGAAATGTTGATGAAATGTCTAAAAGTTTAACAAGACGTTTTACGACCGCATACCATGTTATGCTTAAAATAAAAAGACCGGCTGTTCCGTTTCTTGTTGCAGGGGCAGGGGTAGGCTTTTTAACAGGATTTGCGCACAATGTCATGAAAACTGACTTTGATGCATAATTTTTATATTTTTTCACCAAAAAAATATAGGCTGAATTTTTTAATTCAGCCCTTTTTTTTGTGCTGCGCACGCAGGCACGTAGAGATTTGTGTTTTATAAAACTTTTATCAAATTTTATGTACTTAAATTATTTCACCTTGTAAGTACCAGGTTTTTGCTCCCGTAATTTTAACATTTACAAATTCTCCTGTTAAATCTTTATCGCAGGCAATATGAACCGTTTTAAAATTCCTTGTTTTGCCTGTATTAATTTTTTTCCCTTTGTGTTCGTAGAAACTTTCTACAAGAACTTCCATTTCGCGTCCGACATATTTAAGGTTTGATTTTAAACAGTTTTCCTGAATTTTTTTGTTTAAACGCTGAAATCTTTCATCTTTAACATCTTCGGGAATAAATTTATCAACCCATTTTGCGGCAACGGTTTTTTCGCGCGGAGAGTAAGCCGCAACATTGCAGTAATCAAGTTCAAATTCATCAATTGCCGTAAGCGTTTCTTCAAACTGTTCTTCTGTTTCTCCGGGGAAACCTGCTATAAAGTCGCTTGTGATTGTTACATCAGGAACCATTTTGCGTACTTTTTCAACAATTTTTGCGTATGTTTCTCTTGTATATCGTCTGTTCATTGCTTTAAGAACGGTTGAACTTCCCGATTGCATAGGAATATGGAAGTATTCACAAACTTTATCGAGTTTAACTGCCGTTTCGATAAGTTCATCAGTAATATCGGTCGGATAAGATGTTACAAATCGAATTCTGAATTTACCTTCTAACTTGTTCAAATCTTTTAAGAGATTGGCAAGTCTGTAATTTTTGTCTTTAAAATCCTTACCGTAGCTGTCAACGTTTTGTCCCAGAAGCGTAATTTCTTTAAATCCTGCATTTAAAGCATCTTGGGCTTCTTTGATAATAGTTTCGGGAAGTCTTGAACGTTCGCGTCCTCTTGTATAAGGAACAATACAGTAAGTACAGAAATTGTTGCATCCTTCAGTAATATTTATCCATGCGTTTGTTGATTTTACGCGGTTAATCGGGTAGCCTTCTTCATTTTTTGTAGGCTGATTTGTTTCTTCGCATTCGCAAACTCTTTCGCCGTTATTAATTTTTTTGACAACTTCGGGAAGTGAATAAATTTTATGAGTACCGAGTACAAAGTCAACATAAGGGGCTCTTGAAAAAACTTTATTTGCTTTCTGTTGTGCTACACATCCGCAAATCCCTATTTTTATATTTTTCCCTTCCTGTTTCCATTTTCCCCAGACACCAAGCTGGCTGAAAGCTTTATCTTCGCTCAATTGTCTGATTGAACAGGTGTTAACCATTAACAAATCCGCTTTCTCAGGCTCTTTTGTTTCCTCATAATCAAAATGGGAAAGCATTCCGAGCATTCTTTCCGTGTCGGATTTATTCATCTGGCATCCCATTGTTTCGATATATACATACTTCATTTTTCAATTCCTGCTATTTATACTTGTAACTATGTAAATTATAATACAAAAATACTTAATATACTTGACTTTTACGGGATAAAATATTATTGTGAAAATAAATGGTTGAAAGGTGTGTATTATATGGGGTTAAGCAGGAAAAATGTGTTAATGCTTCTGCATGAAAGAACTGAAAAGTATGCAGATAAAGTTGCGTTAGGTATGAAAACACAATACGGATGGAAAGAGCTGACATATCGTGGTGTAGGATTGTTGTCCAGAAAACTGGCTCATTATCTTCTTACTGTTTTAAATGTAAAAAAAGGTGACAGGCTTGCTATTTTATCGGAATCAAAACCCGAATACGGAGCGTGCGTGTTTGCTTCTGTAATCTCGGGAATGATAACTGTGCCATTAGATATTAAACTTACTAAGTATGAATTAAAATCAATTCTGTCTGATTGCGAACCTTCTGTTATGATAGCATCTAAAGCTTATTTGGAGATGGCAAAGTTTTTGCAGAATGAAATTCCTTCAATCAGACAAATTCTGGTTATTGATGAACCTTCTCATAACGTTGATGTTACAAGCATTTATCAGCTTCCCGATAACTACGAGTGTAAATGGAGTTTAAGAAGTTCTAAATCAACTGCTTTTATAATTTATACATCAGGTACGACAGGTGCGCCTAAAGGTGTTGAGATTACGTTCCAAAATATGATGGCTCAGCTTGACGATTTGAAAATCGCTCTTGATAAAATCTTGCCTTATGAACATGTAAATATATTGTCTATCCTTCCCATGAACCATCTTTTTGAAATGACAGTCGGTTTTTCAACATTTTTGAATTTCGGTTTTTCGGTATATTATACACCGAGTTTGAAGCCTAAAGATGTTTTGAGTATAATGCGCGAAAAACAGGTTGAATTTATGATTGTTGTTCCTGCATTTTTAAAACTTTTAAAAACAGGGATTGAGGCTGAATTAAATAATTCGCCCAAGAGCGTTAAGGCTGCATTTAATATTATGTTTAAGCTTGCAAAATTTATTCCGTCATACAGAATTAAAAAATTGATGTTTAAAAAAATTCATGCAAAATTCGGCGGTCATTTTTCAGGCTGTATCTCCGGCGGTGCTCCTCTTGATGTTGCAGTCGGCGAATTTTTTGAGAGAATAGGTATAAAAGTTTATCAAGGATACGGACTTTCCGAAGCCAGCCCCGTTGTATCGGTTAATGTTGACAGACGCGGTGATATTGCTTCTGTCGGCAGACCGTTAAGCACTTTTCAGGCAAAAATCGATAAAGAAACGGGTGAATTAATTCTTAAAGGTCCTTCCGTAATGAAGGGTTATCATAACCATCCCGAAATAACGCGCGATGTGATTGATGAAGACGGCTGGCTGCATACGGGTGATATTGCAAAAATAAGCAAAGAAGGACATATTTATATAACGGGCAGAATTAAAAATATGATTGTACTTTCAGGCGGTAAAAAAGTTTTTCCCGAAGAAGTTGAGGCTGTTTTGGAAAAAAGCCCTTATTTCAGCGAAGTTTGCGTTCTCGGAGTTTCCAAAACTTTCGGGGTTAAAGACGGTGCAGAGGAAATTACTGCCGTAATAGTTCCGTCACAGGATATTTATGAAAAGTACGATTGGCACACTGTTGAAAAACTTATTAAAAATGAAGTAAAAAAACTTTCATTACAGTTGACAGCTTACAAACGTCCTATTAATATAATAGTCAGAAAAGAACCTTTGCCCAGAACTACAACAAGAAAAGTTAAGCGCAGGGAAGTTAAAGAGTTTGTAAACGCGTAAATCGGAGACATTATGAAAAAGAAAATATTATTAATTACTGCATTGTTGTTATTTTTAAGCTCATCAATGCCGGTACAGGCGGAAGAAAATCAATCGGAACAATTGCCGGCAGAAAAAATTAAACCGGTGGTTTTGCCGCCTAAATGGACTGATTTTTGTGAATTAGGCTATGAAAATGCGGTTTATAAAAACAGCCATGATATTTTTAATATTTTCAGTTTTGTCAAATCCGAACGTGTTAAAAAGAATTACTGGGCAGAAAGACGCGTAAGTTTTGAAAGCTATCTGGACAGCTGCAACAAACTTGATGATGATGCAAAATCAGCCTGCTATGCCGAATTGAGAAATATTGAAAATCAAAAGAATGATTTGTACAGAATAAAAAGAAAACAGCTTCTTTACGAAAATAATATTGAGCTTAACAGAAGGTAAATAATAAAAAACAGACGGTGATTAAGCCGTCTGTTTTTGTGTGTTAGATTATGACATCAATTATGAGAAATATCTTTTTAATAATCCGTCAAAACCTTTGCCGTGGCGAGCTTCGTCTTTAGCCATTTCATGAACAGTATCATGAATTGCATCGTAGCCTAATTGTTTTGCACGGGCAGCAATAGCAAGTTTGCCTTCGCATGCGCCATGTTCAGCTTCTGCACGTAATTCAAGGTTTTTCTTTGTAGAATCTGTTACTACTTCGCCTAATAATTCAGCAAATTTTGCAGCGTGTTCAGCTTCTTCAAATGCATATCTTTTATAAGCTTCTGCAACTTCAGGGTATCCTTCTCTTTCAGCAACTCTTGACATTGCAAGGTACATGCCTACTTCTGTGCATTCACCTGCAAAGTGAGCTCTTAAACCATCCATTACTTCTTTATCTTCAACCTGACCGTCGCCTACTTTGTGTTCGCAAGCGTATACTTTACCTTCGGCAGTGTTTATTTCTTTGAAAGTTGTTGCTCCGCATAAAGGACATCTTTCAGGAGCTTTATCTGCTTCTGTAGACCAGCCGCATACTGTACATACGAATTTTGCCATTTTTTACCACCTTTCTTAATTAAAAAATGTTTGCCTCTTTTTCTACATGATTTATCATACAATACAAATTTTCATTTGTAAAGTAGGAATTATTATCATTTTTTCTGAAAAATATTTGTAAATAAGAAAAAGACCTCTTATATCAGAGAGGTCAAGGTTGGTTATTTTGGTTATGTTATAGTTATTATAATTGTTTTCGGCTTTTACATTTTTTATAATTATCCTCAAGATTGAGATTTGCCATATATTAATTAAAACTTTACAAAACTTTATGATATGATATTGCTATGTTTGAAAAACTGAAAAAATTTTTCTTATCAAAAGTTCTTAAAAGGAAGTATTACAGGACGGGAAAGTGCAACGCCTGCGGAAAATGCTGTACGCAGATTTATGTAAAGCATTACAAGCATGTTGTGCAGGATGAAAAAGAATTTGAAAAACTCCAATATCTTCATCGTTTTTACAGTTATCTTAAAGTGATAGGCAAAGACGATATCGGCTTAATTTTTGAATGTCAAAACCTTGATCCTGTCACTCACAAATGTAAAATACATAAAACACGCCCGGGAATTTGCAGAAGATACCCTCAGGAGGAATTATTCTCAATGGGCGGAGCGTTGTCGGATGACTGCGGCTATAAGATGGAACCTATTGTGCCGTTTTGCGAAGTTCTTGAAAAAACTGCAAAAAAGAATAAAAATTTATACCGCACCTGATAAGTCGGTATTATTTAATTCTACTATGTCAAAGTATTTTTCCAAATCTGACATAACAGGTTTTTTAGTTTCGGGATTAAGTTTTACAAACTTATCAAGTGTAATTTCCAGTTGATTATTCAATGTGTGTAGAACTATTCTGTCCTCTCCGGTTTTGCTGCCTGCAAGTATTGAAGTATCAATATCAGGTCTGTCGCATATTACGTCTGCTATTTTATTAACAGCTTCAATCGTTTTGCCTCCGTTCGTACTTTCTATATTTTCGCCGCCGATGATCCAGGCTGTTAATTTACCTTTTGACATTGCTTTTAACTCGTCAACTTTTTGTGATATTTCATCTATAACTTTTTGAATTCTGCCGTTAACAGGTACATGTTTTATAATCCCGTCTTTTTCATTTCTGATTATAACAGCAAGATTTTGCGCGTCAGCTTTAGAGGTAAACACTTTACCGTTTGTAAGTTTGCAATTATTTGCAGAGGTAAGATGTCTGTATGCGTTTGATGTTGCAATTCTTGCTTTGTCGTATGCTTTGGGGTTTAGAATGAGACTTGAATGCCCTTGAAAACTTATATTATTCATAATGTAAACTCCTTTGTACAAAAGATAAAGTATAAACATGAATTTTTTTGCTACTTTCGGGCAATGAAAAATTTGGCATTGTCGTTTAAGCTGATTATGTAGAATAATTTGAAAGGCTGGTAAATATGAAAAAATATATATTGATGTTAATTCTGTTTGCTGTTTCTCTGCCTGTTTTTGCAGTGTGCAGCATAACCGGCGGAGCGTGTTCGGCTCCATCGAACTGGGAGTCTAAATCTCTTCAGCAAAAATATGTTCCTGACAGGCTGCATGATTTGAAAAGAAGTGATGCATTCCAACCGACCTATGTTAAACCGTACCATGATGCACTGATTAATACGGAAGAAAATGTGGTTCAGCCTCCGACCAATGATTACAACTCTAACTGTCAATTCGGTGTATGTCTGCCCGGGGTGGAACCCGGCGGGGATGTGTTGGAATAGCTGGAAAAAGACGGGACATTCAACCCGTCTTTTTTTTTTATGTTCGTCTCTCATTCTGTCGTCAAATTTTTGCCCTCAACTCGTTCGCGCATTTTGAATTGGCTCGCGGCTCCGCTCGGTGTCTTGCTCGTTCGCGTTTAATGGGTCTACGGAAACCTGCTTGTCTTGTGCTTCCACAAGACAACCTGTTTCCTTCGCCCTCAGCTCACTCGCGCAATTATTAATTTTTTGTTTATTTTTTTAATAATTTCAAAAAACGATGTTATAACATATATATAATTAAAAGAATGTAATTATTAGTAAAGGAGATAATTAATTATGGCAAAAACAATTGGTATTGACTTAGGTACAACAAACTCGGTTGTAGCGGTCATGGAAGGCGGTAAGCCTACGGTTATTGCCAATGCGGAAGGTTCCAGAACTACCCCTTCAATCGTTGGCTTTTCTAAAACAGGGGAAAAATTGGTAGGTCAATTGGCTAAACGTCAAGCTATTCTTAACCCTGATAAAACAATCGCGTCTATTAAAAGACATATGGGCGAAGATTATAAAGTAAATATTGATGGTAAAGATTATACTCCGCAGGAAATTTCAGCTATGATTTTAAGAAAATTGGCTGATGATGCTTCCAGTTATTTGGGTGAAAAAGTTACTTCTGCGGTAATCACTGTTCCTGCATACTTCAACGATGCTCAAAGACAGGCTACTAAAGATGCAGGCAGAATTGCAGGTCTGGACGTTTTACGTATCGTAAACGAACCGACGGCTGCTGCTCTTGCTTACGGTCTTGAAAAAGAAAAGAGTGAAAAAGTTCTTGTATTCGACTTAGGCGGCGGTACTTTCGATGTATCTATACTTGAAATCGGCGACGGTGTTCATGAAGTTCTTTCAACTTCAGGTGATACTCACTTAGGCGGTGACGATTTCGACCAAAAAGTTATGGATTGGATTTGCGATGAATTCAAAAAACAGGAAGGTATTGACCTTCGCGGTGATAAGCAGGCTATGCAGCGTGTTAAAGAAGCAGCTGAAAAAGCAAAATGCGAATTATCATCTGTTATGGAAACAAATATTAACTTACCGTTTATTACTGCTGATGCAAACGGTCCTAAACACTTAGACTTGAACTTAACGAGAGCTAAGTTTGAAGATCTTTGCCGCGACTTATTGAACAGATGTAAAACTCCTGTTGAAAACGCTTTAAAAGATGCAGGAATTACAAAAAATGATATTAACGAAGTTGTATTGGTCGGCGGTTCAACACGTATTCCGGCTGTTCAACAGTTAGTTAAAGAATACACGGGCAAAGAGCCTAACCAGTCTGTTAACCCTGATGAAGTTGTAGCAGTTGGTGCAGCCGTTCAGGCAGGTGTTCTTGCAGGTGAAGTTAAAGACATCGTTCTTCTTGACGTAACACCTTTAACACTTGGTATTGAAACATTAGGCGGAGTTATGACACCTCTTGTTCCGAGAAACACTACAATTCCTGTTTCTAAATCTCAGGTGTTCTCAACTGCCGAAAATAACCAGACAGCCGTTGATATTCACGTTCTTCAAGGTGAAAGACCGATGGCTAAAGATAACAAATCTTTAGGTATGTTCAGACTTGACGGTATTCCGCCTGCAATGAGAGGTCTGCCTCAAATCGAAGTTACATTCGATATCGATGCTAACGGTATTGTAAACGTTTCGGCAAAAGATAAAGCTACCAACAAAGAACAAAAAATTACAATTACAAATTCTTCTAACCTTTCAGAAGCAGATATTGACAAGATGGTTAAAGAAGCCGAAGCTAATGCTGCTGAAGATAAGAAGAAAAAAGAAGAAGCTGAAATTAAAAACAATGCTGCAAGCTTAATCGGTTCTGCCGACAGAATAGTAAAAGATTTTGAAGGTAAGATTGATGCTGCGGATAAATCAAAATTAGATGAACAAAAAGCTGCACTTCAAAAGGCTTTGGATGAAAACAAACCTTCTGATGAATTGAAAAAATTATCAGATGAATTACAACAGACAATGTTCAGTATTTCTCAAAAAGCTTATGAAGCAGTTCAAAAAGAAGAACAGTCAACTGCAAATTCAGAAAATGCATCTTCAACAACTGAAGATAAAAAAGATGATGATGTAATTGATGCTGAATACACAAAAGAATAATTCAATAATCTAAACACCTAAATAAAAATCGGGCTTTTGTAATAAAAGCCCGATTTTTTACCATGGATAATCATCTCTAATTTCCCAACCGTCATACTGTATTAATTTCGCACACATGCCGCTGCTCGTTTTGGTACACGAATGTCTGCATGAATTAGTTGTAAACAGTTCTTCTCTTGTTCCTGTCCAACCGCAGTCGTAAGGTGTAAATCCATGTGTTGTTGAGAATTGAAAAATAAATCTTGAACGAGTATCATACTCTTCTGCTTCTTTTTGGCAATCTGAATATTTTACACAAAAGAAATATAAGCTATTATAATTAGAAAATCCTGATCCGTTTGGAAGTGCTACAATTGCGTATTTGCCTTTAGAGTATGCATCAATGTGTTTAATGTTCGGCAATAAATATTTTTCAAGCCATAATAATTGTTGTTTGCCGTCTCCTTTATCAGAACTGCTCTCTCCAAAGTTGCTGTTATCCCAATTTTCCCAATCTCCATACTCTAATTTTGCAGTCTGGAACGCTTGTGCCATTATTGAATTAAAAGCCTTAAGTCTTGTCACTGTAATTTTTTTTTGATGATTTTCAATTAAAGACGGCAATGTCAGTGCTGCAATAATTCCAATTATACCAACAGTAATTAATGTTTCAGCTAATGTAAAAGCCTTAAAATTCATATATGCTCCTTCTATCAATATGTTGTTATTAAATAGTAATATATTGATAATAATATCATTATATTCACTTATATTACAATTGTCAAGATTATATAATTTTCTAATGAAGGATGATATTAAATATAAATTAGGGCGTAATATAAAGATAGAAAGAATACGAAAAGATATAACTCAGGAAGAATTTGCGGAAATGATAGATATGAGCTTGAGTTATATAAGTAAATTAGAACAGGGTCTCACCTCGCCGACTGCATTAGTTTTGTTTAAAATGTCAAAAGCATTAGCACTCCCAATGGAGGAATTTTTTAAAGGAATTGATTTGTAAAGCAAATTTGAATATTTTTATAATTGTAACGAAATGTAAATGCAAGTTTTAAATAGCCTGAAATCCTTTTATACTGCCTCATAGGATAGGATAGGATAGGATGCGATGCCGATATAGCAATAATTTCCGGATAGATTTTTTTATGAATATGTCAGGAAGTTTATAAGGAAAGGATGGTTATTATGGCAATTACAGTTAAAGATTTATTTCAGTATGATCCGAATTTTGAGCCGGCAAAGATTAGGCGTTTGACAGGAAAAACAAATTACAAAAAATCCGATACCGTGGATTTATCCAGATTAGCCGCTTTAAATGATAAAGATTTATCAGTTTTCGCTGCCAAAAAAGAGGGCAAGACATTTTTAAATTCAATACAAGATGATAATATGAAAACTCAAATAGCTGATGCGGCACATATTAAAAATGAAGAAAAAACTCAAAATAACAAAAATAATAAGATGCCTGCAGATATTCCTATGGATAAAAGTATTTTTGATATAGACAAACAGGAAACAGTATAGGAGATATTCTTTGTTAGACAGCATTCAATATAGTAATAATGTTTCAAACCGAAATTATGATAAAACCCAACAATATTTAAAAAGCCAAATTAAACAGCCACATAGTTTAGCTGATTTGAAACGTAATGCAAATTTAAAATTAAGGCAGGTGCAGCTTGCTAGAGCACAGGGAGATTTGGAAATAGCAGCTATACTTGCATACGAGCATCAGCAAATTATTCAAGATATTAATAACTATGGTAAATAATAAAAAGGCGGTTTGAAAAACCGCCTTTTTAGATTTTATATGTTCGCTAACTGTAAATAATAATCGTTTGCTCTTTCAAATTTATGAGCCGCATTAAACAATCTGCTTTCCTGTAATTGCGGAGCAAGTATCTGCAAGCCTATCGGCATACCGTCTTTATCAAATCCTGCAGGTACGCTCATCCCCGGAATTCCAGCAAGGTTTGCAGAAATTGTTGCAATATCGGTTAAATACATTGCAAGCGGATCTGATGATTTTGCCCCGAGTTCAAATGCAGTGTTCGGGCAGGTCGGTGATATTAAAATATCAACTTTTTTGAAAGCTTCCGCAAAATCTTGAGTAACAAGTGCTCTCATCTGTTGAGCTTTTTTATAATAAGCATCGTAGTAACCTGATGATAATGCATAAGTTCCCAGCATTATACGGCGTTTAACTTCAGGTCCGAAACCTTCCGCTCTTGTTTTTGTATACATTTCCATAAGGTTTTTTGCATCAGCTGTTCTGTAACCGTATTTTACTCCGTCAAAACGTGCTAAATTTGATGAGCATTCAGCTGTTGCTAAGATATAGTAGATACCTATTGAATGTTTCAAGTTTGGTAATGAAATTTCAACAATTTCGGCGCCAAGTCTTTTGTAATCTTCAATAGCTTTTTCCATTGCTTTTTGAACATCTTCTGACAAACCTTCTGTCATAAGTTCTTTTATAACACCGACTTTCATACCTTTGATGTCATTGTTTAAATTTGCCGCATAATGTTCAACGGGCAAATCTAACGAAGTGCTGTCTTTAGGATCATGACCGGAAATAACTTCAAGCAAGTTTGCTGCATCTTCGACAGTTCTCGCAAAAGGTCCGATTTGGTCAAGAGAAGATGCGAAAGCTATAAGTCCGTATCTTGAAACACGTCCATAAGTTGGTTTCATACCTACAATGCCGCAGAAAGATGCAGGCAATCTGATAGAACCGCCTGTATCTGAACCTAGTGCTAAAGTTGCTTCGCAGGCTGCAACGGAAGCGGCAGAACCGCCTGATGAACCGCCAGGAACTTTTTTCAAATCCCACGGGTTATGAACTTTTTTAAAAGCCGAGTTTTCATTTGAAGAACCCATCGCAAATTCGTCAAGGTTTGCTTTCCCGACAATCGGAACAAGGTTTCCCAATAATTTTTCCGTAATTGTAGCGTTGAAAGGTGAAACGAAGTTTTCCAGAATTTTGGAAGAGGCCGTTGTTTTAGAACCTTTCATATTCATGTTATCTTTCAAAGCGAGAGGCACACCCGCCAACAACGGTAATTCTTCTCCTTTCGCAATTTTTTCGTCAACTTTTTTAGCTGTATCAAGTGCCGCTTCTTTTGTCAAAGAATTGAAAGCGCCTAATTTACCGTCAACTTCGTTAATTCTTTCAAAAGCTGCGTTTGTTAATTCTACAGCTGAAATTTCTTTATTTTTTAAAGCTTTGCTTTGCTCAGCAGCTGATTTTTTTAAAAGCTCGTTCATAATATCTCCTTAAGCTAGTCTTATGAAAAAATTTTATGATAAACACACATCTTTAGCAAGTCTATAAATATTGAAAGATACAATGTATGATTGATGCAATATGTAAGACTATTATTATAATTATGATATTATGGAAAATAAAGATATTGTTGTAAACGAAGAAAAAAAATATTCTAATGATGCAAAAAAGAGTTATATAATTTTAGGAGTGTTGGCGTCCTTAATATGTATGCTTTCAATTCTGTGGTCTGTTGAATATCCCGGAACTTTAAACTTTTCTTGTGATAGAACACAAAATTTATGTGAACTATCATATGAAAATATTTTTGGACAAAAGAGGGCAAAACAAGTTTCTTTGAATGATATTCAAAAGGCTGTTTTAGTAGAAAAAGTTTTTAAGAAAAAGAGCAGCAAATCCTCATATCGTTATAATTCATACAGATATGATTTAAATTTGTACTATAACAATAACGGAAAACTTGATACTTTATATTTATTTTCATCTCAGTCATATGACCATACACCGCCGCTCAAAAATGATTATGAATATAAATATTATTGTGATTTAACCGATAATATTAATGAATTTCTTGCGGACAAGTCTATTGGAAAATATCAGACTAAAGATTATAACAGTTCAGATCTTAAGGGCGAATATTTCAGCGGAATTATATTCGGAATTATGCTATTTATACTATTATTTGTGTATATTATACCTATTATTGTACAGCTTTTGTCTATTGTAAAACTGATTCCTGTTATAGGACCTATACTTGATAAGTTATTGATTAAACCTATGACGGAATTTATATTTAAAGAAGAAGCAAAAGTTTAATATTTATGTCGCATAAAGCATTTAAATTTGCTTCATCTTTTTACTTATCTGTGCATGAATTCTATTTGCTCGATATAGATAATTTGTCAGCTTTTCGTAATTTGCTTTTGTTTCGCCGTAAGGAACTTTCATTGCGATAAGCTCATCTACGTTTTCATTTATACTTGTCAAAGTGTCTAAAGAGTCGCTTAAATCCAAAATAGATTGAACTTTTGTTGACATTTTTGCAATTATTTTTCTAGATACAAAACGTGCTAAGCGTCTGATCGGGGAAAGTTTAGGCTTGCTTTTTTTAGGAGTTACGGCGTCAGCAAGCTTTTCTGTTATATTTCTTTTAGAGTACTGTTCTTTGAGGTCTGAAAGTTCGTTTTCAATCTGCTTTGCCTGAATTTTTAAATCCATTACATCAAGAAGTTTCCCTAAAAGTTCTGCACCTTTGATTTTGTTGTTTAAATTATCCAGTGCTTCTTCTTTTTCCGCAATAAGGCATTCTAATTTCAAAGTTTTATCATCTAAATCTTTAAATGAGTTGTCATTTAAAATATTTAAATCATAATCGTTTAACCTTTTGTTTGTGAATAAATTATTGTTCCTATTCAATTGTGTACACCTTTTTATAGTACAACATTGTTCCGATAATTGTTAAAACAATATTTGGCATCCAAGCTGCCAAAAACGGCTGTAACGTTCCGGCTTCTCCAAATGAAATTGAAAGTGCTCTTATCAGATAGTATGCAAATATAATTAAAATGCTGAACAGGAAACCTCTGTTGTATCGTACTCTCGGCGGAGTAATTGCAAGAGGAACACCTATTAATACCAGAGCTATTGTTGTCAAAGGCAGTGCAAGTTTATCATACAATTCAATATGAATTGCATTTCTCTGCTTATCGTCAATATGATTATGTCTTATGTAGTCTATAAGTTTGGTAAAATTCATTTCTTTTGCAACGTTTTTATTCAATTCCTTTGACATATCCAATCCGAATTTTACAACCGAGCTGTCAAATAGAGTTGTATTTAATATTTTACCTTCGTCATCAACTGTGTATACAGCACCTTTTTGAAATTCCCAGCCCTCGGGGGATGTTTTCCCTTCATCAGCCTGCAGCACCTGAATTGTACCCTCTTTTGCAGTATCAAGAACCGTAATATTATGCAGAATTTTATCTTCGCAATAACCTACGTAAAAAAGTCTTTTAATACTTCCGCCGTCGTTAAGCTCTTTAAATACAAAATTTTGTTTGCCTTCCGGAATATTTTTCTGCCCCAGTGACCACAAAGCCAAATCTTTTGACTGTTTTGTCATTACGGGGACAACTGTTTCATTTATTATAAAACTGCAAACAGACATAACCAATGCAAAAATAAAAATCGGTTTTGCAATCCTGTTTAAGCCTATACCGCAAGCTCTCATTACAGTAATTTCGGATTTTAAGCTTAACCCGTTAAGTGTCATAACAGTAGCAAGCAAAACACCCATAGGTATTGTCATTACAATAACCTGCGGGAGGTTTAAGATAATCATCATTAAAGCAACTTTAAACGGTATGCCGAATAACGATATCTGCTTGATAAGCGTGATAAAAGTATCGGAAGCAAAGATAATTGATGTAAAAACGCACACTCCCATTATAAACATTTCAATTACCTGTCTTAAAATGTATTTATCCAGAAGTGTAACTTTTCCGGAAAATTCTTTTTCCATTACTTCAGTTTCCATAACTTAATCATAATGGAAACAAATTTATTAATCAAATATTGTAAAAGTTTGGAAACAATGTTAAAATAATATTGTAAAAAGAATAAAAGGAGTGTTTTATGAAAGAATTATCAAATTATGTAACGCGGGGGGGGGGCGTACTTTAAGCTCCTGTAAGGCTTTTACTCTGGCGGAAGTATTAGTGACTTTGGGTATAATTGGTGTTGTTTCCGCAATGACAGTACCTGCATTGATGCAAAATCATCAAAAAAAAACATATGTGACGCAAATTCATAAAGTTTATAATGAGCTTCAACAGGCCGCACAGCAGTATATGACAGATAAAAACGCCTTAAATCTCAGAGAGGCAGGTCTGACTTCAAATGAAGCGTTAGATAATTTTGTAAAAACATATTTTAAAGTTGTTAATGATTGCGGTTCTTCTCAGCAGCCCTGCTTTGCCCCAAATTACAAAAAGATATCAGGGACTGATCTCGGGAAAGGTACAGGACAACAATTGAATGTTACTATTGCAAGCGGAGTATCATTTGGTTTTGGTTTAGCAAGCACAGGTACTGCAGACAATAGCAGAGTTGCGATTTTTGATGTTGATATTAACGGACAGCAGGGACCTAACATCGCAGGACGTGACATATTTATACTGGGCTTGTTCAATAACGGAATAGTGGATGAATACGAGCTTACAACCGCCCCGGGTGATAAGGATACAAGAGAAAATTTGTTTACTGCTAATTGTACTTCAGATAACGGCTCTTGGACAGGCTGCTTCGGCAAACTTTTAAATGACAATTTTGAAATGAACTATTAAGCAAAAAGCCCGATTATAATCGGGCTTTTTATTAGAATTCTATTAAAACTTTTAAAGTATCTTTTTCTTTGTTTTTTTCAAAAGCTTCAATTGCATCATCCGCTTTATATTTCTCTGAAATCATAGGAGAAAAATCAATTTTTTCTGATTTTAAAAGTCTTAATGCAGCAGGGAATTGCCCGCATCTTGAACCTAATACCGTAATTTCATCAATTACTATAGGGGCAAGATTAAACTCTTTTGAAGCCGCAACAGTACTTTTTAAAACTAAAACTCCGCGCGGTTTTGTCAATGCCAGAGCTGTTTCAAAACCTGAAATTGAACCTGTAGCTTCGACAACAACATCATAAATTTTTTCAACTTTTAAATCGTTTAAAAGTTTTGTTTGAACTCCTTGAGCTCTGGCAATATCAAGTTTATTTTGATGTTTTCCGACAAGAGTTACGTCAATGTTTTGAGCATTTAGAGTTAATGCTGTAATTAAACCTAATTTGCCGTCGCCTAATACGATAACTCTTTCAAACGGTTTTATATGTAATTGTTCCGTTATTTCACATGCAGCCGCAAGAGGTTCGACAAACACTGCCTGCTCATCGGTTACTTTATCGGGAACTTCGAAAAGAACTTCCAAAGGCATTGTAAAATATTCGGCAAAAACTCCGTCTTTTCGCCAAATTCCTAATGTGTGCCTGTCAGGACAGTGGCGGTATAATTTTTCCGCACAGTAGGTGCAATCAGGCTTTTTGCAGCCGTAACTTATTTCTGCCACAACACGTTTGCCAAGGAGTGACTGATCTTCATCATTAATTTCTTCAACAACCCCGACAGCTTCATGACCCAAAATACCCTTGTAACCCATATAGCCTTTTGTAATTTCGTAATCTGTGTTGCAAATTCCTGCAAGAGTTACGCGAACCAGTGCTTCTCCTTTTTGAGGAACAGGTTTTTTATAATCGTTTACTAATTTTAATCCTTCATCAAATACTACAGCTTTCATATTTTCTCCATGTTATATATTAGCAGTGCCGTTTTAAGTTTTTTGAAATCCTCCTAGCCTTCGGCAACAACTGTTGCAATTAACTCTCCGTAACTGTTCATTGAACCGTCGGTTTCTTCAACTACATAATTGTAGCCTTCTTTACCTTCAACAGCTTTTTGGGCTTTTTGTAGAGCTAAATCATAATCTTTTGTTTCTGCAACTAATGTTTTTGAAAATTCTGAACGGTTTTTAATTGTGTAAACATGGTACATATATATCTCCTTTTTATTTTATTTTATCATAAAAAAAAGATTATTATTTACCAGGGGTAATCATCTTTAATCTCCCAGCCGTCTTCCATTATTTTTTGACTACAGCTATATCCTGTTGCATTTCTTTCACAACCCTGGTCTCCGCTTTCATCGTAACCTATAAGTCCCTTTTTTTGTATAGTCGAAAATAAAAAACGTCCCTGCCTATTTTATTTGGTTTCGCAAGACCGTTTATATCAAATATAATATTTCGAGAATTGCCTTCAATTGCGTCGAACCAGCCGTCAATGATAACAAATGTACCGTCGTTTAATTTAATAGCGTATGAATTGTTATTCCCTATGGCTCCCTCGGCCTTGGTATTATTTAAGTATCTGTACGTTACAACTTTTCTTATTTCTGAAAATTGAACGTCTTCTGTAGTAATTAAGTATTTTTTCAAGTATATATCATAAAACTCTTTTGCTTCAAGATTATAATTCCAAAATTCCGTACTTTCATTATCAAGTTCAGACATTAGGATAGCCTGTGAAAGAACAGAAAAAGCTCTTTTTAATTTTGTAACAGTTTGTTTTTTCTGATAATTACCTACTAATACTGGCATTGTTAGTGCAGCAACAGCACCTATTATGCCCAGAGTTATCAGAACTTCTGCAAGTGTAAAACCCGCTTTTGTACTGTTTGTGTAAATAAAGTTTTTAATTATCATATTGTACCTTATAAGTAATAATTCTAATAAATTTACTTTTCTAAAGTAATATTACTTTATATTTCATTATTTGTCAATTATTACCTGATAAGTTCTTTAAAATAGGCATTTGTGTAGAATAAACTAACTTATGAGGTAAATTATGCAAAAAAATTACGAATTAAGGCAAAATTTCGGAGAGCTTATAAGAAGAATTCGTACAGCCCGCAAGCTTACGCAATCACAACTTGCAGAAATTGTTGATGTTGAGGCAAAACATATCAGTTGTATTGAAAATGGTTTAAGCTTTCCGTCGATTGATTTGCTTTCACGTTTTGCCGATGCTTTCGGTATGCATATTTACGAACTGTTTTTGTTTGAGGGCAAGACTGATATTGCTGCCTTAAAAAAAGAATTGGAATATATTATAAACAAAGCCGATGACAGTGAAATTGAAAAAATATATATATATTCAAAATTTATAACTGCAAAATAGATTATTTAATTTTTTCTTTTAATTCCTGAACTTCATATTTTAATCTGTTTAATTCGCATTTTACAGGATCAGGAATTCTATTGTGCATTAAAACTCCGTTTTTATCTTTAATTTTTCTGTGTACAATTCTTCCCGGTACGCCGACAACAGTAGAATATTCAGGAACATCTTCAACTACGACCGAGCCTGCACCCACTCTTACATAATCGCCGAGGGTAATATTGCCTAGAACTTTTGCTCCTGCACCGACTATTACGCCGTGTCCTAGTGTCGGATGGCGTTTGCCGTGCTCTTTACCCGTGCCGCCAAGTGTTACCTGCTGATAAATCAGTACGTCATCACCTATTACTGTTGTTGCACCTATTACAACGCCTTCTCCGTGGTCTATAAAAAAGCGTCGTCCGATTTTTGCGGCAGGATGTATTTCAATCCCCGTAATAATTCTTGTTATATAAGATATTACACGCGGTAATAAAGGTATATGCCATTTATAAAGCCTGTGAGCAAAACGGTATGCAATTAATGCATGTAAACCTGGATAGCAAAGTATAACTTCAAGCAAATTATCTGCGGCAGGGTCTTTGTCGTAGATTACCTGAATATCTTCTTTTACTTTTGTTATTCCGCGTTTTAAGATTTTAAACATGTTTTATTTTCACCTATCTGGCGGACATCCTAAACCAGTTTTGCAAACTTGCGTTTTCCTGCCTGTAATACTACACTTTCAGCAAAATTAAATGTATAAGCCATATCGGTAATTTTTTCACCGTCAACTTTTACACCGCCGCCTTGAATTAAGCGTTTTGCTTCTCCTTTGCTGGCAGTAAATTTAAGTTCGACAAGAACATCAAGTATTCCTTTGCCGTTCATTCCTGAAATTTCTTCTATATCATCGGGAATTCCTTTGTTTGATACTACATTAATAAATGCATCCTGACCGCGTTTCGCACCTTCTTCACCATGGTATTCGGATGTAATTGTGTAGGCAAGTTTCAACTTAATATCACGCGGGTTAACAGAACCTTCTTCAATTTGTTTATCGATTGTTTCAAGTTCTTCTTTTGAAGCATCTGTTAATAAGCTGTAATATCTGGAAATCATATTATCCGGAATGCTCATTAATTTCCCGAACATGTCAACTTCGCTGTCTGTTAATGAAATACAGTGTTCAGGGTAAGTTTTTGACATTTTTACAACACCGTCTGTGCCTTCCAGAAGAGGTAAAAGCATAACAAGCTGAGGATATTTTTTGCCGTAAGCTGCCTGAATATCTCTGCCGAGAAGAGTGTTAAATCTTTGATCAGTTCCGCCAAGTTCTATATCGGAATTAATTTCGACAGAATCGTATGCCTGCATAAGCGGATAGAAAAATTCATGAATTGAAATAGGACGTCCTTCTGCATAACGTTTCGCAAAATCATCTCTTGTCATCATTTGTGCAACAGTTACTTGCGCTGATAGTTTTAGTAAATCAGTAAAACTCATTTTATGAAGCCAATCAGCATTATTTACAACTTCTGCGTTGCTGACATCTAATACTTTAGACATTTGCTCAAAATAAGATTTAGCATTTTCTTCAACCTGTTCTTTTGTCAATGCAGGACGAGTTTCTGATTTTCCTGACGGGTCGCCGACCATTGCGGTTGCACCGCCTACAATTAGTACAATTTTATGTCCTAAACTTTGAAATTCTCTTAATTTTCTCATAACAACAGTGTGCCCGAGGTGTAAATCAGGTCTTGTAGGATCCATACCTAATTTTACTCTCAGCGGGGTATTTGTATCATGTGAATATTGCAATTTTGCTGCAAGTTCTTCAATTCCGCCGGGCAAAACTTCTGCATTACGGGTTAAATGTTCTGCCTGATTTATAAATTCTTCTCTTATTTCTGCCATAATCTTTTTCTCCAATTATTAAATTCTGTAAAATAATTATATCACACGCAAAAATTTTTTTTACGTGTTTTATGATTGCTATGGATAAGATTAATAACGTAAGTTTTACAGGAATTAGAAATATTGCCTGGACAGAATTTTCAAGAAAAGCACCGACTGTTTCAAAAAGTCTTTCAATGGTTTTGAGGGATGATTTTACCGGAAAAGATTTAACGGAATTTCGTAATGTTATAAAAAAAGTTACTGATACGCCTTCAAAATTTAATAATGAAATTTCTTCTGAAATACTTAATATAGAGTGTGTTTCGGGGGGGGGGCGCTTCCCGGACGGAGTTGCTGTTAACGGAGAACTCCTTGAGGTAAATGATAAAAATTTACCTGTTTTTTCTTATATATCAAAACTGACTAGAAAAATAAGTTCAATGTCTGATAAAAATATGGTTGTCGACAATGATTACAGAGATTATGTTGCTGACGAGGCTCTGATATATGGTGCAAAGATTTCTGGAAATCTTCCGTCAAACGTAAGCAGATTAAATGTTATAAGTCAGTTTTTTGAAAAAGATAAAGTTAAAGCTTCTGCACAGCATGTTAACGACTTTATACAAAATATAATGAACAGATACTTTGAATAACATTTTACAGGTAATTGATTTATGGATAAAATTGCTTTTACAGGTATAAAAAATATGAGTTACTGCCTTGATAAGGCACGTGATTTAAACGATGTTGCAACAAAAGAACGCTGGCTGAGTGCTGAGTTTACAGGGCATGATTTACACAGGTTAAGACGTGCATTTAAAAGAAGTAATTTAGATAAAACAAATTATACAAATCCTATTCAGGAAAATTTTTTAAATATTAACACTTATTCTATACCGCCTGAAGATGCGATTGCGATTAATAATAATTTACTGGAAGTTAGTGATGAAACGCTCCCTATGTTTACCGAGCTGGCAAGAATTACCAGAAAGATAGCAGCTAAAAAAGATACAAAATTTGTATGCGACGACAAATATTTGGATTCAAAAGCTTTTAATTCTGCTCTGTTAATGGATAAGGAATTTGACGATTTAACATCTACACAGTTTCATATGCCTGATTATGTTAAGAATGGGGCTGCAGAGATTAATAAACTTATTCAAAGAGTTATGGAAAAATATTTTAATCAATAAAGACCGGTTCAAAAACCGGTCTTTATCTTATGTTATTTCTGCAAGTTCGTTTCTTAACCCGCTGATTTGTAAATTGTAATATTCAAGCCATGTTTGTTCTTCATCCTTCATTGAAGGTTCTGCTATTGCCCTTATGCGTTTTTTATCAAGTTCTTCAAGTTCCGACAAAATTTCACTCTCTCGAATTGCATTTTGAATTTTCAACTGTTTTATTCCTGCTTCTTTATCTGATAATTTTTTCCACTTTCCGTTTTCAAAAGAATATTCATTTTCGTTTACAGCAATAACACTATTTTCGAACAGAATAATAATTTTTCCGCTGTTTTGCGCTTCTAAAAGTTCACTCCAGTATTCGTCAGAGAGTTCTATTGCATTATCAAAATTTTCAAGATAGAAGCCGTAATCTTTATTATTTTTTGTTCCGTAATATTTCATTTCTTCTCCTCATTAATAACCTAATGCTATCCAGTGCATATTATTGAATACACCTCCGCTGCCCACATTAAATCCGGTTAAGCTGTGTCCTGCAACACCTGTATCACTTCTTTCATAAGAACTTCCCCAGCCTATTTTGGAAAATACCGGAGCCGCAATTGTTGTGAAAGCTACAGGGTATGTGACTACTGAACCTACATTTGAACCCCATTGCATTATTATTCCGTTTGGAAGCTGCAGATAACCTATTTGTGCCTTTTTTTCAATTCCGCACACTGACCGCCAGTCAGTCCATTTTGAAGCTGTAAAGTTTCTTGTAAAAATTTCAGGATTATCTTCAGTACAAAACCAAATTTGTTTAATAAGGGAGTCTTTGTGCCCTGTGACTACAAGTAAACCTGCACCGCCTTTAGGAATATTTTTCGGTTTATATTTTGATATAAATACATATGCTCCCTTTGTTTTATAATCATTTAAATCAGTATCTGTTTCCAGTATGGTATGTTCGTTAATCAGCTCAGTTTTATCAGCTTTAGTTTTTAATACTTCATTTACATCTTCGATATCGCCTGATGCTGTCTGCCTGTTCGCCTCTATAATATCGGCAAGTGCAATAAAATTGGCATTTACTTCCCCGGCTTTGGCTTTTGTACCGGGGATAAACGAATAAGGTATCATTGAATTAGCCATAAATTTCCTTTCTGACTAATTTAATGAAGTTATGTTATTTTAAAAAAGGCGTTTGAATAATCAATTATATCACGTGTTTGCAAAATTCGTCAATGTTATGGTAATATCAACTTATGGCAATAGGTGTGGATATTGAAGATATAGAAAGATTTAAGGGAAAATCGCAAGATTTTCTTAACAGGGTTTTTACTTTTCATGAGCTTGAATACTGCTTGAAATTTTCTAAACCCGAAAGTCATCTTGCTGCACGTTTTTGTGCTAAAGAAGCTGTTGTTAAAGCATTAACCGCGCTTGATATTGAGGGGGTTTCTTATAATGAGATAGAAGTTTTTCACAATGAAAAACAGTGCCCGCAAATTCGTATCTTAAAATCTCTTGAAAAAAATATTATTTTTCAATTAAGTTTATCTCACGACAGATCAAAGGCAATCGCATTCGTTACGGCTGAAGAACAATAGCTTTGCTTTTTTTGTATGATCCGAAAAATCTTATGTAAGTTGTTTTTTCTTTAATCTGCTGAATTGTATGCATAATTTTCGGGTCGTGAATATGACCGTCAAAATTTACGATAAAAATATATTCTCCGAATTTATGCTTGGATGGACGCGATGCAATGTAAGAAAGATTAATGTGATTTTCCATAAATACTTCCAGAACATTTAAAAGTGCACCGGGTTTATTTTCTGTTGAAAATGCCATTGAAGTTTTATCATTTCCTGTTTCTTCGGTTTCAAAATCTCCGATTAAAATAAATCTTGTCTGGTTGGTTTTATCGTCGTTAATTCCTTCTTTCAGCACATTTAAGTTATAAGTTTCGGCTGTTTTTTTGCTTCCTATTGCGCCGTAAGTCAGATTATAATTTTGAAGGCTTCTTGCTGCTTCAGCAGTACTCGGAGCTTCAATAATATTAACATTGAACGGTAATTCGTTATGGATAAAATCCTGACACTGTGCAAGTGCCTGAGGATGAGAGATTACGCCCGTAATTGACGAAAATTCGGTTGTCCTTGCAAGCAGGCAGTGGCTTATCGGCATGAAATATTCTGCTAATATTTTAATGTTCGGATTTTTAGTAACCATAAGATTATCAAGAGATTCTCTGACTGTGCCTTCAATTGAGTTTTCAACTGCAAGAACACCTAATGAGTCAGGATTTTCATCAACATATTCGACAACCTGTCTTATTGTCTGCAAAGGTGTCGGGTATGCGCTAATGTTAAATTTTTTGCAAAAATGGTCTTTTGCCATTTCGGTAAACGAAGCCTGAGGCCCTAGATATGCTATTGTTTTAACTGTTTCTAAATTTAACATTTGCGATTACTCCTTATTTCTAATATGATTATAATTGAAAGAAAATATTGAGGCAAGATTAATGGGAAATATTAAATTCGGAACAGACGGCTGGAGAGCTGTTACAGGAAAAGATTTTAACGAAGAAAACGTAAGAACTGTTACAAAAGCAATAGGAAAATATGTTTTCGATAATTTTGGACTGGATAAAAAATTTATTGTAGGATACGATCCGAGAAATATGGCTTTTGAGTTTGCGTCTATGACTGCGGAGCAGTTAGCGGGTTACGGATTTAATGTTTTGTTGTCGGATAAAATTATTCCTACACCTGTGCTTGCTTATAATGCAAAACATCTGAACGCTTGCGCTGTTATGTTTACGGCTTCTCATAATCCGCCTGAATATTTAGGAATTAAATTTATACCTGATTATGCAGGACCTGCTACATCTGATATTACTGATGAACTTATGTATAATTTAGATGTTCCGTTTAAATCAAGCGGCAGTGGATCTTTAACTAAATATAATTTTGCTCGCGATTATTTTGCTCATATTGAAAAACTTATTGATTTTGAAAAGATTAAAGAGTTTGATAAAAATATTATTTTTGACGGGCTTTATGCCGCAAGTATAGGTTATTTTGATAAATTGCTTGATACGTTTGGGATTAAGTATGACAGCCTTCATATGTTCCATGATGTAAACTTTGGTGGAGGAATGCCCGAGCCAAAGCCTAAATATTTAAAAGAATTAATCGAAAAAGTAAAACAAACGCCGAATTCTGTAGGTTTTGCAAATGACGGTGACAGCGACAGGTTCGGTTTAATTAATGAAAATGGAGAATATGTTTCACCAAATGAGATTATTGCCATTTTATTGATGCATTTGAAAAAGCATAAAAATTATTCAGGTTCCATTGTAAAAACTGTCGGGGCAAGTTTACTTTTGAATAAAGTTGCAGAGAAACTCGGCGTTGAAGTTATAGAAACCGCAGTCGGCTTTAAGCATGTGGGTGAAGCTATGAGAAAATTTAATCCGATTATCGGAGGCGAAGAGTCAGGCGGTTTGAGTATTCAGGGACATATTCCCGAAAAAGATGGTATTCTTGCAAATCTGCTTATTTTAGAAGCTATGGCTTATGAAAATAAATCATTAGTTGATTTGCAAAAAGAATTATATAATTTTGCAGGTTGTAAATTCTATAATGACAGAATTGATAAACGTCTTGACAATGTTGAGGAAATTAAGCCGCTTTTAGAAACCTACAAAAACAAAGCGTCTGTCGGGAATTTCAAGGTTATAAAATCAGATACTAAAGATGGTGTTAAACTGTACTTTGATGATAATTCAAGCTGGATGCTTATTCGTCCGAGCGGAACAGAACCGCTTTTAAGAATTTATTTTGAAAGTGACAGCAAAGAAAAATTGGAAAAATTAAAAGAACAGGTGAAATAATAGCGATAAAGGGCTTCTTCTCCTGCTTAACGTCCATGCTATATCATCATATGTTTCAGCCCTGTATAGTTCATCCTGTGCATCTTTATAAAATTCTTGCAGTTTTATATCACTGTTTTTATTTAATTCTACGGTTTGTATTTTTTCGCGTTTTTTGAATTTTTTCCTGACAAGTTCAAATTCTCCGTTATCAAGAAAAATTCCGCCGCATTTGTAGCAGGTATCAATTTGAATTCCAAACGCATTTGTTTTTGCCATAGGTGTTCCGCAGGAAGGACAAATTCTCTTTGCAGTTTCATCTACAGGCATGAAGTTTTTATCCGCTAAAAGCTTTTTAATATCGCTTAAATCCTCGTTTTCTCCGCTGAATTCCTGAATTTCCTTATTGTCAAAATACATTCCCCCGCATCCTTGCGCACAAACATCAATATTTATGCCTTTATCCGGTATAAATACTTTTGTCATTTCAGATCCGCAAGCAGGACAAATTAATGTTTCCAGACTATCTTCCATTGTAATTACCTCTAATCCGTAAATCTGAACTTAATTAATGCAATAATTGCGTGAATACCGTCTTTCCAGGTAATTTTTTTACCTTCCGAAAATTCTCTGCCGTAGTATGAAACAGGCAGCTCATATAATCTTGCGCCGCGTTTTAAAACTTTAGCCGTAATTTCAGGTTCAAAATCAAATCTGTTTGATTTAATTTCAATTCCTTTTATAAAATCAGCTTTGAAAGCTTTATAACAGGTTTCCATATCTGTTAATGTCGAGCCGTATAGAATATTTGTCAAAAGTGATAGAAATTTATTTCCTAATAAGTGGTGGAACATAAAAGACCTTGAAGGTTTTCCGCCCGAAAGTCTTGAACCGTAGCAGACATCAGCCCGTCCATCCAGTATAAGTTTAATTAACGGAGCATAATCGACAGGGTCATATTCCAAATCAGCATCCTGAATTACGATAATATCCCCTGTTGCTTCTTTAAAGCCTGTTCTTAATGCCGCTCCTTTTCCTTGGTTATATTCATGATATAAAACCTTATAAGGATATTTAGCATATAAATCCTTTGTTCCGTCGGTAGAATAATCATCTATCAGAATAATTTCTTTTTCCAGACCGCAGAAATCAGTATTTTCAACTTTTTCAAGAATTTTATCAAGTGTGTTTACTTCGTTAAATACAGGTATAAGTATCGTAATCTTTTGCATTCAAGCTCCGTTTAATAAAAAAATTTGTAATATTATCAAAAATATTGTACAATAAAAACATACAGTTGTAAAAAGATTTTATGGATTGAGAAAAGAACAAATGGTTACGTGTGACACTGATATTATTAAAAAAGGGTTAATTATACTAGAAAACAAAGATTATGAAGGCGCAATAGCAGTTTTTGCCGATGCGGAAAAATTTTACCGCGAAAAAAATGAAGGCGATAAAATCTCCGTTACTTTAAGTCTTATGGGAATGTCAAAATATTTACTGGACAGAAATAATTATAACGAAGCTTTAAAACTGCTTAACGACGCAAGATACATGGCCCAATATTCCAAAAGCGATACCGCTAAGCTTGTTAACGAATACGCACAGGGTACTTTGTACTTTGGAGAAGGTATGAATGACGTTGCGCTCATACACTTTGACAATGCAAAAAATATTTCCATGAATTCAGGTGATGAACTTTCAATTATGGGCTATGTTTTGACGAGAATTAAGCAAATCAGGAACGGAATGGACTTTTCTCTTCCTATAACAAGCGATCCTCTGGTTTCTCTTGTTAAAATAGGACGTTCAATTACTGCCGTAACCGATATTGATGTGCTTTTAAAGGTTATTGCCGAAGAAACGAAAATTGCAATTCAGGCTGACAGATGTACTGTTTTTATGCTTGACAAAGAAAAAAATGAACTCTGGAGTAAAGTAGCACTCGGGATGGATAGTCAGGAAATCAGATTTCCGGCAGATAAAGGACTTGCAGGGTATGTTGTTAAAACCGGCGAGCCGTTAAATATTCCCGATGCCTATAACGACCCCAGATTTAATCCCGATATTGACAAAGAAACAGGGTACAGAACAAAAACAATTCTTTGTATGCCCATAAAAAACAATAATCAGGAAATTATCGGAGCTTTTCAGGTTTTAAACAAGTTAAGCGGAGTATTCACAAAGGGTGACGAAGATTTGCTTGTTGCGATAGGCGGAAGTGCCTCAATTGCTCTGGAAAATGCGCAGTTATTCGAGCAGCAGAAAGAACTTTACAAAGAACAAAAAATATTATTTGAAAGCTTTATAGATACGCTTGCAACCTCAATTGATGCCCGTGATAAAATCACGGCAGGTCACTCAAGCCGTGTAAAATTATATTCTATGCTTATTGTTGACGAACTGGGCTGTGATACTAAATTTAAAGAATTGGTTGAAAAAGCTGCAATTTTGCATGATATAGGAAAAATCGGAATAAGAGATTCCGTACTTCAAAAAGAAGGCAAGCTTACGGATGACGAATATAAACATATTCAGGAACATGTTCGAATAACCCATGACATTCTTGAAAAAATTCATACTTCCGATGATTTTAAAATGATTACGGAAATAGCATGCTCCCACCACGAAAAATATGACGGTTCAGGATATTACAGACATCTCAGCGGTGAAGATATCCCCTATGGCGGACGAATTCTTGCTGTAGCCGATGTTTTTGATGCGATTACATCAAGACGTCATTACCGTGACAAAATGCCTATTCAGAACGTAATAGATATTCTTCTCAGCGGAAAAAATAAGCACTTTGACGGTAATCTGGTTGATGCTTTTCTTCGAATTTCCGTTGATAAAATAATAAGAGTATTCTTAACGGAAAATCATAATTCCTTTAAAGATGAGGATTGTGAAACGCTAAGTCATTATAATCTGCTGAATATTCATGACTACATAGTTGATGAAAATGCATCTGATGAACAAAAACATATTGCGGACTTGTTTAATTTTTATTATTCAGGGAATATAAATAACAGAGAGGGTTGTTAATTAATTTATGCAAAAATTGCTTTATACAACGGCTATACTTGCATTTACCACGGCTTGTGCTTATGCGCAGGGAGCTTATGACGCCATTCAGCCTGCTAATCCTTTTGCTCCTCAGCCTTTACCCGTGAATACAATTGCTTTGCCGATTAAAAAAGCAACCCTTACGCATAACAGTGTTCATAACCAGTATGTAATCGCTTTTGACAGATTTATGCAGAGCAATGTTAAGTCAGCTTATACGGATTTTAAAATCCTTATCGAAACAATGGATAATAATGATTATGCATATATGCAGATGGCTGAAAAAATGGCTGATATCGGATTTTTTAACCTGTCTGATCTTGCGGCTTCAAAAGTCAGCGATAAAACTATTTCTGATTTTCTGACAGGTGACATTAAGATTTATTATTTCCCGTCAACAAAGCTAAAAACAGATGATGAGATTTATCTCGGTGAAGTTTTCTCAAATATAATTTATAATGACCAGAGCAGAGAAGCTACTGCAGAACTTATAAAAAATACTACGCTTCTTTCACATTCGGACTATGCAAATTATATTGCCGCTCTCGGGTATCTTAAATCAAATGACATTATAAATGCAGGAGTTTACATTGATACCGCAATTGCAATGAATCCCCAAAATTTGAATTATAAAAAATTAAAAGCGGAAATTTTGTCGCAGGGTAAGAAACCTAAAAATGCGATTAAAATGGTAGATTATATAAAATCACAAAAACTTTATTCTGCTGACTTTACAAGAAAAGTTAATTCTCTTGAACAGTATGTTTTATATAAATCCGAAAAAAATTATGCAGAAAAAATGTATCATCTCGGTTTTTATTATTACTACGAAAATGAGCTTGCAAAATCAATCAGAACACTCCAGAGTGCTTTGACAACAAAGAAAAAACATAATAAAGATGTTTACGCAATAATGTCAAGAGTTTATTATGATATGCAGGATTATGAAAAAGCCCAGGATACGGCATTAAAAGCACACAAAGCAGACGGAAACAACCCGATTGCACTTCTTGTTTTAGGGGATTTAAGTTTTAGAGAGGGAGATTATAAAACGGCTTTAAAATATTATCGCAATGCAGAAGCAAACGACAAAAACTCTTCAATTTGTCCCGTAAAAGTCGCACAAACTTACGAACAGCTCGGAAAAGAAAAAAAAGCACTCGAAATTTATGAAAAAATTCTGAAAACCTATAATGATTGTTATCTCGCATATTACAAAATTGCACTGAAAGACAAATCCAAAGAGATTGCATATTTGAAAAAAGCAATTGCAATTAACGCAAACTTTAAAGATGCATGGATAGATTTAGGACGTGTTTCAATAGAAAGAGGAAACTATTCCGATGCCAAAAATTATCTCGGTGTAGCAAACTATATTGACGAAAATGATTTTAGATATTATTATTATCAAGGATTGATTGCAAAAAATCAGGGAATGAAACAAATAGCCGACGGTTATTTTAAAAAGACTTTGCGTTTAAATCCGAATTATCAACCGGCGAAAGAGGAATTAAGCATATGAAACAAAACATTCTTATTGTAGAAGATCATGAATTAACAAGATTCGGGCTCAAAACAACTTTTGAGAATGTTGATTATATTGATAATATTTACGAAGCAGATTCTGCCGAAACAGCAATTCAGGTATTTAACGAAAATAATATTGATATAATAATTATGGATCTTGGGCTTCCTAATATGAACGGTATTGAAGCTACAAAACAAATTCGTTCTTCTAATAAGGATGTAAAAATTATTATCTTAACTTCTCACAACGATGAAAAAGAAGTTTTAAACAGTTTAAAAGCAGGAGCAAATGCTTATTGCTCAAAAGAAATTAACCCTCAAAGATTAATTCAGGTTGTCCAATCCGTTGCAGACGGAGCAGCATGGTTTGACCCGAGTATTGCTCATATTGTATTAAAAGCCAGTGCTAACTCTCCTGTTTTTGACAGCGATAATAACAGAAAAGATTACGATTTGACTTCACGCGAAGCCCAAATTCTTAAACTTATGACAGAAGGATACAGCAATATGGAAATTGCTCAAATTCTTGTTATAAGTATTAATACAACAAAAGCTCACGTTGCAAATATTCTGCAAAAATTAGAAGTAGATGACAGACTTCAGGCAGCACTGAAAGCCCTTAAACATAAAATTGTGTAGATTACAGAAAACAAAAGGAATAATAAAATGTCAGACTTGACACGTGTTCTGTTAGTTGACGATAATTCCAAATATTTAAAAGATGCCCTTCCTTTTTACGGATATGAGGTTAAAACAGCATGCGACGGCGTTCAGGCATTAAAAGAACTTGCAGTAAAAAATAACAAATTTGACATTGTGCTTCTTGATGTTATGATGCCTAATATGAACGGATGGGAAACTTTAAAAGCCATCCGCCGTAACGAACACACTAAACATTTACCTGTAATAATGCTTACAGCAGTTAATGAAGAACAAAAAATGGTAACCGGTTTAAAAATCGGAGCCGATGATTATATCGTAAAACCGTTTGTCCTGCCTAATCTTCTGGCAAGAATGGAAGCGGTTTTAAGACGTTCCGTCCGCCAGAAAGAAATCCAACCGGATACATCCGTGCAAGTTCCCTTAGATCTTTTGACATCAAAGGAAAAAGAAGTGTTACAAATGGTTGCAAAAGGGGAAAGTAATAAACAGATTGCAGAAAAGATGTTTGTGAAAGAAGTTACGGTGAAAACTCATTTAAACAGTATATTTAAAAAATTGAAGGTAGCAAACAGAACTCAGGCAGTACTTATTGCTATGCAGACAGATTTGATTAAATAATTTAAAGGAGAACAAATGATTGATTATACAAAAGAGGAATTGATTGAATTATTAAAGAAAAACCCCGACAAGTTCAACGAATGGAAAATTGAACAGGAAGAAGTTGATCTTTCCGAAGTTGATTTTTCAAATATAAATCTTGCCGAAATAGATTTTTCGGATGTTGATTTGAATTCCAGTTCTTTTGCAGACTGCAGCTTATCTTTTGTTAATTTTAATAATGCTGATTTAACATCAGTTGATTTTACACGCGCAAGAGTTTTGGAATGCGACTTTACCGATGCACTTTTGACCGGAGCTGATTGCAGTTATGCTGAAATGACTTACTGTAATTTCTCGGATGCTGATATGGCTGGATGTATTCTTTCTGAAACCGATTTATCTAACTCCGATTTAACAGCTTCTGTAAATCTTCATGCAAGCCGTTATGATGATGACACGATTTGGCCTGACGATGATTTACTCCCTGAGGATTTTGATGTAACAAACCACAAGGATTTGTCAGCGTTACAAGATGACGAAGATGAAGTTGTTTCATCTGATTGGTAACAGACATCCTGTTGAAAATATTTGAATAGTCTGCTATAATTAAAATAGCAGACTGATTTTTCAGAAAGGAGCGAAGAATGAACACAATATTACGAAATGTAACGCGGGGGGGGGGCGTACTTTAAGCTCCCGTAAGGCATTTACTCTTGCCGAAGTTTTAGTAACATTAGGAATTATAGGTGTCGTTTCTGCAATGACTGTCCCTGCTTTGATGCAAAATCACCAGAGAAAAACTTATGTCACTCAGATGCATAAGTTTTATAATGAGCTTCAACAGGCAGCACAACAATATATGACTGACCGAAACGCTGTTAATTTACGTGAAGCAGGCTTGACTGATCAAGCAGCGTTAAATAATTTTGTAAAAACATATTTTAAAGTAGTAAATGACTGTGGAGCTACATATACACCCTGTCTTGCACCTAGTTACAGAAAACTTTCAGGAAAAGTTGTCGGTAAAGCTACCGGACAACCTGCATTTGTCACTATTGCAAGCGGAGCATCATTCGGATACGGCATCGCAAGTTCCGGTACAGCAGATAATAGCAGAGTTGCGATTTTTGATGTTGATATTAACGGACAGCAGGGACCTAACATTGCAGGACGTGATGTTTTTATTCTCGGCTTATTTAATAACGGGATAGTTGATGAATACGCGCTTACAACCGCACCGGGCGATAAAGACACAAGAGAAAATTTATTTAATACAACTTGTAATGCAGATAATACAACATGGCATGGATGCTTTGGAAAACTTTTAAATGACAACTGGGAAATGAATTATTAATAATCCTTCAAAAATCTTGACTTAACCCCTTGAGCACGTACAATAAGACTTGTATATAACCGAAGGGAGTATAGAAAAATGTTGGATCGTATACAAGTTACACATGAAGTAGAACAAATGTGCTGCGTCAAAAGAGGCGTAAAAGGCGAACCTGCTCCGATACCTCAAGAAGGTGATTGGACAAAGGTTAAAGAAATCAAGGAAATTTCCGGTTTAACACACGGATGCGGATGCTGTGCACCGCAGCAAGGTACTTGTAAATTAACTCTTAATGTTAAAGACGGTATCATTCAAGAAGCTTTAGTTGAAACTTTAGGCTGCTCAGGTATGACTCACTCTGCTGCTATGGCAGGTGAAATTCTTCCCGGCAAAACTATCCTGGAAGCTCTTAATACTGACCTTGTTTGTGATGCTATTAACGTTGCTATGAGAGAATTATTCTTGCAAATCGTTTACGGCAGAACTCAAACAGCTTTCTCGGATAACGGACTTCCTGTAGGGGCAGGTCTTGAAGATTTAGGCAAAGGACTTCGTTCACAGGTTGGTACTATCTTCTCAACTAAACAAAAAGGACCAAGATACTTAGAAGTTGCTGAAGGTTACGTTCTGGAATTAGGCTTGGACAAAAACGACGAAGTTATCGGCTATAAATTCGTTAATATGGGTAAATTTATGGAAGCTGTTAAAAAAGGTGTTGATCCTAAAGAAGCTTTAGAAAAATTTACCGGTACATACGGAAGATTTGCTGATGCGGTTAAGAAGATAGATCCAAGAGTAGAATAAAATTAAGAGGAAAATAAAATGACAGTAAAATTTGAAGGACAAGACAGACGTCAGGCAAAATTAAATAAAGTTCTTCCAGAATACGGCTTCAAATCTTTAGAAGAAGCCCGTGAACTTTGTTTATCAAACGGTATTGACGTTGATGCTATCGTTAAAGGTATTCAGCCTATCGCGTTTGAAAACGCTGTTTGGGCTTATACATTAGGTGCAGCTATTGCTATTAAAAAAGGTGCTAAAGATGCCGCAGAAGCTGCAAGCTTAATCGGTGAAGGCTTACAAGCATTTTGTGTTCCCGGTTCTGTAGGCGACACAAGAAAAGTAGGCTTAGGACACGGCAATCTTGCTGCTATGCTTTTAAGAGAAGAAACTCAATGTTTCTGTTTCTTAGCAGGTCACGAATCTTTTGCCGCAGCTGAAGGTGCTATCGGTATTGCAAGAAACGCTAACAAAGTTAGAAAAAATCCTTTAAGAGTTATCTTAAACGGTTTAGGTAAAGATGCTGCTTATGTAATCTCAAGAATTAACGGTTTTACTTCTGTTGAAACTAAATATGATTACAAAACAGGCGAATTAAAAATCGTTAAAGAACAGCCATTCTCAGATGGTGAAAGAGCAAAAGTAAAATGCTACGGTGCTGATGATGTATCAGAAGGCGTTGCAATTATGATACACGAAGGTGTTGACGTATCAATCACAGGTAACTCAACTAACCCGACACGTTTCCAACACCCTGTTGCAGGTACTTACAAAAAATGGTGCTATGAAAATGACAGAAAATACTTCTCAGTAGCATCAGGCGGCGGTACAGGCAGAACATTACACCCTGATAACGTTGCAGCAGGTCCAGCTTCTTACGGTATGACTGATACTATGGGAAGAATGCACGGCGATGCTCAGTTTGCAGGTTCTTCATCAGTTCCTGCTCACGTTGAAATGATGGGTATCATTGGTATGGGCAACAACCCGATGGTAGGTGCAACAGTAGCTGTTGCAGTTGCAGTTGACGGTGCTCTTCGCAAATAGTCTATTAAAACTTACCTAAAAAAGACCTCTGATATATAGGGGTCTTTTTTTTTATTGAAAATTCTTAAAAAGAATGTTATAATTTTTATATAAAAGAAAGGAGCAAGGAATGAGCATAATATTACGAAATGTAACGCGGGGGGGGGGCGTACTTTAAGCTCCTGTAAGGCATTTACTCTGGCGGAAGTATTGGTGACTTTAGGGATTATAGGTGTCGTTTCTGCAATGACTGTCCCTGCTTTGATGCAAAATCACCAAAAAAAGACTTATGTAACTCAGCTTCATAAGGTTTACAATGAACTTCAACAGGCTTTTTTACAGTTTAGAACCGATAAAAATGCAGTATCGTTGTCTGAGGCAGGACTCACATCCCAAACGGAAGTAAATAATTTTTTAAAGAGTTATTTTAAGACGGTTACTGTGTGTGAAAAATTGGAACCACCCTGCATTCCAAATAGTGAGTACAGAAATTTAAACGGGGCTTCTGTTTCAAGCGGCGGTGTAGAAAACGTTAAAAATTGGTGGGGCAATGTTAACTGTGCTGTTCTCGGAAGCGGTGCTTCCGTGTGTATAGAGGCCTTGTCAGGGCATACTTCCAATAATGTTAAATGGAGCCATATTCTTGTCGATACCAACGGTATGAAAGGACCAAATATCGGCGGAAGAGATGTATTCTTTTTAGCATATTTTGAAAACGGTACGATAGACGAAGAATGGGTTGTACCGACTTGTAATTCTTTGAAAATATGTACTTTACCAGCGGATGCAAAGGATATCAGAGAAAATCATTTTAATTCAAAGTGTAAATCAAGTACACGATTTCAAGGTTGCTTTGGTAAACTGTTGAATGACGGCTGGGAAATGAATTATTAAATTTCTATATTATTAAGCTTGCAGAAGGATGATAAAACATTTTGAGCCTTTTTAAGATCTGAATTTACATAAGCATTTTTGGTTTTTGCAATTAATTCTTCTGCCTGCTTATACATTTTTTCGGCACCTTTGAGGTATTCCTGCTGTTGTGCCGACTTTATAAGCCCGAGTTCCTGAAAATATTTACCATAAAGTATATATAATCTTGAGAGAAGGTCTTTAATGTTAAATTTTCTGGCTATTAATATTGCGCTTTCAAGATGAGATTTAGCGGTTTCAAAGTCGGAAACCGTTATACAGCATTTAGCTATAACCATTTTTAGGAGAATTACAAAGAAGTAATTATCTATTTTCGGATTTTGAGCAACCTCAAGTGCCTGTTCCGCAATTTCTCTTGCATTTTGAGGCCCTTCGGTGATTAATGTAGCATCCGCAATTAAAAACCAGGTTAACAGTGCTCCCAGAGCCATTTTCTCTTTTGCAAAATATGCAATCTGGTCATTATAAATTTCCATTGCCTGTTTTGAGTTGTTATTATCTTTGAATACTTTTCCGAGCAGAGTTTTTAAAATATTCTTGGTAAAGTTATCACCGTTGTTGTTTGCAAAGGTTACAACCTGAAATAAATCTTCCTGTACTCCGTCATAACGTTTCCTGAAAAAGTTATTTATAATGTTAATGAAATTCCATCTTAAAATTGTTTCATTATCCATCACGTTTTCGCGGTATGATCTGAGAACTTCTTCAAGCATTTGTTCCGAAGCTTTGAAATTTCCTTTAACAGTGTTTGCAAATGCTAAAGTCAATTTGCATTTGCAAATAAATAATTCGTCCTGAATTTGATTTCTGTCAATGATATCAAAAAGAATTGTCAATATTTCGAAAGACCTGTCGTTTCCCTGCATTACAAGAGCATTTGCAAGTACAAGATATGTTTTAAGCCATGTTTCATACATAAACCCTAACTGCGGGTCGGCGGCATTTTGTTTTTTACTGAAATACTGATCCAGAACAGGCATAATTTCAGTGTCAATCATATTTATAATTTGTCCGCAATTTCCGATGTTTAAAAGCGCGTTAAGTTTTGTTGTCTTGAGAAGTGCAATTTCAACGACATCTTCGGGCTTAACTTTTTTAAGCACTGAATCTACGCATTCAACTTCTCCGAAATAATTACCTGTCTTTCTGCAGCAGGATGCAAGATATGCAAGAAGTTCAATTTCTTTCGGGCTGTCACCTACAGCCTGTGCATTTGAAATTGCATCGGGAAGATATTCTATAGCTTCAGAAGGATTAGAGTTTGCAAGCAGTTTTCCGAGCCGTTCGGAAATATTATACCGAATTTTTAAGGTTTGGCTTTCATCAAATTCGTTTATAAGTGCCATTGATTGTTTCTGGGAGATTGCGTAAAGGTTCAAATCTCCGGCGTAAGCTGCAAGCTTTGTATTCTTAGTCCAAATATCGAGCGCAAGTTCGGGCTGTTTGAGATTTTGCGCAATAATCCCGAGAATTGCGTGTGAATTGAGTGTAAAGCCGTTCAAATGGTTAAAGATTTTTTTGTTAATTTTTGAATAATTAATATCATTTTTGGCTGTTTTTATAATTGTTTCCCATAATGTTAGCGAGCTGAATTCGCAATAAAGCTCATTTACGGGTGTGATGTAATCCATTTTTTTCAAATATATCATTACATCTCTGAAAGTTTTATCATCTGTTTCAAAAATTTCTTTAATAAGGTTCATATTAATCTTGTCGCCTATAATTGCAGAACCAAGCAAAATGTCGTAAGCTATCGGATTAATATGTGAAAGCAGTGCAAGTCTATATTCAAGTACTCCTGTGAAAGTTGTTGCAAGTTCAAATTGTTGTCCGCTCAACTGACAGTCAAAACATAAATCAAGTGCGTGATTTATAAATGACGGATTTCCGCGGCTTATTTTATATATTTCAAGTAATTCGGATTTGCTTAACTGCGGTAAGCCTTGTATTTTATTGTTTTTTTGCTCAACCAGAGTATTAATTTGTTTAAATTCCAGAGGAGCAATCCCGACATCAAGATAAATATTTTCATCTTTATTTGACGGAAAATAAAAATATCCTTTAGCAGGTTTGGGCTCATTGTATATAAGCAGAAATTTTAAATTTCCCCATACATTTTCTTTTTTTATGTAGCGGCTTATAAATTCATAAGAAAAACCGTCGATAAAATCAAAGTTATCAACAACTATAACAAATTTATTGTTAAGAGTTATTGTGTCAAAAATTTTATTCAGAAAATCAAAAGTTCTGTTTTTTGCGGCTGCAATTTCTTCAAACGTTCCCTCCTGATGCGGGTAAAGAAAATTAATAAGGTCAAAGATTTCATTGTTATTAAGTTCAGAAAACTCATTTTTAAAATATTTTGATGCGTCTTTTTTAAACTGCAAATTATTTAAGCAAAAATTCGGAAGGTTAAAAATATTGAGCAAAATATCCTGAATAAGTCCGCCCGGTGTTAATTGAGTTATTGGTGTGCACTTCCCGTACAGCCAGGAAAAATTTTTGTGCTTCAAATCATGCATGATAGCTTTTAATACAAGACTTTTTCCTATGCCTTTTTCTCCGCTTAATGAAAAAATTTTTTTATCATTAGAAAGCAGACCTTTTATCAGAATATTTTTTGCACTTTGTTGTGAAACAAGATTTGCGGGATATTCAAGTCTTATTTCTCCTTCCTCTGCGGAAGGTTTGTTCGCGGAAAATATATATCCGCATTTCCTGCATTTTTCTGCATTAGGAAGGTTAACACTGCTGCAGTTAGGACAAGCTTTTAATATTTCTTTACCGCATTTTTTGCAGGTAAAGTCGAATATAGAATTTACAGTGTTGCAATTTTTACAGATTAATCCTGTACGAGCCTTACAATAAGGGCATTTAAGCGCATTGTCAGGAATTGTTTTTTTGCAAATCGGACATTTCATTATTTAAAAATCCTAATTGAATGCTTGTTTTACTTTTTCCATAAGCTTAAACAATCTTTTAGAAACTTCGGATTGAGATAAATTTAATTCTTCGGCAATTTCTTTTTGCGTCATACCTTTTTCATATCTTAAATCATAAAGCTTCAAATAATTCTTATCAGGAGTGCTTTCGTCAATTTCGTAAACCGTATCGACAATTTTTTGCAGAATTTCTTTTTTTATTGCAAGATCCTCGGGAGTATCTTGAATATCAACGGGTTCATAAGTAACTTCGATTTTCGAATAATCAGGAAGACTTGACTGAACTGCAGATTCAATAGGAACCTCTTTAGTTGACATATAACCGCTTCTTGTTCTTCTCAATCTTCCTTCGCTTTTTAAGACGTTAAGAATAGAAGTTGTTGCAATTTTTTTCAAATATGCTTCTAAAGTCGCATCCGAACTTACTGTTTTAACGATAAGAAAAGAACGTTTACAGGTTTCGTTGAAAAAGTCATCATACAAATCTTCGTTATTTACGAATTTCCTGTCATTTTTTATGATTTTTTCTATTAAATCTATTTTATCTTGAGCTAATTCCACGTTAAGGTTTCCTTGTTCTTACCACATTATAGCATAATTAAAAGTATATGATAAGACTTAAATTAAAATCGGGGGTCTTAACCTCGTTGCTGGGCGGTTTTACGACGTTTAAAGTATCTTTAACAGATTGTAACACAATGTTATCAATTTGTGTTGAACCGCTGCTTGAGGCTATTTTTGCATCCTGAACAATGCCGTCTTTACTTAATTTCAAGTTTACCTTGACTTGATTTGTGTAAGCATATTCGGTTGCAAGCAGTAAATCTGCAGATAAAGATAATTTTATACTTTTTCCGGCAGTTCTTAAATAATTTTGCATTTTGGAACTGTAAGAAAGACTTCCGGGCACATCCCACACTAACCTGTTTACTGAAAGATAAGATTCTGATGATACTTGTTTTGGTTTTGCAGGTGTACTTTTTAGTTCTTTCGCAGGCTGTGCTTTCTGAACTTCTTTAGCTGCTGATTTGCTTATATCAGGTGCATTTGTTGCAAGCACATTATCTGTTGTGTCTGCAGGCAATGCAGGTGTTGTTTGCGATGTTTTTACGGTTTCTGTCGTTCCTGCAGGTGCAAGCGGTTCAATATCCGCAGAGTTATCATTTTTCGGTTTAAATATTACAAATGCGGAAGCAGCAGCCAAAACAGTTACAAGTGCTGCCGCAACTATTATTAATTTTTTATCGGGTTGAGCTTTTTTATTAAACAAAGCCGCTCCCGGGACTTGCTGCTGAGGGATATCCTGCTCAGCAAAGTGATCATTTTCAATTGCGTCCAGTTCAGTGTCAGATGCGGGATCCGTATCATTAAACAGTACGCCGATATTATCTTCTTCGGAAGGTAAGTCATTTTCTTCATTCGAAGGAGTAAGACCGTCATCAAAATTTAACAGATCGTCTATTCCTGTTTCCGGCATATCACCCGTCAATTCGCTAACTTCCGGAATTTCTGCTGTCGCAGTATTTTCTGTTTCGTTGTTAACAGGTATGTTATCTGATAAAATATCATCGACGGAGGCTAGTTCTGAAATATCAGGCATATTGTCAAAACTGTTTATTTCTTCTTGAGGCTGAATGATATTTTCTTCATGCGTAACTTCCTGAACAGGAGTTTCAGGAGCTGCAGAAGAATTTAAAATATCATCTATTTGTGATAACAAATCATTAGATGAAATGTCTTCGGCATTTTGACCTATGCTTTCATCAATACCGAGATCTTCTATTGATATATCATCAATATTATCTTCCGACAAATTTTCAAGAAGGTTTTTACCAAATCCTTCATTTTTAGGTGTTTCATCTACATATTCTTCAACTATTTCCGGTTCCGGCAATGCTTCCACAACAGGTTCTGCTGTCAACTCCGTTTCTTCCGATGTATTATCAAAATTCTCATCATTTAATACTTCCGCTGCAGTATCTTCACCTGCACTTTCAGGTATTTCAGGAAGTTCATCAAGTGTTTCAATCATATTATCGTTATCGTCAAATGACATTGAATCGTCCATAAAATCATCAATTTCTTCATCTGCCGGAGCTTCTTCAATATTATCAAACGAAAGAGTGTCAGCTTCGAAGTTATCATTTATATCTTCTACTGAGGCGGCTTCATTTTCATCGTCAATTGTTACATTATCAAAAGAGATTGTATTATCTATTAGATTTTCATCCACTTCTATTGAGTTTGAAAGTGTTGAGGTATCAACATCGTCAAAAGATAATGTTTCAGCTTCAAAAGTCTGATCCGCAGGTTCTTCCTCTATATTTGAGGTATCAATATCGTTTAGAGATATGGTTTCTTCTTCAATATTAAACGGAGCAGGCTCATCAAGGAGGCTTTCTGTTTGAATATCGTCAAAAGAAATTTTATTGTCGATTTGTTCAATAAAATCAGTATTTTCAGTTTCTTCGGGTAAATCGACACTGCCGAGAGAAATCGTTTCTTCTTCAATTTTTTCTTCGGGAAGATGAATATTATCAAGCTCTGACGTATCAATATCATCAAGAGAAATTGCTTCGGGAGCGGTTACATCTCCGCTGATTAAATCTTTTGAAATTTCAAGTCCGTTGTCAACAATATCAAGTGTAGTATCAACGGCATTTAATGCTGTTTCTGCAGTTTCAAGAGTACTGAAAACTTCACCTGCCGCCGCTGCAGCTGCTCCTTCTTCAAAAGTTTCACTGAAATCGTTTGTTATTGTTTCGTGTTCGTCGTTTTGCACTTCCTGAACAGGAGGTTCGTCAAATGATATATTTTTAATATCCCCGAGAGGTTCAAGGTCTAGTTCCGAAAATTCAGTAACGGAAGTTTCTGTTTGCTCCTGTAAATCAACTGCTTCTTCCATTGACATTTCCTGCTGAACTTCAGCATTATTTGTGCTGTCAAGTTCGTCAAGAAGTGATAAATCTGTTATTTCCGGCGAAGTTTCTTTTCTTTTAATCTCAGGTGATGTCATAGCTTTGTATGAAAGAGTTTCAAAGTTTTCATATTCAATAAATTTATCCCTGAGCTCAGCACTTTTTGTCAGCTGTTTTATTAAATATTTTTTATCCTCATCAGAAATATCATTATCAGCCATTGCAATAATAATTCTTTCAGAATTTTCTAAATCTTCCTGCGAAAGTTTTTCTTTTGTACTTCCGCTATACGCCTCAATATATTGTTTTAAGTCTGCGGCAGAACTGAGCTTTTCTTTTTCGATAAAATAATATTGAGAGTTTTGATTATTTTTATTTATAAGCTTTGGTTCGAAAAATCCCAGGAATTTAACATGAGTAAAATCTTTAGCGAGGTTAAAAACAAGATAAATATCAGGAACAAGATTGTACTCAAAATGTGATTTAGGAATAAAAATAACATTTTCATCAAAAACAACTCTGACATCTATATGGATATTCGGCAGCATAATATCAGAAATATCCATTTCTTCAAGAATTTTTTTAATTGAGTGAATATTATAAGTCTCAGAAACATCAATATTTTCAGACGCTAAATATTTAAGAGCCAGTTCTGCACCGAGTGTGTTAATATAAGCTCTGTTTTTTGTATCTTTGTGTGCAAAAGCATTAGCAGCTGCACTTGCATCTAATTTATCCTGATCTTCAATGTAAATTAATGTTTCTTGTTCTGTAACCATACTATTCTCCTTTTATACTCAATAAGATGACACTCAATAAAAAAATATTCCAATTTTCTTGTAAATTTTTGTAACAATTGTTGAAAAAGTTTATTTTTTTCGTCAAAATTAGTTTATCAGTCGTTTTATATTGGTGTGAAATTGAATAAAATAGATATGTGTAGATAAAAGGAGGTTTTTTCCATGATAAGTTCTGTTTCCAATGTAAATTTTCGCGGTGATGCCGCTCCTGTAAATGCTCAGGACTTAATAAATTCACCGGGTAAATATACAACTCAGGCTCCTAAAGCTGAAGCGCCCGCAGATTCTTTTGAAAAAGAAGGGGCTGCCGCTGAAAAGAAAAAAAGTAAAGCGCCTGCAATAATCGGTACTGTAGTCGGCTTATTGGCTGCAGCATATGTAGGTTTGAGTATTGCTGTGGGTAAAAAAGCTTTAACAAGAGCTGTTGCAGAAGAAGGAAAAGAACTCGGATTTATGGGTAAAGTTAAAAACTTCTTTGTAAGCATTGGTGAAAGCGGCGAAAAACTCTGGAACAAAATCAGAGGCAAAAAAGTTGAAGATGGCGATGTAAAAACAAAAGGAGAAACTCCTGAACCTAAGAAGCCTGAAACTGATAAAGGTCCGGAAGTAAACAATAACAATAAACCTAAAGAAAATAAAGCTTCTGGAGGAGAAAATAAAGCAGAAGGCGACAAAAAGTCTGAAGGAAATAAAGCTCCTGAAGGAGAAAATAAAGCAGAAGGCGATAAAAAACCTGAAGAAAATAAAGCTCCTGAGGGTGAAAATAAAGCAGAAGGCGACAAAAAGCCTGAAGAAAATAAAGCACCTGAAGGTGAGAATAAAGCAGAAGGTGATAAAAAACCTGAAGAAAATAAAACTGAAAATCAGGATAAACAAAATTAATAAAAAAGCCCGTTTCAAACGGGCTTTTTTATTCTATAAATTCTGACAATATGGTATTACTTATTAAAATCCCCTCATTTGTCAGCTTAAAACCTGTATTAGTTTCTTTCAGATACTTATAGGAAATATACTTATTTATTGTATTAGCGTACTTTTTCAGGAAATCAATATTAAATTTCTTGTTTATTTTTTCTATGTTTATACCTTCGGTTTTTCTGAACCCGAGAAAAATTTCTTCCTCTAACTGCTCTTGCAGAGTTAATTTATGGCTTACTTTGTGTGTTAACGGATTATTTATATATTCATCAAGATTAGAGGTATTATAATAACGAATGCCGTTTTCATAACCGTGAGCTGCAACGCCAAATCCGTAATATGTGTTATTATCCCAGTAGTTAAGGTTATGCCTTGATGCATAACCTTCTTTACAAAAGTTACTTATTTCATAATGCTTAAAGCCGTTGTTTGTAAGAATTTCTATTGCTTTCAAATACATTTCCGCCTGCATATCATCATCAGGAAGATTTACGGGGGCATGTTTATCAAAATAACAGCCTTCATCTATCTTAAGCCCGTATAATGATATATGTTGAATATCAAGTTGAACAGCTTTATATAAATCATTTTCAAAATCCTTCAGCGTCTGCTCGGGTAAACCGTAAATAAAATCAATGCTTATGTTGTTAAACCCTGCCTGTTTTGCCGAATTTACAGAAGTTTCAACATCTTTTGACATATGCCTTCTTCCGATAATATGTAAAATTCGGTCGTTAAAAGTCTGGCAGCCGAAACTAAGGCGGTTTATTCCGATTTTTCTAAGATTTTTTAAATAATCATAAGTTATAGTTTCAGGATTTAGTTCTGCCGTAATTTCCGTATCTATGCTCATGTTGAATAAATACAATAATTCGTTGAAATCTTCGGGGGTTAGAAGGGAAGGCGTGCCGCCCCCGAAATATAATGTATTTAAGCATTCTTTTTTATATAAAATTTTTATTTCTTCTATCAGCGAATGTATGTATTGTTTTTTTAGCTCAAGTTTCGGGAATGAAATGAATGAACAATATTTACACTTTGATTTGCAAAACGGTATATGTATATAAACATTCTTAACCATATTTTTAATTTTACAATAAATTTGATAAATGAGTATATTTATGTGACGTGTTACTCCCTTTAAAAAGATAAAAACATCGTAAATAATTAAAAAAAAGGAGTGGAAGTATGACAAACTTATTAATTAATTTTAAAGTCGGGGGGGGGGCAGTTTAAGCCGCTCCTTTAAAGGTTTTCAAGGTTTTACATTAGCAGAAATGATGGTTGTAATGCTTATTATGAGCATCATTTTAGCAGCTATGGCGCCCGTAATGACAACACGAAGTAAGGCAGACAGTTCGTCTCCTTGGCGTTATTCCCCTGAGAATTTATCCGATG
>ERZ780168.255-NODE-255-length-66065-cov-6.682987_pt1 | contig 66065 bp, 81 predicted proteins | sample MGYA00510981_ERZ780168 | MGnify/ENA primary metagenome ERZ780168 (study PRJEB29588, sample SAMEA2158769) | human gut metagenome | biome: human gut; feature: human-associated habitat; material: faeces | place: Denmark | collected 2008/2010 ...
ATTTGAAGAAACTGCTTGTTGCTTATCGTACTGGTCTGATAAAAGAAAAAGTGTGATAGATTGAAATGATAAGGGCTTAAAACCATCATTTATCATTTGATAGTTTTAGTAATGCTTAAAATATAGTGTCTTTATTTACTTGATACATAAGGAAAAGTGTAATTCATTATTAATATTGAATTGCACTTTTATTATTAATGCCCGTTATATTCCATACTATACATATCAAAGCCTTTGGCCCAATAGTCTCTTTGGATTTCTTTCAGTGTGAATCCTTGCTTTTCGTAGAATTTATAGGCTAATTGTGAAGTTCTAACGGTTATTTTTTGAATACCATCAATGGACTTTAATATTTCAATTCTATATTTTAATAATTGTGCTCCTAACGATTTGCCTTGGTACTGGGGATGTATGATATCCCAACTTATTTTTCCGCTGGCTTTATCCTTTGTAAAATTTATTCCGCCACAGCCTACAACCTTCTTGTTGAGTAATAGAACAAAATAAAGTTCACGTTCGCTATCCAGATAGTTACTAAAATCAGCTTCTTCTTTCGGTGCAAAATATGCAGGCGTGTTCTGTCTGATTAAATCTATTACAGCATTCTTATCTGTTGGCTGGTATTCTCTAATTGTAGTTATGTTCATCTCAACGTTCATTGTAATTTTATTTAGAAAAGAACAATGCCTGCTTCTATAATCGCTCCTTTATCGTAATTGCTTGATTTATTATAGAATCTGGTTAACCCATAACCACCTGTTGCATAGATGCCGAACTTCCTGGTAAATTGATATTCCAGATTGGCACGTGCCTGCAATGCATATAAGCGTTTCGGAATCACCTCGTCTTTGTTATCGAACGCCTCGATATGCTGGTAGCCAAGGTCTCCGCTGATGGATAAGCCTTTGTAAAGAGGGAAGGACAAACCGGCACGATAGGATGCACTTGCCGAAAACTTATCATTCAACCCCTGATACATGGAGCCGACTCCCAGAATGGTATAAAACAATTGGTTCTTGAAGCGTACACCTATATTGACAGGCGTAGCATTTCCACCATACACCATCATCTGCACTCTTGTATCAGGATTCGCATTAACCAATCCGAGTTGGAATCCCTTCATATCTTCTTTGTAATAATTGACAAGGCCAATTTGAAGTCCGCAAGCCTGCGTTACATAATTACATAATGCTATTTGCACCCCATTCAGTTTCGATGCAGTTATGTTGGCAATTCCTGCAATCTGCAAGCCGTTCATGTGTTCGCCTACTACATTCAAAAGTCCGGAAGCCATCAAGCCGCCGAAACTCTGTCCTGTAATATTTGCCGCTCCGGAAAAGTGTAGTCCCGAAGCCATATTGCCCGTCACATTCATGAAACCGCTAATCATTAACCCCGAGGTATTATCTCCTCCGATACTGGTTAAACCGGATATGATTACTCCCTGAGTTCTGTCGCCGGTGATATTTACCAATCCGGCAGCAGAAAGCCCTACGGTGTTATCGCCGCTGATATTACTGATACCGGCTAGCTGAACGCCCCTCATAGTACCCCCTGCCAAGTTGGCTAATCCGGTGATTTGTACTCCGTTCATGTCACCATGTACCACACTCCCCAATGCATTGATACCCACACCGTTCAAGCGATTCATTGTAGACAGGAGGCCGATGTTCACATAAGTCGTCTGTGTACTGTCATGCGGTTGCGTACAAATATCTTTCCAGATGGAAATATTAATACCTGCACTCTTGTTCTGTGCCGGCAAACAAACGGCAGCCATTAGGATAGCTGCCGTGATTATTGTTTTCTTTATCTTCATTCTATATCTCTTTATCTTCGGTTTAAGTTATATTCTTCTATGCAAAGTTTAGTTGCCTTAACCTTTAGCTTCCTGATACAAATACCGTTTGATACTCTTCTTCGGCGTCTTTTCAAATTCCTCAGGATAAATCTTCATCTTGGAAACCTGGCTATATGCCGGCAGCATTGTATTCAGTGCCACCCGGTTTTCTTCCATCACCCGTTCGATGTCCTCATTCTTCAGACCGTGGGCGAAAGCGTCGTCAAAATCCGGATAAACAAGACCGACGAGTTTTTCGTTCTGCTGAACGATGATACTTTCGGCTACGTACGGCATATTATTCAGTTTGTCTTCGATTTCTTCAGGATAGATATTTTGTCCGCTTGCACTGAGAAGCAGGTTTTTGCTGCGTCCCTTGATAGTTACGTTACCTTCGGCATCCATCAATGCGAGGTCGCCTGTATGCAGCCAACCGTCTTTATCAATAACTTCCTGTGTAGCTTCCTCATTCTTATAATATCCCAACATCACATTCGGGCCTTTACAAACAATTTCTCCGACGATATTCTCCGGGTCGGAAGACAGAATCCGTACATCCATACGGGGTGCAGCCTTTCCGCAAGAACCCGGCTTGAATCTTGTCCAGTCTTCGTAGCAGATAATCGGGCCGCATTCCGTCATTCCATATCCTACCGTATAAGGGAAATCAATCATTTTCAGGAATTGTTCCACTTCCTGATTAAATGCAGCTCCACCGACAATAATTTCTTTGAAGTTCCCGCCGAACGCTTTTATCATTTCCTCGCGTACCGTAGCTTTGATTTTATCATTGATGATAGGTACTTTCAATAATATCTTCATAGCGGGAGTCTCCAGTTTCGGAAGTACGCTCTTCTTTATGATTTTCTCGATAATAAGGGGTACGGCTATAATCAGACTGGGTTTAACTTCTTCAAATGCCTGGAAGATAATTTTCGGACTCGGCATGCGGGTAAGGAAGTAAATGTGGCATCCGACAGCAAACTCATAAAGGAATTCGAACGCCAGTCCGTACATGTGTGCCATAGGAAGCATGGATACGATTTTATCTCCAGCTTCCAAATCCAATACATCGAATGCAAATTGGGTGTTCGACCACAAACTGCGATAGGGGAGCATTACTCCTTTGGAATAACTGGTCGTACCGGAAGTATAATTGATAACGGCTAATTCTTCGGGTTCGTCTTTATGGTATGCGACGTGCTCTTTGCGGAAGTTCTTGGGATATTTCTTACCGAACATTTCATTCAGATGTTCGCGGGCATAAGTCAGACGTTCGCTGCGTGATACCAGCAGGGTGAAATCGTTCATCATCAGGATACCTTCCAATAGCGGCATTGCCGATTCGTTCAGGTTTTCCCATACCATGTCTCCTACAAGTAGCAGTTTCGCTTCGGAGTGGTTGACGATGTTGTGCACATTGTCTGCTTTAAACTCATGGAGAATAGGTACGATAACCGCTCCATATGTCAGCGTAGCCAGGAAAGTTACTCCCCAATGCGAACTGTTTCTTCCGCATACGGCAATCTTGTCTCCCTTGCGGATTCCACTTTCCTCAAAAATGATATGGAGTTTTTCGATTTTGCGAGCTACGTCTTTATACTGTAGGGTGGCACCCTTGTAATCGGTCAGGGCATCCAAGTCCCAATTATTCTTGATACTATTTTCAATGTAAGCTATAAAACTCTGTTCCATTGTTTTTTGCACATTTGGTATTAAATTGTGCAAATATAGCAATTAAATTAAGAATGAAGAACTATGAGTGAAGAATTTTTGGAAATGGGGTGGGAGAGGGAGTAAATCTGTGATATGCTATGAGCTGATTCTTATATGCTATAATGATAATCAGATATGCTATAATGATAATTAATTATGCTATAATGAAAATCAATTATGCTATAAGCTAAAATAATGATGCTGATAGCATATCAACAGATTGTTTTTACTTCTTATTTCAAGTACCATTCGTACATTTTCCGTACACCTTCCTCGATTTCGATTTTATGATGCCATCCGAGAGCATGCAGCTTTGAAGGGTCGGTCAGTTTCCGCATAGTGCCGTCCGGTTTGCTGCTGTCAAAAGTCAGTTTGCCTTGATAGCCTACGGTTTCTACGATACGTTCCGTAAGTTGGCGGATGGTGATTTCCTTGCCGGTTCCGATGTTGATGTGGCAGTTACGGATGTCCTTGTCACCTTCTTTGTAGGTATCCTTGAAGTCTACATGCTCCATGACGAATACACTGGCGTCTGCCATTTCTTCGCTCCAAAGGAATTCACGAAGCGGAGTACCAGTGCCCCAAAGGGTCACTTCCGTGTCGCTGATACCATACTTCTTCAGGACAGCGAGGATTTCTTCTTTTGGACTGTCCCCATTGACGCCTTCTACCGGACGCAGATTCATATCCTTGCGTACAGCTTCCCAGTCGCCCTCTTTCAGACAGTGAGCCAGATGAATCTTGCGAATCATGGCAGGCAATACATGGCTGCGTTCCAAATCGAAATTATCATTCGGGCCATAAAGATTGGTCGGCATCACAGCGATATAGTTTGTACCATATTGCAGGTTGAAGCTCTCGCACATCTTTAATCCGGCAATTTTAGAAATGGCATACGGTTCGTTGGTATATTCCAGCGGAGAAGTGAGCAGCACATCTTCTTTCATGGGCTGTTCGGCATCACGCGGGTAAATACACGTACTACCCAGGAAAAGCAGCTTCTTCACATTGTGACGGAAACTTTCTCCAATCACGTTCTGCTGAATCTGCAGGTTCTTGTAGATAAAGTCGGCACGGTAGATGCTGTTTGCCATGATGCCGCCTACAAAAGCGGCGGCAAGGAATACATATTCCGGCTTTTCTTCATCAAAGAACTCGCGAACAGCTACACCATCCAGTAAGTCCAGCTCCTTGTGGGAGCGGCCTACCAGATTGGTATATCCTTTATCCTGCAAATTTTTCCAGATAGCAGAGCCTACGAGTCCGCGGTGTCCTGCTACGTATATCTTTGCATTCTTTTCCATATTCAAAGATTGATTTGATTAGTGTTTGTTGGCAATCATGCGTCTCACCTTCTCCATATCGTGGCGAACCATGATACTTACCAGTTCTTCGAATGAAGTCTTGCACGGATTCCATCCCAATAAAGTTCTCGCTTTAGTCGGGTCACCCAGTAATTGTTCCACTTCCGACGGACGGAAATATTTAGGGTCAACTTCTACCAAAGTCTTTCCGGTAGCTACGTCGATGCCCTTTTCATTCACGCCTTCACCTTCCCAACGAAGTTCGATTCCCGCTTCTTTGAAAGCCAGTGCCGCAAATTCGCGTACAGTGTGCATTTCTCCCGTAGCAATCACGAAATCTTCGGGAACGTCATGTTGCAGAATCAGCCACATACATTCCACGTAATCCTTGGCATATCCCCAGTCGCGGCGTGCGTCCAGATTACCTAAATACAGCTTGTCCTGTTCGCCCTGCGCGATACGTGCGGCAGCCAGAGAAATCTTGCGGGTAACGAAAGTCTCACCGCGGCGTTCGCTCTCATGATTGAACAAGATACCGTTTACGGCAAACATTCCGTAACTTTCACGGTAATTCTTAGTAATCCAGAAACCATATTGTTTGGCTACCCCGTACGGAGAGCGGGGATAGAACGGAGTTGTCTCTTTTTGTGGAACTTCCTGCACCTTTCCGAACAATTCGGAAGTAGAAGCCTGGTAGATGCGGGTTTTCTTTTCCAGTCCCAGGATGCGTACAGCTTCGAGCATACGCAGTGTGCCGACAGCATCCGCTTCGGCAGTGTACTCGGGCACGTCGAACGAAACCTTTACATGGCTTTGAGCAGCCAGATTGTAGATTTCATCCGGTTGCACCTGTTGGATAATACGGATTAACGAACTGGAATCTGTCATATCCCCATAATGCAGATTGATAGTACGTTTTTGTTTCATGTCGCGCACCCACTCGTCAAAATATAAATGTTCAATACGGCCTGTATTGAACGAAGAAGAACGACGGAGAATACCGTGTACTTCGTAACCTTTTTGCAATAGAAACTCGGCAAGATAAGAACCATCCTGCCCGGTGATGCCTGATATTAGGGCTTTTTTCATACGCTATGTATTTAATAATTGAAAATGTGGCTGCAAATGTCGGCATTTTTTGCTGTATATGCAAACCACTTTCCATTTATTTTTCAGCACAGTCGTTCAGCACGGTTTTTCCCCATCATTTTGTCGATAATCAGCGCGATAGCTCCATCGCCGGTAACGTTGCAGGCTGTTCCGAAACTATCCATCGCAATGTAAAGAGCAATCATCAAAGCCTGTGCCGATTCATCGAAGCCGAGCATGGATTGCAGGATTCCCAAAGCAGCCATGATAGCCCCGCCCGGAACGCCCGGCGCGGCCACCATCGTGATTCCCAACATAAAGATAAAACCGGCAAAGAGAGGGAAGTCGAACGGCATTCCCTGCATCATCATCAACGCCAGCGCGCAAGCTACGATTTTCAGCGTACTGCCCGACAGATGAATCGTGGCACACAGCGGAATCACGAATCCTGCAATATCTGCCGAAACTCCGTTTTTCTTCGTCTGTTCCAGCGTTACGGGAATGGTAGCTGCCGAGGATTGCGTACCCAACGCCGTAAAATAAGCCGGCATCATCTTGCCGAGTAATTTGAACGGATTCTTGCGTACAAACAGCGCCGCAATGGAATATTGAAATACCAACAGGAATATATGCAAGATAAAGATTACCCCGATGATTTTGATAAATACCATCAGGATAGAATATACTTGTCCCGAATGTGTCATATTCAGGAAAATGCCGAAGATGTAAAGCGGCAATAAAGGTAGAATCACCGCACTAATCATACGGACGATAATCTCCTGAAAATCCCGTGCCACATTCTTCAACGCATCGCTGTTCAGCGAAGCGAGCCCTAACCCGAGCGTGAAAGCGAGAATCAAAGCCGTCATCACATTCATCAACGGGGGGATGGATACGGAGAAGTAGGGGAGAATTCCTTGTGCCTCGCTCACCTCTTCGAGTGGCACACCCGGTTCGATGAGCGACGGAAATATCGTGACCCCGGTAAAATAGGAGAGGAAACCCGAAAACAGAGTAGCCCCGTAAGCAATCAGAGCAGTGATGAGCAGCATCTTTCCCGCGCCTTTGCCAATGTCGGCAATAGCCACAGTGACCAGTCCGAGGATAATCAACGGAATGGAGAAATTCAGAAATTCACTGAAAATGCCGTTGAAAGTGACGAATATCCGTACCAGCGGAGCCGGGAAAAAGGTGCCGATGGCAATGCCTAGAATGATAGCGATAACAATACGGGCTAATAAACCGATTCTGATTTTCTTCATTTCTGTTTCTATTTGTTGCCCACAAAAATAATATTTTAATCTAAATATATCGAACAAATGTTCATTTCAATTGTTACTATGGTAAACATTATTACAAAATATACAAGTTATGACAAATCAGAATAAAACAGATATCGGACTTATCGGCTTGGCTGTGATGGGCGAGAATCTTGCTTTAAACATGGAGAGTAAGGGATGGCATGTATCGGTTTATAACCGTACCGTCCCCGGAGTGGAAGAAGGAGTAGTAGACCGCTTTATGAACGGCCGGGCAAAAGGTAAAAATATCGAAGGATTCACAGATATAAAAGCTTTTGTAGATTCAATAGCCACCCCCCGGAAAATAATGATGATGGTTCGTGCCGGAAGTCCGGTAGACGAACTGATGGAGCAGCTTTTCCCGTTGCTCTCACCCGGTGATATTCTTATCGACGGTGGTAATTCCAATTACGAAGATACCAACCGCCGTGTCGAGCTTGCCGAATCGAAAGGTTTTCTTTTCGTCGGCAGTGGCGTGTCCGGTGGTGAAGAAGGGGCTTTGAACGGTGCTTCCATCATGCCCGGCGGTTCGGAACAAGCATGGCCGGAAGTGAAACCGATTCTTCAAAGCATTGCGGCAAAAGCACCGGACGGTACTCCTTGTTGCCAATGGGTAGGCCCGGCAGGTTCCGGTCACTTCGTGAAGATGATTCACAACGGTATCGAATATGGCGACATGCAACTGATTGCCGAAGCCTATTGGGTAATGAAGAAACTGCTCGATTTGAACAACGAGGAAATGGCAGATGTCTTTGCCCGTTGGAATGAAGGCAAACTTCGCAGTTACCTTATCGAAATTACTGCCAACATCTTACGTCATAAAGACAAAGCCGGCGGTTATCTCATTGATAAGATTCTGGACGCTGCCGGACAGAAAGGAACGGGCAAATGGTCGGTCATCAACGCCATGGAACTCGGCATGCCGTTAGGACTGATTGCCACGGCCGTGTTCGAACGCAGCCTCTCCGCCCAGAAAGATTTGCGCCGCCTGGCTTCCAAACAATTCCAGTGCCAACATACACAACCTATATATAATAAGGTGGAACTCGTCAAGGACATATTTTCCGCCCTTTATGCTTCCAAGCTCGTCTCCTATGCCCAGGGATTCGCCGTGTTGCAACGTGCTTCCGACGCTTTCGCTTGGCATCTCGACCTGGCTTCCATCGCCCGTATGTGGCGTGGTGGATGCATCATCCGCAGTATATTCCTGAACGACATTGCAGCCGCCTTCGAAGCCACCGACAAGCCTAAACACTTGTTGTTGGCTCCTTATTTCAAGGAAGAGATGAAGACGTTGCTCCCCGGTTGGAAGAGCCTCGTGGCCGAAGCTATGAAAGAAGAACTTCCCGTTCCCGCTTTCTCTTCTGCCTTGAACTACTTCTATTCGCTCACTTCCGCCGACTTGCCCGCCAACCTCGTACAGGCACAGCGTGACTACTTCGGTGCGCATACTTTCGAACGTAAAGACGAGTTGCGCGGACAGTTCTTCCACGAAAACTGGACGGGACACGGTGGCGACACGAAGTCGGGTACGTACAACGTCTGACAGGATATGATGAGTAACAAGATTGTTTTATAAGTAAGAAATAAAAAAACGACAATGGATAAATTTGCAATGATTATTTTCGGTGCGTCCGGCGACCTTACCAAACGTAAGTTGATGCCTGCCCTCTATTCCCTCTTCCGTGAAAAGCGGTTGACAGGAGATTATAGTATCGTGGGTATCGGGCGTACAATCTACTCTGACGAGGACTACCGTTCATATATATTGGGTGAACTTCAGACTTTTGTGAAGTCCGAAGAACAGGACGCGGCACTGATGGATGCCTTTATTTCCCATTTGTATTACCTGCCGATGGACCCGGCAAAAGAAGAAGGCTACCCGGCACTCCGCCAACGACTGGTAGAGTTGACCAACGAGGTAGACCCTGATAACCTGCTGTTCTATCTTGCCACTCCACCGTCTCTTTACGGCGTAGTGCCTTTGCATCTGAAAGCAGCCGGACTGAATACTCCCCATTCGCGTATCATTGTAGAGAAGCCTTTCGGCTACGACCTCGAATCGGCACGTGAACTGAACAAAATCTATGCTTCGGTCTTCAACGAACAGCAGATTTACCGTATCGACCATTTCCTGGGTAAAGAGACTGCCCAGAATGTACTGGCTTTCCGTTTTGCCAACGGCATCTTCGAACCGCTCTGGAACCGGAACTATATCGACTACGTGGAAATCACCGCCGTCGAAAATCTCGGTATCGAGCAGCGCGGCGGATTCTACGAAACGGCGGGTGCCTTGCGTGATATGGTGCAGAACCATCTTATCCAGCTTGTAGCCCTCACGGCTATGGAACCGCCTGCTGTCTTCAACGCTGATAATTTCCGTAACGAAGTCGTGAAAGTCTACGAATCTCTTACCCCCTTGAATGAAGAAGACCTGAACGAACATATCGTTCGCGGACAATATACGTCTTCCGGCAACAAGAAAGGATACCGTGAAGAGAAAGGCGTATCTCCCGACTCGCGCACGGAGACTTATATTGCCATGAAACTGGGCATCAGCAACTGGCGTTGGAGCGGCGTTCCGTTCTATATCCGCACAGGCAAACAGATGCCGACAAAAGTGACGGAAATCGTTGTTCATTTCCGCGAAACACCTCATCAGATGTTTCATTGTGCCGGTGGCAACTGTCCACGGGCAAATAAATTGATTCTTCGTTTGCAGCCAAACGAAGGAATAGTTCTCAAGATCGGAATGAAAGTCCCCGGTGCCGGCTTCGAAGTCCGCCAGGTGACGATGGACTTCAGTTATACCCAGTTGGGTGGAGTGCCGAGCGGCGACGCTTATGCACGTCTGATAGACGACTGTATCCAGGGCGACCCGACCTTATTTACTCGAAGCGATGCAGTGGAAGCCTCATGGAAATTCTTCGACCCGGTACTCCGTTACTGGACAGAGAATCCTGACGCACCTCTTTACGGCTATCCCGCAGGTACGTGGGGGCCTTTGGAAAGTGAAGCTATGATGCACGAACATGGAGCTGACTGGACTAACCCTTGTAAGAATTTGACAAACACAGATCAATATTGTGAATTATGAAACTAGAAATTTTTCCTTCGTCCATAGAGACGTCTCGTGAGTTGATACTCCGTCTGGTGGAGATTATGAAAGAGGAACCTGACAAGGTGTTCAATATAGCGGTGAGCGGTGGAAGCACCCCCGCCCTGATGTTTGATTTATGGGCGAACGAGTATATGGATATTACTCCCTGGCATCGTATGAATGTTTATTGGGTGGACGAGCGTTGTGTGCCGCCCGATGATTCGGACAGCAATTACGGGATGATGCGTAATCTTCTATTAGGGTTGGCTCCTATCCCTTACGAAAATGTCTACCGTATTCGTGGCGAAGCGAAACCGGTGAAAGAAGCTGTCCGCTATTCGGAATTAGTGAAACAGCAGGTGCCGCTCAAGCAGGGCTGGCCGGAATTTGACATTATATTGCTGGGTGCGGGTGACGACGGACATACCTCTTCCATTTTCCCCGGACAAGAGAGTCTGTTGACTTCCGATTCCATCTATGTAGTCAGCAGCCATCCCCGCAACGGGCAGAAACGTATTGCGATGACCGGCTATCCGATTCTGAATGCCCGCCATGTCATTTTCCTGATAACGGGGAAAAGTAAGGCGGATGTAGTGGAAGAAATCTGTAATTCCGGCGATACGGGTCCGGCGGCTTACATTGCCCACCACGCACAGAATGTAGAACTGTTTATGGATAAAGGAGCTGCTTTGTATATCGACGGTCAGGATAAATGAACTGAAATAGAAAAAGACCAGAGGAGAGTTACACTTTCGTAATCTCCTCTACTATATAATTATCATTCACTTTTCTGCAAGTACATACAAAATATTCAGGATGTTGCAAAGCACCTTGTAAAGTATCAGGAAGAATGATCTCTTTCGTACGACGGTCTACCGCAACCATTGCATACAATATTCCTTCACTTTCGCATAGCTCGACCAATGCGCTTTTCAACTCTTCTACAGCATATTCCATTTGTGTGAGATTTTTGTCGCTGCAAAGTTATGGAAAATATGTATATTTTGTGCAACAATATTCTCGTAATATATAAAAATAACCTCTTGGTTACTTCAAATGAAGGGCTTCGGCTAAGTGTAGCCGGGGCTTTTTCGGAAAAATCTGCCTATCGACAGAAAAAAAACATTTAACGGTAAAATTCCGTGTTCCGTCTATCGCTTTTGTTGCTGATATAATATGTACGTACCTTCGTTACCAGTAAATCAATAGAAATATGAATATGGTAAATGTAAGAAGATTGACAGTGATGGCATTTCTTGGTGCAGGTATGCTTTCGGGCATATCTGCTCAGGAATCTCCGCTGCAAGCCGATATGCTGAACGAAGCAAAGCTCCCTGCCCGGTGGGATTTGCAATCGTGCATCGACTATGCCTTGGAACAGAATATTACTATTCGCAAAAACCGTGTGGCTGCGGAAAGTACACAGATTGACGTAAAGACAGCTAAAGCCGCCTTGTTTCCCAGCCTTTCATTCTCTACCAGTCAGCAAGTGGTGAATCGTCCGTATCAGGAGACGAGCAGCCGGGTGAGCGGTAGCGAGATAATCAGTAGCAACAGCAAAACCAGTTATAACGGTAATTATGGTCTGAATGCTTCGTGGACATTGTATAATGGCAGCAAACGCCTGAAGACTATCAAGCAGGAGCAACTGAACAATCAGGTAGCCGAACTTGACGTGGCAACTTCCGAGAATGATATCCGGGAATCCATTGCTCAGGTTTACATTCAGATTCTTTATGCAGCCGAGTCTGTCAGAGTAAACGAGAATACGTTGCAGGTTTCCATTGCGCAGCGTGACCGCGGGCAGCAGTTGCTGGATGCAGGAAGTATAGCCAAAAGTGACTTTGCGCAACTGGAAGCTCAGGTCAGCACCGATCGTTATCAACTTGTCACAGCGCAAGCCACCTTGCAAGATTACAAATTACAACTGAAACAACTGCTCGAACTGGACGGGGAGAATGAAATGGACGTCTATCTCCCCGCTTTGGCCGACGATAATGTGCTTGCCCCGTTGCCCGCTAAAAGGGACGTGTATGTAAGCGCTCTCGCTCTTCGTCCTGAGATTGAAGCAAGCAAACTCAATGTGGAAGCTTCCGAATTGGGGATTGACATTGCAAAATCCGGTTATTTCCCTACTATCAGCCTTAGTGCGGGTATCGGGACGAATCATACGAGCGGCAGCGATTTCACTTTCGGCGAGCAGGTGAAGAATGGGTGGAACAATTCTATCGGTTTGTCCGTCAGTGTGCCTATCTTCAATAACCGCCAGACGAAGAGCGCCATACAGAAGGCTAAGTTGCAGCGCGAAACGAGTATGCTGTCGTTGCTTGACGAGCAGAAGGCTTTGTACAAGACGATTGAAGGTCTTTGGCTGGATGCCAGCAGTGCACAGCAGCGTTATGCGGCAGCCAACGAGAAGCTGAGAAGTACACAAATCAGCTACGACCTGATCAGCGAACAATTCAACTTGGGAATGAAGAATACCGTGGAACTTCTTACCGAAAAGAATAACCTGCTGCAAGCTCAGCAAGAACAACTTCAGGCTAAATATATGGCAATACTGAACACTCAGTTGCTGAAGTTCTATCAGGGGGATAAATTAGCATTATAATAAATAAGTAAAAGCATAATAAACGGATGAAAACGAAAAAGATTATCTTAATCGCCGTGGCAGTCGTTGTGGTGGCAGGTGCGGGAATATGGTTCTTCGCAGGTGCGCCCGCCAAACACAAAGTCACGTACGCCACTGTCGCTGTCGGCAAAGGCGATATTTCAAATTCGGTGACTGCTACCGGAACAATCGAACCGGTGACGGAAGTAGAAGTCGGTACGCAGGTATCAGGTATCATCGACAAGATTTACGTAGACTATAATTCGACAGTCACCAAAGGACAGTTGATTGCAGAAATGGATCGTGTTACTTTACAAAGCGAACTGGCTTCCCAACAGGCAACTTATGACGGGGCTAAAGCCGAATATGAATATCAGAAGAAGAATTACGAGCGCAGCAAAGGACTGCATGAGAAATCTCTGATTAGCGATACGGATTTCGAGCTGGCTCTTTATAATTATCAGAAGGCGAAGAGCAGTTATGACAGCAGTAAGGCGTCTCTTGCAAAAGCGGAACGCAACTTGTCTTATGCAACGATTACTTCACCGATTGACGGTGTCGTTATCAGCCGTGATGTGGAAGCCGGACAGACGGTTGCTTCTGGATTCGAAACCCCGACACTTTTCACCATTGCCGCGGATTTAACTCAAATGCAAGTGGTGGCCGATGTGGATGAGGCTGATATAGGTGGGGTGGAAGAAGGCCAGCGTGCCAGCTTTACGGTAGATGCTTATCCGAATGATACTTTTGAAGGTGTAGTGACACAGATTCGCTTGGGGGACGCAAGCAGTACGAGCAGCACAAGCAGCAGTACAAGTACCGTGGTGACTTACGAAGTGGTGATCTCGGCGCCTAATCCCGACCTGAAACTGAAACCGCGCCTGACGGCCAACGTCACGATTTATATTCTTGATAAGAAAAATGTATTGTCTGTTCCGAACAAGGCTTTGCGTTTCGTTCCGGAGAAACCTCTCATCGGTGCTAATGACATCGTGAAAGATTGCGAGGGTGAACATAAACTCTGGACACGTGAAGGGACGACATTCACAGCTCATCCGGTAGAAATCGGAATCAGCAACGGCATATCTACGGAAATTGTCAGCGGCATCACCGAAGGGACGAGGATTGTGTCCGAAGCTATCATAGGCGCGATGCCGGGCGAAAATGTCGGAGCCGCTCCCAATAAAGAGAGTGGGGGAGAAAGAAGCCCGTTCATGCCGAGCCGTCCGGGAGACAATAAAAAGAGGAACAACAAGTGACAATCATGAAGAGAGTAATTGAAATACAGAATATCAAACGGGACTTTCAGGTGGGGGACGAAACCGTTCATGCGTTGCGGGGCGTTTCGTTTACTATCAATGAAGGGGAGTTTGTCACCATCATGGGTACTTCCGGTTCGGGAAAGTCCACGCTCCTTAATATATTGGGCTGTCTGGACACCCCGACAAGCGGAGAGTATCTGCTCGATGATATTCCCGTCCGCACGATGAGCAAACCTCAACGTGCGGTGTTGAGGAATCGTAAGATCGGGTTCGTGTTCCAAAGTTACAATCTGCTGCCCAAAACGACCGCTGTGGAGAATGTCGAACTGCCGCTTATGTACAACTCGTCCGTGAGTGCTTCCGAACGTCGCCGCCGTGCTATCGAATCTTTGCAGGCTGTGGGGTTGGGCGACCGTCTGGAACACAAATCCAATCAGATGTCCGGAGGACAGATGCAGCGCGTTGCCATCGCACGCGCACTGGTAAACAATCCTGCCGTGATTCTCGCGGACGAAGCAACCGGAAACCTCGACACCCGTACCTCTTTCGAGATACTTGTCCTGTTTCAGAAACTGCATAAGGAAGGACGTACGCTCATCTTTGTGACACATAATCCCGAAATCGCGCAATATAGCAGCCGGAATATCCGACTGCGCGATGGTCATGTCATAGAGGACACTGTCAACTCAAATATTCTGTCCGCTGCCGAAGCACTGGCTGCATTGCCGAAGAATGACGAGGATTAAACAGTGATTAGCGGGATAGTGATTAGTGATAAATTCATTGCTGTTCATTATCGCGCTAATCAGTAAATAATTAATTACTAATAACATGAATGGAACTAATTTATTCAAGATAGCTCTCCGGGCGTTGGCGAACAATAAGCTGCGTGCTTTTCTCACCATGCTTGGTATCATTATCGGTGTTGCTTCCGTTATCACGATGCTTGCTATCGGGCAGGGTTCGAAGAAAAGCATCCAGCAGCAAATCTCCGAAATGGGCTCGAACATGATTATGATTCATCCGGGAGCCGATATGCGTGGCGGTGTCCGGCAAGATCCATCTGCTATGCAGACCTTGAAGCTTGCCGATTACGAAGCCTTGCGCGATGAGACAAGTTTCTTGTCTGCCATCAGTCCCAATGTTTCTTCATCGGGACAGCTTATTGCCGGTAACAATAACTATCCGGCATCCGTGAATGGTGTAGGAACGGAATATCTCGATATCCGCCAGTTGACGGTTGAGAATGGGGAGATGTTTACGGAAGCTGATATCCAAAGCTCCGCAAAAGTATGTGTGATAGGAAAGACGATAGTGGACAATCTTTTCCCGGACGGAAGTGATCCGGTAGGCAAGATTATCCGTTTCAGCAAGATACCCTTCCGGGTGGTAGGCGTACTCAAGGCCAAGGGGTACAACTCTATGGGACAAGACCAGGATGCCGTAGTGCTTGCCCCTTATACCACTGTCATGAAACGTCTGCTCGCCGTAACGTATCTGCAAGGTGTGTTTGCTTCTGCCCTCACCGAAGATATGACGGAATATGCTACGGATGAAATCAGTACGATTCTCCGCCGTAATCATAAACTGAAAGCATTGGACAATGATGATTTCACTATCCGTACACAACAGGAACTGAGTACAATGCTCAACTCTACTACCGATTTGATGACAACTTTGCTCGCTTGCATCGCAGGAATCTCACTGGTGGTGGGCGGCATTGGAATTATGAATATCATGTATGTATCCGTAACGGAACGTACACGCGAGATTGGTCTGCGTATGTCCGTCGGTGCACGGGGTGTCGATATTCTGAGCCAGTTTCTTATTGAAGCCATCATGATTAGTATCACGGGTGGTATCATCGGAGTGATTATAGGCTGCGGAGCCAGTTGGGTCGTTAAAAGTGCGGCACATTGGCCTATCTATATCCAACCGTGGAGTGTATTCCTTTCTTTTGCGGTATGTACCGTCACCGGAGTCTTCTTCGGATGGTATCCTGCCAAAAAAGCAGCAGATTTAGACCCGATAGAGGCTATCAGATACGAATAAAAAGCTATCTTTGTCTCCATGAAACAAACCTTTACATCCGCACGTCGTCCCCTGGAAATACTGATACATATTATCAGTTGGGGGATTATGTTCGGTTTCCCGTTCTTTTTCGTTGAGCGTGGGAACGGGAACATCAACTGGATGGCTTATATACGTCATCTTGCCGTACCGCTTTCGTTTATGATTGTGTTCTACGTCAACTATTTCTTTTTGGTTCCCCGCTATCTTTTCCAGAGTCAGTCCAAAAGATATGTCATCTATAACATCATCTTTTTATGTATCATCGGAGTCTTGCTTCACTTTTGGCAGAACCTGACGTTCGATCCTTCGTTTACGCCCAAACACAAACGGCCGGGTATGCCGCCGGGATGGTTGTTCTTCCTCAGGGATATGCTGAGCCTGGTCTTCACCATCGGGCTGAGTGCCGCCATCCGTATGAGTGCGCGATGGGCTCAGAACGAAGCCGCCCGTAAGGAAGCGGAACGGAATCGTGCGGAAGCCGAACTGAAGAATCTGCGTAACCAACTGAATCCGCACTTTCTGCTGAATACTCTGAATAATATTTATGCTTTGATTGCATTTGATTCGGACAAGGCGCAGGAAGCGGTGCAGGAGTTGAGCAAACTTCTTCGATACGTATTGTATGATAATCAGCAGATGTACGTCCCTCTCTGTAAGGAAGTGGATTTTATCCGCAATTATATTGAGTTGATGCGTATCCGCCTGTCCGCCAATGTGCAGATGACTACCCGGTTCGACATTCAGCCGGATAGTCAGACGCTTATTGCTCCGCTTATCTTTATTTCGTTGATAGAGAATGCTTTCAAACATGGCATTTCTCCTACCGAACCGAGTTTTATCAGTATTCATCTTTCGGAGAATGACAAGGAAGTGGTTTGCGAAATCCGCAACAGCAATCATCCCAAGACAGTGGAGGATAAGAGTGGTTCGGGTGTGGGGTTGGAGCAGGTGAGCCGGCGGCTGGAGATTCTTTATCCCGGGGCTTACACTTGGTCGAAAGGCAGCTCAAGGGATGGTTCTGTCTATGAATCGAGATTGAGTATTAGAATCAGGGAATAGGTGGAAAGCGTTAAGTATAAAACATTAGATATAGAATAGTTATGGTGTTACGTTGTGCAATAGTTGATGATGAGCCTTTGGCTCTCAGCCTGTTAGAGAGTTACGTGAATAAGACTCCGTTCCTGCAACTCGTGGGAAAGTATTCCAGCGCGGTTCAGGCGATGAAAGAGTTGCCGGACGAAGAGGTCGACCTTCTGTTTCTGGACATTCAGATGCCGGAGCTTAACGGACTGGAGTTCTCGAAGATGGTAGATTCCCGCACCCGCATCGTATTTACCACTGCTTTCGGTCAGTATGCCATCGACGGTTATCGTGTCAACGCACTCGATTATCTCTTGAAGCCAATTTCCTACGTTGACTTTTTGCAAGCGGCCAATAAAGCATTGCAATGGTTCGAACTGGTGCAGAAGCCGGAGGAGATAGACAGTATTTTCGTGAAGAGTGACTATAAGCTGGTACAAATAGACTTGAAGAAAATTACATATATCGAAGGTCTGAAGGATTATATTAAAATCTATACAGAAGACGCTCCCAAACCCATCCTCTCACTTATGAGTATGAAAGCCATGGAAGAGCTTTTGCCTTCCACTCGTTTCATACGTGTACATCGTTCTTTCATTGTTCAGAAAGATAAGATACGTGTGATTGACCGCGGGCGTATTGTTTTTGACAAGACATATATTCCTATCAGTGATAGTTACAAGCAAGTTTTCCAGGCTTTTCTTGATGAAAGGAGCTAATGTTGGTTATTTTATCGGTGAAATTAAGATTTTTGTCGATAATTATTTGTCGAAACCCGTTTTATCCCTACCTTTGCAAAGAACAGAAAGGGATTGTGAAATTCCGAGAATAGAATAGTTTAGTTAAGTCTAGTTTAGTTTTTGTGTTGAATCGGAAGCCTGCAAGCGAGTATGGCTTCCGATTTTTATTTTACTGATATACAGCGTGTTAAAAGCGTAATCGAACTATTTTTTATATCAATTAGTAGTCTATATAAGAGAACAAAAACGTCACTTTTGACGCTATAAAATGGTCGGATTATGGTCGGAAAATTCCCGGATTAGAATCTGATTATAAGTAAATTACAATAGGATGTTAAAAAAATAATGGTCGAAAACGCCATTTTTATCCCTAGAAACACAAATTATGGCTACATTAACATTGGTAATAGTTCCCGCAAAGAGGTTATCAGACGGGACACACAAAATAAGAATTCGAGTCGCACACAACTCCGAAACGAGATTCATCACCACGGATATAGTGGTAAGGGAAAACGAGTTTAAGAACGGGAAAATAGTACACCGTCCAGACAAGGATTTTCTCAATACAAAATTACAACAGCTATACAACCTTTATTTCAAGCGATACATGGAACTGGACTACCCTGATTCGCTCACGTGCACGCAATTAGTCAAAATGATAACTAACCCATTAAACGGAGAAAAGCACCGTAAGTTTGAGGATGTCGTGGATGAATATCTGTCCCAAATAGATGAAGAAGAACGTACCAAGACATACAAACTCTATCGGCTGGCCACAAACAAGTTTATGCAATTCATCGGGAACGGTTCTCTCATGGAGCATATCACTCCTATTAGAATGAATCAGTACATATCATGGCTCAAAAAGACAAAGTTGTCAAGTACCACAATCAACATCTACATAACCTTGCTGAAGGTTATCATCAACTATGCTATAAAGATGAGATACGTCACCTACGATATCGACCCTTTCATTACAGCCAAGATTCCATCAGCCCAAAAGAGAGAAACCCAAATTACAGTGGAAGAACTCAAAACAATCAGAGATGCAAATTTAGAGCATTACAATCTCAACGTAACACGGGACATCTTCATGCTTACTTATTATCTTGCCGGCATGAACCTAGTAGACATACTAGCATACGATTTCCGGACGGATGAAATAAACTATATCCGGAAAAAGACCAAAAACACCAAAGAGGGGGACTCCCTGATTTCCTTTTCCATTCCCGAAGAAGCAAAGCCCATTATAAAAAAGTACATGAAAAAGAATACAGGGAAAATCATATTCGGAAAATACAAGAACTATACTTCCTGCTATAACCTGTTGGCTAGGAAAATCAGCCAACTGGGCAAGGTGGCAGGAATCAGGCATAAATTCACCCTGTATTCAGCCCGCAAATCTTTCGTCCAACATGGATATGACCTGGGAATTCCTCTTAGTACACTGGAATACTGTATCGGACAATCAATGAAAGAAGACAGACCAATCTTCAACTATGTCACAATAATGAGAAAACACGCTGATAAAGCAATCAGGGAAATACTTGATAACTTGAAAAATGAATAATCACATATAAATAAATCACTAAAAATTTGCATAATAAGCAAATGCTTATTATTTTTGTAGTGTCAAATAAGAGTTCTTAATTTTAATGTTTAACTGATGAAAGATGAAGAAAAAAAAGAATTAGAACAAGAGTATGAGAATTTAAAACTTCTCGCTTCATTTCACGAGGCCTATGGGGTTCCTGAAAATGCGAAAGAACGGGAAGCGCTTATAAATGACATACTCGATCGGATGAACGAAATCCTAGAGAAATTAAAAAAGTTGTAATTAACATCCCTCCCTTCGGGGAGGGACAAACATTAAAAGCTATGATAGATTGGAATGATTGCCTGCCAACAAAAGAAATGCAGGCTGACTTTGAAAGATTCAAAGAACTAAAAACCACAGAAGAAAAAGAAGCTTTCAAAAAGGAAATGCAGGATAAATATAATCAACTATCGGAAGCCCAAAAGGAAGCCTACAAGAAAGCATCTGAAGCTGGACTAAAAGCAACGGTAAATGCCTGCAATGATTATATAGAAAGAGCGGAAGAAGCCATATTACGTGATAAACTCGGAGAATTGCCCGAAGCAATCTCATTCAGTTATATTGCAAAGAAATATTTTGGTAAAAGTAGAAACTGGCTATATCAGCGTATTAACGGAAATATAGTCAACGGGAAAAAGGCTCGCTTTACTGACAATGAACTCAAAACGTTCCTGAACGCTTTGAACGATGTTAGCGAAATGATTCATCAGACATCATTAAAAATCAGTTAAGCTCTTATTTGACACCATCCCTGCATTTGAGCCGATGCAGGGATTTTTATTGCTTTATCAAAAAATAGTAGTATCTTTGCAACATCAAGATAATACGGACATAATTCGGATTATTTTGGTTTGACTTTGGTGAGGGGGTGGTTCCCCTCACTTTTTTATATCCTTACCGAACTTTTCAATTATATATTAGTACTATCTTATGTAACCCTTCTTGAGAGTTTGTTGATTTGTGTGCTGTTGATTGGAAGGATTATAAAACAAAGAGGTAGCTATTCGACTACCTCTTTCATCTTTTCTCTAAATGTTCTCAACTGATCAATAGGCGGGTAAAATGTAGGATTCTCTCAGTTCCTCGAAATCACCGCAATCATAGATTCGAGATATTTTCCACAAACGAGAATCTTTGCACTTTTGTTTAACTGAAATTCTCCCAACGGATATTTCTTGTTATCGAGCGTTTCCTTCGCCCATCCGAGTAACTCCTGAATGGAGTCATGATCGTAGCTAGTTTCTTCTGACATATAGTTTCTATTTTAATGGCTTACTACTATCTTCAAACTCTATTGTATTATATTGATTTAAATAGGATGTCCGGTTATTTGTAAGTGTTTTCAATTGCCAAATAATGTCATCATACGCATCTTGTCCATAATGGTAAAAAACAAGACTTTTACTACGGCAATCCTTTTTCGTTTGATTTTTAAAAAAATCATCAAAATAAGAATGATCAGTTTCTCCTAATGAATAACCAAAAAATATAATTTTATCTGCATTCTCTAGAATTAGAGGTAATCCTCTTGCTTTTTGACGTTTATTGTGAGATTTATATAAAAAAACATGTTCTCGCTGTAATTCCATATTGTCCTGTACTCCAAAAACAATATCATCTTTTAAAGAACCATGTATCCATTGAATTTTAAAATTCCTACAATTGTCAAAATGATTGATTATTATCTTTGCAAATGTCGTATAGTTAAAATTTACAATATAGCATAATTTTCTTTCATTCGAAATCATTTGAATAAGCTTATATGCAGGAGACTTATCATAGCCTTCATTAAATCGTTTTTGATTCTCTAATTCCTCTAAATATTCTTTTAGAGCAATACACAGTTGAATATACTCCTTCCTAAAAGATTCCATTATATTTGTATAACTTTTATCTTCTCTAAGTTTTTTAGGCATTTTATGCTCTATTGAAGAAGCAGAATTTATGATGTTTGAATAAGTCGCTAATTCTTTTTCAACATCTATCCAATTACCGGTAGTTTCCCTTTTATATGTAAGATATCGAGCTAAACAATTATCATTCTTAGAAACCAAATCAGTAAAGTGTTGGCTTTTCATAAAATCAGAATATGATGTAGGATATTTCAAACTCAAATCGAATCCATTTCCAATTATTAAAACTGTTTTATAATCTTCTAAACTACTCATCGCTTACTATTTTAATATACAGGCAAATATAGAGATAAATATTATTTTAGAGAAAATATCTCAGACATAAAAAAGCCCCAACTATTTAGTCAGGGCAAAATTCCACCGTCACGGATCTGGAATTTTGGGGTTCCACGACAAAGATACTAGACACATTTTGGGAAATCTAGTTGTACATTCTATATATCAATTATATAGTCCTGCTTTTTATGGTTCGACCATTTGCTGTTTTATGTACTATCAAGATTTCTGTGTTTCATGTTTTATATTACTTTAAATGTTATATTTGCGCATTGTCAAACTAAAATAGTGCGTTTATGAAATTGTTGTTAAAAAATATCCTAAGAAGGATAAGTAGAAAGCAAACTTCCAAAAAGTGTAATACGTTTACTGGAAATTCCAATATTGCTCCGTCGATATTAGCTCATATTAATGGAACTTATGATCAGAATGTATCACAAACTATCTTGCAACTGAAATCGTTAGCCCGTGAAATGTCAGATGGATATGTTGAATTCAAGGATTATAAAACTAGGAGTCGTCGATATAACCCTATCGCTGATTCAACTTTGTACGCTTCACATCTACTTCGGGCCGCTTCCATATTGGAATATTTGTTGCTAGATAAGGAGACGTAAAACATTCATTATAATCTTGCTAAATGATTCAAGATTATTAACAGTTTCTAGTCCTGTATTTGTTTTCTCAAGAAACTTTAATAGTTTGCTCTTCTCTTCTTCGTTTAACGACTTATAGAGTTGTTCTACTTGTTTGTGGAACAGCTCTATTTGTTTTTCAAAACCTCCTTTCTCTTTAATAGTATGAATTTTATCTGTAAATTCATAAACTTCTGAATATCCTTTCTCTTTAATTAATCCATCAGCTTTGAAACCGTCAATGACAGTCTTATACTGGGCTTTGCTGATTTTTAATTCAGGAATATCTTCGTATTTCAACGCTGCTTTTTCAGAACCATTTGCTTTTTTTAATAGAGCAGTTAATACTTTATCCTTTTCTTCAGCCGTTATAACTAAAGGATATTCTCTCTCATCTTTGGGTGGTGCAGTTCTAATTTGACGCATATTGTTTTTATTTTCCAGTTACCATAAATTTTGTACTATCTACCAATTCTTTGAGAACTCCTTTCTTTTCATCTTCCAGTTTAGTATTATTAGTCGGTGTATTACTTTCATTTGCTATTTTTTTGAGTAGTCTAATAATCTCTTCTTGGTTAGATACCATTTTATTAATTTTATAGTACCAACAGAATAGTTCCCTGCAAACGATGAATATGATAACACATATTAATAATACCATAAGTACTGACCCGAAACCATCGAATGATGAAGACGGTGCAGGAGCTTGTGCAAATAACACTATGGGTGTTAATGCAAATGAAACTAATGTGATTTTCTTCATTTTGTATTTATTTTATTTATTTCTTTTTCTTTTCCAGTGACCGTTTACATAGGTTCCATCCTTTTTTGTATATCCATTGACCCATTTATCCGGTCTATCAGTTTGGCTTGAATCAGACATTATGTTATAGTATAGTGCAATAAGAAGCAAGCTTATAATAACTGTTGTTATTGGATAGTTAAACAGTACTATAAAGTAAATGATTACAAATGCTATTTTGAGTACTATAGTATAATATGTCCTTTTCATGGCTTATCCTACATTTCGTTCATTCTTCAACATCGCTAGTTCACTTTCGATTTTTTTCAACTTCTCTGTTAGTAATTGATTAGTTTTCATCTGTTCATTTATAGTCCCCTGAAGGGTTGCTATTGTATCAACTAAACGTTCCATGCGTTCAATATTTGGATCAGGTTTGATATCTGAAATCAGCATTGGACCTTTATTGCGTAGTAACCAATCTGCTGAAATATCCGTAAATGCGTTTAATGTGAGCCTAATTACTTTAGAGGAAGGTTCTGTGTTTTTTTGAAACATAGAACCAATTACCGATTGGGTTACCCCAATTTTAATAGAAAACTGCCTGTCTGACAGCTTATAATAAGAGATAATCTCTCTAATTTTTTCGTTTACGCTTGTTTCAGCCATATCTATATTAATAGTTAATTAACGTAAATACGATTATTTATCAAGTTTTATGTTTTGTAATTAACGTAAATACGTTTATATTTGCATCATAAATCAATCAATCATACAAACATACAAAAAATGATTGATAAAACCAATTAAAAAATAACGATTATGAGCTACAATTTATCACAAATAATGAAGTCTGCACACCGCAATTACAAGAAGGGTGGAAAAACATTTTCAGAGTGTTTAAAATCTGCATGGAGCTTCGCAAAACTCCAAGAAAGTTTCTCACCGGAAGCAGTGAAATCAAGAACTGATAAATTTTTAGCTGAAAGACATGAAGCTATGAGCAAGGCTGCCAAAGCTATACCTAGCAAGGAATATAATAACCTTAATATTCCCGCTTCCGCTTACTACAACTCAAATAGCACACATTACGGTGCACATTATGTCGGAGATTAATAACCAATAAATATTTAAATTATGGAACTACAAAAATTTACCAAAGAACAGCTTATTGAGAAAGTAGAAGAACTGTCTATGAATCTTGATAAAAGTACCACTAACGAGGCTGAATTAAAAGCGAAAGCTATCGAGAATGAGATGATTATTGGGGAACTACGTGCTGAAAATGAATCATTGAAGAATGAAGTGAAGGTACAGAAAGAATCAACTGATATGTATAAAGAATGGTGGCAAAGTGAGTCCGATAAACTTGCAAAGGTTAAAGATTCTCTGGCTGCTGCTTCTGTTGTTCTTCGAGCGATAACAAATGAAGCAACTAAATAACCCTCACTAAAGTCAAACCAAACCGTCGGTTATCCGGCACCCAGTCCGGTCTTTGAGCCTGCCCTTGAAGGGAGACTGGGAACAACAGAGAAGAGTTCTTTGACATATTGGTAAAATGGTGTTTTGGAAGCCGACACGTGCCGAAAGGGATTACTGACGTAGGCGGGCTTCTCAACGATATAATGCTGTGGTTAATGGTCAAGCCGTATCGTTGTAAAACTAAATCAGTTAGACTTTTGTCGGCAAATCGTGGCATTTGCTTTATGTATATAAAGGTGATGTAGCTCAGCAGGTTAGAGCACATGTTTGGCATGAGGTCGGCGGTTCGAATCCACTCATCACCTCAATGTTTAATTAAAGAATATAGAGTTATGACAAGGTTTTTCCAGTTTGTAATAGTTGGAATAATATTAGGAGCGGTGCTTATGTTACTCGCTTCTATTGTTTCTTCGTGTTACTTTTTTATTACAACATTTACGTTGAGTGATTTTGAAGAAAGAACAGCTTCATTTGTTCTCGGTGCGGTAAGTGCTCTATTTACATACGGAATGTTCCGGATATTAATGAATGCCTTACAAGTATTTTCAGATAAGTTGGATGCAATAAAGAAGAGATATGAAAGCAATAATTGAAATGTAGGATACACTGTTTTCTATGGTCCTCAATTTTAATAACACATCCTAGATTGATAAGGATGCGTTTACCGTTTTCGGTAATCTCAATAAATTTGTTCATTTTCTTATTTTTTAAGTTGGTTCTACAAAAATAAGAAAATCCCCCGTTCCTTTTTTATTAGCGAATAATCTTGGAACGGGGGAAATTTATTAATCAATTAATATCAAGCGTATTATTATGAAGAATTACATAACTCTAATTGTGATGTTCATCATCGGTCTATTTGTTGGAAATAGAATATTTAATCATGTAAATGCGTGGATAGGTGTGGGTGTAATCTTGTTCACGATATTTTTTGTCACATATAAATTAATAAAAGCACTGAAAAATGAGAAAAAACATTGATTGTCTGTTTTTGGCATTGATTGCCATTATTTTATTTGCATCGTGTAAAAGAGTTGCTCCTAATTATGCTGGTGTGCTCATGGAGAATTACGGTAAACAGGGGAAAGATGATTTTAAGGTAGTTTCGGGCAAAGTATCTACATGGGAATGGGGTACGGAGCTATTTCAAGTTCCTTTGTTTGACCAACGTGGAGAATTTGCAGAGCCAGTAACATTAAAGGCTGCTGACAATACGGAGTTTACAGCACGTCCGACTTATTCCTATAAGGTGATGAAGAATAGGGCTATTGATATTGTATTTGACAACAAGCATATTGATAAAGCCGATACTCCATCAGGAAAGGATGGCTTTATGCAATCGTTGGAAGATAATATATTGGAACCTCGTATTTATGACCTTATTAAGGAGGAAAGCCGAAAACATAAGACTGATAGCCTGATGGCGGATGGTGGTTCGTTAGTTTTTGAAAAGAGACTGGAGCAAATAGTAGATAAAGAGTTTGAAAAACGAGGATTACAATTACTTACTTTTTCTGCACAGTTGGAGTTTTCAAGAGCTGTTCGTGATAAGATTGATAGTCGCAATGAAGTAAATACCAATATATCTGTTCTCGATCAGAAAATTGAAGAGCAGAAGAAACAAAATGAATTGGAACGATTGAAAACGGAACAGGCTCTTATTACATCGAAAGGGTTGACTAAAGAAATCCTGTATAAGCAGTTTATTGATAAATGGGATGGAAAAACACCGCTCTATGGTATTGCTCCTGATTTTCTGAAAATAACTCAATAATGAAATTACCCAAGTTTATCCGTAAATACTTAATCCGAATGATTAAGATGCGAGTTGTTAAGAAAATACAACCCGATGGAGATTACCAAAAAGCAGTCTCTTTTGTAATTAACGCACCTTTGAAAGAGTGGCGCATCCGATTGTGGTGTGTCACTCATTTCAAAGATGAATGTGGGTCAGGCGATGAGTCTGATTGGGAACGGTTATTGGACTATCTTACTCATTGAGTAGCCACATTAATTAATCAACATATTTATGATTCAAGTAACAATTAAAAACGATAGGAATGAGAATTTGGAAGATGCCACATTCTCATTAAGTGTAGAGAATATGCCGATAAAATCAGCTAAAGTAGTAGCCGAAAAGCTTCCTGCTATGATACAGAAAGCTTTTCGGGATTATTCAGATTGTAAAGTCGGGTTTAATCGAGATAAAAAGAGAGATAATGAATGAATTTTTCTATGAGTGATTTGAGCTTGTTGCAATCATCATTGTAATAATGATCTAAAAAACCTGAATCAAATCGAGGTCGAGGTTCTGACATCATTTTTTTGTAAAATGGCATTTCTTGATCAAAAGCATGTACAAGATTGATGAAATCATCTTGTACTTCTTTGAATTTGCATGAATATACATCATTTGTTCCTGGAGTACTATCTTTATAGCTTTTGGGCGCTATCTTGTTAGAATCAACCAATTCTTTAAATGTTGCTCGTATGCTTTCAAGGTTAGAAAGTATATCTTCTGCGTGTTTTTTGTAAAATTCAGCTCTCATATTACTTAATTTTTGATTATACACCCCAAAGTTAAGTAAATCCTCCGAATAAAGCGTGATGCTGCCGATCGAATTGGTTCGGGGGAGCTTTTATTTTAAAATTAATCAGTATGGAAAAAGAAATAGAAAGACGCAGTATAATCAATGTTTTGCGAAACATGGACGTTGGTGCAATAGAAGTATTTCCTATCATTCAAAAAACGTCTGTTACTTACACTTTAAATGCTCGGCTTTATAAAGAAAAAGCTGAAGGAATGGTTTGGAAAACAAAGTCAGACGTAAAAAATATGCAGTTTATAGTAACTAGAATTGCGTAACTACCTTGTTTGTTGAGATGATTAGAGGTGAAATGGCTGAAATATTGCTAGATAATATTCTCCGTCTGTTTTCTACAGAAACGTTTGGAAAAGATAAGTCTGCGTATTATGTGGGTGGGGAAAAGAAATTGATGAATCTTATAGAAGCGGGTAAGATCGAAAGTGACAAGCCCACTAATGTCCAAAACGGCAAGTGGCATTGTAATGCTGCTCAAGTATTACTGCATTGCCGATGTGCAAGAAGGAAAGTTAAATCTAAAAAACGGAAGAGATGAAAAAATTAAAACTCATTCATAACATTTTTACAGTAGTTGCCATATTGGTAGCTATGTATATAGGTGGAGGAATCGAAGCTACGAGAAGTGATATCGCCTGGTCATATCTCATATTCATTATTACTGTTGTATTATTGGCTGTGAGATTCGACTATGAGGAAAGGGAAACAAAATAAAGATAGCCTGTGAAGGTTTGCATTGCTTAATTTTAGTATTTGTCATGTTTATTTAGCCCGGTTCGCCGGGCATCTGCCGGGATAGCCCAGTTGGTTAGAGCGCATGTTTCTACATGAGGTCAGCGGTTCGAATCCGTTTCCCGGCTCAACTCAATCAGAGTTAAGTAACCCGTGAGGGGGAAAATTATGTTTGTATCAATAACAATCAATCAATGTAGCCAGAATCGTCTGGCTACAAACTGAAGGAATGGCGGAATAGGTAGACGCGCTACTCAACAATAGGGAATGTCAGCCCTTAGATGTAGTGAGCATGACAACTCATTCCGGTTCGAGTCCGGGTTCCTTCACAGAGAATTTTTCTTTTTATGTTTAACCAATGATGCCAGCGAAAAGGACGCTGTAGGGTTAAAGCCCCTGTTATTTGAGTTTAAATTGTTCTATACTATTCCGGTGTGCTTTGAACGGCTATCCGGAAGCAAGAAGCTCGTGAGAGTGCTATTTAATAGTTAATGTCGTGTTTTATTTTGTGTTTGTGTTCTAGGTGAATGGTTCGTGAGAATAGTTCACTTAAAACGGATGGCTGGTGTAATTGGCAGCATACGCAGATATGCGTGATGTGGGTTCGAGCCCCACGCCATTCACTCTTTTGATCCTATTAAATTATAGTAGTTCATGAGTTTTGTGTTTGTGATTGGGGTGTATGGTCTGTGAAGATAGTGCACCTTTTTAATTAATCGGGCGGATATGTATATCGTTGGTTGAAACTGCGGTGAGGTGCACCAATATTCCGTGAGACCGGTTCGACTCCGGTTCCGTCCACTAGCATTTACATTATGTATAAATCAGGGAGCCGTACACCCTTCAAGCGTAGCCGTTCCATAAGGTACATTGGATTATTCATATTATTCTTATTTTTCTGCCTGTACAATATCGTACAGGCAGTTTTTACTACCTGAAAATGGCGTTAAAATGGCGAAGTTTCTGTTTGCTAAACTTGTCAATAACGATTACCTTTACTGATGTAATAAACTAAAAGTCAAACCATTAATTCGGAATTATGAAAGAATTAGTAACCATTCAGCAAAAGCTGAAAGCCCCGAAAGGGCAATTTAATAAGTTCGGTAGTTACAAATACCGTAGTTGTGAGGATATTCTTGAGTCAGTGAAACCTATTCTGACTGAAACAAAGTGTTCGTTAACTCTCAGTGATGAGATGGTGCCAGTAGGCAATAGAATTTATGTAAAAGCAACTGCCACTTTAACCAACGAAAAAGGGGAAAAAGAAATAGTGACTGCTTTTGCGAGAGAAGAGGAAACAAAGAAGGGAATGGATGGCAGCCAAATTACCGGAGCCTCATCTTCTTATGCAAGAAAGTATGCTCTTAACGGTCTATTTTGCATTGATGATACAAAAGACAGTGATGCAACTAACACTCACGATAAAGAAGACGCACAACAGCCTGCAAAAACACCGGCTAGTATGAAGAATCCAGTTTATACTGGTGCCCAACTGAAAAAGGCTATTGCTGACATGCTTGCTGTCAAAAGCAGAACTGAACTTGAAAAAGTATGGTATGGTAATCCGGCTATGCAAAATGATAAAGAGTTTGTAAATGCTTGTATGGAAATGGGCAAAATTTATCCTGCATCATGATAGAGTTGGTTAAATCGAGTGTGGTTTTCTCAGAAGAGAACCACACATATTTTCTTGGTGAAAAGCAACTGAAAGGTATTACTGGAATGATAAGCCGGCAACTATTTCCCAATAAGTATAGGGATATTCCAGAATACATATTGAAAAAAGCTGCTGAAAAAGGCAGTCGTATTCATGGACAATGCCAGTTTGCTGATGTAACAGGATTACCACCCGAGAGTATTGAAGCTATTAATTATATCAGGGAAAGAGTAAATGCCGGATATAAGGCTTTTGCCAATGAGTACACTGTTTCAGATAATGAATATTTTGCATCGAATATTGATTGTGTTTGGGAAAAGGACGAGAAAATCAGCCTTGGTGACATCAAGACTACTGCAAGTCTTGACCGTGAGTATTTGAGTTGGCAGTTATCAATTTATGCCTATTTGTTTGAACTTCAAAATCCACTAATTAAAGTTGATAAATTGTTTGGAATTTGGCTACGAGGTGATAAATCTGAATTGGTTGAGATTGAGCGTAAACCGGATGCAGAGGTTAAGAGATTACTGGAGTGTGAGATTAAAGGTGAACAGTTCTTACCTAATGCTCCTGTTCCAGCCGATGAGAAGCTGCTTATTCCTATGCAATTAGTAAATACTATTATTGATATAGAAGAACAGGCGAGTTATATCGCTGAAGTGCAGAAAGGTTATAAGGAACAGCTTAAAAGCGCCATGCGTGAGAACGGTGTTAAATCATGGGACGCCGGTCGGCTGCGTGTTAGCTATACTCCCTCTTCAACGGGTAAGAGTTTTGATGCAAAGAAGTTTCAGGAAGATCACCCGGAACTTTATTCCCAATATTTAAAAACGTCAACTAAAGCGGATAGTATTCGTGTAACTATAAGGGAGGAAGGAAAATGAGTGTTAATAAAGTAATTCTTATAGGGCGTGCCGGTAAAGACCCGGATGTGAGAACATTGGACGGTGGAGCAAAAGTAGCTTCTTTATCTTTTGCCACAACAGATAAAGCGTACACCTTGCAAAATGGAACCCAGGTGCCGGAACGTACAGAATGGCATAATCTTATTTTTTGGAATAAGACTGCTGAAATAGTTGAGAAGTACGTCCATAAAGGAGATAAGTTGTATATAGAAGGTAAGTTACGCACTCGTAACTATGATGATAGCAAAGGAGTTAAACGTTACATAACTGAAGTCTTTGTTGATAGTATCGAGATGCTTACACCGAAAGTTCAGCAACAGGCTGCTCCTGTACCACCACCGTTACCAACGCAACAGCCTACACAGAGACAGCAACAACAAGTACAGCAGCCTGCATATCAGCAACAGCCATATCAACAGGTATCACCACCTGATGATTTACCATTCTAAATATGGCAGAAGCTATTCTAACAAAACAAAATGGGGTAGTCACAATGGATAAGTCGTTTGACTACCTCTGTTCCACGCTCAAAAATGGAACTTACACTGTAAGCATCAAGAGAAAGGTAGAACCGCGTACCCTGTCGCAAAATGCGCTCATGTGGCTGTGGTTTGCCTGTATTGAGAGGGAGACAGGCACGGATAAGTTGGATGTACATGATTACTATTGCCGGAAGTTTCTTCCACGGCAAATATGTATGAATGGAAATATTGTTTCGGTTGTTGGAAGTACTTCTAAATTGAATACAATTCAAATGAAAACTTTCATGGATAAGGTTCAGGCTGATGCTGCCACCGAATTAGGAATCAATTTGCCATTGCCTGTTGACCAATACTATAAAGATTTTATTAATGAATACCTGCATAGGTAAGTATTAACTAAAAGTTTAATTAAAATGGATTTGAATATTTCAAAAGCAAAATTGACCAAAAAGGGATGTCTTGAAGTGGTCTATGCAGACAAGGAGGGAAACGATATTGTTTTCAAGGGGATTAATCCTGTTCATCCGGATTTGAAGGATTCGCTTAACAAGCTCATACCTTACATTGTCGATATTACAGAGCAGAAAGAATCCCAGTACATTAATTGGGAACGTCCAGAGTCATGTCTTGAAGATGAGTTCTTCAAAAAGTTCAATGTAACCGGTGTTAGCATTGGTGGTGACTCTTCTTTTGAGGTTTGTGTGTTGACAGGTAAGCGAACCCTTATGACGAGCAAAGTCCTTAATCTTTGTTCTCCTGGTATTGGCTTCGATCCGGATAACGAATCGTATGTGCATTGTGAAGAGTTTCGTGATGCGGTTTATAATTTCTTGTATGAAGCAGAGCTTTATGTTACAGAAAATAAATGTTCGGAGATTCAGAGGGAATTTGAATTTAAAGATGGTGAGGACCCGTTTGACAAGGTTGATGAAGCTGCTGATGCAATGAATGAAGATGGTGAAGATAATGGGATATGTTCAACAGTTGAACATCATGAATTAGTATTAGAACCTGCTTCATGAAACCAATTTATGTGACTAAGACGCCCAATCTGTACCGGATTCAGTTCGAGTATCACCCAAAGTTGGTCGAGGTCATAAAGATGATACCAAGTAAGCCACGCTATGACGGAACAGACCGGGCGTGGCTTGTTAGTATCAATGATACGCGTTATCCTATTGGACGTGATGCGAATTGGTATGTGAGAGCTTTTGCGCAATGGGCTGTTCAGATGCGTTATTGTTCTACTGTTAAGGAACGTGAGGTAACTGAAGATATTAATTATGATATTCCTCCGATGAAACCTTTTGTCGGTGAACACTATATGTTACTTCAACCTTACGAGTATCAACTTGAAGGAGTACAGTATGCAATAGAGCACAAACGCTGTTTTTTCGGTGACCAGCCCGGATTAGGTAAAACATTGCAAGCCATATGTGCAGTTGTTAAAGCACATAAGGAAGCGCCCATTTATGGTGAGTCTTTTCCAGTACTTGTAATTTGCCCTGCTGCGTTGAAAGTAAACTGGCAGCGTGAGTTTAAGAAGTTCGCAGGTATGAATTCGATTATCCTTGATGACAGAAACCGACAGTCCTGGCAATCATTTTATGAGTGTAAAAAGTCTGATGGCAGCCCACTTTGTGAAGTGTTCATTACTAATTATGAATCGCTTAATAAATTTTTTGTAAAAGCTGTAAATAAGGAATCCAAGCTTACAATGAAAAGTATTGCTTTCGATCAGCGTGTCTCTTTGTTTAGGTCTGTTATCATTGACGAATCTCATAAATGCAAATCAAGTAAAACTCAACAGAGCAAATATGTTGAAGGTATCTGCAAAGGTAAACGTTATATATTCGCATTGACCGGTACTCCTGTTGTTAACAATAATACAGACTTGATACAACAGTTAAAAATATTAGGTCGATTAGAGGACTTTGGAGGTTATAGTCGGTATGTTGAAAGATATTGTGATGGTCCCAAACAAGCATCCAACGTTAAAGAGCTGAATTGGCGGTTATGGAATACTTGTTTCTTCCGTCGTGAGAAGTCAAAGGTACTTACACAACTTCCGGACAAGACTCGCCAATACTTGACAGTTGATATCACTACCACCAAAGAGTATAAGGCTGCTGAGGCTGATATGGTAAAATACTTGAAGAAGTACAAGAACGCTTCGGATGAACAAGTGCAGAAATCAATGAATGGTGCCGTTATGGTGCAGATGCAGCTTTTAAAGCAGATATCTGCCAGAGGTAAAATCAAGGCTGTTTGTGAATTTGTCCATGATGTTATTGACGGTGGTGAGAAGCTGATACTTTTCGGTTACTTGAAAGAAGTTGTAGCAGAACTGAAAAAGGAATTTCCTAAAGCTGTTACTGTAACGGGTTCCGATAATGTCAACCAAAAGCAATATGCCGTTGACTCTTTCCAAAATAATCCGGATTGTAAACTGATTATTCTGAATTTCAAATCGGGTGGTACCGGGCTTACTTTGACGGCTGCCAGTCGAGTAGCATTTATTGAATTTCCATGGACATTCAGTGATTGTGAACAGGCAGAAGATCGGGCACACCGTAACGGGCAGAAGAACAACGTTAACTGCTATTACTTCTTAGGTAAGGATACTATTGACAAGTATATGTATGATGTGATTCAAACAAAGAAGAACATTGCTAACGGTGTAACCGGAACGGATGACCAAGTAGAAGAGAATATGGTGAATCTTGCAATGGACTTGTTTAGGGATAAATTATGAAGCCATTTAGATTAGTTATAAATGGACAGAGAACTCATATTCAGGAATACAAGAAAGAAATGTTGTTCGGTCCTGAATGGGAAACCATAATATCCTTTGTCGGTTGCAGGAACAGGTGTAAACAAATCGTTAACCTTCTAAATGAATGTGCTACGATTTCAAAAAACAAGCAGAAAAATGACTGAAGAAGATATTCGTAAATTGGAGGTGAAATATTCTGAAACCAAGATACAACACATTTGTGTAACTTGGTTCAGAGAAACGTTTCCCAATGTCGGCCCTTTACTCTTTGCTATACCAAACGGCGGCGTCAGGACAAAGAAAAGCGGTGCTATGCGTAAATATGAAGGTGCCATCGCTGGTGTTGCTGACTTGATTCTGCTTTTTCCTCGTGGTGGTAAGAGCAGTCTTTGTATAGAGATGAAAACTCCACGTGCAAAAGGTAAACGTGCCGGAACGCAGTCTGATGGGCAAAAAGAGTGGCAGGCATTAGTAGAGAAATATGGTAGTGTATATGTCGTTTGTCATGGGTTGATTGAGTTCATTAATAGCGTTTGCGGTTATTTGAAAGCTGACCCTCAACCTTATATAAACAATGTCTTACGGAATTATTATAAATTGATATGACTTATATTGAACTTATCAATAGGTTTTGGGAACTTGACGAAAGCTGGCAATTTTCCTGCTGTGAAACGAGGCTTTATTTTTACTTGCTAAAAATTGCGAATCGTTTAGGCTGGGAGGATAACTGGACACGTAGTGATACAAAGGTGTCATCTGACGTGGGAGTGTCTGTAAAAGTATTCAAGTCCGCCCGAAATAGATTAGTTCAAGCAGGTCTTATTGAATGTAAACAAGGCAATGGAAGAGGCAATAAATCAACGTATTCTATCAAAGGTGTACAAAAAGGTATGCAAAATATACCACCTTTACGGTATCCTTTAGGGACACCTTTAGGGTACCCTTTAGGGACACCTTTTCAAGAAAGCTCCCCCATACCCCCTAAAGAAGAATATAAGACAGAGACAAAGAAAGAACCCCCTAAAGGGGGTAAGAAAGAAAGTAGCTCTGGCGAGCTTTTCCCACCCTCTAAACCGGAGAAACCTAAAAGAGTCGCAAAAGAATTTATAGCTCCTACGCTTGATGAGGTTATTCAACACTTCATCAAGCAAAATGCTCCGGAACGGTTAGATGATTGGCAAGAGCAAGCAGAAATATTCTTCAATCACTTTGACTCGATAGGGTGGAAGAATGCCAATGGAGTGAAAATAGAGCGGTGGGATTCCAAAGCAAACCTTTGGATACTGGATCGTATTCGTGAAAATCGAAAAAATGAATTAGACCATGACGGAAGAGGAAAAGAATTTATCAAGCAAACTTCAAAATTTGATGGAGAAGGAAGCTGGCAAGCGCAAGCTGACGCTCCAACAGATAGAGAATCTGATACAAAGGCACAAAGAAAGTATTCAGAACGTTTCTGAATATGACTTAACTGATACGCAAGAGTATTACAGTCATTGGAATTTAATTTCTAACCTTGGTACGGATTATACGGAACGGGAGTTTAGAAAATTTGATGTTGATGATAACAACTCTAAACTAATTCAGTTTCTTCTGTACTATTTCAACGGATGTCGGTATGCTCAAAATGTGTTTCCGGAAGAGAATTACAAGGTTCATAAGAATCTTTTGCTTGTTGGTGAACCTGGCACCGGGAAAACAATGTTGATGCAGATTTTTGCAGATTATTTGAAACTTACTTGTAACCCCAATGCTTTTGAAAACTTGTCTGTTACTCAAATGATGAATTATTATAAAATTCATGGGCATATTGACTTGTACACTTACAATGAGAATCAATCCAAAGGATTTAAACCAAATCCTTTTAATATCTGCTTGAATGATATTGGTCTGGAAACGGAAAATCAAAAATCGTATGGTACCAGCCTCGATTCAGTTATTGATGAATTTCTTTATGCCCGGTATGAGATTTTTCAGCAATACGGCAAGAAGTATCATATAACATCAAATCTTGGCATAGCCGAATTTAAGAAACGTTTCGGGCCAAGATTAGTAGATCGTTTCAAAACGTTTAATGTTCTCCCTCTGTGTGGTGAGAGCCGTAGAATATAGCAGTTATGAAAGTTACAATTTACTGGGTTACTAAAGAACCGGATAAAATTGCTCGTATCAGAGAGCGTTTCGGTATTGGAACTTATCGAAGTGTGAACGGTGAAACTCCTGCTGAAATACGAGAAGAAGATATGGAACTTCTTCGGGAAACTGAAAGAAGAGGATTTATTCAAATACGTAATAAATCTCAATGAAAATGGCGCTAAAATGGCGAAGTTTCTGTTTGCATAACTTGTCATTTTACGATAACTTTACTGATGTAATAAACTAAAAGTCAAACCAATATAATTAAATTATGGAAGTACAAAACATTAGAATTGACCTTATCAGTCCTTCTCCTTTAAATCCGAGAAAGACTTTTGATGAAGCAGCTCTTCAAGAGCTTGCAAGTAACATTGAGAAACAAGGCTTATTGCAGCCTATCACTGTCAGGGTAGCCAAATCCGAAGATGTGACTGACTTAGAGACTGGTGATGTCAAAACAATCCCCTGTTCGTATGAAATTATTTGCGGTGAGCGTCGTTTCCGGGCTGTGTCACTTTTGAAAGCAAAGGAAGATGAAGCGAATGTTGCAAAAATCAAAGCCCATCGAAAAAAGTCGGAGAATTTTCAGACAATATCCTGCATTGTCAGAGAAATGACAGATGATGAGGCTTTTGAAGCAATGATTACCGAGAATCTTCAAAGAAAAGATGTTGATCCCATTGAGGAAGCTTTTGCCTTTGCACAGTTGGCTGAAAAAGGACGAACTTTGGAAGATATCGCTCTTAAAATTGGAAAGTCTACTCGTTTTGTCTTTGACCGTATAAAGCTAAACGGTCTTATCCCGGAACTGAAAGAACGTGTAAGAAATGGAGACATACCCTTATCCGGTGCTATGATTCTTTCAAAACTTGACGAAGAAACTCAAAAAGAGTTCAATGAAGAGGAGGAAGAACAATGTACTACTGCTATGATTCGAGAATTTGTGAGTAATTCTTTCATGGAGCTTGGTAACGCACCTTGGATTAAAGATGATTCCGATAATTGGGAAAATACTGATATTAAATCATGTTCTCAATGTGAGAATAATACGTGTAATCATGGTTGTTTATTCTATGAAATGAATAGTAAGGATGCTAGATGTATCAATGCTGCTTGCTATGAGAAAAAACAGATTGCTTATGTGACGCAGAAAATTCAACTAGAATATGAGCATCTTGTTAAAGTTGGCGAACCTCTTTCATTTGGAAAAACAGTAATTATCGCTAGACGTCCTGATACATATTGGGGAGAAGACAGAAAGTTTTTCTATGAAAAAACTTTGGAAGCTGTTAAGCAACTCGGATTTGAAATAGTTGATCCTGATGAAATCTTTAGATGTAAGTGCTGGTATTCAGAAGATGATGAACGCACTTTGAAAATGCTTGAAGATGGAGAAGTTTATCGTTGTCTTTCATTTTTTGGACATTATTCTCCCGAATTTAACGTTAGTTTCTATTATGTTAGAAAAGAAACGGCTTCCTCTACTTCCGCCGTTGCCGATCTAAAAGAGATAGAAAGGGAAAAAATAAACGCCCAATTAAAAAGAGCGAAGGATATAGTTAAAGAGAAGTCTGCTGAAGAAATGCGTAAGTGGGCGCAAGAGAAACCGTACTATCGGAGAACAAAAGAATTGTCTGAAAATGAACAACTTGTTTTTGATGTGATGGTTCTTAGCGGTTGTAGCAGTACTTATCTTGAAAAACTGAATTTGAAAAAATGGAATGGTGGAAGTGATTTTGTAAATTATGTCAAGAACAACCAAGCCGACCGGCATCAATGGTATAGAGCCTTTATTGCTGAATGCTTATCATCGAATAATGTGAATTTCTACTCCTATTTGCAAAAGTGTCAGAAAATCCTTTTTGCAGAACAATATCCGGATGATTTCAAAGCGCTCTCTAAGAAACTTGCGGATTCATATGATAAGAAAGAAAAGAAGCTCAAAGAAAGACTGAAAGAGCTGAATAACGATAATATAGAGGAAGCCTAACGGTTTCCTCTCTTTATTGATATGCTTATGAAAACTTGGACTAATGAACAACTCGCTATACTTGATAGCGAGTATCCAACTGCTGATTTAAAAGAACTTGCTGGACGCCTTGGTAAAACTCCTGAAGCTGTTAAATCCAAAGCTTTGATTCGTAACCTGAAACGTTCTCCGGACGTGAGGGTTTGGAGTCCGGATAAAAGACAAAAATTGATAGCTCTTTATCCTGACCATACCAATCTTGAAATAGCTTTGATTCTTGGTTCAACTGAAAGTGCAGTTGCCAGTATGGCTTTTAAACTTAAATTGAGAAAGTCGGCAAAGTTCTTATTTGAACATTCCTCAAAGAGTTTCTTCCCAAAAGGGCACCAGCCAATGAATAAGGGACGTAAGCAAACAGAATATATGTCTGATGCTCAAATTGAAAAAACGAAAGCTACACGTTTCAAAAAGGGATGTATCCCAAAGAACCATAAAGAGGTTGGATATGAACGTATAACCCGTGACGGTTACATCGAAGTGAAAACTGCTGAACCGAATGTCTTTGAGCTTAAACACCGGCTTGTATGGATTGAGCATAATGGAGAAATACCTCCTGGTTACAATATTCAGTTCAAAGATGGAGATAAGCAAAATATTTGTATCGAGAACCTATACATGATTAGTCGTTCTGAACAAATGAAAACCCAAAACTCAATGTATGCCCGGTATCCGGAAGATGTTCAGTATCTCATCAAGCTAAAAGGAGCTTTGAGTAGACAGATTAATAAAGCAACAAAAAAATGAATCATGATTGATGGAGCAATAGATAGATTGAAAGAAATGGTTAATAAACCGTTCCTTTATCAGAATGAAGAAGTAGTAATTCTCAATTACTGTGACGGTACCGGTGATGATGGTACCGAAGTTGAGATATACTTGAATAATGGCAAAGTGTTAGTGTTTAGTATGTTTGATTTGGCTTCCAAGCTGAACCGTTTCCGGCCAATAACAAATACTGTTGTCGTGTTGGCAAATGAACGGTTGAATAAGGTGTCTACAGTGAACCCTACCATTTTACAAGATTTGAGGAATTTGGTTCTTCAACAAATAAAGGATGTGAAAGAAGATCCTAGTAAAGTGAGCCAAGCAAAACAAGTTTTCCAAGGGGTTAATACCGTAATCAATCTTGCTAAGACAGAATTAGAGTACAGGAAGTATTTGGATACAGCAGACCTTCAAAATAAATAATAGTATGCTGATAGATAAAGAATATGTTCATTGGTTTCGTATCAGGGACCAGCCTAATAGAATCGTGTGAGATTATTCATAGTCTAACAATTTAACCCGATCGATATGATAACATTGAATAGGTTTGCCCAAAGATGCTTGAATATCATGAAGAAACGCTTTAAGATGAATGAGCATAGCTCAAGAAAAGCGTTTAGCATAAGAATTGAAGCCGTTTGGAGAAAATTCGATATTGCTTCTAAATATAGGAGTGATAATCTTCCTAAATATTCTGAAGATGAAGAGTTGGCAGCCGAGATGATAATTTACCTTGTTGCCTATTTAAAAAGATTTGGTTGTGAGGACATTGAACAGCTTATCAAAGATAAGATAGAGTTCGATGATAGAAAAAATGATTAGGTGTTGTTACTGACTGTTTGTGTTGTTGATTTTGTGTTGTTGATTTTAATATAGTTAGTTATGACAGAGACTATTCAAGTCTGCCTACTTGACTTTAATAAGGGGCAGCTTACGGGATTGCCGAAGAATCCACGTTTTTTTCGTGATTACCGCTTTGAAGCGATGAAGAAAAGCATTCAGGATTCGCCAGAGATGCTTGAGCTTCGAGAACTTATAGTTTTTCCCTACAATGATGGCAGATATATTGTTGTTTGTGGTAATTTACGTTTGCGAGCTTGCAAGGAGTTAGGTTATAAAGAACTGCCTTGTAAAATTCTGGCACCTGATACCCCCGTTAAGAAGTTGAGGGAATATGCCACTAAAGATAATGTCAATTTTGGTGAGAATGATTTGGACGTTATGGAAAACGAGTGGAATAAGGCGGAACTCCAAGACTGGGGCATCGAATTTGCCCCGGAGAAGAAAGAGGATGAATTTAAAGAGCGCTTCGATGCCATCACGGATGATACAGCCATTTATCCTCTCATTCCAAAGTATGACGAAAAACATGAGTTGTTTATCATCACCTCAAGTAATGAGGTAGATAGCAACTGGCTTCGTGAAAGGCTGGATATGCAACACATGAAGTCGTACAAAACCGGGAAAATAAGTAAATCCAATGTAATTGATATAAAAGACGTTCGCCATGCCCTGCAAGATAGTAATACCAAGTCATAAACGCCATGACCGGGTGTTCGCTAAAAAGTTGGTGAACGATCCTATCATTTGCGTTGCTGAAAGTCAAGCTGATTTGTACCAGCAGTTTAATCCGGAATGTGAGATAGTTACTCATCCGAACGATGTAATCGGCCTCATCCCTAAACGTAACTGGATGGCAAAGCATTTTGGAGAACTTTTCATGCTTGATGATGATGTCCATGCCTGCAAACCTATTTATGTGGAAAAAGGAGAACCTAGCCGGATAAAGGATAAAGATAAGATAACTAATATCATTCAGTCATTATTTGAGATGGCCAGTATGATGGATGTACATCTGTTTGGCTTCACCGCTCGGATATCGCCGGTAATGTATGATGAATCCGCTTTTCTTTCTCTTTCGAAAATGATAACCGGTTGCAGTTATGGAGTAATCTATAACAAAAACACTTGGTGGAATGAGGAAATACGTTTGAAGGAAGATTTTTGGATTTCTTGTTACATGAAGTACAAAGAACGTAAGGTTTTAACCGATTTGCGGTATAATTTTGAGCAAAAGAACACTTTTGTAAACGCTGGTGGGCTTGCTTCTATAAGGAATCAGGAAGAGGAACGTAAATCTATCCTCTTTATCAAAAAGAATTTTGGTGATAGTATTTTGCTAAAGAGTGCAACCACTAATGGGAAAGACAAAACAAAGCAGCTCGTTCAATATAATATATCATGCAAATTCAAATTCTAATAGTCTGTAAAAAAGGCGTTTAAATGGCGTCCATTCTGTTTGTCATATTCGCCTTTTTTAGCTAACTTTACTGATGTAATAAACTAAAAGTCAAACCATTAAATTAGAATTATGATTATAAGAACAGTTTGCGGATATGATTTCTTTGAGGTGAGTTCTGCAATGCAGAAAGCCATTAGGCGAGCCGACACCGGGGTAGCCGGCTTTTTTGCATTGGAACTTTGGGCGAGTGGGTATCGCGACTATGTGTGGAAGCGTCTGTTTACCATTAGTGCTGAAGATTGCTTTGGAATCATTACTAAAGAGATAGAAGCATTGTGGCAGGCGCATGAGCTGGTAAACAAGACTGCTACTGAACCCAAAGGGAGGATATTTGTCAGTAAAGCTGTCATTCTCCTTTGTGAATGTAGAAAGAATCGTGATGCGGATCATTTGCAAAACTTCATCTATGACAGAAAGGATATTGATATAGAAAAGTGGATAAATGATGTCAGGCGTTACCCTATTCCTATTCCAGATTACACTTTCGATGTACATACACGAAAGGGTAAAAAACATGGGAGAACCAAAGAAGAATTCTTTCAGGAAGAATACAAGGCGTTACAACCTCGTGTTCCTGGTTTATTCGATGATTTGGTTCAACCCAGTCAACCAAAGCTATTTAATGATGAAACCACGGCTAAGTAGCTGTGGTTTCTCATTTTTCATATAAGTCAAACCAATTTAATTAAAAAAATGAACACGTATTACAAATTTGCGCCAAATGTATTTTTGGCAAAGTGTGATGAGAAGCACGAAAAAGGTAAAACTATTGAAGTTACCACCAAGTATGGCAAGGAGAACGAAAGTATAGTATTTAATCTAATCTTCGAAAAAGATGGGTTTTACTATTATTCCATCGTTAGAGCTGACGGCTTTAATGTTCAAGAATGGGCTAAGCAAAGAGCGGAACGCAGGCATGAATGGGCGTCATCGGCAGTACAAAAAAGTAATGAGTATTTTCAGAAATCAAATAAACATCGCGATTTCCTTTCTTTGGGTGAGCCTATCAAAGTTGGACACCATAGCGAACGAGGACATCGCAAAATGATAGATGATGCCTGGAATAACATGGGGAAAAGTGTTGAGTTTAGCGATAAGGCTGCCGAACATGAAAGAGTGGCGAAGTATTGGGAAAAAAAGGCTAATACGATAAACTTGTCCATGCCGGAAAGTATAGATTTCTACGAACATAAGTTGGAACAAGCAAAAGAATATCATGAAGGATTGAAGTCCGGCAAATATCCACGTAGCCACTCTTACACTCTCACTTATGCAAAAAAAGAAGTGAATGAGTTGCAAAAGAAATACAAACTTGCAGTAAAGCTGTGGGGCGATGTTTACTAATCTGTAGTATCTCAAATAATTTACTATGAGAGAATTATCAAAAGAAACCTCATTACAAAGGGTAATGAGGGCTTCAGGTCGTGTACCTGTACAATGCTCATGCAGTGTTTGTAAACAACAATGTCATACGCCATGTTTAGGTACTCCTGATGATATTGAACGAATTATTGATGCAGGTTATGCCGACAGGTTAGCGCTGACGAACTGGGCTGCTGGTATATTCTTAGGGGTTATTAATATTGCTATTCCGATGATTCAGCCCGTTGCTGGTAAGGAGTATTGTGCTTTTTTCGAGAATGGACTGTGTATCTTACATGATAAGGGTTTGAAGCCCACTGAAGGACGTTTGTCTCATCACACTGTCAGGAAGGATAACTTCAATCCTGCTATGAGTATTGCTTGGAACGTTGCAAAAGAATGGCTGATGCCGGAGAATGAGGATGTACTTTCTCGTGTAGTAAATAAATTCTTGAATGCGAGGAAGCCATGAATGTGTGTCAATCAATACCTCGTAGAGATTGTAAGGTGTTTGCTAAATGTGGAGCAAAATCCTTATCACATTGCCGGCGGCACCGCGAAACTGATGAGAAGTGTAAAAGTTGTACTCTAATTCGTCGTAAGCCGCGTAATCGAATTATAGATGATTCAGGACGTGAAATGAAAAGATGTACCCATTGCGGAAATTACTTCTACTTGAACCGGTTCTACAATCGTATAGTGGTGAGAAAAGGTAAGGAATATCATTTGTTGACTTCCTGGTGCCGTATGTGTATGTCACAGATTAATAATCAGAGGGCAAAGAAGAAAAAGTGACTTGTCTATTAAATTTTTTGTATGAAATATTATGCTTCAGTCAGCTTTGGAAAGGATTCCTTGGCAATGCTTTTCATGCTAATAGATAAAGGATATCAGTTGGATGAAGTCGTTTTCTATGATACAGGTATGGAATTTCAGGCAATCTATAACACTCGTGATGCTGTTCTTCCAATTCTTAAAAAACTTGGCATTAAATATACAGAACTGCATCCGGAGCAACCTTTTCTTTGGACAATGTTTGAAAGGCCGGTTAAGAAAAGAGGGACCAATATTATCCATAAAAAAGGATATAGTTGGTGTGGGGGAACATGCCGGTGGGGAACGAGTGAAAAACTTCGTGCGTTGAAAGCTCACACAAAAGACGGAATTGATTATGTCGGTATTGCTGCCGATGAGACCCATCGCTTTGAAAAGGAAAAACGACCAAATCGGGTTTTACCACTTCGTGATTGGGGCATTACTGAAGCAGATGCACTCCAGTATTGTTACACAAAAGGCTTTGTTTGGCATGAGGATGGAGTAAGACTATATGAGCTACTTGATCGTGTGAGTTGCTGGTGTTGTGGAAATAAGAATTTGAAGGAGTTGAAGAATATGTATTTGTACCTTCCATGGTATTGGAAAAAGCTGAAAGAACTTCAGTTAAATACCGATAGGCCCTATCGGCGTAATAGTGGAGAAACCATTTTTGATTTAGAGGAAAGATTTAAACGTGAAATGAAATAGAAAGAGTTATTATGATTCCCATATGTGTAAATGGAAGAGATTATTATAATCGAGAAGAAGCACTTGCTGCCTGGTTCGAGGAATGGTTAATGAAACAAGACTTTGAGCAAGACTTTATTGACCGGGAGAAAGAGCTTGAATATCGAAGAACCCATCCAGATTGGGATATTCCCTACGTAATGTATGGAGTTCGTAAAAAACACAAGTCTATTAAGAAGAATGAAATAGCTGTGTTTTATGACTTGTTACCGAGACAAAAGCGTGCTCGTACTGCTGAAACACATTGGTATAAAGTATTGTACAAGAGAAAGGCCACTCCTGAAGAAGTTGAGTCACTCAAGGCTGGGGAATATACCCGTAGATATTTGGTGTATTCCCTGTTTATTGAGAAGAAAATGACTCTTGACAAGGCTTTATCTCTTATAGTTGCCGATGATAAATTATTAGGAATTGCTGATAATACCATCTCTGAAATTGTAACAGCCTTTGAGACTTTCTTTAACCGTAAATTTAGAATTTATAAACCCGAGTTTACAACTCAACTTAATTTATTTACAGATTAATATGAAAACAACAATTATTTCATGTGTGATTTTGTTTGTGTTCCTGCTATATGTTGGACACTTTTCTATAACAATCAAGCCGTTCACAGTCCAACTTCCATACTGGCATCGTTCGCTCGGACTGTTTTTGTTGATCCTCTCTTTTATAGTGTATAATGCCGGTGAACATGCAAAAGGCTACTTTGATGGATTAAGAGAGAGTGAGAGAATAATACTTGAATTGTTGAAGAAAAAGACCGGGTAAAATGGCGTTAAAATGGCGAAGTTTCTGTTTGCTAAACTTGTCAATAACGATTATCTTTATAGATGTAAAGCATTAAAAGTCAATCAATATGAAGAGGAATGAAAAAATAGAAAAATTAGAAAGACTAGGTATTTTCAATCAATGGAAATATAATACAGAAAGAGCAAATGAGACGTTTAACATTGAGTGCTCTGATTTCTCAATGACAAGTGAAGAGCGGGTGAATAATTTGTTAGATGTTGATTGCTGTTTTCATCGGTTTCTAGTCATTTCATTCCCTTTTAATAATACTCCTGAAGGCGTTGCTTTTTGGAATGATATTGCAAAAAAATAATTAAAATTAATCAGAGATGAGAAAAGAAGGTATAAAAAGACAGGATTTTGGATGTTGTCCTGGTCATGATAAGTTTCCCAATCATACCTACAATACCCGTGCTTCAAAGAAAGCCAAACGACGAACAGATCGTCTTGCTAATATGCGTGCAAGACGTTGGGCGAGACGGGAATTGTCAATTGAATTAGAAATATTGATTAATGACTAACAAGAATAGAAATGAATGAAATAGACTTGAATGCCCTTCGTGATAGGGCATATAAAAACGCTTGTAAACATGGATTCCATGATACGGAATTGAGTAACGAACATTGCTTGTGTCTCGTAATATCCGAGCTTATGGAGGCTGTGGAAGCTGATAGGAACGGTAAGTTAGGAAAGAAATGTAAGTCACGTTTTGACATGGACTATAATCGTTATCCAGTATTAGTGGAAGAAGAAAAGCGATTTAAGAGTTCTTTTGAAAAGAATGTAAAAGATTCACTTCCTGATGAACTAGCTGATGCTGCTATTCGGCTGTTCGACCTATATGGACTTAGAGAAATTGAACTTGATACAGGCGCTTTTGATGATGCAACGATTGGTGAATACGCTATAACTTACCAACGTAAAACTTTCACTGAATCAATCATGCACATCACAGTATCTATATCCTCCAATATTGATGTTATTGGTCGTTCTTGTGTGGTTCCTGATATACTACTACTTGATATATTTGGACTTGCAAAGCATCTTGAAATAGATCTGTTTTGGCACATCGAACAAAAAATGAGATATAACGAACTCCGTGAGAAGATGCATGGGAAGAAATATTAACCCTCAAAACAAAAGAAATATGAGCCAAAAAGTAAAAATAGAGTTGTACAGCTATCGGGTTACGTGTTTAGATGGCGTAACTCGTAGACACAATAATGTAGTGTATGCATCATGCGAAACATTAGAACTAAATGGAGAAAAATTGCCTTTTGGGCATAGAATGGATAGTTGTGATAGAGCCATATTATTGAGTGAATATGGTTCTACTCTTGATTGTCCAGACTATAAGGAAGCGTTGGTAAAAGGTGTTGAAGCACTTAAAAATCGGCTTAAGACAGCTATTTATGAAAATGAAAATATAGATTTTGAAGTAATAGACAAACAGGAATATAGCGCACCTTTTTTAAATGATTAAATAGAGTAAAACTCCAAAGAAAGGAATATTATGGCAAAGGTATTTATAACAAAATATGCCTTAACATCAGGCATAAGGGAAATAGAGGCGGATATTCATAAATCCACGTTTAACAATCAAAATAACTATGTGAGAGATGGTTCTTTCTCATTTCATTACATAGAAAAGGATGCGTTTACTGAAAAATCAGAAGCATTAAAGAAAGCGGAAGATATGAGAAAGAAAAAGATTGTTTCTCTTCGCAAACAGATTGAGAAACTTGAAAAATTATCTTTTAATGAATAACAAAGATAAATATGAAATATGTCTGCATTAAAGAGTGTTGCACATTAGATATGCAACAACTCATCCCTAAACAATTATTCCGTATAGGTCAAGTATATGATTTTGCGGAAAAGCCGGACAAGAAGTTTTTTAGAAAAGTGAATACATTAAATTATAAAGAATGAAAGAACTAGAAATTGCTGCCCAAGAAGAATTAATGCATAGCTATTCATCTTCTACCGTAATTATTAGCACATACGGAGAATCTGCGAGAATAGAAAAATGTGAACCGTTCTTTTTCAGCCAAGAAGCAATGATTAATATGTTTCGAAAAGGTGCAGAATGGCAGGCAAAGCAAAATCCATGGCGTAATTTCAAAGATGAATACCCGAAACCAAACTCCCATATTCTACGAAAAATGACTCACACTGATTGTCAAGCCTACGGTAAGACAATATATTATGCTGATTTTTGGGGTGAAGATAGACCGGATAAATGGGAACAAGATAACGATAAAGTAGTCTATGAATGGCAATATATTAACAAATAATATAAGAAATGAAAGCAATAACAATAAAGCAACCATGGGCTTCTTTGATAGTTCATGGTATCAAAGATATCGAGAACCGTACCTGGGCGTGTCCATGGAAATACATAGGGCATAGAGTGTTAATCCATGCAAGTGGAAAACCTGTAGAAATGAGAAATCCCAATAGTGTATTTACAAAAGCTCAATGGAATAGTCTGCCTATTGAGTTTCAACGAAAAATAATATGTGCAGAGGGCATTGTCAATTCTGCTATCATTGGAAGTGTAGAAATAATTGGATGCTCTATCAATCATCCTTCTAAATGGGCAGAGAAAACAGATGATAGTAAAGGTTATTATGAAAATCCTATTTATAACTGGGTGCTAGCTAATCCTATATTATTTCCAGAACCGATATCGGCTAAAGGGAAATTGTCATTTTGGGAATATGAAAATATTAATTCAGGAGAAGACACTTGTCTATGTGTTATCTCTTCCAAAAAAGAAATTCAAGTGATGTAATTATATGGGGAATTCAACTGTCGATACTGTGGTAAATAATTCTAAATTAAAAGCATAAGTTTATGTCATAATATGAATATATATATTTATATTTGCAAGTATAATTTATTTTATGATATTATGTATAACTACCAAGAGTTGCTAAAAGCTGAAGAGTGGAAAAAATTTAGTGGTGAGATACTAAAGCGTGATAATTATACATGCCAGATATGTCATAAGAAGGGATTTCAGAATCGTTTATTGGTACCAATCACTTCACTAACAGAAGCACTGGATTTGTTTTCAGATTATAGATTTGATGGAAAAACAATACAAGAAATTATTATTGATAAGGAAAACTGCGAAAGTAAAGAATATTTTTTTAGACCTACCAAATGGAATAATTATTATTACCCGTTGATTAATCGGAAAGATGGTCAAACAGCTTATCAATATGCTGTGGAAATTTTTAATTATGAAGATATTCGACTTTATTGTGATCATATTCCCAAAGATAAAATACTTTTTTCTCATAAGCCATTACATTATAAATTAATGGCACATAAAGATTCTGATATTCAGACAATAAAAACTTTTATAGAACGAAAAAATAATGTACTAGAACAGCCACTTGAGGAAAAAAATGGTAGTAATAGTTTTTATGGTGTTGGTTTTATAATAGATCATTTCAATAAGACAGGTAGTGATGAAGGTGGGTATATTCAAGTGATAGATCACGAAAATAATCATCAATCGGTTAAGATTACAACCAATGAGTTTTGTATATTTATAGATTTAATGTGTGATGGGCAGAATAAGTTTTTTCCTAAACTGAATGTCCATCATACGTTTTATTATTATGGAAATACTTTGCCGTGGGGGTATTACTGGAAAGATCTTGTTACGCTCTGTGAAGATTGCCATCATCGTTTACATGAGGAAAGTGAAGTTCCTATTTATGATGTTAATATGCGTAAAATTAACGAAGAGTTAGAAACGTGTGATCGTTGTAGGGGGACTGGCTTTCTGCCACAATATAATCATGTGCAAAATGGAATATGTTTTAAATGTCATGGAACGAGGAAGATATTTGTGAAGTAATATATGATTTTAATGTTGGAAAAGATTGCTGATTTATATTAACAACCTTCGTTTTTTTACATTGTTGAACCTGGGTGTATCTTTAAACAAGATGCACCCTTATTTTTTTTGTGATGATGAGAAAAATAATTGTAACCGGCAGTGAGGGATTTATAGGCAAAGCCCTTTGCCGAGAATTAGCAAAAAGAGGTGTTGAAGTCATAGGACTTGACCGAAAGTCAGGTACTGAAGCTACGAAAGTATGCGAGCTTCTGAAGAATGAAGATATTGATTGTGTGTTCCATTTGGCAGCGCAAACAAGCGTGTTTAATGGAAACCTGGAACAAATCAGGAAAGATAACATTGATACCTTCATGCGAGTTGCTGATGCTTGTAATCAATATCATGTAAAGTTAGTGTATGCCAGTTCGTCAACTGCGAATCCGGAGAATACCACTTCTATGTATGGAATAAGCAAGTATTTCGATGAACAGTATGCATCTATCTATTGTAAGGCTGCGACCGGGTGCCGGCTGCATAATGTATATGGACCTAATCCGCGAAAAAGAACTCTTCTCTGGTTCCTGATAGAAAAGGAAAACGTGTCTTTATACAATTGTGGTCAGAATATCCGGTGCTTCACTTACATAGATGATGTCGTCGAAGGGCTTATTTATGCGGTGGGCTGTAACCGGCAGCTTATCAATATTTGTAACGTCCAACCTGTGACTACTATGTATTTTGCTTCTTTAGTAAAATACTACAAACCGCTTGAAATTGAGCTAATTAATGAAAAACGGGATTTTGACAATTTAGAGCAGTCGGTGAACCGGGATATCTATTTAGTACCTTTGTCTTATACATCTGTCGAGGATGGAGTAAAGAAGATTTTTGATGAAAAGAAAGGGAAAGATATGTCGTATTGATGACTGGGATAAGCCGGAAGCGGTGAAATGTAAGAGCTGGTCTCATCAGGAACGGTTATGTGATCTGAAAGAAAAGGTATCACTTCATAAAAAGGGTGATATCTATTACATCTCCCAGTTCACTCGTTCCAAGACTGGTACCAGCTTTTCAGAAATTAAACAGTCGGAGGAACTTGCATCATTCTTTGCAGAGAGAGCGTGTGAGTTTCTCCACCGCTTCATAGTAGGGGGATATGAAGGATGGTGTATAGTCACCACACCGCGACGGAGACACAACGAGGGCTTTCATTTTTCAACCTCTATCTGTACGAAAATTGCGGGGGCGGTGAAAATACCATTCTATGAGAATGCAATCCAGTGCCTAACTAAAGATAGATTGAATCCGGAATTCTTTCTTCTTCGTCCGATAAAGGAAAAGAAAATAATAGTGTATGATGACATATTAACAACTGGCAGCACACTGCTTGCCACCTATGAGCTTTTAAAGGATAGAGAGCAGCTTCTTTTTCTCGTAGGAATAAATAACAATTGATATGGGAAAGCAAGAGAAACCATTAACATTCAAGCAAGAGAAATTCTGTAAATACTACGTTGATACAGAAGGTAATGCTAGTGAAGCATATAGGATGTCTTATGATGCGTCAAAGATGAAACCTGAAACGATTTGGAGTGCTGCTAGCAGATTGTTAGCCAATAGCAAGGTTAGTGCAAGGATAAGTGAGATTAAGCAACAGAGGGCGAAAGAGACTGAAGTAGAGAGGAAAACGGTCGAGAAGGTATTAATGGATATTGTACTCGCTGATCCCGATGATTTACATTATGTAGACCCTGTTACCGGGAAAACAAAGATGAGAAGTCCGTCCCAACTTCCAAAGCGTGCCCGTAATGCGTTGAAGAAGATTCAGAATAATAGAGGAGTGGTTAATTATGAGTTTAACGGCAAGACAGAAGCCGCCCGGATTCTTGGTGCCTGGAATGGATGGGAAGCCGATAAGAATGTCAACATCAAAGGTGGAGACGGAAATAAAGTCGGTGAACTTCGTATCGGATTTGAAGATAATGAGAATTCGGAAGAATAGAACAATTTGAACTGCAAAATCCGGTATTCACCCTACGGAGAAACCTTACTTTTAGAACAATATGGTTATAAATTATAAGAAGCTAAATCCTAACGGATTCTATCTATTGAAGTACTTGAATGATGAGACTATCCGTTTTATCATTCTCTATGGAGGTTCATCTTCCGGTAAGTCGTATAGTGTGGCACAAACAATACTGATACAGACATTACAGGATGGTGAGAACACTCTTGTCATGCGTAAAGTAGGAGCTTCTATTCTCAAAACCATTTATGAAGATTATAAGGTCGCTGCGGCCGGTCTTGGCATATCCCATTTGTTCAAATTCCAACAGAATACTATTAAATGTCTGGTAAATGGTGCGAAGATAGATTTCTCCGGTCTTGACGATCCGGAGAAGATAAAAGGTATCTCTAACTATAAGCGAGTTCAGTTAGAGGAATGGTCAGAGTTCGAGCATCCGGATTTCAAGCAGCTACGTAAGCGTTTGCGTGGTAAGAAAGGGCAGCAGATTATTTGTACCTTCAACCCGATCAGTGAAAGCCATTGGATAAAGAAAGAGTTTATTGATAAAGATAAATGGCATGATGTACCGATGACTGTTACCATTGCCGGCAAAGAGTTGCCGGAAGAGCTTACCAAGGTCAAATCCGTAAAGAAGAATGCACCCAGGCAAATACTTAATCTTCGTACTAAGCAAATCGAGGAACAGGCCCCTAATACAGTTATTATCCAATCTACCTATTTGAATAATTTTTGGGTTGTCGGTAGTCCTGACGGTACGTATGGATTCTATGATGAGCAATGTGTTGCCGATTTTGAGTATGATAGAGTTCACGACCCGGACTATTACAATGTGTACGCATTGGGAGAGTGGGGTGTCATTCGTACCGGTAGCGAGTTCTTCGGTTCTTTCAATCGTGGCAAACATTCCGGTGAGCATAAGTATGTTCCGGACTTACCTATTCATATCTCTGTCGATAACAACGTGCTTCCGTATATCAGCGTATCATATTGGCAGGTCGATTTCACAACTGGTACCAAGGTTTGGCAATTCCATGAAACGTGCGCTGAAAGCCCCAACAATACTGTAAAGAAAGCTTCCAAACTTGTTGCAAAGTATCTGAAATCTATCCAATATTCTGATAGGTTATATGTACATGGTGATGCTTCAACGAAAGCGGCAAACAGCATTGACGATGAGAAGCGTTCCTGGATGGATTTATTCATAGACACATTACAGAAAGAAGGGTTTGAGATTGAGGATAAGGTAGGCAACAAGAATCCGAGTGTTGCAATGACCGGTGAGTTTATTAATGCCATTTTTGATTGTACTGTTCCCGGTATAGAGATATACATTGACGAATCATGTTCGGTATCTATTGAGGACTACATGAGCGTACAGAAAGATGCTAACGGTGCCATTCTTAAAACTAAGGTCAAGAATAAAACTACCTTGCAGACTTATGAGGAGCACGGGCACCTGTCTGATACGTTCCGATATGTCGTTGTGGATTTGTGTAGTGAGCAGTATATAGAGTTTAGTAACCGAAGAAAAAGGAACTTGTATGGAAATAAAGGAGTGTTTTCATTCTTTAATCCGGATAAGGAATATACATACGACAATAAAATTGTTTATTTCATTCCATATATCAATAGTAAGTTTATTCTCCTTCAGGTTTTCCAGTGTGGTAGTAAATGGCATTTGGTGGATGTTGCATTTAGGCAGCAGGAATCCATAGAGGATGTAAAGGAATCAATTGTAAGTCATGATGCGTTAAAATATGTAGCTGAATGTTCAAGTGCATTCTTCTCTATGATTAGAGAAATTAGAAAGGTTCTTCCAAGTGTCAAGGTATTGCCTGAGTATGCAGATGTTGACAGAAGGATAGCAGCTACATCTGACTTCATCAAAGAGAATATCTTATTATCGAGTAGTAAATTAAACGAATCAGAAGAATATAGCTCTTTTTTATCTAATGTTTTGGATTATAATTTGGATAGTGAAGAGAAAGAGGGAAGTACTGCGTTAAGTGGTTTAGCATATTATCTAATAAAATTAGGCTCACATTGATATATCTTGTAAGTCGTTGAGAGATAGTGGGTAATCCTCGTTTTTATTCTTACTCTAATTTCCAAGATTTTGCGGTTTTGAGAAACCTTTTATTCTTCTACATATATTTGCCACAAACAGAATTAATATGGCATTTTTCGGATTGTTAAATAAGAAGAGTACTGATATATCACAGCTTGTCGCCGAAGAGGTAGGAAAGGTGCTAAGTATGCTTCCTAAAAGACGTTTCAGGATAACAGAGGATTATTTTAGCCCCTATGTCGCTGATGCTAATTTTATTACTCTGTTCTGTACGGTAGGAGAAGTATTTTTCCCTATTGATTACATTGCAAGTCGTATTGCTGGTGGTAAGTTCTTATTGAAAAAAAGTTCAGATGATTCAGTTGTATGGAATAATCAACAATTTAATGAAATGTTGAGTAGACCTAACTGTTTATCATCATTTCAAAGGCTTGTGTATATGCACTTTGTGTATAAGTTAGCTACAGGGAACAGCTATATTAAATGTGCTATACCTGGGGCTTTTCATCATCTTCGTACTCCAATATACAAGAAATGCAGGAATTACTGGGTATTACCACCAGATAAGGTAAATATTGTGCTAAAGAATAATATTCCTCTTTTTGGTGTTGCAGAAAAGGAGGATATCATAGACTATTATCAGCTTCAGTGTGGTATGAACTTCACAGAACAAATAGATCCATGTGTTATATTTCACGATCAGGATGGAAATGCAGAATTTAATGGGAATTATTTTATAAAGGGGCATTCTATTCTTAATTCGGTGAAAATGGCCATCGATAATCTCATTCCTGTATATAAGGCAAGAAATGTTATTTATGTAAAACGGGGGGCTCTTGGTTTTGTCGTTTCTGCAATGAAAGATGAAACAGGAACGCTGGCCATGCAACCAGAAGAGAAAAAGGAGCTTTTGGAAGAATATGATAATAACTATGGTGTGGACGGTACCAAGTTCCCTTATGCTGTAAGTAGTATCCCTATTGATTTCATTCGTACAAGCCTAAGTATTCAAGAGTTACAACCATTCGAGGAAACGTTAAATGATGCTATTATGATAGCAGGTGCTTTTGGAATACCTCCTGTTCTTGTACCTCGCAAAGACCAAAGTACTTTCTCAAATCAGAAAACCGCAGAAAAAACAGTATATACATCAAAAGTTATACCGATGGCCAAACGATTCTGTGATGAGACAACTCGAATGCTTGGTTATGATCGTGATGGATATTATATAGATGTTGATTACAGTCATGTGGATTGTTTGGCGGAAGGTCAGAAAGACAAGGAAGAAGTAAGTACAATTATTTCAGAACGTGCAATGAATGAATTTACTAATGGAATAATTACTCTGAATGATTACCGGGCACGTATTGGAGAAAGCAAAGTCGAGATTCCTTTATTTGATAAGCTACTTTATGAGATGTCAAATGAGGAACGCGAGATAGTAAAATCAATTATTAGTATAACTAAAAAAGAAAGTAACAATGGACAAAGAGTTGAAAAGCCTTCAACTGAAAACGAAGGCAAATGATGTTGATGAAGAGAAGGGGATTGTTACGATTGCCGTAAATGGAATCGGTGTTGAAGATTCACAGAAAGAAACATCTGCGAGTGGTTCGTTTAATAAAACGATTAATGAGTTTTTCTTGAAGCGTGGAAAGCATTTGCTTGACCATGATAAAACGAAACTTATAGGTTGCCCTATTGAAGCGAAAGAAGAAAACTATAATCTTGTGGTTGTATCCAAAATGAATCTAAACAAACAGATAGCAAAAGAAACTTTTGAGGACTATAAGTTATACGCTGAATGTGGGAAAACACTTGAGCACTCGATAGGAGTAAAGGCTATTCGAAGGGATAAGGATAATCCCGGTCTTGTTTTGGAATGGTTTTTAGGCGAGGTTTCAACTTTGCAGGCATGGGGAGCCAATCCTCAAACTTTCTTAGTTGGTATCAAGAGTGATGATTCCCTTGATACACAGCGTTCCAAATTAACGGCTTCTTTAGAGTTGATTCAGAAAGCATTAACAATGCGCTATTCAGATGAGCGCTTAAATGATTTGGATATGAAGTTAGGATTAATAACAAAAGCTCTTACAGGTGAATCTACTATGGTCACTTGTCCAGAGTGTGGGCATAGTTTCGATTATGACCAACAGGCTGAATGTACATTCAGTAACCAGGTACTTGATTTGGCTGCCATGTATCAACGTTGGATAGTTGAGGGTGTAGTAAGAGAGGAAATGGATAAATTAAAACCTGAAATTCGTACTCAGGTACTTGCTGTTCTTGATGCTCATAAAAGTATGAAGGACGATTTACAAGTAAAAAGCATTGAGGATATTGTCAGTTATGTACGTTGTCCTCATTGCTGGAGTAGAGTCTATAGAACTATGATTGCTAAAGTTGCAGATACCAAATCTGAAGATCCTGTTGCGCCGTCGAACGACACCCAACAGGGAGTTAAAGAAGAGGGAAAAGAGAAGCACGAAACGAATCTCTCACTTGCTGCAAAAATTGGCTCATTATTATAAAATCAATTTAACCTATTGTAAAATGAAAAATTTTATTAAAACTGTAATGGGATATAAATCCCTTTTGTTATTCGCTGTCATTGCGATTGTTGGTATTGTTATGTATTTCTTTTGTGGAGATTCTACATTAGGAGTACTTGTTGCTACTCCTATTCCTTTGATTAGCTTTGCTAAGAATGAAAAAGATTTGACCGATGAGGAAAAATCTTTGCTTGGTACAATCCAATTAAAGTGTAAAGAGGTTTGCGATGAATTTGTAGGTGGTTTGATGGATAAGGCTGCAATAGAAGCCAAGTTTAAAGAGATTTCAGACAGTCTTGCTGATACCTTAAAAGGATTACCCAACTTCGATAAAATACAGGAATCGTATAGAGAGCAATCGGAAAAGGTTACTGCTTTAGCAGAAGCATTTGATAAAATCAAAGAGAATGGTGGTATCCTCACTTCTGTTAATGCTGTTGAGAAGGCTGTTGGAGATTTCCTTGATACCCCTGCTTGCCAAGGATATTTCAGCGGTCGTGAAAAATCTTCTGGTAGTCTTAATCTTGATTTGAAAGGCTTGGTTTCTGTTTCGAATAGTTCTAATACTCCGTTAAGTAATAACCGTTCAACTGGGCGTGTTGTAACGGCAATTCATGAACAGAAATTAAACCTTCGTGATTTGATGCTCGTAGAAACTGGCGATCCTGCTGCATTGTCTATTTCTTACGAACAGGTCTATGATTTCGACCGTAATGCAACAGTAGTATCTGAAAATGGTATGCTTTCAGAATCTTCTTTGAAGTTCAAGGAAGAGTTTACGAACGTAAGACGTGTCGGTACCCATATGAATCTTTCAAAGAGATTGTTGAAAGCAAAGAGCTATGTCGTGTCATTCATTCTTAACCGCCTTCCATTGTGGGTTAAAACGGCAGAAAACTTCCAAATTCTGTTCGGTGATGGCTCCGGTGATAACTTGAAGGGTATTACCACCTACGAAGGAGTTGAATGTGTGTCTAAGTTCATCAGTGGCACATATACTACTATTGCTGCCGGTGCTATCGAATCTATTGAGAAAACGACTAATGGTAGAGCTGTAATCGTTCTTGCTGCTGCAAATGATAAGATCATTGATAATATGAAAGTTACTTTTGCCGGTGCCACTGTTGAGACAGGTTTGAACGATACTTTCACGATTCATAAGATGAATGATCGTAAGTTTGCAATTGATTTCGATTATCAAGGTACCGAAGAATCTATCAATAAGATAACCGGTACTGTGAAGAGTGGTATGTTTGGCTCTGTTGAAGACCCTAACTACAAGGATGCTGCAAATGCTATTTTTGCTGTATTAAACTTCGGTCAGTATTACCCTAATGCTTTTGTATTGCATCCGTCTACTGTGTTCACTATTTCAACAGCAAAAGATACTACTGGTAGAGAGCTGAACCTTATCGCAGAAACGAATGGTCAGAAGTCAATTGCTGGTATCCCTATTATTGAATGCAACTCAATGGGAGTTGGTAAGTACTTTGCCGGGGATATGGTGAACGGATGTTCATTGATTGATTACACTGCACTTTCTATTGAGTTTGCCGATGATGTGAACACTAAATTGAAGAACATGACTACTGTTATGATTCAAGAGGAAGTGATGATGCCTGTTTATATGCCTTGGGCTTTTGCTTATGGTGATTTGGACGATGTTTTGAACGCTATTAAGAAAGCCTAAGATGGAAAAGTACATTATTACAGGGCAGGACAAAGAACTGACGCGTGTAATTCGTGAGCAACGTATTCGTGTTAGTAGGGGGTTGATAACAATCACCCCCATTTTCGAATGCGGTTTGGTTACAGAAGAAGATGCTCGAAAGACATTGGAATGTATGTTTACAGAGAAAGATGCGAAAATCGGTGAACTTACTGAATCCATTACGGAGAAAGATAAAGCTATTGTTGAACTGACAGATGAACGTGATACAATGAAAGCTCGTATTGCAGAACTTGAAGCCCTGGTTCCTTCTGATAACAAGAATCTTCCGGCTGCCGATTCAAAGGAGTTGTCTGCCGGAGATGCTAAGGAAGTAACTGTTGTTGATGATAAAACCGTTTCCGTGGAAGATGAAAAGAAAACCGGAAAGGGTAAGACTTCTAAATAACTATTGCCATGTTGATTGATGTTTCATATTTTACGTCAGGTCCCAGGCATATTGAGAATGCTTCGGTCGCTGAAATGCCTTCGCCTCAGTCTCTTGCAGTAAATGAGGTGATAAACGGGTATATCAAGGCATTTCAGACCGAATATCTTCGTTCTGCTGTTGGTTTTAGTCTTTCACAAGCTATTACTGATTATTTGGAGATCATAGAACAGGAAAAAGAGGATTCTTCAGATGAGGTTGATATCTCGGAAAAAGATGAATCTCAATCCAGATATGCACTTTTATGTGAGAAGTTAAGTGAATCGTTCGCCGATTATGTGTTCTTTCACATTTTACGTGATATGAATACACAGGCTACTATCACTGGTCTTGTAAGATTGAAATGTGCTAACGAGTATATATCTCCGATTAAGAGACAGGTTAGTGTCTGGAATAGCATGGTGAAGAAGAACCGACTCTTTGTAGAATGGGCGATGTCCGATGATTGTCCTTTCACCGGTTTGAAGATTCAAAAGAACCTATTAACTCCCATTAATGCTTTCAATTTATGATGGAATTGGATATAACAGAACTGTTTGAAGAAGTAGTTAGAAAACTTCCTGAAGGACTTGAAATCCTCTACCCTAATGGGAAAGGTGGGGCAAAAATTGTAAAGTCCCCAAGGTTGAATTACATCTTCGGTAGCAGTCAATATATCAAAGATATTTTAGATGAATACAGTAAGTCTTCTGCCCAGTCTGAAAGGAAGTTTCCATTGGTTGCACTATTCACTCCAATTAGTGAGGATAGAGGTGACGCGGATTATTTTTCAAAAGCAAAGGTTTCGTTAATTATAGCATGTTCTTCTTGTAAAGAGTGGAGCAATGAGATGCGCAGAACCACATCTTTTAAAAATATCCTTCGGCCAATCTATAAACGTTTATTGGAAGTATTATATGAAGATTCTCGGTTCGACTGCGACTATGACGAAAAAGTGAAACATAGTTATTCAGAAAACTATTCATATGGCAGATACGGAGCCTATACAGATTCCGGTGAGGCTGTGAGCGAGCCGATTGATGCCATAAATATACGCTCGATGGAAATAAAAATTAATAATCTTAATTGTAGAAGAAAATGAGAAAGATTAGAACGTGTAAGGGTTCCCGGATGAACACTGGTAGTTCTGCTTGTAGCATTGACTGGAAAAAAGTCAAAGGTGCTATCTTGACAGAACATGGTGTCAAACTCCCTGCTGATATAACAGGTGAGAAGTTGCTCGAATTGTGCCATGCAGACCGTCCCGGACGTATTTACCCTATTTTGCCATTCCTGGAGTATGCCAAGAATGGTGGAGAGCCCCAAGTTAATGCTGTAGGGTACGGTGCAAGTGAATACAACGGGCTTAGCGCTCAAACAGACACCTTCACTTTGAAGAAATTTGATGAGGTTTTGAATGCCCAGCTTCTGAAATGTGCCAATAAAGGATGGGACGTTTACTTTTGGAATCAGGATAATATGTTGATCGGTTATAATGATGACACTGATATCCTTGCCGGTATTCCGATGTCTACTGTTTACCCGACCGTGACACAGTACCCGACCAGTAGTGCTAAGTCTGCGATGACTGTTAGTTTTTCACATGAAGATGTGGAAGACAGCCAATTGCACTTTGACTACGTTCAGTTAGACTTCAATCCCAAGAATTTCGTTAAAGGTTTGGTTGATGTTGTGCTTCAAAAGTTGGAGACTGAAAATACTTACAAAATAGTTGAAGTTGTTGGTGGTTATGACCGTACAGAAGAATTTGGCAGTCTTATTGCTGATGGTGCTGCTGAAGTTATGAATAACGTAACTTCTGCTACGTATTCGGATGGTATCATTACCATTGTTCCTAAAGCCGGGGCGGTTCCTTCGTTGAAAGCTCCTTCTGTATTGTATGAAAAAGGAATCAGAGGTATCGAGCAGGTGTCATGAAGGTAGATAATGTTACGTTCGTCGAAGCTGCTGTGAAGGGCATGACGAAGGAAGAGTTTATTAATGCACACATTAAAGTCGTGTGGCAGGAACTGAAGGAAGCTGACCGCAAGAAGAAGCTCTCGGAAGTGTACGATGCGATAACTAAGTAACTGACGGGCTGGGGTGTGATTACAGCCCGGCCCGTTATATTTTTACTGTATGGCAGATTTTGATGAATTACATAGAGTTATTCATTCCATTGCATCCAGGTTTGAAGAGGAATGTATTAGGTGTATGGAAGAACATAAGAATGTGCTCGTTGATTGCATTCAGGAGCAATTATATTCCGGTCTGGACGGTACCGAACATCTATTGAATCCTGATTATGATACTGACACCTATTTTAACGAGCCCGGTCCCTGGCAGAACCGTGCAGAACAATATAAACGATGGAAGGAGAGGATAACTCCACCTCTTAGAAGTGAGATGCTTTATTTGCCACCGCGTCCGGTTGAGGTACCTAACCTCTTTATTACTGGTACTTTCTATGATAGCATAATTGCCGATAGAATTGATTCCGGGCTTCGATTCTCAACGAAAGGATTTACGGACGGTAGTTCTATTGAGAAGAAATACGGTGAGCAGATTTTAGGCATTGGTGATACAGCTAAAGAATACTTTAATATTATGTATCTCCGTCCCTGGATGGAACGTTTCTTTTCAGAATGTGGATATCGGTAGAAAATGGCTTGTAGTTGCGAAATAAAAAAGATGCAGAGTGAACTGGAACGTATCAGCGAGCTTGCAAAGAAAGCAGCTGTCTTGGATGGTTGCATGTATGTCGTTTATCAGAAAGAAGATGGTACCTATGCTTTTGATAAACTTGGAGTTGAGATAAAAGGAAAGATTGTTGAATATAGACATTACCTGTAATTATGGCAGATTTAAAATTAAAAGATTTCGTTGATGAGAGCGATTTGCAGAAATTGGTGGAGCTTGATAATACTATTGAGCGTGTGAGGGCTGATTATGTTAATGCGGCCAAAGAATTAGCAAAAGGTTTGAAACTAAATGTAGAAGGCGTTGCTGATCTTGAAAAGTTGAGTAATCTTTATAATACCCAAGCAAAAACGGCTGGTTCTGCATCTGTTGAATTAACCGAAGCTCTTAGAAGACAGTCTGAAATAACTCAAACTGTCAGTAAGAAGATAGAGGAAAAGCTAAATGTAGAGAAATTATCTGCTGCTGAACTGAAGAAACTAACCAAAGCAAACTCGGATAATGCTGTGTCCTTGGAAAAGGCTGCTAAAGCAGAAGCTAACTTGACAAAAGCGCAGAATGCCGGTAATACTACTCGTAAGAAAGCTGTTCTATCTGAAGAAGAACGTTTAAAACTTATCAGAACTGCTATTACCTTGACTAATCAGGAAGTACATAGCCGTTCACAAGCAAAGGAAATGAATAAGCAGCTGCAAAAGGCTGTTGATGTTTTGAAAGATACGGATGAAAACTATATTCGTACACTTGCCCGTCTTAATTCTACAATCGGAATCAATACCGATTATGTAAAACGTAACTCTGACCGATATACTCAGCAAAAAATGACTATCGGAGCATATAGGGAAGAAGTAAAAGCTGCATGGGTTGAGATAAAGAATAGCAATAATTCTATGCAAAATATGGGAATTATTGCACGTAATGCCGGTAGGATGCTTAATACAGAGCTTGCTCCTGGATTAAATCAGGTTAGTGCCGGATTGAAAGGGTGGGCTGCCGGTTATATTGGTGCACAGGCTGTTGTAAGTGGCATCGTTGCTCTCTTCACTAAGCTTAGAGAAGGAATAGGTAGTGTTGTAGAGTTTGAATATGCTAATAGTCGGCTTTCTGCAATTTTAGGAACCACTTCTAACCAAATCAAAGAGCTAACTCTTGATGCTAAAAGATTGGGAGCCACAACTAAATATACAGCTTCAGAAGCTACTGAACTTCAAATAGAGTTAGCGAAATTAGGTTTTACACGAAAAGAAATATTAGATGCGACAGAATCCATTTTACGTTTTGCGCAAGCTACCGGTGCGGAGTTGGGAGAGGCTGCTTCGTTGACTGGAGCTGCATTAAGAATGTTTAATGCTGATACCCGTGAGACTGAACGCTATGTATCTGCAATGGCTGTTGCAACAACAAAGAGTGCATTGTCGTTTTCATATCTTGCTACTGCACTTCCAATTGTGGGTCCGGTAGCTAAAGCATTCAATTTCTCTATTGAAGATACTTTAGCATTGGTTGGTAAATTAGCAGATGCAGGATTTGATGCTTCAATGTCTGCTACTGCTACTCGTAATATTCTTCTAAATTTAGCCGATACAAACGGGATACTTGCCAAGTCGTTAGGTGGCCCTGTGAGAACATTACCTGAGTTGGTCGCTGGATTGCAAAAATTGAAAGAGCAGGGAGTAGATTTGAATAGTACTCTTGAAATGACAGATAAACGAAGTGTCGCAGCTTTCAATGCTTTTTTAACTGCTGCCGATAAAATAGTCCCTTTAAGAGAACAGATTACTGGTGTTGATGGCGAACTTGCTGATATGGCTCATACTATGGAAGATAATGTAAAGGGGTCTATTAACTCTTTATCTTCCGCTTGGGAAGCTCTTATGTTGACTTTTTACAACTCACGAGGAACAATGAAAGGTATTTTGGACTTTCTAGCGCGTGGTATTCGTAATACAGCAGAACAGTTTAAATCATTAGAAGAAAAAGAGCAGGAAGCAATACAAAATGCAATAAGAAATCAAAGAGAACTCTCTTCAGAGTTCAAGATTGAAGAAAGGTATATTAATGAAATCAAGGAAGCATGGCAGGGGTATATGGATTCAGGTATGAGTTCTACTGAAGCATTCCGGAAAGCTGTTGATGAAAAGAAAGAATATTTGAATCAAGAAATTGCAAAATATGATGAGACAGCAAATAAAGCTGAATTATATTATAAACGTACTACTAAAGCGATGCAGGATAGTAATATGTTTACTCGTGCTCAATCAGGTGTTTCCTTGTCTGACTATGAAAAACGTAGGAATATTCAGTTTGGAATGTGGGCTGAAGCTGAAAAAAGTAGTGAAAAATATAAATATATCCTTGAAAATGTGGAAGCGTATGAAGAAGATTATATTTCAGAACATACTAACAAGGTCAATAGTACCAAAAATCTAACAGATAAAGAAAAACGTGAACAGGAAAAAGCAGTTAGGGAGAAACAGAAGATTCGTGAAACTTATCAGGAATCAGAACTAGCTCTTATGGATGAGGGACTGGAGAAAGAACTTGCTAAAATTGGTTTAGCGTACTCAAAGAAGATTGCTGCTGTTAAGGGTTATAGTAAAGAAGAAATCGTTACTCGTCAGAATTTGGCGAAAGAAATGCAGGATAAATTAGATGAATTCTCTATTAAGTATAATTCTGACCGTGAAAAGAAAGATGTTGAGAACGCTCTTGCTGTTGTAAAAAAGGGGTCCCAGGAAGAACTTGATTTGAAATTGCACCAGTTGGAGTTGCAACGTGAAGCAGAAATTGATGCAGCGGAGAAAACAGGTGAAGATGTTTTTCTCATTGACGAAAAATATGCAAAAAAGAAACAAGAACTTTACGAAAGACATGCATCCGATCAGGTGCAGTTAATTGCAGAGAATGCAGCGCATGAGCAGGAAATCCGGGATGCTGCCTATGTTATGGATACGCTTGCTCTTAAAAAACAGTTAGCTTCTAAGGAAATAACCCAGCAGGAGTATGCAGAACTTGAGTATCAGTTAAAATTAGATTATGTACGTAAAACCTCGGAAGCTGCCATTGACGCTTTGGAATCCGAACTTGCTACTGCCAACTTGAGTACGGACAAAAGGGAGAAACTTGAGGAGAAACTTGCAAAATTGAAAGCGGACCTTGCCAAAAAAGAAGCAGAAATAGAAATAGATGCTATCAATAAAGTTACTAAAGCGGATGAGAAAGCACAGAAAGAACGTCAGAAGAACTTGAAAAAATGGCTTCAAACTGCATCTCAAGCTGTGGGAGCTATTGGAAACTTAGTCTCTTCTATTTATGATGGTCAGATTCAGAAAATAGAAGAAGAGCGGGAAGCTAATGAGGAAAAGTATGATGAGGATATTGAACGAATTGAGAATTTGGCAGAGTCTGGAGCCATATCCGAAGAAGAAGCAGAAGCTCGTAAGCGTGCGGCCAAGGAAAGAACTGAAGCTAAGAATGCTGAACTTGAAAAACAAAAACAAGAAATGGCACGTAAACAAGCTATTTGGGAAAAGGCGACTAGTGTCGCTCAAGCTGGAATAGCCACTGCACTGGCAATAACTGAAGCCTTACCTAATATACCTTTATCTATTGTTATCGGGGCAATGGGTGCTATGCAAGTTGCAACAATTCTTGCTACTCCTATCCCTTCTTATGCGGAAGGTACAAAAGGTAATGATAGGCACCCTGGTGGTACTGCTTTGGTAGGTGATGCTGGTAAGCATGAAATTATCATGTATTCCGGAAAAGCATGGATTACTCCTGATACTCCAACTTTAGTTGATATTCCTAAAGGTGCGCAAGTCTTTCCTGATGTCGATAAGGTAGATATCTCTAATTTTGATATGCCGGATTGGGACTTTCCTACATTTTCACCGACATATTTTGCATCCTCTTCCGGTAACACCATTGTTTTCAATGATTATTCCCGGTTAGAAAAAAGGGTTGATAGAACAAATCTCCTTTTAATGAAGAGTCTAAAAATGCAACGCCAAGATGCTTCTAACCGTGAATTTGAACTGTATAAGTTATCTAAACTGAAATAGTCATGATTGAAAGATTAAATCAGATAACATTGAATGATTTCATTGAGCTTTCATGTGGAAACTATGCTTGTTTGCTTTCGGATCGCGAATTTGTGTCAGAGAGCACGCTTAAAGAGATAGCATCTAAATTGCTCATTGAATACAGAAGCATTGTTAATCCTTCAGGTATGCAGGCTATGATTATGGACAAAGAGGATATGGTGAAGGAACGTGCCAAACTATTGAGCCTTCGTATATGTCAGACTCTTGTTTCTCTTGGCTTTTATGATGATGTTCGTCAGGTGTTGGGCCAACTAAATGTAGATATCCGGAATATGAGTGATGAGCAAGTTATATCGAAGCTTGATTATTTGCTTCATTCTGTTATTTTTGAGCAAAAACGGAACGAGGAAAGACGCGGTGAGGAACATAAAGAAAATAAGGTTACTCCTGAACAAATTCGTTCTTCTTTTGATGCTGAGATTGCTTTTCTAATGACATTCTTTAAAATGAGTATTGATTCCCGTGTAATTAATGCTGCCGTCTACGCAAATATCGTTCATCAAGCTGATGTTGAAATATCGATAAGAAAAAGAAGCACATGATAATATTGGTATTTACATATATGCTGTAATTCGATTAATTTTTAATTAAAGCGAATTATTTCATACAGTCGTTTGTACATCTCCTTTAGAATCACAAACGACTTTTTTATGAATAAAAAAAACAGCATCCATTGTATAAATAGGCATTTATACAATGTTTTATTGTCAGAATTACGTACATTAGAGACGAAGTGTAATCGGATAACAGCAGAAGTGTCCGAGGTAAAAAAAATGATTGCCTTATTGCCTCCCGATATAGGCACTCTTATTAGTTCAATCGAGCGTTCTGCTAAGGAAATGCACGAACAAAGTATCATGCACCGGAAATATGTGGAAAGGTGCATTAATGGCGAACCGAAGATACACCTAATAAGGAGGGCTGACAATGGACTTTGAAAAGGAATTATCAGAAATATATCCTTGGATATTAAAGGTGGCAAGAAAATTCTGCTGTTCCATGCAAGATGCTGAAGACTTAGCCGGTGATACAGTTTATAAGCTACTTGTGAATCGTGATAAATTTGATTGTTCTAAACCACTTCAACCGTGGTGCCTTATTATAATGAGGAATACTTATATAATAAGATACAATAGAAATTCCCTTATACATTTTACAAGGCTTGATATGGTAGACAGAAGTGCCGCTTCTAACTGTACAGCTCATTCAATACTGTTGGATGATTTGGTTTCCACAATACAACGGTGTGCTAAAAAGTCCCGTTGTATTGATAGTGTGATGTATTATGCTAGTGGGTATTCTTATGATGAGATAAGTGAAATCCTGAACATTCCTGTTGGAACTGTAAGAAGTCGTATCTCTTCCGGACGAAAAATGATATGGCATGAATTATATAGCCGATTTTAATGGCTTATATATATGTGTTATTGTGAATTTTTATATTTTTGCTAAAAAGAATAAGCTATGAAAAGAAGAATGAGTTTTTTAGAATACTTAAAACGAAATCCAATAATGGTGTCGTTTTGTTTGAGTACTGGTATTGTTGTGTCCTGTCTGGTGTTCTATTCTAGATATTTTAACGGACCGATTTCTACTGATATAGATGATTGGGCTGGATTTGCTACATTTTGTGGTTTTAGTCTATCATTAATTTCTATAATTTTTATCTTTATGACTTATAGAAGTCAGCAGGAATTATCATCTATATTACAGTTTGAATCTTCTTTTTTTCAATGGCTTGAGATGCATAATT
>ERZ780168.264-NODE-264-length-64923-cov-5.759604_pt1 | contig 64923 bp, 66 predicted proteins | sample MGYA00510981_ERZ780168 | MGnify/ENA primary metagenome ERZ780168 (study PRJEB29588, sample SAMEA2158769) | human gut metagenome | biome: human gut; feature: human-associated habitat; material: faeces | place: Denmark | collected 2008/2010 ...
AATTTCATTTAGCATAATCATCGAATAAACATTCCAAAGATAAAAACATTTTTTTATAAAACAAAAATATAAAATACGCCAATGTAGAAATTATCAAGGTAGAACAAGGCCATGTTTAAATTATCACATAAAAAGATGTTTAGCACCATGTATGGGATATGTAACACCAGAAGAATACAAAAAACAAATTGATGAAATAATTGATTTGCTAGAAGGAAAAACAGATAAAATTTTAAAAGAACTGGACAAGCAAATGCAAGAAGCATCAGCAAAACTAGATTTTGAAAAAGCAGCAGAACTAAGAGATAGAAAATTGGCAATAGAAAGAGCGTCATCAAAACAAAAAGTATCAAATATTTCAGAAAACAACATAGATGTTATTGGACTATACAAATCAGAACTAGAAGTATGTATAGAAATATTCTTTGTACGTGGAAGTAAAATGATAGGAAGAGAACATTACTTTTTCCCAGAATTAAAAGATATGGAAGATAGTGAAATTTTATCAGGATTTATAAAACAATATTATTTAGATAATCCTAATATTCCAAATAAGATTATGATAAGGGATGAAATAGAAGATAAGGAAACAATAGAAAAATGGTTGTCCACAATTTTAGGAAAAAAAGTGGAAATAAAAACTCCTAAAAAGGGTGAAAAGCTACGATTTGTTGAAATGGCGGAAATGAATAGTAAAGTGACTTTAGAAAATAAAGAAAACGATAAGAGTGAAATTTTATTAGAATTAAAAGATGTATTAAGTCTAGATAAATTACCTAGAAAAATTGAAACATATGATATTTCAAATATATCTGGAGAATATATGGTGGCTGGTATGTGTGTAATGCAAGATGGTGTAGTAAAAAAGAATTTATCAAGAAGATTTAAAATAAAAACTGTATATAATCAAGATGATCCAAGATGTATGGAAGAAGTTATAACAAGAAGGTTGAAACATTCTATTGAAAATCCTAAAGGGGGATTTGGAATTTTGCCAGATGTTATTTTTGCAGATGGTGGAATTACTCAAATAAGGGCAACAAAGAAAGCTGTTCAAAAATATGATTTAAACATTCCGGTATTTGGTATGGTTAAAAATGATAAACATCAAACACGAGCTTTAATGGACGAAAATAGAAAAGAATTAAAAATATCACCAAGGTTAATGAATTTAATTACTAATTTTCAAGATACAGTACATGATACAGCAATTACATACCATAGAAAATTACGAGATAAAGCTATTACTAAATCTGAATTAGATGAAATTGATGGAATTGGTAAAGTAAAAAAACAAGCCCTGCTAAAGGCTTTTGGAAGTGTTGAAAAGATAAAACAGGCTAGTATAGAAGATTTGATTAATGTAAAGGGGATTAATGAGGAATTAGCGAAAAAAATAAAAAATATGAAAAATTAAGAAGTCTGACATTTTTAATGCCAGACTTCTTTCGAAGGAGTAATTTTCTCGCCCTTGAAAATTACTCGGACTTGTTATCGGTATTTTTATTTTTTTCAGACTTTATAGAGAATCTGAAATTGAAATTTACTGTCAATACAACAATAAAATTGACCAGTAAAATAATCAAAACATAAAGCCAATAGTCAGTTTGACTCAAGAGCCAAACTGGAATACAAGTTATTCCAGTATCAAATATTGCATCGGCAATATTGAAACTTTTATAACTATAGATATCAATAAAAATTGATACTATGGTTATTAGAATAAATTGCATTATCCACGTTTTGTCTTTAGCAACGAAGTTACTAAAGATTTGAAACCCCATAATTGTCAAGCCAGTGGCGATTATGGAATTAACTTGTTTGAGTTTCTGAGAAACTCCAGGAATAATCCATACAGAGAATATTCCTGTTAATGTAGCCATTATTGGTAAAGCATACCAATAATTTAAAATAGCCAGTCCATCAAAGATGTACCAGATGATTGCAATAGTTGCAATCACTGGAAGAAGTATCTTGATGGTTGAGTTCTTGTTATTCATGTTGTGTGCTACCTTCTTATCTTTTAATATTTGACAGTGGGCGTTCTGTCATTGTTGGACTGAATTTTCAGTCATTATGTATATTATAGCACATTAAATAGAAAAAATCAATTTTTATGTATAAGTACAAAGTAATAGATGCTAGGAAATTTCCTAGCATCTATTTGGCTTGCAGCAAAATGACTTAAATAATAATGTCTTTTTTGTCTTTGTTTTTTTTATTTTCTTTTTTATTTTCTTTTTTTAAGTTATCTGATTCTTCTAAATTTGGAACATCAAAATTTGATATTTCGGTTGAATCAAAGGTTTTGTAAGTATTTATATCAAGTAATTCTTCATTACTTTTTGGTCGTGCGTTTGAAATTAATTTGTAAATAAACAATGTCAAACAAGAAGTAATGAAAACAGCTCCTATTACCGGAATAATAGGACCTAATATCTGACTATAAATTAGCCAGGTTTCAGCCCCAACAATTCCCAAAGTTATAAAGACTATAACTATAGTCAAAATACTTTTTTTAATATTTTTCATTTTTAAGATTCTGAAGCGTCCGGGACTTCTCAGTTATCCGGCATGGCGATTTTGATGCTTCCTGTGTCACCGTCAAGCTGAAGCTTCAAATAACCTGGGATTCTGGGCTTATATGAACATGGATTTCGATCGTGCCGAAGCCTTGCACAAAGAGGTGTACAAACTGACTAAAAACGAACTCGAACTCCTGATTGCCGACATCGGGCTGATGAAAATTTGCCAGCGAACGGCAATGAACAAAGAATTTTATGATTACCGGAACAGTGCGTTGAAGCGTATGAAGCGTATCCGTGAGGAAAGTGACTTGTTCGCCGACAGGCATGAGAAGCTTCGCCTGGATTATGCTTTTACGGAGTTCTTCATCGTTTCTTCCATTTATTACTATTATCTTCAGCAACGGCAGGAAGCGGTTGCCTCGCTCAATCGGATACCGGAAGATGAAGCGTTGGCAGACACGAACCAGTTGCTTTATTATCATTATATCAAGGGTTCGGCTTCTTTGGTGGAAGCTGACAAACCGGAAGATAGAAAACTCCGTGAGTTCGATCATCTTTATTATACGTGGCGGATGGCTGTTCGGAGCAATCATCCTTATTTTGAGGGAAATGGTCTGCAGGGGCTTGCCAACCTAATGATTTCTTCCAATAACTTCGATTTTTTTCAAACAAGACGGACACATGCGTTAGAACAGTTTGACTTTCCGATAGATTCACTTTTACCTTTACGCCTGGCACAACTTGCGCTCGAAAAATTCCGCGAATATAATGATTTATATCAGATTGCCGGGGCTTATGTGTCTATCGGAAAGTATCTGAATGTACATGGCCGGTATTCGGAAGCGCTGGATACATTGACGAAAGCATTAAATTGTGTGAACCGGCATCATATGCTCTATTATCATAACGAGACGGATACATTGGATAAGTTATATACGTTTGCCGAAGGGGATACGACTTACACGGGTGTACCGTGGATTATGCAGGAGAACGTAAAGACTGTCCCCGAATGGATTTCGAGAATCCGGGAACAACTGAGTGTGTCGTATGCAGGTTTGGGAATGAAGTATGCATCTGATTACAACCGGAATATATACTTGGATATTCTGAATTTTACCCGTCAGGACAAGGAGTTGGAAAGTCGTTATGTTTCACTGGAAGCCGGTTCACGGCAGATGACACTTGTTCTTTTTTTGGTGATTGTCGGGTTGGTGCTGGTGGTTATTCTTTGGTGGTTTTTCAATAAGCGTTCCAAAATAAGAAATCAGGTTGACGTGGAACGTTTGCAACAGATTCTGGGACTTTGCCGGGATATTACTTCTTCTATTCCGATGAATGTTCCGTTGATTCAGGAAGGGATAGACCAATTGTTCGGGAAAGGGCGGATGAGACTGGATATCCCCGAAGAGGGCAAAGCGGCGCTTGTTCCTATGCATCGGCTGAATCGCGATGAAAAGGCTTTGGTGCATGTGTTGGAACCTTATATTATTTGGGCGGTCGACAATGAACAGATGGTGGAAGCATTGAGTGACGAACGGATGAAGTTGGAAAAACAACGGTATATCTATGAGCAGCACATTGCGGGAAATAAGCGTCAGAATCTGATAAAGAAAGCTTGTATGGCTATTGTCAATGGTATCAATCCTTATATCGACCGTATTTTGAACGAGGTGCACAAGCTCACGGAGAAAGGATATATTGATGATGAAAAGATAAAGAAGGAGAAATATCAGTATATTGACGAATTGGTCACTACGATTAATGAGTATAATGATATCCTGGCTCTATGGATTAAGATGAAGCAGGGAACGCTGAGCTTGAATATCGAAACGTTCAGCCTTGACGAACTGTTTGAGTTGCTGGGAAAAGGACGGCGTTCCTTTGAGATGAAAAAGCAGACGATGGAGATTGAGCCGACCGCCGTTATGGTGAAAGCAGACCGGGCACTGACTCTGTTTATGATTAATACGCTGGCGGAGAATGCCCGTAAATATACTCCGGAAGGAGGTATTATTAAAGTTTATGCACATACTACGGATACATATGTGGAGATTTCTGTGGAAGATAACGGAAGAGGAATTTCGGAAGAAGATGTGGCGTGTATCATAGGTGAGAAAGTATATGACTCGCGTGTGATTGGCATCAAGAATGCGGAGAATCCGGAAGAATTAAAAGAAAATAAAGGCAGTGGTTTCGGATTGATGAATTGTAAGGGAATCATTGAGAAATATAAGAAAACCAATGAACTGTTCCGGGTGTGTACTTTTAATGTGGAAAGTGAACTAGGAAAGGGAAGCCGTTTTTATTTCCGTTTGCCTTTGGGAGTGCGTAAGGTGCTCGGGATATTGCTTTGCCTGTTGCTTCCTATGGGAATGGTATCTTGCCAGCATGATCCGATTCAGCCTACGTTGCAGGGGGAAGATTCGATAGTGGTAGCTACGGACTCTATTTATGAGGATTTGCTGGATGCTGCGTCGGACTATGCCAATGCAGCGTATTTTGCCAATGTAGATGAGAATTACGAGCTTGCTTTGCAATATGTGGATTCTGCCATGTTGTTGCTGAACGAGCATTATGAGAAATATGCGCGTCCCGGACGTCCGCATCGTTATATGAAACTTGTAGGTACGGGAATACCTGCTGAAATCAGTTGGTGGAACGAATTGTTTGATTCGGATTATCATGTGATTCTGGACATAAGAAATGAAGCAGCGGTTGCTTTTTTGGCCTTGAAACAACTGGATGCATACAGTTATAATAATTCGGCTTTTACGGATTTGTATAAGTTGCAGGGAGAAGACCAGACATTGGAAGCATACTGCAGACAGTTGGAACGTTCGAACACCAATAAGACGGTAGGAATTATCTTGTGCTTTGTCTTGCTGGTTGTTTCTTTGGTCGGGTATTATTTTTTGTATATGAGGAAGCGGTTGCAGAACCGGTTGAATCTTGAGCAGGTGCTCGAAATAAATCAGAAGGTATTTGCGGCATCTTTAGTCAGGCCTCAGGAACAGGAGGATGCGGAAGCGCTTCAACGTGAGGAAAGTACACTCAAGGAAATACCGCAGCGTATTGTGGATGAAGCGTTCGGTTCCGTGAATGAATTGCTGGCAATTGACCGGATGGGAATCGCGGTATATAATGAAACGACGCATCGGTTGGAATATGCTTCGCGTCCCGGACAGGAAATGCCGGAAATGGTGCAGCTGTGTTTTGATTCCGGTGAGTATCTTGCCAATCAACATCTTCTGGCTATCCCATTGAGAGTGGAAGCGGGGGGAGAACATCAATGTGTCGGTGTGTTGTATTTGGAGCGTAGGGAAGGTTCGGAGCAGGAAACAGACCGTTTGCTGTTTGAGTTGGTGGCTCGTTATGTGGCTATTGTAGTATTTAACGCAGTAGTGAAGTTGGCTACGAAATACCGGGATATTGAGTCGGCACACGAAGAGACGCGCCGGGCTTCTTGGGAAGATAGTATGTTGCATGTACAGAATATGGTGCTCGACAACTGTTTGTCTACGATTAAACATGAGACGATTTATTATCCGAATAAAATCAAACAGATTGTAGGACGGCTGAACGTACAGAATCTTTCGGAAAAGGAAGAGCGCGAAGCGGTGGATACTATGACGGAATTGATAGAATATTATAAGGGTATCTTCACTATCTTGAGTTCGTGTGCTTCCCGTCAGTTGGAAGAGGTTACTTTCCGGCGGACGGTGATTCCGGTGCAGGAGCTTTTTGATGCTGCCGGAAAATATTTCAGGAAGGTAATGAAGAACCGGACGGAGAGGATAGAGTTGGAGATGGAGCCGGTGGAGGCAAGAGTAATAGGAGATGTGAATCAGTTGCGTTTTTTGTTGGAAAATCTGATTGACGAAGCGTTGACGGTTCGTGAAGACGGTGTGCTTCGTTTGCAGGCTCGCAGGGATGATGAGTATATTCGTTTTCTCTTTACGGATAAGAGACGTGAGAAGAGTGTAGAGGAGTTGAACCAATTGTTTTACCCGAATCTGGCACGCATGACTTCCGGTGAAAAAGGGGAGTTGCGCGGTACGGAATACCTGGTATGCAAGCAGATTATCCGTGACCATGACGAATTTGCGGGACGCAGGGGATGTCGCATTAATGCCGAGCCTGCTGCGGGTGGAGGATTCACGGTTTATTTCACTGTTCCGCGCAGATAAAAAAGAAAACACCTAAAAGTTATTAGATAAGGAAATGGAAGAACAGAAGTTTAAAGTTATTATTGTAGAGGATGTAAAACTGGAGTTAAAAGGTACAGAAGAGATATTCCGCCACGAAATACCGAATGCGGAAGTGATTGGCACTGCCATGACTGAGAGCGAATTTTGGCCGTTAATGGAGGCACAACTCCCTGATTTGGTATTGCTGGATTTGGGACTGGGTGGTTCTACTACTATCGGGGTGGATATTTGCCGGAATATATTCAAACGCTATAAAGATGTCCGTGTACTGATTTTCACCGGTGAAATTCTGAATGAGAAGTTGTGGGTGGATGTACTGAATGCCGGTGCCGACGGAATTATCCTCAAGACAGGAGAATTATTGACCAAAACAGATGTACAGGCTGTGATGGATGGTAAGAAACTGGTTTTCAACTATCCGATTTTGGAAAAGATTGTAGAGCGTTTCAAAAAGTCGGTTGCCAATGATGCGAAGCGTCAGGAAGCGGTAATCAGTTATGATATCGACGAATATGACGAGCGTTTTCTCCGCCATCTGGCATTGGGATATACGAAAGAGATGATTGCGAATCTGAAAGGTATGCCCTTCGGCGTGAAATCATTGGAAAAAAGGCAAAATGACCTTATCGGACGTCTTTTCCCAAATGGAGAACGGGTGGGAGTGAATGCTACCCGATTGGCTGTCCGTGCATTGGAATTACGTATTATTGATTTGGATAATTTGGAAGCCGACGAGGAATAGACAAAGGGAAACTGACGAAGAATAAACCTGAAAAGCGATGAAGACAAAATGGCGCATGCCCCATCCTGCTACGATGTTCATGCTGCTGACAATGGCAGTGGTCTTTCTTTCATGGATATGTGATATCTATGGATTGAAGGTGACATTGCCGCAGACCGGCGAAGATATTCGTGTACAAAGCTTGCTGAGTCCGGAAGGAATCCGCTGGTGGTTGAGGAACGCTATTAAGAACTTTACGGGATTTGCTCCGTTGGGCATGGTGATTATTGCCATGTTCGGATTAGGAGTTGCTCAGCACTCAGGTTTTATTGATGCATGTATCCGTATGGGGGTGGGTAACCGTAAGGAGAAGAGGAAAATTATCTTGTGGGTGATTGTTCTCGGATTGTTGTCGAATGCTATTGGTGACGGTGGATATATTATCTTGCTGCCTATTGCCGCCATGTTGTTTCAGTGGGTGGGACTTCATCCGATTGCGGGAATTGTGACGGCTTATGTCTCCGTGGCGTGCGGGTATAGTGCCAATATTGTGTTGAGTACGATGGATCCGCTATTGGCTCATACCACACAGGAAGCTGCGTTGGCTCAAACAGGCTACCAGGGTAATACGGAACCTCTTTGCAATTACTTCTTTATGAGTGCTTCGACGGTAGTAATTACTGCCATTGTTTATTGGGTGACCCAGAAATGGCTTCTTCCCAGGTTAGGTAAATATGAAGGAAGTGTAAAAGTGGAAGGTTATCGTCCTCTATCGCGTAAAGAGAGGCGTGCAATTATGATTTCTATCATTGTAGCAGCTATTTATGTAGTCCTTGTTTTATGGCTTACTTTTTCCTCTTATGGCATTTTGCGTGGTGTGAACGGCGGTCTGATGCATTCACCTTTCATTGCCGGTATCTTGTTCCTTCTCTCTTTGGGAGCGGGCATTACGGGGATGGCGTATGGCTTTAGTTCCGGTCGTTATCGCACGGACAATGATGTGATTGAAGGGTTGACACAGCCCATGAAACTTCTAGGCGTCTATTTCGTAATTGCTTTCTTTGCCGCTCAGATGTTCGCCTGTTTTGAGTATTCTCATTTGGACAAATGTCTTGCCATAATGGGTGCCGAGTTACTTTCTTCTTTTGAGCCGGCTTCATTGACGGCTTTGGTCTTGTTTATCCTGTTTACGGCATTTATCAATCTGATTATGGTATCTGCTACTTCCAAATGGGCTTTTATGTCTTTCATCTTTATTCCTATGTTTGCGCAGATGGGAATCTCACCGGACGTAGCGCAATGTGCTTTCCGTATCGGAGATAGCTCGACAAATGCCATTACTCCTTTCTTATTTTATATGCCTTTGGTGCTGACTTATATGCGGCAGTATGATAAACAGATAACGTATGGTACATTACTTAAATATACCTGGAGATATTCACTGGCTATCTTGTTTGCCTGGACGTTACTGTTTATCGTCTGGTATTTGCTGAAGATACCGGTAGGGCTATAATACAAAGATGGATGGCAAAGTTCCGGTTTCATCAGCCGGAATTTTTTATTTCTGAATTATTTCCTATATTTGTAATCGTTCTTTTAAGAAAAACAACGAATGAATTTACCGGAAGTCTCTGAAAAGCTAATAGAACAATTAAATCATGGTAATATTAAGGCATTTGATAAAATCTATCATACGTACTATCTGTACTTGTGTGCAATAGCTGTTTATTATGTACATGACAAACGTGTGGCAGGAGAAATTGTGAATGATGTCTTTGTCGCTTTTTGGCAGAATCGTCATCATATTACTCATCCGGTGCTTCCGTATTTGAGGCGTGCCATTCAGAATGCAAGTATCAGCTATCTTCGTTCTTCTTATTTTAATGAGAAACAGATGACGGAACAGATGGAGGAAATATGGGCTTTTCTTGAAAATCATATTCTTTCTTCTGATAATCCTCTGCAGGCTTTGGAACATAGCGAAATGAACACAATCATTATGAAGAAGGTGGAAGAACTTCCTGCCAGATGCCGTGCTATATTTAAAGCAAGCCTGTATGAAGGAAAATCGTACAGTGAAATCGCAGAGGAGCAGAATATCAATGTTGCGACTGTTAGAGTACAGATGAAAATAGCATTGACTAAGCTGCGCGAATCACTTGGTACACCATATATGATAGCAATTTTGATGTTTCTCTAAAAAAAATCGCATTTCTTTTAAACGTATTTTTTTCTTTTGCGTATCTAGTTATATACACCCATAGAAAAAATACGCTTTATGAATAAGTTTTATGATATAGAGGAGTTACAATTACGGATCAGCAATTATCTGTCCGGTAGTTGCACGGAGGAAGAAAAAGAAACTCTACTTGCCTTTTTGGCGTCCAATGAGGATGCTGCCAATACTTTCCGGGAAATGTCTGCCGTATGGGCTGTCTCTTCTGTTCCCGCATTTGCAAAGGATGAAGATATTAATCTATCACATATAAAAGAAGAAATTGCCGCTTCTGAAGTGAAAACTACCCGAACACGAAAGTTGATCCCTGTTTGGCTGAAGGTGGCTGCCGCAATTATTTTGTTGTTAGGTTGCAATTATTTTTGGTACACTTATACTGAAAATCTAACGGAAGTATATACAAAAGCGGATTCTCCTTATGAAATCAAGGTGCCTGCCGGTTCGCGGACGAATATTGTGCTTCCCGATGGAACGGAAGTTTCTTTGAATGCAGGTTCTGTTTTGCGTTATTATCGGGGATTCGGCATTCGTGGACGTGATGTCACTTTAGATGGTGAAGGATATTTTAAGGTGGCAAAAAATGAGAAAATTCCTTTCTTCGTTAATACGAATGGTGTGCAAGTGCGGGTAGTGGGAACTGTGTTCAATGTCCGTGCTTATGATGACGATGACTATGTGATGGTATCACTGTTGGAAGGTCGTGTCAATTTATCCGCTTTGTCCGGTTCTGAGATGAAGTTATTCCCTAGCGAACAGGCTTTGTATAAAAAGAATACGGGACGTATGGAAAAGATGAAATTAAATGCAAGTACCGCCTGCGACTGGCTGGACGGTGGCTTGACCTTTGAGAATGTCTCGTTTGAGGATATTGCGCATCGACTGGAACGTAAATTCCAGGTGAAGATTAGAATTGAGAGTGAACGTCTGGGTGAGGAACATTTCTCAGGATGCTTCAACAGCAATCAGAGTATCGATGATATATTGGAAGAAATCAACGTTGAAAAGCAATATACATGGAAAGTGAGTGGCGACACAATCTTTATAACGGATAAAAAAAGGAGGTAAAATAAAAGAAAATATAGTATATGATTGGGAACATGACCGGTAGATATACGGGCGGTTCGTCGATATATAGAAAGATATTAGTTAACCTTTAATAGTGAAAAATATGAGATTAATAGTAAAGAAGATATTATTAATGCTTCTGCTTTTGTCTGTCGGAAACGTTTTGGCTGGCTACCAGTTGTCAGCGCAGGAACAAAGCAAGAGATTCAACGTAAAAGTAGATAACGTTACTTTAAAAGAAGCCATTGAGGTCATAAAGAAGTCCAGAAACTATTCTTTTCTGATTCGCAATAATGACATTGATTTGAATAGAAAGGTTTCTGTAGATATAAGTAACGGTACGATTAATGATGTAATGGGGCAGTTGCTGACAGGTATGAATGTCAGTTATGAAGTGAACGGAAGCAGAGTAATCATGTTCCATGCAGTGACTCCTCGGAATGAACAAGGTAAATCATTTCTTTTGAAAGGTCAGATTACCGATCCAGCGGGGGAGGGAGTGATTGGCGCGAATGTGAAAGTGCTGAATTCTACCGAAGGTACGATTACGGATATGGATGGTAATTTCTCATTGATGGTTACCTTGAATGATCGTCTGTCTGTTTCTTATATCGGATATGCTACTCAAGAAGTGGTAGTGAAAAGCCAGCGTCCTTTGAATGTTACCCTGAAAGAAGATACCCGTTTGATAGACGAAGTAGTGGTTGTCGGTTACGGTGTGCAAAAGAAGGCAAACCTGACAGGCGCAGTTAGTAGTGTGAAGATGGATGACGTATTGGGTGACCGTCCGGTAGTTTCCGTTAGTGATGCTTTGAAAGGGGCGATGCCCGGTTTGCAGATTACCGGTAATTCAGGAAGACCCGGTGAAGAAATGAGTTTCAATATCCGCGGTGTCAATAGCTTGGATAAGAATGGAAAACCGCTGGTGCTGGTGGATAACGTGGAGATGGATATTAATATGCTCGATCCGAACGATATCGAATCGGTAACGGTTCTGAAAGATGCAGCCTCTTCTGCTATTTATGGGGCTCGTGCAGCGTTTGGTGTGATTCTTATTACTACCAAGAAAGGCTCGGACGCCACTAAGCTTTCTATCAATTATTCAAATAACTTCTCATTTAGCAGACCTGCCAATATGCCACATAAGGCTACTCCGCTTCAAACGGTACAAGCTTATAAAGATATGGGAACAATCAATTATCAAAGCGGGCAGAATGTGGATACCTGGCTGGATTTATTGAAGGAGTATAATGCCAATCCGTCTGCTTATCCGGACGGTTATGCGATGGTAGGCGGACTCCGGTATAGCTTGGCGGAAACAAATCTTTTTGATGATATGATGGAGACAGGCTTCCAGCAAACTCACAATATCTCGGTAGGCGGTGGTACGAAAGATATTTCTTATCGTTTCTCTTTCGGTATGGTAAATGAGAATGGTGTCTTGAATTCGGATAAGGATACATATAAACGATATAATGTTTCTTCTTATCTTCGTTCGGATGTGTTCTCGTGGATTACTCCTGAACTGGATATAAAATATACGAACTCTAACTCTTCATTACCTGAAACTTCCGGTGGATATGGCATATGGGGAGCAGCGGTAGCATTTCCTTCTTATTTTCCTACCGGAACAATGAATATTGACGGTGAAGATTTACCGATTAATACTCCCCGTAATTTGATTAATCTGGCATATCCGACAACCATTCAAAAGAATAATCTTCGTATTTTCGGAAAAGTGACGATTACTCCTATGAAGAATGTGAAGTTGATAGGTGAATATACATTCAATCATTTGAGCAACGAGAAAACGAAGTTTGATAAGAAATTCTATTATGCCCATGGTGGTAACTTTGTAAAAGAAATTTCTACAGCAAATTCCAAGTACGAATATTCCAATGGTATTACTGATTATAATGCATTGAACTTTTATGCTAATTATAATAATTCGTGGGGCAAGCATGATGTTACTGTAATGGGAGGTTTCAATCAGGAATGTAGTGATTACCGGTATGCTGAAATGTCGCGCATGAACATGATTAATGAGGATTTGCCTTCTATTTCACAAGCGACGGGGGATTATTTTGCTAAGGATAAATTCGAGCGTTATACAGTAAGAGGTCTGTTCTATCGTATCAACTATTCGTTCGCCGGCAAGTATTTGCTTGAAACGAACGGACGTTATGACGGTTCTTCCAAATTCCCGAAGAACAGCCGTTTTGGTTTCTTTCCTTCGGTTTCTGCCGGATGGCGTATCAGTGAAGAAGCATTTATGCAACCGCTGAACACTGTTTTGTCTAACCTGAAGTTGCGTGGTTCCTGGGGTAATATTGGTAATCAGAGTATCACTCCTTATGCATATATTCCCGGTATGGATGCCGAACAGGCTTACTGGACCGTCTCCGGTATCAAAGTGACTACTCTGAAACCTGCTTCTTTGGTGAGCAATAGCTTTACCTGGGAAAAGGTGACGACCATTGATTTTGGTTTTGACTTGGGACTATTGGATAACAGGCTGAATATGGTGTTCGACTGGTATCGCAGAGATACAAAGGGTATGCTTGCTCCGGGAGCTGAACTTCCGAGTGTATTAGGTGCAAGTGCTCCTTTACAGAATACGGCTGACCTTCGTTCCAAAGGTTGGGAAATTTCTGTAGATTGGAATGACCGGATAGGAAAAGTGAAATATAACCTGGGATTCAATCTTTATGATGCAAAGACTAAGATTACTAAATACAACAATGAAACAGGTTTGTTCGGTAAAGATAAGAATGATAAGGATACTTATCGTGTAGGAATGGAATTGGGTGAAATTTGGGGATATGTGACCGACCGCTTGTACACTGTGGATGATTTCGATGAGAGTGGAAAACTGAAACCGGGCATTGCTAAGGTAGAAGAATATAATCCGAACCCGGGAGATATATTGTATAAGGACTTGGATGGGAATGATATCATCAATAGTGGTACGAGTACAACGAAAGACCCGGGCGACCGCAAGATTATAGGTAATAGCACCCGTCGTTATCAGTATGGTATCCATGGAAGTGCCAGTTGGAACGGATTCTCACTGTCATTCCTATTGCAGGGAGTAGGCAAACGGGATTTATGGGTTATGAATGACTTGTTCTATCCGCACTACGATGCTTGGACTACTGTCTATGACTCACAATTGAATTATTGGACCCCGGAGCATACGGATAGCTACTTCCCGCGTATTTATGAGAAAGCTGCCGGAAATACTGCCGCCAATACACGTGTTCAGACTCGTTATTTACAAGACGGATCATATTTGAGTATTCGCAATATAACGCTTTCTTATAATTTCCCGTCCAAGTGGATAAATAAGATTGGGATTAATAACCTGGCAGTGTTCTTTAGCGCTGAGAATCTTTATACATTCGACCATCTTCCGAAGGGACTCGATCCGGAACGTTCTGTTACGGATGATTTGGGACAGCGCGGCTTTACTTATCCGTATATGAGACAGTATTCGTTTGGTATAAACGTTTCATTCTGATTGTATCACAACTTAAAGAGTAATTATTATGAGTAAATATATACTATGTGTAAGCGTTAGTCTTTGTTTGTTGGTGTCATCTTGCTTGAACGACGAGTTCTTGGAAGTTTATCCGAAGGGACAGCAAACAGAAGGTTCAGTCTTCACGACTAATGATAATTTTAAAACGTATGCATGGGGACTGTATAATGTGTTTTTCGGATATACGTATGATACGGGACAGACGGATGAAATATTCCGTGGCGATTTCGAATCGGATAATATGATAAAAGGATTGGCGGGATATGAAGGACAATGGGCTTATGGAAAGGCAAAAGCCACGGATGAATCCAAAGACTGGGATTATGATTATATTCGTCGTGTCAACTTGATGCTTGACAATATTGATAATTCGGAGATGAATGAAACCGAAAAGGAGCACTGGAGAAGTGTGGGATATTTCTTCCGTTCTTATAAGTATTTTCAGATGCTTTCCAAATTTGGTGATATTCCCTGGGTAGAACATGCTCTGACGGAAGAGAGCCCGGAACTCTATGGAAAACGGGATAGCCGTGATTTGGTGGCTTCCAATATTCTTTCTAATCTGAAGTATGCGGAAAAACATATCGGCAGTGATATTCTGGTCGATGGGAAAAATACAATTAATATGTATGTGGTGAAGGCTCTAATTTCCCGTTTTGCCTTATTTGAAGGTACTTGGAGAAAATATCATGGTATGTCGGACGCGGATACTTATTTAAAAGAATGTGCCCGTGCTGCCGGAGACGTGATAGAGAAGTATCCGGATATCCATCCTCAATATGATGAATTGTTTAATTCGGAAACATTGGATGGTGTGACAGGAATTCTTTTGTATAAAGCCTATGAAACCGGACAATTGATGCATGGCCTGACTCGTATGGTGCGTACCGGTGAATCTTATATTGAAGCTACAAAAGATGCGGTAGACAGTTATTTGTGTAAGGACGGACGGCCTGTCAGTACGACAACAAGCAATTATGGAGGTGACAAGAATATCTACGGACAGTTCCGTGACCGCGATTATCGTTTGTATTTGACAATATGTCCCCCGTATATGGTAAAGAAGGATAAAGGACCGAGTACACCTGAATGGCAATATACGGATAATGAGGAAGATAGGGAATTTATCGATCTTATGGCTACGATTTCCGGTGAGACTTATCATCGTTTGCCGTCTTCCAACTTTAAAGGATTTACAGTCCAGGGACAGCCGCACTTTAAAAATATGAATTGGGGACAGGGATGGAATGCTTCTCAAATGGGATTTTGGGTTTGGAAATATTATAATACTCATACGGTGGCGACCAATGCCAATGGTGTAAATACAACAGATGCTCCATTGTTTCGTGTAGGTGAAGTGATGGTGAACTATGCCGAAGCTATGTGCGAACTGGGTAAACTTGACCAGCCTGCCGCTGATAGGTCAATCAATAAACTTCGTTCAAGAGCCGGCGTTGCTAAGATGATTGTGGATGATATTGACGATGATTTTGATACGGCTCGTGATCCTTCCGTTCCTGCTCTATTGTGGGAAGTGCGTAGGGAGAGACGTGTGGAGTTGATGGGCGAAGGTTTTCGTTTGGATGACTTGCGCAGATGGAAGAAAGGGGAGTATGTCAATAAACAACCATTAGGCGTTTATGTGACAGAAGCTTCAGCTAAGAAACTGAAAGTGACAGGCGGCATAGGTGCTGATGATGGTTATGTTTATTTCTACGATGCTCCGCTTGGATGGCAGGAACATTATTATTTGTATCCGTTGCCCTTGAAGCAATTGGCTCTGAATACGAATTTGGAACAAAATCCGGTATGGACTAAGTAATATTAAGTTAATAATATATACAAGACCTGTGATATTTTAGTATATTGCAGGTCTTTAAAATTTAAAGTGTAAAATGAAGAATAGAATCCCGGTAAAATACACGCTTCTTTGCGGAACGGCTTGTTGTTTCTCTTCTATGATGCGGGCGCAACAGAATATATCCCAAATGAATGTGCTTTTCATAATGGCCGATGATATGCGTCCTGAGTTGGGGTGTTATGGAGTGAAGGAAGTAAAGACACCCAATATGGACCGTTTGGCTGCAAGTGGTGTCTTATTTCAGAATGCATATTGTAATATACCTGTGAGCGGAGCGTCCCGTGCCAGTTTATTGACGGGGGTATATCCCCAATATCCGAACCGCTTTATCAGTTTCTCGGCTTATGCCAGCAAAGATTGTCCCGATGCGATACCTATTTCAGGATGGTTTACCCGAAATGGTTATTATACCGTTTCGGATGGAAAAGTATTTCATCATATGAGTGACCATGCAGATTCATGGAGCGAGCCGCCTTATCGAAATCATCCGGACGGGTATGACGTGTATTGGGCGGAATATAACAAATGGGAACTTTGGATGAATTCGGAATCTGGAAAGACTATTAATCCGAAAACGATGCGCGGACCTTTTTGTGAGTCTGCAGATGTGCCTGACACTGCCTATGATGATGGCAAACTGGCAAACCGGGCTATTCGTGACTTGAAACGTATGAAAGATATAGGCAAGCCTTTTTTCCTGGCTTGCGGTTTTTGGAAACCTCATTTGCCATTCAATGCTCCGAAGAAATATTGGGATTTATATAAGCGTGAAGAGATTCCTTTGGCTGCCAATCGTTTCAGACCTGAAGGATTACCCGAACAGGTTCGTAATTCGACTGAAATATATGCTTATGCACGGGTTACGGATACGAGCGATATTGACTTCCAGCGAGAAGTGAAGCATGGATATTATGCTTGTTTGAGTTATGTGGATGCGCAAATAGGAAAGGTCTTGGATGCGTTGGATGAATTGGGATTATCGGAGAATACGATTGTTGTTCTGCTGGGAGATCATGGATGGAACTTGGGCGAACATGATTTTGTGGGAAAGCATAATCTGATGAATACTTCCACTCATGTTCCGCTGATTATCCGTGTGCCGGGAATGAAAAAGGGAAAGACAAAATCCATGGTGGAATTTGTTGATTTATACCCGACTCTATGCGAGCTCTGCAAACTTCCTGTGCCTGGTAAGCAACTGAGCGGGCAAAGTTTTGCCGGAGTTTTCAGAAACCTGAAAGCTAAGACTAAAGATGAAGTTTATATTCAATGGGAGGGTGGAGATAATGCTGTTGACCAGCGATATAGTTATGCCGAATGGATGAAAGGGGATGTGAAGAAAGCTGGCATGCTGTTTGACCACCGGATTGATAAAGCAGAAAATAAGAATCGGGTAAATGAGAAGAAGTATAAGGATAAAGTTGAATCGTTATCTTCTTTTATCAAAGTAAAGAAAACATCAATAAAGAAATAGTATGAGAACACGTTTTTTATTCTCCGTCCGTTTGTTGCCGGTTGTTTTATTTGTGCTTGGTAGTATGTCTACGTTTGCGCAACGGCAGGATATCCTGTTAAATGATAATTGGAATTTCCGGTTTTCGCATCAGGTGCAAAAGGGAACAGAAGTAAGAGTTGATTTGCCCCATACCTGGAATGCGCAGGATGCTTTATCCGGGAAAATAGACTATAAACGGGGTATTGGTAATTATGAAAAGAAACTATTTGTTCGTTCCGAATGGAGAGGCAAACGTCTTTTTATTCGTTTCGAGGGAGTGAATAATGTCGCTGATGTATTTATCAATCATCGTCATATAGGTGAGCATCGTGGAGGATATGGGGCTTTTATCTTTGAAATTACCGGAAAGGTTGAATATGGAAAAGAGAACTCTATATTAGTACGAGTGAATAATGGGGAACAACTGGATATCATGCCTTTAGTCGGTGACTTTAATATTTATGGCGGAATCTACCGGGATGTACATTTATTGATCACTGACGGAACGTGTATTTCTCCTTTGGATTATGCTTCTCCCGGAGTGCGTTTGATACAGGATAGTGTGAGTCATAAGTATGCGAAAGTACGTGCACTTGTTGAATTATCAAACGGGAATACTACTAATCAGGAAGTGGAACTTAATATCCGTCTTTTGGATGGGAAAAAGGTTATGAAAGAAGAAATAAAGCAAGTAACCCTTCCTGCTATCTCAACTATCCAACAGGAACTTGTATTTGAAATAAATCAACCTCATTTGTGGAATGGCCGTCAGGATCCTTTTCTTTATCAGGCGGAAATCTCTCTTTCCCGAGGTGGTAAAATAGTGGATTGTATAACACAACCTTTGGGACTTCGTTTTTACCGGATAGACCCTGATAAAGGTTTCTTCTTGAATGGAAAACATTTACCTCTTCATGGTGTTTGCCGCCATCAGGATAGGAGTGAAGTCGGAAATGCCTTACGAACTCAGCATCATGATGAGGATGTGGCATTAATGCTGGAGATGGGAGTGAATGCGGTACGTTTGGCGCATTATCCTCAAGCTACCTATTTCTATGACCTGATGGATAAAAACGGTATCATTGTATGGGCTGAAATTCCTTTTGTCGGTCCTGGTGGATACAATGATAAGGGCTTTGTGGATTTGCCTGCCTTCCGTGCCAATGGAAAAGAGCAACTTAAGGAACTGATCCGTCAACATTATAACCATCCTTCTATTTGTGTATGGGGACTCTTTAATGAATTGACTGAATTTGGGGATAACCCGGTAGAATATATAAAAGAATTGAATGTGCTGGCTCATCAAGAAGATGCGACACGGTCTACTACCTCTGCAAGTAATCAAATGGGAGATCTGAATTTCATAACGGATGCTATCGCATGGAACCGTTATGACGGATGGTATGGTGGTACTCCCGCAGATTTAGGCAAATGGTTGGATAGTATGCATAAAAAACACCCGGAGATCTGTATCGCTATAAGCGAATATGGTGCAGGTGCCAGCATCTATCATCAGCAGGATTCATTAACCAAGACTATACCTACCAGTTGGTGGCATCCGGAGAATTGGCAAACTTATTACCATATTGAAAACTGGAAAGTGATTTTTTCCCGTCCATATGTATGGGGAAGCTTCGTATGGAATATGTTTGATTTTGGCGCTGCACATCGTACGGAAGGCGATCGCCCGGGTATTAATGACAAGGGTTTGGTTACTTTTGACCGGAAGGTCCGCAAAGACGCTTTCTATTTTTATAAAGCCAACTGGAACCGGGAAGAACCAATGCTTTATTTAGCAGGCAAACGCAATATTGTACGCTCTCAACGCCTGCAAACAATTACTGCTTTCACGAATCAATTCGAAGCTGAATTGTTTGTAAACGGCAAAAGCTATGGTAGGGCGAAAGCAGACCAGTACGCTATCATGGAATGGAAAAATGTAGAATTGCAACTAGGTGAGAATGAAATAAAAGTGATTTCTACTAGTAAGAAGTTGCCTTTGAGTGATAGCTTTTGGTGCAGGTTCTCCAACTGATTCCAAATAAAAAAGAGGTTGATTATTATAAATAATCAACCTCTTTAAGTGATTCAAGTAACGTTCTTTAATCGCCTGATTATTAATTGTTTGTACAATTGTATAGCCTACAATATGCCTACATTTCTTATCTATTACAGGTTATTTCTTACTTAATAAGACTTGTATTAGACGTTCCTTCTCTTCGAGAATCTTCTTTAAATAAGCGATTTCCGCCTCTTTATTAAGACTATTTCCCGTATTACTTTCCAAAGGATTATCAAAGAAAATGCCTGGAGAAACATTAAATACCTCTGCTATGGCTTCAAGAGTTTTAGTATTAGTTGATCCTGTTCTTATCATGGATTGAATACTACTTTCATCCTTACCAATTCGGGAAGCTAATTCCCTAATCTTGATTTTATTCCTTTCACATAAATCCCTTATAAGCAATAAATTAGCCATAGTTTGATATGATATTTACAATAATTAACAGGAATTATTCTACTGAATAGGTAGAATAAAACTATATTTGTGATATAAATATAGAAACAAATAATAGATTTAATGTGATGTTATGGCAAAAAAAACTTTAAAAAGAAATGAAGACGGCGAGAAGTTAAGAATGTATCTAATTGGTTTGCCGCTGAAAGATTCTTCTAAAATGGTGGCAAAGTTGGCCACCGAATGCAAAGTACCACTACATACCGTTCATAATTGGCGCGCCGGATTATGTCGTATTCCCGAACTTGCAAAGGATAAGATCGAGGAAGTAACAGGCGTGAAAATCTTCCATGTGGACTAAATAACCTTTTAAAACTTAAATGTTATGAATACTAAGATTATTGCGAGAGTGAACAATGTAGATATCTTGTCTACGAGTGACGAACAATTTGTGGCAATCAGACCCATTACCTTTTGTTTCTGGTGAAATGGATGATTAACTTTAGAAGCAGGTAATAAATACCCGGGGCGGCTTTTGCCGCTCCATATAATAAACGCCGGAGTGTGGAGATAACCCCGAAGGGCGAAAGCGGGTGTTATTGGTAGTTCGATGCTATCCTCCGGCACAAATAAGAATAGATATGAATACAAGGACTTTTAAAATAGATATTGACTTTGATGTTCAGTTTTGGGCATTGTTGCCGGCAATAAATATCAATTTACACAACCATGAATTTGAGTTTGAATGGCTATGCTTTGGATTTTACTTCGGTAAGCAGAAATATGAAATAAGAGAAATTAAATAACCCTCAAATCAAATTAGAAATGAGTATTATGGGAAAGAAAAAAAGCATAACAGTATCAGTTGCGGAACATAGCAAAAAAGTATGTGATCCATTACCTGAATTTGTAGATCGTATGGAAGTTAGACGGTTGGTTATGAACGCTTACAGAAAAGGCTATAATAAAGCTCACTCCGAGCATGTCAAATGTATGACTAATATTATAGAGCTGAATCTTTCAGATATAGATTCCCCTGTGTTTACTCATACAAAGGAATTTAGAGAGCACTTCGATTACATTATGTCGAAAGTAAAGAATCTTTTATTTTAATTCAATACAGAATAGAAATGAAATCAACAATTACTACCCCCGATGAATTAACTACGCTACGAATAGAAGGCAGTAGTGGAACCTATAAAATATTCAGTAGCTTCCGCCCCATGGAATCTCCTGCGTTCGTGGATGCGGTAGACAGGAAGTATAATCTGGCGGAGATTAAGAATTTTTCCGGCGGAAAAGGTTATTTCCTGGTACACTTGAACAGGGAGCAGCAGGAAACCATACAGGAGGATTTAAACGCTATCCTTTGCGATAGTGTGGCATACCTTCTATAAACTAAGACGATCTTAACGAAATGCCATGAAAGAAGACAGACGCCTAAGAAACCTACGTTATCAGATGCGGAAGAAAGGTTACCAGTTTGATACAAAGAATTTGGTGGCCATTATGCCTTCACATGACAAACGTTCCCTTCTCCAGGAAAGGAGATTAAGCAAATTCGGTTTTTCAATTCAGTATAACATGTTTGAACAATGAAAGATAAAAATTTAAAATACATCGCCCACGCTATTATCGTGGTTGCCTTTATCGGACTGATTGCCTTTGTCATTTATTATACGGGTAAAACCGCTTTTCTTTGGCTGTTATTATTCGTTTTCCTGTATCAACCTTGGGGAGACTTGAAAACAAAACAGGAGAAAAACAACGAAGAATAAGTAACTATGTAACTTTATAACGATGATAAAGGCAGAAGACATCTACAAAGTAACCAACAACGGGCTGGATATAATTCTACATTATTATCCGCAAGCCCGGGATTGTGTCGGAACCAACCGCCATTTCAAACGCCGGCCGTCAGAAGACGACGCGTCGGCCTGTATCAAATTGTTCGGAAAGGAAGGTTCCCAGCAGGTTTATAAGGTAACAGATTTCGGCGATACCGGAACGGCTCAAAGCCCTGTCGATATCTGCATGTATGAGGAAGGCCTCCGGTTTAACGAGGCTATCCTTAAACTTGCATCCATGTACAACGTAACCGATGAACTCAACCGTAACGTAAACAAGCCGGACATCCGTAAGGTTCCGGCTAACCAAGAACAGAAAGACGGTACTAAAATTTTCGAGCTTGTCGATCATCTCACCCCGGAGCAGTTACGCATACTCGGCCCCCGTGTCACCCAGGAGAACGCCGAGGCCCTGCACTGGTATTCGGCCAAATATATAGGGTATGTAAAAAATCGCGAGGTAACCTATAAATACGCGACTATGACATATCCTATCTTTATGCGCGAATGTCTGGTAAAACCGGCCGAAGGCGACACACCCGAAGTGAAGTTCTATAAAATATACGAACCCCTGAATCCGGACAAGCAGTGGCGTTTTTCCTACACTCCGGAAGGTGTCAAGCCGAAAGACTATATAAACGGTCTTTCTGAACTGAAAGCCTTATACCGGGAGTTTAATTCCAGGGAGGAAGCCGCATTTAAAAAGAATCCGGCCAATGCGGAAAAGCCCTATAAGGAACAGAAGCTGCAGGAAGCGTTTATATGTTCCGGAGAGCGCGACGCCTTGTGCGTTAAATCGCTGGGCTTTTCCCCAATTTGGTTTAATTCGGAAACGTATAAACTTTCCGAACAGGATTACAAAGAAATCATGAAATACGTTGAAGTCCTGTATAATATACCTGATATCGACACGACGGGCAAAGTGAAGGGTACGGAACTTGCACTACGCTTTATTGATATCCACACGATCTGGCTACCGGCCTGGCTTAACACTTACCGGGATCAGCGGGGCAAACCCCGTAAGGACTTCCGGGATTTCATGGAGTTAAGAAGCAAGAACGAAGATTTCCGTAACCTTATGACGCTTGCCATGCCCGCCAAATTCTGGTATTCCAAGTTTAACGAGAAATCCCGGCAATGGGATCACAATATAGACGCGGACTGCCTTCACTACTTTTTACGTCTTAACGGTTTCTATTCGCTTCATGATGAAAATTCCAGTTCAACGAAATACATCCGTATTACCGGCAATATTGTAAAACTGATAAAGGCAAAGGATATCCGGAAGTTTATCCGCGGTTGGGCCCAAGATAGTTTTTTATCCCGCGATATAAGGAACCTTATTCTGAACAGCCCCAAACTATCAGATACGGCCCTGGACAATTTGCAGGAAATAGAACTGGACTTTACCAATTATACCCATAATACGCAGATGTTCTTCTTTCCCGGTTGCAGCATGGAGGTAAGCGGTACCGGTATAAAAGAACATCCGGCCAACGGCAGCACATTGTCCCACTACGTTTGGGAAGAAAACGTACTGAAACACAAAGTCCGTCTTATGGAAGACATGTTTACCATTTCCCGTAAAAAAGACATAGAGGGCAACGATGTGTTTGATATCCGGATAAATGCCGTACCGTCTAATTTTTTCGGCTATGTAATCAATTCGAGCCGTGTTTACTGGCGTAAGGAACTGGAATATAATTTCGATGACAAGAGCGTAGGAGAAGCGGAATCTTACCGGGAAAAACATAAATTCGATATCGAGGGGGAAGGCCTCACGGCGGAAGAAGTGGCCGAACAGAAAAAGAACCTTATCAATAAGATATTTACTATCGGTTATATGTTGCATCGGTATAAGTCCCCTTCCCGTGCCTGGGCACCGCAGGCCATGGATAACAAGATCGGTGAAGACGGGGAATGTAACGGACGTTCGGGCAAATCATTCATGTTCAAAGCCCTTTCCTACTTTATGAAGACCGTCAAGCTTTCCGGCCGTAATCCTAAGTTAATGGATAATCCGCATGTGTTCGACCAGGTAAACCAACATACCGATTTTATTTTGGTGGATGATTGCGACCGGTATCTTAATACGGGCCTGTTTTACGATATCATCACGTCAGATATGACCGTGAACCCGAAGAATAACCAGTCGTTTACTATACCGTTTGAGGAATCGGCCAAGCTGGGATTTACCACCAATTACGTACCTATTGATTTTGATCCATCTACGGAAGCCCGTTTGCTGTACCTGGTATTCTCCGACTACTACCACCAGCGTACGGAAGATAACGACTACCGGGAAACGCGTTCTATCCGGGACGACTTCGGCAAAGATTTGTTTTCTAAGACGTATTCCGAAAGCGAGTGGAACGCTGATATAAATTTCTTCTTGCAGTGCTGCCGTTTTTACCTTTCCCTTTGCGAGGAATCTATAAAATTGCTTCCGCCCATGGAAAACATTATCAGGCGTAAATACAAGGCCGATATGGGAAATAACTTTGAGGATTGGGCGAACTCTTATTTCTCTCCGGACAGCGAACACCTGGATAGCTTTATTGTTCGTGAAAAGGCTTTTGCTGATTACAAAAGCTTTTCCGGTGTGAATAAAATCACGATGCAGCGTTTTACAAAGGCCCTCAAAGGTTTTGTGGCCCTTTGTCCCTACATTGAGGAACTCAACCCGAAGGACCTTTGTAACTCCCAGGGGCGTATTGTACGTAAGGATAACGACGGAAAGGCCGCCGATATGATCTATCTACGTTCATGCGGCACGGCGGAAGCGGCTGCCGGTGGTGGAACGGGACCAACCGACCAGACACTTGTATTTGTACCGGATGAACGGTCAGAGGAATGAATAACGCACATTTGAAATTAAACAGCATGTCTGAGTTTACCACGCTTTGGAATAGCGGCGAGAAGTTCCGGAAATTCGCCGAACAGGTCTACCGCTATCTGGAGCGTATGAAACCCGGTACTGTCTTGGTATTGGAACGCTATTCAGGCGAGCAGTTGGAATGGATCATCAAAACGGCATGTGTTTTTATCTTGGAAGGAAACAACGGTTTGGAGTATGAATTTAATGAAGATTATACGGCCATCGTGCACCGCCGTGTGGACCCGGACGTTAAGGAATGGATTTTAAGCAGATGCAAACATCGCGTATAAGACGGATCGGAGCCGGTATAAGATACGGAAAGAGGGACCAGATACGAAAGTGTCGGTCCCTCTTTCCGTATGGAAACAAAGGCGCCTTGCCTGGCTTCCTTCCCCATACCCCATCTCTATTTCATACAAAATTTTAGTAACCTTGTAACCTTTGTTTGCTTGAAATAAAAAAGTCTGAAAATCAAATAAATAAATAGGAAATAAAGGTTACGAAGTTGCAGTTACAAAACGGTTACTAACTTTTCCGGTTTGTAACACTGGCCTTTTTATCTTCTACTGGTAAGCCCGGTTACAAACTGTTTTCCTGCCATTTTTTTGTAACGGGAATTAGTAACGATGCTAAGTTGCTAAGATACAGTATATTATCTTTATCGGTTGCCCGGTTACGAAATTACAAAAATTTAGTACCGGATTATATTAGAACAGCTTGGCGGAGAAAATACCGGCCGTGTGGCAGCAGGAAAAGGCACGTTATAATTATTCTCTCAGAGTATATTTATTAAAATGGCGGCTGAAAGCCTACATTTTCTCGTAAATGTCAGAACAACAGCATATAAAGAAATATCTTTGCCCTTAAAAAGAAATGTTATTGTTATGATTACCATCCGAATACAGATTGAATCCTACCTGGCCGAGTATGTCCGGGGCAAATATTACGACGAAACGGTCGGTACCGTCCGTTTTCCTTCTTCGTCTGATATCTATGTGACTATTTACGATCTCATGGAGAAACGGCCGGTTAATTGTCCGGCTGATCGCGGCAACCTGGAGTTTATGCTGCCTGACCGCCGTGAAGCCAATTTTGCCGGCGGCAAGTCTCCGGAACAGTTCAATTACATTTCCGTACGTGGTACCGCCATTCTTGAAAAGCGTTTGCGTGCCCTGATGTGGGCCGAGCTGCACGAACTCATGGACGAAAACAAGCACCTGCACGGTATCGAATTTAAGGAAACCGTTTTTACCTTCCTGAAAAAGTATAATATCTCTTCCATTCAAGAAGACGGACTACTGAAAAACTACCAGCGGTGGCGGGATAGTTTCAGACGTAAGAAGAAAAGGGCCTATAACCGAAAAAAAGTGTAAAAAAGCAAGTTATTTTTTACCTACCAACTGTATCTGTTTGTCCTTTTTTGTCCGGTTTTTGGCTGAAAAACGTCCGAAAAATGCTGAATATTTGATTATCAACACTTTATATCTATAATTATGTCAAGGAAGTTAATATCCGCCGCCCATAGCCTGCAACTGGTTCCCGTTTACAACATTATTCATTTTGGCGTCGTACGTTCGAAAGTCGTTATTCGCTCAATCGGAAAACCTGATATTCTTACGATCGTACCGGGAACCTTAAAACCAGGTGACAGCAAAAATGAAGACGTCTATACTAAAAAACATACCTTCAAACTTGCCGACGTGTCGCGAAATAAGACGCTTTATCTGGAAAACCTGAAAGCGACGCCCTTTGTCGCTCTCTATATTGATGAAACGGGTAATACCCGTGTTTCCGGTTCTCCCGATTATCCGCTTACCTTTTCTTTTGAGATCGGCGGGGGCCTGTATAACTGCACCCTGTCTGGCACGGGTCCGGGCGTTGATGCGTTTCTGTAGGCTTCTTTCAGTCCTTCTCTACCTATAATATAGGCGTTTTCTTTGTCGTAAAAAAGAGAACGTGGACAAAATACAGGAGATTTTTACAGCACCTTGGGCAATCGCTGATAATGATTATTACCGGTTGCTTTCTTTACTTGTGCCGTGTGTTGCAGCCGGCAACCTGGATGCGATCGAAAAACGGCTTAACAATAATAAAATAATCGCTTACGCTACTACTCCTTACCTTGCCAACCGGTGGGAACTGGATGATGACACCCTGCCAGCTGACAGCGTGGCCGTCATTATCCTGGAAGGTACCTTGTATTCTTGGGAGACTTACCGCTTGGAACAGCAACTCCGGGATATTTCCGGTAATCCGAAGATTTGCGGCGCGGTACTCTGGATAAACGGTCCGGGCGGTATGGTCGCACATGTGGACCTGGCGGCTAAAATGATTGCCGAATCTTCCAAACCTATAGCTACCTACGTGGCCGGTACCATGGGAAGTGCTCATTTCTGGCTGGGAACCGCCGCCGGTAGAACCTTTATCGCTTCCCCTATGTGTGAAGTCGGTTCCGTCGGGATCATGCTTACTTACCAATCTTTTAAGGAATATTTCAGGAAACAGGGCATTGATTACCGGGAAATCTATCCGGATAGTGCCGATCTGAAAAACTATGAAACCCGCGCGATTGAAAAGGAGAACAACGAAGAGCCTATAAAACAACGTCTGGCAGTCATGCACCGTATTTTCTGCGATGCGATCAGTCGGAATCTGGGTATTGCCTACGATCCGGAACTTCCCCTTTTCCGGGGACAGATATTCACCGGCGACGTAGCCGTGGCAAACGGCTATATCGATCAGTTCGGTACGCTGGAAGACGCGGTAAAGTGGGTACTGGCACAGGCTACCGTCAGAAAAGTAAACGAGATGTATAACATATAGTATTAACTTCAAAATTTTGTATATATGAAATTTAAGAGCTTTTCCGCTCACATTCTGGCCCTGTTGGGCCTGTCGGAATGGAGCAAGATAGAGGATAAAAACTCTATCACGGCCGAGGAAGTGGCAAAACTGAAAAACTACGGTTTTACCGAAAAATTCCTCACGGACTTTAAAGCGTCCCTCGAGAACGACTTCCAGGACGAAGCCGAAGACGGAAATCAGGGAGAGGAAACCGAGGAACCCAGAACTACCGCTTTCCTTCGCGGTTTGTTGGGTGATACTGCGGCCCGTCTGACACAGGCGCAGGAACAGCTTGAAGCCTTGCAGACACAACAGCGTGACGAAAACCGGAACAACACCGCGCTGATTGCCAAGAAAGATGCCGAAATAACGAAGCTTTCCGGCATTATCGCCCAACTTTCAGCCGCCGCGGAAGATGATCCGGGCAAAGGGAAACAGCACAACGCCCAGGCGGACGGTAAAGGGGCTTTCAATCTCCGGGACGAAAAGCAGCTGGGGGGCTTGCAGGGTGAAATGTTCTCACTGAACCGCCCGTATAACCTTCGCGCCAAAGCTGCGTTAATGGAGGCTGCCGGTTTTGAAATGATCGCTCTTCCGAAAGCCAGTTCCATTGACTACAGCCGTTTGAAGGAAGACCTTGGAGCTTTTTACCGTATTCCCTGGCAACAGCGTTTGCAATCGTTTTTAATGGAACTTCCTTCCATTGAAAGTATTTTTCCGCTTGAATCCGGTTATCAGGATTTGGCTACGCTGGTTAATATCTGGCTGGGCGAGTTCTCACAGGCCGGTAATGAGGAATCCGACTTCGATAAGGTGACTAAAGGTTCCTACGAGTTCGACGATGAAACCCTGCGCATGTTCAACGTGATGTTTGCACACCGTTTCAAGAATTTAAAGGCCTTGGAGAAAACCTGGATCGGCACTTTGAACAAGGAAGGTTCAAATCCTATCAAGTGGTCTTTTATCGAATATATCCTGGCCGAAACTGCCAAAAAGTTGCATAACGAACGCGAACAACGCCGTATTAACGGAATCCGTAAGGACCCGAATCTGAATGAACCGGGCAAAGCACTTGCTGCAGCTGACGGTCTGTATGAGTTCTTGAACAAGAAAGTGAACGGACATACCGATATCAATAACGGAAAGTTCGTTTACCAGATCAAACCGTTCGAGCTGGGAGAACTTACCGAAGCAAACATCGGTGAAAAGGTGTACAAGGGTACTTCCATGATCCCGGCGGTTCTTCGTGACAGCGGTAACCTGGCACTTTATATGCCTTCGCACTTTATTGTATTGTATCATAAATACAATGAACTGCATTACGGACAGAACCAGGATTACAAGGCTAATATCATGTATGTAAAGGAATATCCGGCGGTGAAGATTATCCCGGTTCCTAATGCTGACAACCACCACCGTATCTTCTGGACGTTTGAAGGCAACATTAAAACCTACGAGGACAAGCCGGGTGAAATGACGGCTTTCAATCTGGAGCAGGAAGACTGGAGCCTGAAAGTCTGGAGTAACTGGCGTGAAAGTATCTGGGCTATTGCCGTGGGCTTCAAGTACACCAAGAAAGAAGATATGGACTATACGCGCCAGATGATCTTCTGTAATGAGTATGACCGCCCGGCATCTTACTTTGTGGATGCTGACAAGGACAAGAACCCGTCGGCCAAGCTTCATACCTCCATTGTTACCGTAGCCAATACAGCCGAATTTGCTATTACCGATATTGAAGATGCGCCGGTAGGTACGGTTATTTCCCTGAAATGCGGAAGCGTGGATCAAGGCGTTAAGATTGAGAAAAGCGGAAACTTTGAACTTATTTCCGACGCCTGGCAGCCCGGTAAAGGGGATGTTATTAAACTGATGAAACGTGCCGACGGTAAATTTATCGAGATCGGCCGCGAAAACGCTTCTTCCGATGCGTTGCAGTTTGCACCGGATGAAACGACACCTTCCTTGCTTGACGGTGAAGTATTTGTAACCGGTGAGAATACAAAGGCAACGGCAATCACTAACTTTACCGATGCGGAAGCCGGTGTCGTTTACACGATCTACGGAAGCGGTTCTGAATATGCTTCCACCATTGCGACCGGCGGAAACTTTGTCTTAACCGAAGCTATGACGCTTTCCGAAGGTAAGTTTATCAAGCTGGCAAAAGCCGCCGACGGTAAATTCTACGAAGTGGCAAGAGGCTAATTTTTAGCGGAAGGGGTACTTTATCCCTTCCATTTTATAACCTTATAAATCATTAAGTTATGACATACGTAAAAGCAAGCGTAAGAAGGCCGTCCGGCAATCCCGGTAACGGTATTCAGCCCAAGGATCAGCTCGTAATTTACGACGTTGACGATATTCTTTCCTTTCCGCAGAGAAACGATGCCGGCGTGGTTATCGAGGATGATATCGTAATGAAGGCGGGACGTTACGCGATCGGTATTTACCTGACACCCGGTACCGCTGAAATCAGTTCCAACAGTGACGGGGAAACGGACGCCGAAGGTTATACGCCTTCCGTTAAGTTCAATCATCCCGGTAATGAACAGGAAATCCGCGAGTTTAAGACAAACTGGCTTTCCAAAAAATGTATCGTTGTACTCCGTTATTGTAGCGGAAAGCCTGCCGATCTGATCGGAACGCCCTGTAACCCGTGTAAGTTATCCGTTTCTTATACCGGTTCCAATGAATCGAATACGAACGAGCTTACTTTCACCCAGATCAGCAAAGGGGATGATATCGCCATTTACCGGGGTACTGATACCCTGGAAGAGCCGGTGGCCGTAGTGGAAGCCGGGGCTACAGATATAGATTACCAGACAGACGGGCAGTACCAGCTTTCCGCAGGTGCGGCTAAAATAGCCGGTGTTACCGGTGGAAGTCATGGATCGGTAATTACCCTTATGGGGTGTTCGGGCGTTGCGCCAACAGTGGAAAAAGGCGGTAATTTCCTTCTGAAAGGCGGTAAGACGTTTATCGCTTCCGAAGGTTCCCAACTGACATTGCGGGCGTTTAACGACGGTTCGGAGGCTATGAAATGGATTGAACAAAGCCGTTATGAGGCGTAACTAAACGGCTTTCATAAATAAAAAAGAATCCCGGAACTTTTCACAGCTCCGGGATTTTTTTATTTGACTTCTAATTCGATAGGTTTACCACAATGGGGACAGGTTATCGTATTCTTTGTTTCCTGTACTTCCTGGCTGGATGCGAATAGTTGCCACATGGGGACATCTAAGGCGCTGGCAATCTTTTCTAAAGTTGGATATGAAGGTGATACAAGCATTCGTGAAAGACTTTCGCGTGCAATTCCTAATTTTTCAGAAAGGCTTGTTATTGTATATCCTTTCTCCTTAATTACTTCTTTTATTCTATTCATATTTCTTTTTTCTACAAAAATACGGTTATTATAATAGCGTGATATAAATATATCACTAATATTTGTTAATAGTGATAATATTTATCACTATTTATTTGTATGTGTGACATATATATGTTACATTTGTAACATCAAAAAGGAAATAAAGTAATAACAATTAAAAATATAAAGATTATGAAAACAAAAATGAATGATAACGTAAAAGGTAATTTGATAGCTCAAATCATGGGTGAAATGAAATCAGCCGCTTTATTACAAAATAAGCCTTTTGATGAAGGTATCTTCTTCGATCTCATATTTATGAGCGATAAAGAATTATTGAAAATTTCAAAACTTTGCGGTATTAAATAATATAACATCAACCAGCAGGGCGAAAGCCCTGCATAAACAATAATAAGACATGAAAGCAACAATAGTAATGACAAAGGACGCGATTAAAAAAGGTGAATATAAAGAAACATCTTTGGATGTTCAGAAAAAACAAGCTGATATATTGGTAGTTGCGATTGATGACAAATATACGCTTTGGTTGAACAAACCTGTAACTATAAAAGGTAGAGGAATCAAAAAAGTAAACGAAAAAACGATAGTAGTTACAGATAATGCCTTTGATAAGTTAAAAACACAATATAGTATAATGTTTGATTTGTAATAAACTGGCAGGGCGAAAGCCCTGCATAAATGATATAAAGTATGAAGGATATAGAAGTAAACGGCGCACATATCACAGACCAGACCGCCGAAATATTGAAACAGTGGCAAGTTAAGGCGGAGCCGGTTTCTGCCTGTTACATACAGGTAATAGAGGAAACAATCGACGATTTGACAGATGAAGAGAGTGATCCCCTTTCTCCGGAAAAGATTGTAGGACGAATCAGAACTTTACGGATGATGAAAAAGGATATTGAAATTTTATCAGGAGTATAAAAGGCTGGGATAAATACAATGACGAAGAGCGACTGCAGGTTTGTAGCCGCTCTTTGTCCTTTTTTGAGGTAATTACCTTCTTTTTCTTTGTATCATCAAATTTTTATATAGTATGAAACAGGAGATTATTATCTATCTGGCCGGTCCGCGTAACTTTATCCAGGGCGTGGAACTATACGAGAAATACGGTATCAACCGTATGTTAAAGAAGTCATTTCGCCGGCAGGGAGAAACGGAAACGATGAAGGCCATTCTTTTAGAGGAACTACGGAAGCTGGCCGGGCTTTCCGAACGTGAATTTAAGACAATCCGGCGCAACTCCAAACAGCCGACCGCGGTAAAAATGGAACCCGCCAGGGATGAAACATCTAAAACGCCGGTAAAATACAGCGATGATTTGCTGCTGGAACTTGCCGAATCTTTCGGCGTCAGCGTGGAAGAGCTCGTTTCGTCGGATTTCCGAGATAAGGTTCTTTCCATGGATGAAAATGCCGACCGTGTGGAAGAACTGGAAGAGGAACTGGATCAGGCGGAGAAACGATACAAGGCAGCTCCGGAAACCGTAACCAAAATGATACGTTTCCGCGAGAAATTTACTTTCCTGAACTCTCCGGATTGTCCCGACATTCTGAAAATACTTGTTTCCGACATGTTCACCGCATACGGGAAGTATAAGGAAGCTTTCGCCCGTCTGGAAGCTACGCCGGATGATGTCAGTTCACTTTCTACAGCACAGGAAGCGCAGGCGGTTGTGGAAAACTTCATCGCTAACCGCGAGATGTGGGACGAACTGGAATATTACCGGGAGAACGGAAAGATTCTGGGTAAATGTGAGAAGGTAAAAAGTTTGTCCGTCCGTAAGGGCGTCGAGAACCTTTCGGATATCGACATACAAAAGGCTCTGAATAACGCCCGCGCCAACCTTTCAAAAAATAAGGCGAAACTGGAACAGGCCGGGGATGATAAGAAGAAGAAAGCGAGTGCCCTTGCATTGATCCAGAAGTGGGAGACTACCCAGAAAGCCATAGAGGAAGAAATCGAGGCGCGAAAAAAAAAGTAGTTGAACTTATTGCTAGTCTGACAGGGAAACGGCAACGGATCACAAAGAACCTGGGCCGTTTTTCTCACCCTTGCGACCGCTCGGAACTGGGGCACCAGCTCAAAACATTAACCCTCCGGATAGAAAAAGAAGAAAGCCGGCTTAAACAACTTTCCAATGATTACAAACCAAATATATAACGAGGATTGCCTGGAGGCGTTGAAACGTGTTCCGGACAATTCCGTAGATTGTATAATAACCGATCCGCCTTATTTCCTGGGAATGACACACAACGGGCAGAAAGGCAGTTTTAAAGATTTGTCTATCTGTAAACCCTTTTACCGGGATTTGTTCTTGGAATTTAACCGGGTGAAGAAACCCGGTGCTTGCGTGTATTTTTTTACGGACTGGCGCGGGTATGCTTTTTATTATCCGTTGTTTGACTTGTATTTAGGCGCGTCAAACATGATCGTTTGGAACAAACAGTCAGGGCCGGGTAATCATTACGCTTTTATACATGAGCTTATTTTGTTTCATTGTGGAAATGGTGTTTCTATCGGTGCCACAAACGTAATAGATAATATCCGATCTTTTTCGTCCGGTGCCAAAAAGATAGAAGGTGAAAAGGTTCATCCTACACAAAAGCCGGTGGCGTTGATCCGTAAACTGATTGAAGACAGTACAAAACCCGGCGATCTGATACTGGACACTTTCGGCGGTTCCGGTACTACGGCCGTGGCAGCCATTGAAAGTGGTCGGAACTTTGTATTAATGGAACTGGACGAAATTTATTATTTCACGGCACAGAAACGAATAAAAGATGCGTATGAACGATTTAACGGTGATGGATAGTATTTACCTGGATGCGCAGCAAAAAGAGGATGTACGGCGTTTGTCTTCTTTAGGGTATTCGCCGAAAGACATAGCCGTTTCCCTGGGGCTTTCTCTGGAGGATACCGGGCTTTTTGTCCGGGATGCGGAAACGGTAGGAACTTCCGTTAACTTCCTGATCCGGGAAGGGATTCTGGTATCACGTGCCGCCCCTGAAATAAAACTCCATGAAGCGGCGGAAGGCGGAAACGTGGAAGCTATAAAACAGCTGGAGGCCGTACGGAAAAGACATACTTTTGAACGTTTAATCGAACAAATGGATGACGACGAATTTAATTAAGCCCTCACGAATAGACTTTGACAAGGTGGATATCAACCAGATTCAAAGGATTCTTTCTACCGGTACGCTGGAAGCTCTCGCGCCCGATGAAAGGGAATATTACAGCCTTATGGAAATGGTACGTGGCCTTCGTGCCCGTATGCGTATAAATGGTAAGTTGGTGACAAAGGCCGGTATCATCCGCCTTTTGAAGTCGGAACCTTACGGCCTTTCGGACTGGATGGCCCGCCAGGTATACGCCGACAGTCTCAATTTCTTTTATACGCAGGATAACGTACGCCCGCAGGCTTTCGCCAACCTGTATGCTGAAAAGGCCGAAAACTGGGCGAATACTGTTTTTCTTATGGGAAATGTGAAGGAGGCTAAGAACCTGCTGAAATTGGCGGCGGAACTTCGCGGATGTTACAAGGATCAACAGGTCGAAATACCGGAGGAACTGCTTTCACAGAAAAGTACGGTTATTTATACTACCAGCCGTAAGGATCTGGGTGTTCCTGAAATCGACCGTAAGGAACTGGAAGAGTTTATCGATGCGATACCGGAAATACCTGTTATTGTACGTGATAATATAAAAGAGGATGCGCGTATTAAAGCTTTTGACCTGAAAAAACGTATGTTGTATGATATCAAAGAGTTCGGGGAAGACAACGAAGGTGAGTAACGCCGATGATGTGGAGATAAAATACGGCCATATAATCCAGGTTCTGACAGACTGGATCGATACTACTATCCTTGTATCTGTTGACGGGCGCGGTATGGCCAAATCCACCGTTATACAAGCCAGGCGTTCCGCCCGTTGTGTGGAAGAAATGCCCGGCGGTGCGTTCGCTTTTGTTGCCAATACCTACAGTAACCTGGAAGATAATATAATGCCGGCCGTTCAGAAGGGCTGGCAGCTTATGGGCCTGATCGAAGGGGTACACTATGTAAAAGATACCCGCCCGCCTGAATCCTGGCGGCGTAAATGTTCGGTTATCGTGGATGATTACAAGCATGTTTATAGCTTTTGGAATGGATGTGTTATTTTCATGGGATCACTGGATAACCCTTCGCTGCTTGCCGGAAAGTCTGTAATACATCTGTTTTATGATGAAGCGAAGTACGACAAGGAAATGAAAGTAAACCGCGCTATGCCTATTCTTCGCGGTGATGCGATCACTTATGGACATTCCCATTTGTTCCTAGGGATAACCATTACTACCGACATGCCGGATATCGACGAAAACGAGTACGACTGGTTTTTCCGGTATGTCAAGCAAATGGACCCGGAACGGATCATTAAAATAGTACAGGCGGCGAGCGTACGTAATGACTTGATAATTTCCTTTTTGCGGGAACAAAGAAAGAACAAGCCTTCCCCCTTGAAACTGAAACGTTTGAAACGGGATATTGAATATTATAACCGGGCTTTGTTGAAGTTGAGAAAAGGACAAACGTTCTTTCTTAACGCTTCTTCATTCGCTAATGTTGAGATACTTACGATAGAGTATTTAAAGCGTATGTATAATGGAACAATGGAGCTTCACGAATTTAAAAAGTCGGTGATTGGTATGCGTCCCGGTCTTCGCAGGGATTTACGTTTCTATGTGTTGTTTGGTGAAGGACATAAGTATTATAACGGTACCGCGTCTGGGGAAGCCGCTTACAGCTCGCGGGAACTCCGGTACCTGCACCATGATAAAACGATTGAAGGCGGTATGGACTTCGGTAATATGCTTTCTTTGGTGATCGGTCAGGCGGACGGTGCTTATTACCGGGTACATAAGAACTTTTTTGAGATACCGCCGGGCTGGTTCCGGGAGATCGCCGACCAGTTCCTCACCTTCTTCCAGAACCACGAATACAAAGAACTGGATTTGTACTATGACCGTGCAGGTAATAACTTTGAGAAACAGAAGGAGGATTACGCGGGTAAGATAAAAGACGCCATAGAAAAAGACGGCAGCGGAAACCGTACCGGCTGGATCGTAAACCTAAAGAGCCGCAAACAGGCAGTTATCCGGCAGGATGCGGAATACGACTTTATGCAGGAGATTATGGGCGGTACCAACAAGAACCTGCCTATCTTGCTGGTTGATGCGGTGAACTGTAAAGAAATGGTTAGTTCTGTAGAAAAGGCAAAGGCTGAAATCAAATACCGGGGTAATTCTAAAGTAGTGTTCAAAGTGAAGAAGTCCGAAAAGCTAGCACCGAAAAAGCTACCGATGTTATCCACCAATTTCTCGGACGCTTTCAAATACTTACTGATGCGTCCCGGCTGGATAGCATTAGTACGAGGCAAGCGGACGCTGCAGGCCGATTCGTTTGTGGATCAATGGATAGAGAACAGGCACAAAAGGTAATTGCCTTGTAACGCTGGAAAATTGCTTTTCCGGCGTTTTTTGTGTTACTAGGTTACGGGTACCCCTCCTCAGAGGTCATATTTCACCTTTTAGGGGGAGGGCAACTGCTTTCCGACTTCTGAGCGGCTCGGTCTTCGGAAGGTATCATTTTTTTAGTTTTTGAAAATTTCTTCATCTTTTGACTGTTTTTCAGTCGTTTATCTACATTTAGACCAAAATTTTACGCGAAAAATGTGATTTTAGAGCCAATAAAGCTTACTTTTATGAGGTATTTTTACTCAATTACCCTTCTTTTTGTGGTTTTCGTAATATTTTTTTATACCTTTGTTTGTGATATATTTAATAAATTAAAATCGCGAATTGTTAGTTTATAAGAAATTTATGAAGAAATTGTTTTTAATTACATTGCTTGCTGTTTTAACAACAACAACCGTAGCACAAGAGAGACACAGAACGTTTTGTGAAATAGTAGGTACAGGGAAAGTGCTTAGCTCTAAAGTTAAAATACAAATAGACTTTGGGCAGAAAACATCTTATTTTGGAAAATACAAAACGTTTATGGTAGATGAATCCGGGAAGAAAATGGAATTTAATTCTATGGTAGACGCCATGAATTATTTAGCAAAATTTCGGTGGAAATTTGAGCAGGCGTATGTTGTTACAAATGAGAGCACGAATCAAAATGTATATCATTGGTTATTAAGTAAAGATATAGTTTCTGATGATGAAATACGAGAAGGAATTATAACACAAAAAGATTTTGAAGACATGGAGAAAGCGGCCACGGAAGATAAAGAGAATAAAAATGAAGAGGTTGAAAAGAAAGTTCCTTTATTTATGCGAAATATGAAAAAGGAAAGTGATGAAGAGGGTGAAGCTCAAAAGAGATATGAACCATAAGAATAGATTAACGCTCGCCAATTTTGGCGGGCGTTTTTGTTACGAAGTAACGAATTATAGAGTCGATAAATTTTCTTTTATCATAAACTTTAATTAACGTTTTTTTTTTTTTGTTCAGAATTTAATGCCGACATTTGCCCCTGTCAAAACTATCTGCACATTAGTGCGGTCCGGTGAGTCTCGGTTATTGGCTCGAAAAAACAACGGGCTTTTTTATGCTCGGTATTTATCTATTTTGGATATATAAGGCGGTTGTCTTTCCCTAACATTTTCACCCGGCTCATTGACGGTACGTGGCAGATGGTTTTGACGAACAAGGGAAATGGTAATCGCCTTTCTCATTTTAAATAGTCAAAACCATCTGTATATGAAAAAGGAATTTCAATCCGGTACAAGCTATGTACCTTCGTTCCGTACTGGTAGCACGGACGTAAACACAATCCAACATCGTTATTTTCAGAAACTGGAAAAAGATTGTTCCATAAACTCGGCTTCTGATGCTTATTACTTATCTGCTATCGCCTGGTTCTGTCTAACCTTTATCTTTCCGCCGGCTGTTATCGGTGCAGTTGTTTGTGTGTACCAGGCAAAGAAGGTACAGAAAGGAGGCCGAAAATGACATCTTATTTTATAGAACTTAACGAATATAAGCCACAAAATCGAAAATGTGCTGAAATGGCAGAGTTTGCAAACCAGTTTGGTAATACGCTTTGCCCTGATGAAATTTCCTTCGATGCTTTTAAAACTGAACTGAAAGCAAAGGTGAAGGAGTTGAACGAGAAATACCCTAAAACAATGCCGCTGAAAATATCTTCCGGTATCGGATTTATTCACATAGACCAGGACACTAAAACACATAATAACGGATGTGACAAGCCTGTAGCCTATTTTTTCATTTACCGGATTAAAAGAATATATAGGTTTTCAGAGTGTCCCCAGATAGAAAAGAAAGGAGGTTCCGAATGATATATACTGAATATCAGCAAGTGTTACTTACCCAATTACAAAACAATGATAAAAGAATTGAGGAAATAAAGAAGGAACAGGAAGAAATACAGGGGATGTTTCTACAAGAAAGTAAATTTAAACTGGGTGATCTGGTACAGGTTGATTATAAAATAAGTAATGCTACTTTTAAAGTTCGTGGCTGGATTTTCCGGATTACATTTTGGAGGAATCGCCCGTATTATCACCTGAATTTACCCAAGAAAGACGGTTCCCGCGGATTAAGGGTTAAAAGTATATGCGACGGGGTACTGGAAAATATAACAAGTATTTCACATATTAAATTAGAAGACTTAAAAGGAGGTGCCAAATGAATACAAATAATCCTGATATCCTATTTTTCGTTAGACGTGAATACGGTGCGCCTTCCATTGAATTAAGAGCATACAAGGTGGAGAAGGTTAACAATGAGTTTGCTTTCCTCGAACTTGAACGTTTGCGGTTGGTTGTTTTCTCCGGTGATTTTCAGTCTGTATCACTTCATCACGAGTACGGTAAAAACAACTGTCTGTATAATAGTGCCAATAATATACCGGATTTGATGAAAGACATGAAGAGGTGGCAGTTATCGCCTATTGACAGACGTAATTACGAACGATTTAGAAAAGTCGCCCTCGGGATATACCGGCAGTCCGGAACAATAGATTTCACTACCTTAGAGACTACACCGATTAAGAACGTTTAAAGAACTATCATGAAAGATATAGAAGTAAATGGTGCACATATCACAGATGAAAGTGCCGAAATTTTAAAGCAGTGGCAAATTAAGACAGAACCGGTTTCCGCTTGTTACATACGGGTGATAGAGGAAACGATCGACGATTTAACCGATGAAGAGAGCGAACCTCTTTCCCCGGCACAGATTGTAGGAAGAATCAGAACTTTACGGATGATGAAAAAAGACATCGAAAAGCTGTCTAATCCTTAATATTAATAATTTAGCATACCGGCTGAAAAGGCAGTCGTTGGGTTATAGTCCCAGGTTAGGGTTTGTTTGTGCCGGGGTGGTTCCCGGCACTTTTTTTATGTCCTTTTCGGCTCCTGTCATTATTTTCACTTTTGTACGAAAATAAAAAGCAGGAATATGACAGAAACGATTATCACAGCAATTATTACCGCTCTTTGTACGGGCGGTTTGACTTGGCTATTCACTCTCCGATATACCCGTAAACAGGCGGAAGCTGATGCCATGAAGTCAGTACAAGAGGTTTACCAGGAATTAATCGAAGATTTAAAGAACGACAGGCAGGAACTAAAGAAACGGTTTGATGAAGTGGATAACAAATACAAGGAAGTCCTGCAGAAATGTAACGAAATGGAAAAGGCAATCAGGCGTAACGCCCGGGTAATGGATACTATGAAGCCGTTTCTTTGTGGCGTAAAGAATTGCCCGAATCGGGAATCTATCACTTTTGACACTAATAACTAAAATCAATTATGAGACATGGAACCGTACATTTACTTATCTTTATTTGTTTTGCAACTTGTTTTTATAGTTGTCGCTCTCCTCGATCTGTTACACAAAAAACGGTTACGGAAGCAACTGGAGAAGAAAAACAAACAACAGCTGACGGAGTTATTGAATTTGCGCGAAGAGATTCAAGCGATGACAAACACACACTTCACGTTTACCAGGAAGATAGCACGCATATCCGAATCAACTATGACAGTCTTGGACGAATTAAGGAAATTGATTTCAGCAACCGAAAAATTGAAAAAAGAACTGGAAAGAATCAAAGCAGCTCCTTCCAGGAACATAAAGAAACTACCAGTCAGCAGGAAACAACCGTTACCCGTAAATCCGACGTTAGGCAGCAAAGCCAGGAAAAAGAAAAGGTTACAAACGGGTGTAGCTTATGGACGTTCCTAAAATTCATGTTTTTCTTTCTATCCTTTTGCCTGGTACATGATAACTGGGACAGGATTAAAAGTTTTATCCGCCGGCTATGGAAAAAATAAACCTTTATGTAGCGGTAGAACAGATGAAGCGGATTACCATTTCCGGGGGAACCTTTTCTATCAAGTTCCGGAAATGGAACCGACAGACACGGGACGGCGGCGACATGGTGATACTCACTGCCGCCCGTTTGAGGAAAAAGGCGACGGATGAAAGCATCGAAAATTCAAGCTATAAACTATTCCTGACGGACACCACAACGGGTCGGCCGCTGAATTGCTGGGAATGCCTGGTAATGGAGTTCAACGGGAAAAGAATAACGATTTAAGAGTATGGAAATAAGACGAAGTGGCAACTTTGGAATTATAGATACCGGTAGTGATAAGGGGTTGATCTCTTTTTCTATCGGTGGCCGCGGTAAAGGTTGGGAACCTTCCAGCATCCAGTTAAATCGGCGGGGGGCTTTCTTTTCGCGAAAGATCAGCGTAAACGGTACCTTTATCGTTCCCATGGGTGACAATAACGACATGCCGGGCGAGGTCATGCGTTTACTGGATAAATTCTATGCCGGTGAAGGTATTATGGGTAAAATAGCCGGTTTGCAGTGGGGAGAAGGCCCGCGGCTGTATGAGGATGCAATCGACGAAGAGAATAACCGTTTTTACCGTCGTTGGAAACTCGATCCGGAAATAACCGCCGACCTGGAGTCGTGGGATTACACGACAGTTCTTCACCGCTCACTCGTAGACTTAACACACATGCAGGGCTTTTTTATAAAGTTTGTCCGGAACCGTGCGCCGCGTGTGGGCAATCCCGGGCGTTTGGTTCGGCTGGAACATATTCCCTTTCAGAAAGCCCGTCTGGTGTATCCTCCCGACGGTGAAGATGAACCGCAGGAAGTGCTTGCCGGCGGTCTGGCCGCTATCCTGATCGCCTATAACGAAAACGCTTCGGCTATTTCCCTGCATATCGAATCGCCGCAGTCTTACTGGGACCGCGCGGAAGCACGTATAAAACAGGTTTGCGAGCGTACGGGAGAGAAATACACGGCCCAAATGCTGGAAGATTTCAAGGACGAAGCTATGGAGAAATTCGCCTCCAACATTACCGGAAGGCAGAACGCCGGGAAATACATGCACACGACTAAATTCTGGAATCCGGAAGCGAATAACTTTGAGGGCTGGACGGTGGAACCGCTGGATAAGAAGATAAAGGATTATGTGGACGCCCAAATTAAGATATCAAATAAGGCGGACGCTGCCGCCACCTCCGGTTTCGGTCTTGATCCGGTACTTTCAAACCTGATTATAGAAAACAAGCTTTCTTCCGGATCGGAAAAATTATATAGCCTGAAAGTGTATAATGCTTCCGAAACGGCTATTCCGGACATGATCCTTTGTAAACCGTTACAGCAGTATATCAATGCCAACTTTCCGGGTACTACCACGAAAGTAGGGCTTTATCGTACCATAGTGGAAGCGGAACAGAATATTTCACCCTCTAACCGTATGAAAGAAAATGCGTAGTCTGTTTTTTACACCAAAACCGGAAGATGTGCCGGAAGAACCGGTAAACGACCGGCAACCGGAAGAGAACCGGGCCAATGATAGCCCGGACAAGCATATAAAGGCCCGCCGGACGAAAAACGTTCATTTTGACCGGCGGGTAAAATCGGAGCTGCACCTGGAAGAGTGTTTGCCCTGGCATTTTGAGAAAGGGGCGGCTTATCACTGTATCAGTCATGGGGACGTTGACAGCCTTACTTATCTTCGTGTGATTGTGAAGCAACAACCGGTGGAATATGTTCTGATTTCTACCTGGTGTATGGCAATTACCGATGTTAAAGAGGTGGAAAAATGGTTGGAGAGAAAAGACATAGGGCACGCGGATTTTTATGTAGGTGAAATCTTTCAAGGTTCCTACGCGGATGTTTATTTATACTTAAAGAAGGTGGCGGAACGTTTCGGATCACGTGTCTGTATCTTCCGTAACCATGCAAAAGTAATGGCCGGTTTTGGTAACGCTTTTGATTTTGTAATAGAAAGCTCGGCCAATATAAACACTAATCCGCGTACGGAGCAGACCTGTATAACGATAGATACCGGGCTGGCCCGCTTTTATAAGGAGTTCTACGATGAAATAAACAATTTCACGAAAGATTTTGATAATTGGAAACCATATACCCTAAAAAGAGATCGAGCAAATGACTAAGTTATTTAATAAAGGCGGTGACGGTGCCGGTGAAATAGTCCGTGTTCTGGGCCTGATTGATAATGATCTTGATTTTACCAAGTGGGAACCTATCTTACCGCTGGGTATTCGGGATTTACAGGCTATCATCGGAACGGAACCCATAGACGCGGTAGATAAGTATTACCGTGAAGATCATGCGGACGTTACGGAACCGGACGGCATGGCGGAAACTTTGCGGCTGATGCAGCAGGCGGTGGCGATGTTTACCTGGTTAAAGGTCATTCCCACTTTGGACGCACAACACGGAACGGCCGGACGTGGCAAACACTTGGGAGAGAATGAAACGGGCATGACCGCCTTACAGGAGTTCAAGGATGAAGAGAATATCCGGAACTTGGCTTATGAAGCCGTAGACGCGTTGGTGGAGTTAATGGACCGCGAAAAGTTTGATTTCTGGATGAATGGCATTAAGAAAAAGGCTATAAACCGGCTTCTTATTCAGAATAAGGAAACGTTCGATGAATATTACAATATCGGAAGTCACCGGCTTTTCCTGGTGCTTATTCCTATGATCCGGGAAGTCCAGGACGGGCAGATAATACCTGTTATCACCCGGAACCGTTATAATAAACTGATTGAAGGCGATACCGTTTTAACGGAAAATTTGCTGGAGTATGTACGCCGCCCGCTTGCACTTCTTACCATAAAAAAAGCCGTTGAACGTTTACCGGTGGAAGTTCTGCCTAATGGAATCGTACAGGTACAACAGAGCACAACCGTACGGGATAAATTGCGGGCGGAAAAAGAGGCCCGGCAATCGGTTGCTAACAGTCTGGAGCAGGACGCGGCGGCTTACCTGGATGTATTGCAGGATATCATCAGGGAACTGGATGCGCAGTCGGAAACGGTGGATTACTATATACCGGGCGTTACCGTACAATCTAAGGGAATAACTTTTTAATGTCCGGACATGGAGAAGTTTACATATAATAGTAAGACGGTGGAGGTTCCTTCTTGCCTGGATGAAGTCAGTAGTGATCAGTACCGGCAGTTTCTTATATTGTCGGTACTGATGAACCGCGGTACGATCAGCCCCGGACAGTTCCGCGTAAAATGGCTTTCTTTCCTTCTGGGCATGAAAGCGGATTACACCATGTATCGGCGTGAGATCATCCGGGAGCTGGACGGGCAACTGGAAAAGCTGGACGGCTTTTTCTCTTATACAACCGGTAAGGAGGGCGAGCGGATTGTTACGCCCATTCTGAAAACCGGTCGTAACCTGATGCAGGATTTCGGGGGTTGGCATGGTGTCGGTGACATGCTGAACGGTCTTACTTTCGGTAACTTTTGTGATTGCCTGGATTTGTTGCAACAAAGCAAGCAGGCGGCAGCAGAAAAAGACGAACCGGCTATAAATGAAATCTTCCAGGATATCACATTAAAGCTTTACCGGTACAAGGACCCGGAGAAGATGCCGGCCGTTCCTTCCTTGCTTGCCATTCATGCGGTAAACTTCTTTTCCGCTGTTTGGGAAATGGTTCTTTCCGGACCGGTTTATATCGGTGGTGAAGCTATCGACTTTCGGATATTGTTTCAGAAGCTGGCATCCGAGGACCGGAAGGCGGACGATAAAACCGGCTGGACCGGGATAGTCTTTGAGGTGGCGGCTTCCGGTGTATTCGGTAATAAAAAAGAGGTGGACGATACGCCCTTCTGGGATGTATTGCTTTATCTGTATAAATGTAAGTTTGAGTATTTGCACCAAAAACGTAACAAAAAATGAGAACGACAACAGGAACAAAAAACAAGATCAAGAAATTCGAGGGGTTACGCCTGAAAGCGTATGTATGTGCCGCGGGAGTATGTACGATCGGTTACGGTCATACGGCCGGCGTAAAACCGGGTGATGTTATCACCGAGGCCCAGGCCGATGCTTTCTTTGAATCGGATATCAGGGCGGTAGAAAACCAGGTAAACGCGCTTCCCCTTCATTTGGGACAGTACCAGTTTGACGCGGTAGTAAGCTTTTGCTTCAATGTAGGTATCGGAAAATTCAAGAAATCAACGCTTTATAAGAAGATCAGAGCAGATGCGTATGATTCATCCATACCGGCAGAGTTTAAAAAGTGGATATACGGGGGCGGTAAGATTCTTCCGGGGCTTGTTACCCGCCGTGAATGGGAAGCGAAACGTTATCAGGGATTGACGATATGATATGATAAATATAAAGGTTTACCGTGAATACTGGGAAGGCGTGCAAAAACGTATTCCTGAAATAAAGAAGGTGCTGCCCGTTACCATTGACGAGGAAATGAGTAAGACGATACAGGGGCTATCTAAAGAAGAATGTCCGGTGCTCTTTATTCTGATCCCGTCAGGAACGGGTGCCAGCCTTTCGGCTGACAATGTGAGGGAAAATAATTTATGCGTTATTTTCCTTATGAGCAAGTACGATCCCCAACGTAAAGGAGCTTATGAGACTATCGAAGAGGTGCAGCCGGTTATGGAGCGTATCAAACAAATGCTGATAGAAGATTCTGCCACTGGTTGCCCTGTCACTAAGGAACTGGATTTAACCAGCCTTTCTACTCTTTCGGAATCCGGCTTTTACCGGACGTTTGCAGGGTGGAGCCTGGCTTTCTCATTTAAAACAAGATTCTAATGGATGCTTTTGCGTGGTTCTGGTTAACTGTCATAGTAGGTATTATTACAATAGGTGTAAATGATGCGTTATGTACCTATTGGAAATATAAATATACTTCAAACAAGGAAAATGAAACTGTTAAGGACGAATCTGGGGAAAGACACATTATTTCTGGATTTTCAAAAAAATGAATAACTGAATGGCCGAGAATTTTAAAACGGATTTTTTTACCAACCGGATCGGGCGTGGAATACAGGACATATTTCAAGCCCAACTGGATATCGCTACCAAACGGATTTATCAGAAAGGCCGTGAACGTAAGAAAGTACAGGGAACCGGGGAGATCATACAAGGGCGATCCGGTGCATTAATGGCCGCACTACAGAACCCGAATTATTCGGTCATTCCGGACGGCGAAGGGGTAATCGCCCGTTCTAACCTTCCATTATATACCCGCTTCTTGGATATGAAGAAACACGGTAATTACCAGATTTATAACCGACAGATATACGGGATTCTGTATCATGACACACTCGGGAAGGTTAAATATGAATATCAGGATTATGTAAGGGAAAGGGTAAAAGAGATGTTCTCTAATACACTAAAATAGAAAAAAATAATAGTAAAATTACTATTATTTTTATGCCTTTTCTTTGTGATTAATAGTAAAATTACTATCTTTGTACTGTTGAATTAAAACAGTGATCTATGAAAACAGTTAAAGTTTCCGTGATTCTCAAAACACTTGAAAACGACGGGTGGTATAAAGTGAATCAGGAAGGAAGCCACAGACAGTTTAAACATCCTACTAAAAAAGGAAAAGTGACTGTTAACGGTCATAAATCGGACGTTGTTTGGGGATTCCTGTTAAAGAGCATTGAAGAGCAATCGGGGTTAAAGTTTTAACCCCGGAGCTCCGCTCAGGAAATAGAATGTTTTAGTTTGGCATAGCGGCCTTATGTAGGCCGCTTTATTCTGAAACTCTTAATTATAAATATATGGAGAAAGTAGTAATTAAAACGGCGCGTGTTGATGATTGTTACAGCGGTGCATGTGAAATTCTTCCCGGATGGGTTGTGGCTTGTACTGGCAGTTTTGAGGATTTCCAGAAAGAAGTGAAAGACAGTATTCGTTTCTATGTGGATTGTGCCCGTAAGGACAAAGAAGAGTATCCGGCTATTTTTGATAACGATTTTGAGTTGGTTTATAAATTTGATGTTCAAAGCCTGTTGCTTTATTATCAGGGGATTTTCTCGTTTTCTGCTTTACAGGCAATTACTGGCATCAATCAGAAACAGTTGGCACATTATGCTGCCGGTCGTAGTAAGCCAAGAGCACAACAAGCGGAAAAAATAGCTAACGGATTGCATAAATTGGCTAAAGATTTAATGACGGTCACTGTTTAATTATTCAACAAATGGCTATTGACCGGGCCAAAAGCCCCGGACTTTAATAGAACGGGGCTATTTTTAAGACGCTATGACATATGAAGATATTTTATTTCTGATCGGCTTTTTCCTGATAATAGTTTTTTTTGTCGGATGTAAGCATAAACCGGCTACTTTATCCGGGTGGCTTGCTTTTGCTTTTCTTTCCTTTACCGTGACACCTTTTATATCGGTTCCTTTAACCTGGTACGTTTGCCGGATGATAGACCGGGCAACAATTAAAAATAAAGAATGTTTTGATCCTTCGGATTTTACATTTAAGAGATAAAATACTTTCTTCTTAGTATAATAAGCCTGTAGAATGGTTCTACAGGCTTTTTTTATGTCCTTTTCCGCCATTTTGTACCAGGATAATTTTGCCTTATAAAATTTACTCTTATGGCAAAATTAAAACCTGACTATATCGAATGGGTGTTAACCCTGAACGCCTCCGATGCGCAGAAGGAAATACATAATCTTTCAGAAAAGAACAAGGAGCTCCGGGATAGCAATAAGGAGATAAAAAAGTCTATGACTGATTTAATCGCCACCGGGAAAGCTGGCGGTAAACAATGGAAAAAGCTTGATGAACAACTGAAAGAAAATAATAAGACGATCGGTGAGAATAACAAGAAGATTGCCGAATGCGAGAAACGGCTGGATAAAACCACCATGAGCGCAAACCAGCTGGCAAGGAAAGCAAACGCCTTGCGAAAAGAGCTTCGCAATACGGTGAAATCCTTGCAGCCGGAAAAATATGCCGCCCTGGAGAAGGAACTGAAAGAAGTTGAAAAAGCATATGGGCAGGCAACGAAGAAGGCGGAAGGTTTCGGCAGCTCCCTTCTTTCCTTGAACAAGATAAAAACGGTTCTGGCCGGTGTGTTTGTCACTATCGGCGCAATGGTAACCGGGCAGATTGTCGGCGGGCTAAGGGATGCGATCAGTACTATTATAGAGTTCGAGAAGAAAAACAGTACTTTGGCCGCTATCCTGGGAACCACGAAAAAGAGTATCAAAGATTTAACGGATGAAGCGCGCCGACTGGGTGCCACTACTTCTTATATAGCCGCACAAGTAACGGAACTTCAGATAGAGCTTGCCAAGCTGGGATTTTTCAAAGAGGATATTAAAGCGATGACGCCTTACGTGCTGAAATTCGCTAAGGCGGTGGACACTGATCTTGCCTCGGCTGCTACGCTTGCCGGTGCAACATTGCGTATTTTCAACCTTGATGCGGAAGATACGGAACGGGCACTTTCTACCATGGCAATAGGTACAACGTCTTCGGCCCTGAATTTTGAATACCTGAATAGTGCAATGTCTACCGTCGGCCCGGTTGCTAATTCTTTCGGATTCACGATCGAGGAAACGACCGCCCTTTTGGGAGCTTTGGCAAACAGCGGTTTCGACGCTTCATCGGCAGCAACGGCAACACGTAATATTTTGCTTAACCTGGCTGACAGTAGCGGTAAACTCGCGCTTGCTCTTGGCGGTCCGGTTAATAATCTGGGTGACCTGGTAAAGGGACTTAAAAAACTGAACAGTGAAGGAATAGACTTGAACAAGGCCCTTGAACTGACTGATAAACGTTCCGTTGCAGCGTTTAACACTTTCCTTAATGGTACCGATACCGTGCTGGCACTTTGCGACGCGGTGACAGGTGCAGAAGATGCCTTTAATGCTATGTCCGAAGAAATGGGTGATAACGTTCAAGGTGCACTAAACCGGCTAAGTTCAACTATCGAAGGGGTAGTTTTACGTTTCTATGAATCAAAGGGTATTCTCCGGGATTTAATAGACCTTGTTACGCTTATGGTGGAAGGTGTGGGAGGTATGATTGACATGTTTAATAAATGGGGTGTTGTCACTTATACCGTTACAGCCTATCTGGTTGGCTATTACGGGGCATTGAAGATCGCTACCCTGTGGCACGCCCGTTTTAAAGCGGCGACCCTTGCTTCGGTCGTTGCAGAGAAAGCGCACGCCGTACAGCTTTATATCAGCCGGGCGGCTACTCTGGCTTATGCGGCGGGCCAGGCACTATTACACAAGAATACTACCAGATGTACCGCTGCACTTCGGTTAATGAGGATCGAACTTTTGAAGAACCCTTATGCAGCCGTTACCGCCTTGATACTCTCTGCCGGCATGGCTATTTACCAGTTTACTAAAAAACTGAAAGAAGCAAGGGACGCGCAGGCAAATTTTAATAAAATAGAATCGGAAGTTTCCGCAACCTTGCAACAGGAAAAGGACCAGATAAAAAGTCTCACAAAAGCCATACATGACACGAATTTAAGTGTGGATGAGAGACGGGAATATATAAAGAAGTTACAGGAGATCGTTCCAGAGTATCACGCTTCAATCAAGGATGAAGGCGGATTATATGATGAAAACACGGAGGCCATTAAGCGATATTTAAAGGCGAGAGAAAACGAAATGAAGATGAACTCACTAAAATCTCTTATGCAGCCTTTGTATGATGAAAAAGCTAAGCTGGAGTTCGAAAGAGACGAGCTGGAGGAAGAAATCGCCGATCTGAATAAAAGAATAAATAAAAATCCCCGGTTGAGTACGGCAAAAATAACGAAGGTTTCACGGCTTACCATTGACAAAGCGGAAGTTGAGGAAGATTTGGCAAAGGTGAATAAAAGACTGGAACCATATATTAAGAAGCTGGAGGAATGGCAGCGGGAATCAGTTAAGATCACGACGGAAGGCACCAAGGCGACTGGTAGTGCAGTAGTGGAAGAAACGTCCAAAATAAAGAAGCTGGAGGCGGAAAAGAAACGTCTTCAGGAAACAATGTCAGAGGCAAATGATGAGGATATTGCGAAAAAAAATAGAAAAATAGAACTTATTGATCTTGAGATCAAACGTTTAAACGAACTGGGGAAGGTCAAAAAGAAAGCGGAAGCCGGGGAGTATAAAAATACAGAAACGGACGCTACATTAAAGCCTCTGGAGATCGAGCATGAAAAACGTATGCTTCTAATCAAAGAGAACCGGGAAAAGGAAAATAAGACGGAAGCCCAATACATTCTCGAAGGAACAGCGGAAAACCTTCGCTATTACCGGGAACGTATCGACGCACTCCAGAAGCTGGAAGCAAAAACGCCGGCCCAGAAGAAGAAGTTACTCGATGAAATCCACAAGCTCGAAACAGAAGCACAGACGGCCATTTTTACGGAAACCGGCAAGCAGGAGGACGCCCGTATAAAACTGGTACAGGAGAAACGGGACGAACGGTTAAAGATTGAAACCGCCTATTACAACGTTCAGAAGGACACCATGGAAAAAGCGGTATTAAACCGGAGTATCACGCAGGAAGCCGCCGATGCCTATATGCTGGAAGTTGAACAGGCACATACGGCGGAACTTTTGGAGATAAACCGTACCTATCTGGATGATGTAAACGCCCTGGAGATCACCAGTAAACAAAAACGTATAGATACCGTTACGGAAGCGGCCGACGCTGTACGTAAAACCGAGATGCAACTACTACGTGACCGGGCGGCCATTGCTCAAAAAGTACGTGAAATAACTTCCGTTCCGGTAGGAATAACCGGAATGCAAGAAGCACACCGGAAGCAGGTTCAGGATGTAGAAACGACTTATAATGCCATAATTGAGATAGCGAGACAGGCGGGGATTTCTACCGTTGGTTTGGAAAAACAGAAACAGCAGGAAATTAGCCAGCTTGAATTTGAATATCAGAATAGTTTATATCAGATTCAATCCCAGATCGGCGTATCATGGGCGCAGGAATACCAGAATGAACTGGCCCTGTTAAAGAATCTGCACGATCAGGAATTAATAGACGAAAAGGCATACCAGCGTAAAAAACTGCAAATGCAGATGAATAACGCTAAAAAATACTTTGACTATTATTCCGGCCTTTCCTCTTCCATGGTGGAAGCTATTCAACAGGCCGAAATCGACCAGGTGGAAGCAAAATACGATGTTCTCATACAGGAAGCTGAGAACAACGGGGAAGATACTGCCGCCCTGGAAGAAGAGAAGGAAAATAAGAAACTGGAAATTCAAAAGAAGTATGCAGATGTAAACTTTGCTATCAAGTGTTCCCAGATCATAGCAGATACGGCCGTTTCGATTATGAAGGCGTACGCGGACCTCGGGCCGATCGCCGGAACCGTTGCTGCAGTAATGCTTGCGGCTACCGGTGTGGCCCAGCTTGCATCGGCCAAAGCAGAACGGGACAGGATTAAAAACATGTCCTTGAAAAACACCACCGGCAGCAAGACTGCCACAGCTGAACGTGTTGTTTCCGGTTCTTCCGGAAGCGGGTATTATGAAGGCGGTTACACCGGTCCCGGTGGACGTTATGAAGTGGCCGGCGTAGTTCATAAGGGGGAATATGTGGTACCACAACCGGAAATGAATAATCCTAAAGTAATCGACGCCGTTAGTACTATCGAAGCGATCAGGCGGCAGCGTACCAATGCCAACCCGTTACCACAGAATCCGGGTGAATATTATGAAGGCGGTTACGTCACTTCCCCTGCTGGTGATTCTTCCTACCGGGAGTTCCTGGAAGCAGCAAAGGAACTTCGCGCCTCCTGTGAGGCTATCAAATTGATAAAGGCCTATATCGTTTATCAGGATTTGGAGAAGGCCAAAGAAACTATAGATAACGCCCGCAGTACATTTACACGCGGAAAATAAGTAATCATTATGCTAAAGATTAAGACGAACAAAGGTTATTTGGATTTAGGGGGTGACTTTACCGTACAGATTGATGAAAAATCCCCTATTATGAACGATCGGGGAACGCAAACGGTTCCGGTTACAGTTCCTTATACTTCGAATAATGCGAAACTGACAGGTTTTGCTCATCGGCTCGACCTTTGTAATAAACCACTGGCGGAGGATTCGACGTGTACCGTTCAGGATGGTGTTTATAGACGGACAGGAAAAATAAACATAGTTTCTGCCGGAAGAATGGAAGGGACAACGCTTAATATTGGATTTGATAATTCAGAAGCTTATAACGCATGGAAAGCGAAGAAATTAAACTCCATTGAATTACCTGTAAAAGAATATAGTAGCGTGATTTCTCTTTGTACACATTTACAACAAGTATTGAATGGCTATAAAACAGATTATGCGGTATTTCAGATAATGACGGCAAACGAATCTAAGGACGGAGTTTATTATCCTAAATATCTTAATTATATTTATCCGACAACAGAAGGCAGTTCGATTTATAAATTAAGGTACGAGGCAAGAACGGAAACTTTTTTGATAGACGGTACGCCGACGGAAACCACATTGCCGACCGGATATGGTGTAACAGCCTTTTTGTATGTGTGGCGTGCACTAGAACTTATTTTTTCAGAATTTGGCTATTCTATTATTGAAAATCCCTTTAAAACAGATAAGGAGCTTTCCCGAATTGTCATACTCAATAATGCGGCGGACTGTTGTGTAAAAGGAATGCTTAGCTATGCGGATTTAATGCCGGATTGTACCGTAGAACAATTCTTGAATGCATTAAATGTGCGTTTTGGAATGGTGTATAATGTTTCTTCCGATACTAAGGCAGCTAGGATACGTCTTATTAAAGATATAATAAAATCATCTCCAGGTATTGACTTTTCAAACATGGTAACTTCTCACCCAGTTACCACTTATGAAACGGCCAGACAAATAAAGTTGTCGGCTAAAACATCTTTTACCTCGGCCGCTCCTTCTGTAGAACGTTTTGAAGACTATTTGAAAGGACACAAGAATGTTGCAAAATTAAACAGGGTAGATACTTCTAAACGGGTTAATTATCTCAACTATGAAAAAACAACGGGCAAGTGGTACAAATGGGATTCAGAAAATAACCGTATTGTTTATTCATCTTCCAGCTTTTTTAATTGGGATCGAAAAACCAATAATGTAGAAGATGATGAACTATCCAGCGATGATGAATGTGTACCGATGGATTTTGCTACAAATAATATTCTTACTCCTCAATATCTTGCATCTTATGTACACAGATATACGTACCTGAAAAATAATGGTTCTTCTGGTTCTGGCGAGGATTCAGAAAGTGAAGAGACGCCGCTTTCCTTTGCTTTCTCTTTTGTCGGTTCGGCAAATTGTAATTATCCTTTTGGTAGTTCCTTATCTGTTGGCCCTTCTGGTGATAATGTACGCTTTTATGATGGTACGGAACATAAGATTTCGCTTCTTTTCCAATTTGACAACGGTTTGTTTTCTAATTTTTGGAAAGAATACGATGCGGTTTTAAGGCATTCTTTTAACCAGGTGGAAACAAATGTGTTATTACCAATTCATACTATTACCCAGATAGATCTTCTTAATACAGTATCATTATGTGGTCAGATATTACTTCCTGACAGTTTCTCTTATTCGTTACCCGCAAATAAGATTGTGTCGGTTAATCTTATCTTACGGACACTTCGATTAATAGAACCCTATGATCTTGACAAGGAACATGATATTCCAGCTTTTGGGGACTCTTTGTTTATATGGGAATTTAGAAATTCCAATATATCACAAAAACAAGAGGCGGAAAGAATTAGAATAGAGAATGAAGCCCGAAAAGAGTATAACACGAGTACCAGTGGAGTAACAGGGAGTAGGATAAATATATCTTTTGATGGATATACTACTCGAAACAATGATAAATATATTGTGGAAAATTACCCCGATGCTGCGGATATTGAACTAACTAGAACGTACAGATGCAAAGCAATTACAGTTGTAACAGTTCAATACCTTGTTGCTGGTACAGTATATGACAGAGAAATTACATATGAGACGGAAATAGATTATCAGGATGTATTTGTTTCTGTAATATATAGCGAGTAAAGCCGTCCTTTCTTTTTAATCGTTTTACAATGATTTTTGCACCATGGAAAAGCAGAATAATATCGTACTTGCCCCGTCCACTTCACAAGTAACGGAGCTTTATAATCTCTGGAGGGAAAACCACTCGGGCCGACTTGCGGACTTTTATAAGTTTATGGTAAATCCTTCGGCTGTCAGGGACCGTTTTATTTCTTCTTTGGAGATGCAATATGATTTGATAGGAAGTTTTATTGTAACGAAAATAGCAAAGCAATGAGTGCCAGCGATGAAGCTTTAAAAGTGAATATATATCCAACGGGAAACGCCTTTACACGTAATCCTATTTTTCTGTCTGTATCATCCTATTCTATGGCTACATACAGTATCAGGATGAATAATGAAGAAGTGTTCAAAGGGAACGGAATCGGGGAATTTCGTGTTAATATAGCCGAGATTGTCGAAACCGGAATAACAGGCACACAGATTTTACCGGAGAGTACGAATCATATATTTGCTATTTCCGGTTTGTCGGCCGAAGTAACTGTACGTGTGGTAAACGAGGGAGAAGAATGCAACCTGTCTTTTACCGCCTGGAAAGGGGGAATTTCCAAGAAAGAGTTTAAACGTCTTCTAAATTTGGGAACTGATATATTTAATTTGAAGTTCTTGAATGAATCCTGCAATTTCTTTTTTACTACCCGAAGCAACGACTGGCGTATAATAATGCGCGAAACGGAACTTTATCCGCTTTGTTTCATTTATCCGGAACATGAACTGAAAATAACGGAACTTCTTACCGGGCGGAGTATTTTTCTACCAGGTACGGCAGGCAATCTTCACGCTTTGAATCTGGAGACCGTAAGACTCGAATTTTTTACCGGTTATGGGGTACTGGCAAACCTTTTCGATGTGTATAGCGGTGGTACGTTTGCCTGCCGAATCGGGATTGAACAAAGCCCGACGGTTCGCGAACGTTACCGGCTCCGGTTTCTGAACAGTTACGGGGTTTACGAAGTGTTTTCCCTGGAAGGCGATGCCGGCGTAACTCCTGGTATGGATGAAGACGATAACGCTGTTTTTCGTCGTTATGATGAAATTACCGATGATTATTATTCGGAACGCATACGGACGGATATACAGACGGTCGTAACGATTAAGACGGGATTCAAACGCCCGCAGGAAATACGCTTTCTTCTTGATTTGCTTTCCTCTGATGATGTTTACCTGGCGGGTTACGGCCGGGAAGAGATAAAAGTAATTCCTTCGGCGGAAGAGTTTTCTTACCGCGTCCGTCCGGAAGCACCGCAGAATGTGACGTTAAAACTCACGTTTGCCGACAAGGAGTCCAACTGGACCGGAGAAATTACGGAAAGCGGTTACCGGAAACCGAGGGTTCATTCTAAAGAGTTCAGTAAACAATTTAATTAATATAGCTTATGAAGACGCAGAAACAGATAGATGATCTTATTGAACAGATCAGGGCTGCCGAGGAAAAGGAAAGCGTTACTAACGAAATGGAGGCGGACGTACTGGAGTTCCTTAACGAAAAGATAAAGCCTTTCGACAAGAAACATGAGGTAATGAGCGAAGAGGAATACAGTAAAATTAAAAATCCCGATTTGAATACCTTCTATTATACTTATGAAACGGAGGAATAAAGCATGTTGTTTAAGGGAGGAAGAAAGATAACGGGGATATTTGCCGAAGGAAAGGTAATTAAAGGCGTGTATTATGCCGGCCGGCTGATTTGGGAAGCAATACGAAGTTGTTTCGGTTCCGGCAAATGGGTGGACAAATACCCGTGGTTGGACAAGGAACTATGGAAAGAAAAATAATTGATTAATTCCTAACTATTTGGAAATATGGATATAAAGAAATTTAAAGACGGTGATTCTGGAAAGGATGTCCGCCAGACTATCGAAACGAATTTTAATAACTTGAATGAGTTTAAGACAGGTTATCAGGACAAAGTGGACGGTCCGGACGGCAAATCCTCTATTTTGCGCGCTTTTGCCTCCGAATCAGATAAAGACCTGTACGAATCGGATATGGAAAAATACGCCGCCAAATTATTGTATCAGGTTATCATACCGGCCATGAACGCTTCTTCCAGTATAGCAACTTTACGGGTATCAGTGACAGAAGCACCGGCCGCGATTGTTGCAGAAAATGCGCGGGTAACGTTAGGGTTCACTTATTATTCGTTCTATGATGAAATAACGGAACCGAACGCAACAAAAGGCGTTGTTAAATTTACAATTAATGGAACCCAGGTCACAGACCTGACAGGAGAACTCGTACACCGGGAAAGCTACGTATTTGATTTGACACCTTATTTGATTGTAGGCGATAATAGTATAGTTGTCACCATAAATAATAACGACGGTTCCCAACGTACCCTTTCTTATAATGTAAGTGTAAGGCAGCTTTCGGTTTCCCTTGTCGGTTTCAACCAGACGGAAGCAAGGGTGGGGGCTTTTAATATAACGGCTAAAGTTATAGGATCGGCAGCGACTGTTTTTGTGTTGGTAGACGGGCAACAGGTAGCGGCAGGAACCGTTAACGCCGGAGCGCAGCGGGCGTTTTTCATTCCGGCACAGGAAACAAACGGTGTACATGTGATTTCGGTATATGCAACGGCTACGGACGTAGCTATTACAACAGAAACACAAACTTATGAGTTTATTTCGGATGTAGACGGTTCGCCAGCTATCGGAGTGGATTTTCCCGTTCAGACAGCTACGATATACGATACGGTGATATTGAAATACTGGGTGTTTAATAAGAACGGTGAAGGAGTTACGCCGGTCACAATGAGCATTGAATCATCAACAGGGCGGGAGTTGTTTACAACGGAAGACAATGTAATAATGACCGGCGGAATTTCCGCGGTGACTACCTGGAATATTCCTTTGACGAACGAAGAATATGTCGGCGATATTATCCTGGTACTGGAAGCGGCCGACGTAAGAAGGGAATTACCGTTACATGTTAATATGATTGAGGGCATAACCCTTGCACCGGCCACGGATTGCTGTTTGTTTCTGGCATCCGCAGGGCGTTCTAATACGGCGTCAGACAAGGCACAATGGATAAGCAGAGAAAAAGACGTCCCGGAAATTGTGGCCATCTTTTCGGAAAATTTCGATTTTTCGGAAAATGGTAGTGGCTGGAATACTGACAACGACGGAAACGTGGCGTGTCATATCAGAAGCGGGGCACGTGTAACAATACCTTATTTGCCTTTTGATAAGAATTACGGGCAGGGCAATGATTTGGATAATCCCGGAACTAAGACGGGCAAGATGATAGAGGTAGAGCTTGCAACAAGAAATTGCGTAGATATGAACGCTCCGGTTCTTTCTTGCTATGATCCGGTTAACGGTGTCGGGATTCAGATTTTTGCCAATGGAGCCACTTTTTCTTCTTCCGGTTCATCCACCTTTACAGATTTTAAAGAGGAAACACACATCAGGCTGGGATTTATGGTTGAATGCGACGAAAGGGCTGACCGGTGTTTTATGTCAGTGGTTGCCGATGGTGTCCCCCAAGGAATTGCAGTGTATAGCAAAGCGGACACTTTCAAACAGGCAAACCCGCAACAAATTGTAATCGGGTCCGACGAGTGCGACGTCGATTTATATGCGATTCGGGTTTATGATAAAAGTTTAACGATACAGGAAGTCATAGGAAATTACGCCTATGACACTCCAAAAGCCGCGGATAAGATAGCGATCGCCCGGAGAAATGACGTTTTCGATGATGCTGGTAACGTCAATTATGCGAAATTGCGTAAAGCTCTTCCGAACCTTCCTGTCATGGTTCTGGAAACAACATCTTTGCCGGCAGTAAAAGGAGAAAAGACGCCGGTACCAAATACCAGCTTTGAAAACCCGCTTTCCATGGGGGTAGAAGATGCACCCTCATTTACAGCGGAAAATGCGGTAATTGACGTACAGGGTACATCATCTTCTAAAATAGAAGCTACGGAACCGGAGGGAGAATTTAAATACCGTAACTACAAGGAGGATTTTAAAGAAGGATTTCTGCCGGTTGGATTACTGGAAAAGTTAAACAAATATCCGTTGAGTAAAAGAACTCCCGGAGAAAACAAGTTTTGCTATAAGATAAATTACATGTCTTCCGAAATGTGTAATAACACCGTTCTTGCGGAACTTTATAACCGGGTTGCTGTTGCTGCCGGTTTGCTTAGCGGACCACAGCAGGAACAGGCGGACGAAGGGAAAGAAGTAACTTACCGGCAGACAATCTTTGGTTTTCCTATGTGTATATACTGGAAAAAGCCGGGAGAATCCCGAATGAAATATGTTTCTATGTTCGATTTCAACAACGATAAAGGAAACTTAAACATTCTGGGTTTTGACCGTAAGAAATATCCAAAAGCCGAAATTTGGGAAGTTTCGGATAACATTACATTTTTCGATCATTCATACCGGGGATGCTGGGTGGATGATACAGGTAAAACCAGGAATGATATAACAGCGGAATTTGAAAGCCGTTTGCCGGGAGATTCGGAAATAAACGAAGGGTGTATTTATGGAGAAGCCAAAACGGAAGGGCAGGTAGAACAGGCAAATAAAGAATGTGCAGCCCTTGTACGTTTTTGCAACTGGGTACATTCAACCAACCAGGAGCAGGCAACCGGTGAAGCGTTGCCGCAACCGTTCATAGATAAGGACGGAAAGGAATATACCGTAGATAATGCTTCTTATCGTCTGGCCAAGTTCTTGACTGAAAAGGATGATTATCTGGATTGGGAAAAAGCGGTATATTACTATAATTTTACCGCCCGTCATTTAATGATTGATTCCAGGGCAAAAAATATGCACCTGGTAACAGAAGACGGAATACGCTTTTACCCTTTTGTCTATGATGCAGATACCGGAAACGGAAACGATAATAACGGTAAATTGAGTTATCCGTATTATTATGAGGATACCGACCTGGACGCAGGCGGAAATGTTGTGTTCAACGGTCAGAAAAGTGCTTTATGGATTAATGTACGGGAAGGACTTGCGGAAGAGATTGCGGCACAGGATAGGACATTGCGTTCTTCTGCCGGTTATAGCTATGAAGCGGAAAAGGCTTTGTTTGATTCCCACCGTGAACAGTGGTGTGAAGCCTTGTTCGCGTATGCTGCCTGGGCACTGTATAAGAATAATCCGGCATATATAGAAGCTGCACTCGGAGATAAAAAACACCAGCGTAATTACTGGATGTACTATTCATACCGGTATTGGGACAGCAAATTTCATTCGGGGGATGCGCCTAAGAATAATCTGGTATTACGTGTATGGGGACGGGGTGCGGACTTAACCGTAGTTCCTTACTGTTGTCTCTATCCGCGCGCTGAATGGGGATCGACAAACAAAGTAACGACGCAGCGTTGCCTGGACTTGAAAAACGGTGTGACTTTTAAAAATCAGATTGATTCGGAGGTTTCTAATTTTATCATTTATATTTTCTCGTCTGATTTGATTGTAGATCTGGGTGACCTGTCACAAATGGGAGATATACAGATAGATGATATAGGGGCGGCACCAAGATTAAGGCGGCTTATTATAGGAAGGGATGAAGAAGGATTCATTAACAGGCGGGAGACTACACTTTCGTTAAATAAAAACCGGATGCTCGAGGTATTGGATATAACCAATTGCAGGGGATTCGGATTACAGAATGACGGTTCTTACAAAAATTACACGCTTGATTTATCGGCTAATACGTTGCTGAAAGAACTAAGGGCAAAAGGAAGCACGGTAACGGGATTCAGTCTGCCACAGACAGACAAGTTAATTACCTTGCAATTACCCGAAGGGCTTACAACCCTTGCGCTTGTGAATCTTCCGAACTTAGGGAAGAAGGGGGGAGTATTCTCCATTGATGAAACCTCCTCTCTTGTATCCGTTTCTATCCGTAATTGCCCGGCGGTGGATTCGCGGGCAATAATCGAGGACTGCTTATCACATGAAGTACAAAGGTTGGCAAATGTAAATATTACCGATATCCTTTGGAATGATTTCTCTTTGGATTATCTTTTCAGACTTGCAGAAATGAAAGCGGAACTTACGGGGGTTATTAACTTGAAACAGGATTCCGCCAATATGCCGAATTTTGCACAAAAAAGAGCAATGATCGAAGCTTTCGGAGATATTGACGATCCGAATAATAAATTATATGTAACTTATAGGGTAATGAGAATGAACGCCCCTGTAATTTCCGGAAACGGTTATTATCCGGATACCGGTACTTATCAAATGGTATATGCGGCCACGCCTTCCACGGCCAACAATTTCCGCCGGGCAAAATGGAGAATAACGACAAACAGCTACGCCGATATTACAGAAGACGGAATATTAACTGTAAAGAAAGTCGGCGGAGCAGGGGCTGCAGAAGTTACTCTCACGATGGAACTTTTAGGCGGAGAGGAAATATCATCTACCAGAAAGATTTTCTTTTTCCTGCCTGAACCGAAACCAGGAGACTATGTATATTATGATGGCTCATATTCTGATATCTACGATGCGAACCGTTCGGTAATCGGGATTTGTTTTTATGTTAATGGAAATGACAGGCGGATGATTGCATTAGACAATCTGGCTACTATACCATGGGGACGCAATGATTTGGATATACCGGATTTAAAAAACTACACCGTTGCAGATGGGGCAAACAGCTCATTAACTGTTAGTGATGAAACATACCGGGAGAATGACAATACAACATTTAAGGAATTTATTTCGGGATCACTTTCTGACTGGGACGGTAAAAGGAATACGGACAAGATGCACGAACAAGCATTATACGCGTTACAGTCAAACGGTTTGTATATTCCTCAAAACATGCGCGAACTGGTTGAGGAGATGGGCAATATTACAGACAATACAGTAAGATGTTTGTATTATCCGGCTTCATTCTATTGTAAGATGTACGAACCGAAAGTTAAACTTAATGAGGTTTTAGCCGATAAATTCAAGGTTGGCAACTGGTATCTTCCTTCATGTGCAGAACTGGCACGTATTGTTTACTATGGTATGAAAGGATATATCAAAGGGGAAGAAGGTACGGATCTGGCGATATTTGCGGATGCGTCAACAAATGGAATCTTCGCAAAAATATCCACTAACTGGATTTGCTCGAGTACGGAGTTCAATTCGGGCATCGAGTGGATCGTGAATGGTGCTTCCGGGCAAGTGAACGGCAGCTACAATAAGGCGTATAGCTATGTGGTTCGCGGTGTCGCCGCATTTTAAACTTTTAACTTTAAACTTTGACATAACAAGAAACGTAGAATATGGGGAAAGCAAACGATTTGAAAGTATATAATGATGTTGAATTATTAGCCGGATGGGTGTTGGATTTGTCCGGCAACTTCCCTAAGCAATACAGATATCTCGCGCAGCGGTTGGTAAATGTAACATTTGACTGTATGGATGATATTACACTTGCCAATTTGCGTGAAGGGACTGAACGCGCAATGTTTCTTGATGCTTTCGTGGTACATTTTACATCTTTAAAGACAATTTTAAGAATATGCACCAGAAAACGGATTGTTTCTGTTGGTAATGAAGCCTTTTTTTTGCGGTCTTCCGCAAATATAGGCCGACAGATAGCCGGATGGAAACGGGCAACATTGAACCAAAATCGTTAAGGCGGTTATGGCAGTGTATAATTTAATCTTTAATGGGCGCCCTACTGGAAGAATACTTCCAGTTACGAACAAGATACAGGGCATGATAACGGAGTACAATTCGAACAACGAGTGGATCGTGAATGGTGCTTCCGGGCAAGTGAACGGCAACAACAATAAGGCGAATAGCTATGTGGTTCGCGGTGTCGCCGCATTAGGGGAATTATACAGCATATTGTTTGAATCGTTTGTAGAAGCGTACCACGATTGCATTTGTAATAAAATGTCAAGTTCGCAATGTTGTGAGTTTAGGGCAGATTACGAAGACCGATTATATAATCTTTATTTGCAGGTCGTGTCAGGTACTTATGAGCCTTTAAAATCACTTTGTTTTGTTGTTATCTGGCCATTATACAGGGAAGTGTTTGCAGCGGATTTTCAAGATCGTATAATACATCATTGGATTTGCATACGGTTGGAACCTTTGTTCGACAGGCGTTTTGCAGGGATGGGAAATGTTTCACATAATTGCAGGAAAGGCTTTGGCACTGAAAGCGCAGTACAGGCTCTTTCTAAAGATATATACGATTGCAGTAACGGGTTTACTGAAAGTTGTTGGGTCGGAAGATATGATATTTCTGGATTTTTCATGTCAATAGACAAGGGGATTGCATGGGTGTTGTTAAGCGAACTTATCAATGAACACTATCATGAAGCCGATAAGGAATATTTGTTGTATCTTACACGTATAACAGTGTTTCATTTGCCGCAGGCGCATTGTATAAAACGATCTCCGGAATCTTTGTGGGACAAGATACCGGATAATAAGTCGCTTTTTGGAAATGACCCGTATAAAGGTATGCCAATCGGCAACCTTCCTTCACAACTGATTGCAAATTTCTACATGTCTTTCTTTGATGAATTTGTTTTATCCCTGGGATTTAAATATTACGAAAGATATGCGGATGATTTTGCCCTGGTACATAAGGACAAGGATTTTATATTAAAAGCAATACCGCTTTTTGAAAGCTTCTTGTGGAATAAGTTGAAATTAAAGTTGCATCCACAGAAGAGATATCTGCAACACTATACAAAGGGTATCATGTTCGTGGGAGCTGTCATTAAAATGGATCGGATATATGTAGGGAAGAGAATTGTTCGCAACACCCGAAGGACAATAATGCATATAAATAAAGAGCTGGAGGAAGGAAAAGAGTTAACGGATAGTATGATATCCAGTCTTAATAGCTATTACGGGTTTATGAGAAAAAGAAAGGCGTATGCCATACGCCGCGAGCTTACAAAGAATTTTTCCCCTTTGCTTTGGGACAGGGTGTATATGACAAATCATTTTTTTACGGTTAAAATAAAAAAGAATTATGATGAATTATTCCAGTACCGACGGGAAGCAATTAAAAGTACCCGACGCCGTATTGCTTAAATCTATGGCCTTGCCGATAGAATATAACAACGGTGTTTATATCATCCGGTGGGATATAAGGACTATTTTCCCGGATAATGGAACGGAAAGAAATCCCTTGGTTACGTTCGCATCCTGGAGAGGTAAAGAATATCCAGGAATAGAGCGGATAAAAACATGGCTAAAAGAATATTATAACGGGAAAATCCCGGAAAACATAAACTTAAAAGATTACAGTTATGAAAGAATTAGAGTTTACAACCTACGTAAAACGTCCGGAAATGCTGGAGAAAAGCGTTCAGGCGTGTGTTCCTCACTGGACGATAAACATCGACAGCCGGCAGATAGAAAATGAGTTGGGAATATTGGTTTATAAACAGGAAGTTGTAAGGTTGGAAGGCGAGCTGACTTATGAAAAAATAGTTGCCGCAATCATAAATGCGAAATATTCCCCGGACGACCAGACAGCTATATTAATGAACGCAATTAACCCGAATTACCTTACAGAGGAAAAGGAAGCAGCCTATTATCAGGAGATGAAGGACTTTCAGGAATGGCGGGACAAGGCGAAAGAAATTGCCTCTACTATAATAAAGGGACTTCCGTTTTGAGGAATACTGGGTATCATTTTGATTAATAATTAAATCATGTAGTTTATGAAACAGTTAATTGAAAAAGTGTTCGGCTGGATGAAGGAAAGTAACCGGCCGGCACACATGAGGGCGGGTAATTCAATTTTTGTTGCCGGGCTGATTGTGTTTACGTTTATCGGGATTCTGCTACTTTATCCCATGATACAGGATTATTCATACGAAGGCAGCAGCCGTTTGTTTGTCTCGATAATGATTCAGGTGTGTATCATGGTATTTGTAGCAATGTGCGCAGTAGAATATATTCAAGAACGGATGGGGGATAAGTGGGACTGGCTGGATATTGCGGCCGGATGTTTAGTGCCTGTTTGTATTACCGTATTTACGATTCTACTTGTTTTTCTGACGTTGTAGAAGGTAAAACGGCGGAACCGGTTATTATTTTCGGACAGTTCCGCCGTACCTTCTCTTTCCTTATAACATATCATCAAAAGCGTGTATCCCCACTTCGCGCTCGTCTTCCAGAACATGTGCATAAACCATTGTCATAGTTATAGAACTATGTCCCAAAAGGTGGGATAGTGTTACGATATCATGTGTTTTCTTATAATACAGGGTAGCGAATGTATGCCGTCCGGTTTTTGAACTGATATCCTTTGTTATTCCTACTTTACCGGCTATTGTTTTCAGTACCCGGTTTATATCCTGATCCGTGGGAAGGTTCATAAACAAGTTACCTTTTGTACGTCCGGCCCGGTAATATTCATAAATATAACGTGCCGGGTCCGACAAGGGTATAGTTACCGGTATTTTGGTCTTACCTCGTGTGTAGTGTAGTTCATTCCCTATGAACTGGTTTATCTGCAATGCTTTTGCATCGCCTATATGCAAAGAAGTAAAACAAAGAAACAGAAAAAAACGGAGTACGTTCTGGGTACATTCTTCCAAGCGGCCGGACCGGTACAAGGCGGTCAGACGGAGGAGTTCTTCTTCCGTCAGGTATATAACTTCACTTTTGGGGCGACGTATCTTTATGGCCGCGAACGGGTCCTGTTCCATATAACCGCCGCGTATGGCGGCACCTACATATATTTTGATAGTGGCCATGTTACGCCATGCCGTAGAATCCATGTTACCTATTTTGCGAAGATATGCAAAGAAAGACAGGAGAAATTCATGGGTAATCTCTGAAAATACAAGGCCGGGGGCGAATGTTTCCAGTTTCTTGATGATAGATACGTGATGTTTCCAGGTACCGAAAGAAATAGTTTTGCTAATTTGTTTGAGGTAAACCCGTGCAAAATCAAAGAAGGTTCCAAAATCGGAAGGATTGTTATAGTGACGAAAGAAACTTTCTTTTGTCAGCGTCTCATTTTTAAGACGGGCGCGGACAAATATATCGCTTACGCGTGAACGGATATTGGAGATGATTAAATTTTTATCCTTACTTTCTTTGTCCCGGCCTTTTATCACTTCGTTTTGCTCGTCCCATTCTTTGGATGTGACACTTAACCTTACCGCGATCCTTATTTTCTCACGGTTGATATAAAATTCCACATACAGGGGGAGGCGGTCGGTCTTGCCTTTTTTGCCTTGTCTTACAATTCTTATTGCCGTCATTTTTATATGCCTATTTTATGCCTGTAGAAGGGATATGCCTACAAATATGCCTACACAGACAGGTTATTAAAAGTTAAACGGGGCGAAAGTAAAACGTTTAATATCAGTCATTTAAAAGAAAAATCCGATAACATATGAATGTTACCGGATGTTAACTGTGATTCCGAAGCGATTCGAACGCTTGACCCACGCCTTAGAAGGGCGTTGCTCT